>Ga0308163_10000065_pt1 | contig 318194 bp, 279 predicted proteins | sample PhyTR1_FD_201037 | JGI IMG/M metagenome (GOLD analysis project Ga0308163, IMG submission 201037) | Phyllosphere microbial communities from UC Gill Tract Community Farm, Albany, California, United States - DLSLT.R1 | ecosystem: Host-associated > Plants > Phyllosphere > Unclassified | place...
TCGACGCCAGCCGCGTAGCCCGCGCAACCGACGACGGTGTCATAGCGCGCGAATACCACGGCGAGCTCATCGATGGAGCTCTTCACCAGATCGCCTATGACGATCTCAATCCCAAGATCCCGAATCTCCGCGATATCACGTTGCTTGTCCGCAGAGTTTGAATCAACGGCACTTGCACGCAGCAGGACGCTGATCTTCACCCCACTGATCGACTTCGCGCGGTTCGCGAGACTGCGCAGCACCGGCAGGCCGAGTTCACCGGCGCCGAGCACGAGAATGTTTTGAGACATGGCGTCAGGATCTGCTGGGTTCAGCATAAGTGGTACGAGCTGTTGGCGGACTTGATCGGACATTATTGATTCTCCTGTGAGTTTGATAGCTGCACTGTAGCGATTGCCGCGATGCAGAAAAAGTAGCACTGGAGGTTTTCAACATTCGAAAAATCCGAATAATCATGAGTTATAGTTCCTTTTTCGCTAATCGCTATGAGGGCAACACATGGACCGCGTACAAGCAATGCAGGTATTTCTTCGCGTGGTCGAAAGCGGAAGTTTTATTCGTGCAGCAGGGACGCTAGGCTTACCGGCATCATCAGTGACCGGCATCATCAAACGGCTGGAAAAACATTTGCGGGCACGTCTGCTCAACCGGTCCACCAGAAACCTCAGCTTGACACCAGAGGGCGAGCGATACTTTCACCGCTGCCGCGAGATACTTGACCTAATTGACGACACGGAATCCAGCCTGCACGGCTCCACTGAGCACCCGCAAGGGCGAGTGCGAGTAGATATGCCTGGCGGAATCGCGCATGCCGTGATCCTTTCCCAGTTGGCGCAATTCCAGGCGCGGTATCCCAATATCTATCTAATGATCGGCATAAATGATCGTCAGGTGGACTTGATACAGGATGGTGTCGATTGCGTGATCCGTACAGGTAGCCTCCACGACTCGACGCTGGTCGCGCGCCGCCTAGGGGAGTTGCGCTGGATCACCTGCGCGACACCATCCTATCTGAATCAACAGGGCATTCCCGAAAGTCTGGAGGATTTGCAACGCCACCGCGCGGTTCACTACTTTTCCAGCACGACTCGGCGGACGGGCGAGCTGCATTTCGTGGAGGCCGGAAAAAGTGTTGCTGTGCCGGTTGCCGGCACGGTTGCAGTTAACGAGACTGGGCTGTACATCAAACTGGGCCTAGCCGGCGGCGGCCTGATGCAATTGGCTGAGATTTTGGTGGCCGACCATTTGCGCAGCGGAGACTTAGTCGAGGTACTGGCCAACATGCGACCGGAACCCGTGCCGGTGTCGCTGATCTACCCTCATCACCGCTTTCTCTCGCGGGCCATGCAAGCGTTCGCCGATTGGGCCGCCGAGCTTTTCAGCAATGTCAGCTAGTAACAAGGGCGACGCCTGCAGTCGCCCCAAAGCGGCCATACTCATCATTCTTGCTTCGGCTTTTTCTGGAAATGATCGCCATCCGGATCCAGATCTCTGTGTTCGCGAACAACTGGAAGTTGAAGTTTGAACCAGAGGTGTCCCATCATCTCGGCAAGGCCACGCAAGTGCGCAGTCCGCTCGTCTTCCGGCAGTGTGCGAATGATGCTATCTGCTCCGTTGAGAGCCTCTCCAATGCGTTTGTAGGCATCCATAAGCTTCTGCGCGGTTGAACGATCCATTTTTGCCCTAGCAATTTTTCTAGTTAATTACTCGACCTGATCCGAAAATCCAACGGCCGCTCTTGGCCGAACTCAGCCGCGCTTTACACGACGAATCCATTCGTCCGCCACGTCGCCCATGTTCTTCGCAATGCCGTTGCGCACCCACGCCATGAGTTCACGGTCGAACTTGAAATCCGGCCCACACTCGTGGGAAAGAAAGCGCCGAACGTTTTGCGTGTTCTTGTAATCAGAATCGATTTCCGTCATACGCGAAATTTCTCCACCATGCCAATCGAAATTCATTTCCAATCCCGCCTAATATTAAGAACGTGTGCGGCTGCTCCTGGCCGGTTCTGCCAATATTTTAACGTTCGCGATAACCGGCGCCTGAAGAGCGCAGCGCGTAAGTCGTCCGGTTGATTAGGTGGTTAGGCATTACGTGGCCGTAAAAAATATGCTGCTGCAGCCACTGCGACGCCTGAAGCAACTGCACCCAAAGTTGTTCTTGAAGGAGCATCTCCGAAAAACATGAGAAATGGTATAGCAAAGCCAGCTGCACAAGTGGTCAGCATCAGCGCGTACTTGTGAGGCCGCAAAATCAAGAAAACCGGGACGCCGATAAGCAGCATAGCCACAAAGGAAGCTGGAACCGCCAGCAGGAGCCCAAAGAAAATTCCCCAACCAAAGTCGGATGCGGCACCCGCATCAGAACTTCCCAAGCCAGCAAGCGTCAAGACAGGAACGCTAGCGAAAGGAGCCAAGAAAAGCGACTTCCAAGGGAACGGTTGAATTTGCATATAGTCTAAGCTTACTTGATTGTGTGTCCCGAACGTCCGGTAGTGGCCGTCTGCTGTCATGTTCGGTCAACCCAGGCATCTTCGCAACGAACCTAAACCACAATTGGAAGGTGTTCCATCGGTTCCGGTTCCGACATTACGAGATATTCCTTGTCAACTTCATAGTTTAAGGAGGCTTGAATCTCTGTCACCGCACAGCTTAATGCTTGCAAAGCAGACTCAGGTAAGGCTCCGTCCGTATATACTCGGAAGCGAACTTTTTGAAACGGCGAGTCAAGGTTCAAAGAAATGCTTCTAACTCTCGGAGTGATATGCGTCGTTAGCGCGACTTGGGCGACTGCTCTGAGCTGCAATATTTCTGACATAGTTTCGATTTTATCCGATTAGCTACATCCGCTGTTAGCCGATTGCGGTTAGCAATTTATAGTCCATTATCGCGAGTGGGTAGTTTACACAGCGTGTGCGCGGAATTGCACGACATTGCCTTCGGGGTCGATCCCATCGCACACTACGCAGTCTAAGAATTTCCACTCGCGGTCAGCGGGATCAAGTTCTCCCCCTAGCTGAGAAGCCATGGTGCGAGCGGCAGAAATGCTTGGCACTGAGAAAACCAGTTTAATAGGTGTATTTTCTCGACGGACGGGCGGCGTTGTGACTTTGATTTCAATGGCAATTTTCGCCTGAATAGCCACAACGACCAACTGAAACGATGCTGATTCCAGCACGACGTGTGCCGCCTCGGCATGGACAGTGAGCAAATCGGCCATTTTTGAGTAGAACGTGCTAATTTTTTCAATGTCTTTAGCGTAAACAACTGCACCTGATTGAGGGAGCATAACAGCCTCTGGCTTGTGTTATTGGCGATATACAAAAAAACATGTTGCTATTTATATCTTATCCTTCCTGAAATTCTACTACCTGCTATTTTGCTGTCATCTATGTCTGCTTCTGGCCGCACTCGGCGGCAGACCTTGTACCTGATTATCAACCGGCGCCCAGGCGCGCCAGTACGCCGTCGCCAAACAGCTGCTGAAACGGCAAATCCTTGCGCTGCGCATAGCCGATATAGCAGTCGCACTTGAAGCGCGGGCAGCTGCGTTCCTGCAGCATGTCGGCCAGGTCATCTTCGTACAAATTTCCCAGCCGTTCAGGCAGGAAATGGCAGCGCGCCAGTTCGCCATCGCCGTCGACAGACAGCGACGTCTCGCCGGCGAAACAGCCCTTGCCGCGCGAGGGAACGGGCCGGCGGTTCTGCGCAAACCATGGGTCGATGGCATCGAGCCAGGCCAGGTCCTGGGCAGCGTAGTAGCCGGGGCCGCGCCGGTCATAGGCGTTCAGCCACAGGTAGACGTGCGGCGGCAGCGCCGCGCGCAGCGCTCGAATGGCGTCGTAGTGTGCATGCAGCGCCACCACGCCGACCGAATAGCGCACGCCCATGGCGTCCAGGCGCGCACAGCGCTCTAAAAAGCGCCCCAGCGTGATCTGGCCCGGGTGATAGGTGCACCACAGGCCGATCTTTTCCCGTCCCGCCATGCCGTCGAGCCAGTTCAAGGGGCCGGCCAGGTTGGTCTGCAGCGCCACCTGCTTCACGTGGGGCAGGGCCGCCAGCGTTTGCATGGCGCTGCGGTAGTGGCGCCGCACCAGCGCTTCGCCCCACGGGGTAAACAGCACGCTGATGGCGCGCGTCTGCCGCGCCAGCCAATCGGTAAAGCGGGCCACTTCACGCGCATCGCGCGCCAGCGCGGCGCGGCTGTCCTGCTTCTTGGCGAAGGGGCAGTAGGCGCAGGCGTAGTTGCAGCTCGATAGCGTGCCCCGGTAGAGCAAGGAGAGCGCATGGTGCTGCACTGTCAGCATGCCTGGCCGCTTTCGGCCATCAGCGTGCGCACGGTGGCCGACGCCAGCCAGGGGCCGATGGTGTCGGCGTAGGCATAGCCACTGTCATTCAGGCGCAGCAGTGGCCCGTTTTGCGTGGCCAGTTCCAGCGCAAACAGCTCGGCCAGTTGCGGCAGGTCGGCCAGGCAGTCGCTGCCGAAACGGGCCGTATACGCATCGCGGTCCAGGCCCGGTTCCGTCAGCAGCGACTGGATCACATAGCGGCGCCGCTGGTCTTCCTGGTCCAGCAGATAGCCATGCTCGGCCTGCGCGAAGCGCGCTTCGTCGAGCGCCAGGTAATTGTCGATAATGCCGATGGTCTCGGTACGTGCCACCGCGTATTCGCTCGAATAATGCAGCTGCGACGTGTACGAGCGGGCGCCCGCGCCCAGGCCCACCATGCCGTCGTTCTGGCAGCAGTAGGACGGGCCGGCGTCGTCGGGTGCGTGCGGCGCGCGGAACATGCGCATCGACACCTGCACGTAGCCTTGCGCCCGCAGGTGGTCGCGCGCGGCCGCATACAGGGCAAGCCGGCTGTCGCCGTCGCGCGCCAGCATGATGGGGTTCAGGGTCTCGGCGCCCTTGCGGCGCGCGATCTTGCCCAGGCCCGTCTGCTCGCGCACGTACAGCGGATACAGATAGATTTCTTCCGGCTGGAACGCCAGCGCGCTGTCGATCGAGGCCAGCAGGCTGGCCACCGTCTGTCCTGCGATGCCGTAGATCAGGTCCAGATTTAACGTCGGAAAGCCCGCCTCGCGGATCAGGCCAATCGCCTGGCGCACGGTGGAGTTTTGCTGGGGCCGCGCCAGCGCGCGCATCTCGCCGGCGGCAAAGCTCTGGATGCCCAGGCTGACGCGGTCGACGCCATGCGCGCGGCAGACGGCCATGCGTTCGGCCGTGATGGTCTCTGGCGAGGCTTCGATGCCGGCCGGGGTATGCTGCAAATCGATGCCGAGGATGTCGCGCGCGCCGCACAGCAGGGTGTCGAGCTGCGCCGCCGACAGATAGGTCGGCGTGCCGCCACCGAGCGCGAAGCGGGCAAAGCGCCGCTCGCCCAGGGCGCCGTCCATCGCGCGCATCTGCACCAGCACCTGCTGCACATAGCGCTCGACCATTTCGGCGCTGGGCCGCGCCATGGCGAACAGATTGCAAAAGCCGCAGCGCATTTCGCAGAACGGGATATGGATGTACGCAAACAGGGCGGAGCGGTCCTGCCGCGCCCAGATCGGCGCCAGCGGCGTGGCCTGGGCCAGCGTGCGGTAGGCCGCCTTGTGCGGGTAGGAATAGGAGTAGGCCTGGTACGGCGTGTGGCGCATGCGCTGCGCCAGGGTACCCGGCTGTTCGGATGGATTCACGGTGCGGCTCCCTGGAAATGCTGGTGTGAAGAGTCAATAAAAAAATGCGCATACGGCACGTTCCAGACGCTGTCGTGCGCCACGCGGTGGCCGCGATAACCGTCTTCGCCATACGCGCTGCCGTGGTCCGAGCAGACGATGGCAAAGGTGGGCGCGCGCGCGGCACAGGCGGCAAACAGCGGCGCCAGTGCGCCATCCACATAGCGCAGCGCGGCCGCGTGGCTGTCGATGTTATCAACGCTGCAGCCGGGCAGGTAGGCGCGGTTCGGCGTATGCAGCGCGCTGACATTGATGAACAAAAAGGTGCGCTGTGTGTTCTCCGCCAGCAGTTGACACGCCAGCGCCACCTGTTTTTCGGTCGAATGGCGGCCGGCCACGCCCATGCCCGGGCTCCAGTGGCTTTCCTGGAACAGGGACGGCAGCACACGGCCCAAGGCCGTCTGCCGGTTGAAAAAGCCGACGCCGCCAATGCAGATGGTGCGGTAGCCGCGCGCGGCCAACGCCTCGGGGATGCTGGCTTCCTCGAAGGAAAAGGTGCGTGGCGAGGTCGTCTCGCTGCCGGCAAAGGCGCTGGCGAACAGGCGCGCATGGCGGCCGGGCTTTGACGGCGTTGGCAAAAAGCCGGCAAAAAAGGCCTGGTGCGCGGCGTAGGTAAATGTGGCGGGCGAGTGGCGCTGGTCCCAGCCGGCGGCAGGCAGGAAACGCGCCAGCACCGGCAGTTCGCCCGCTTCGAACAGGGCCCGCGCCACGTCGTGGCGCAAGGTGTCGAGGGTGATGAAGACGATATCGTGGCTGCCCACGACAAGGTTCATGTCGGGAATGGAGGCTTCAGGCATCGCGCATGTGCAATCCATAGGTGTCCAGGCCCTGCCACAACAGGCCAGGCAGCAGGTCGCCAAAGGCGTTCGCTTCCAGCACATGGGCCTGGCCGCGGCGCACCACCAGGTCGTAGCCGGCCACGCCGCTGGCGGGAAAAGCCAGCGCCGCCTGGCGGGTGGTTTCTTCCAGCGCGGCCATATCGGCGTCGTTCAACAGGGTGGCGGCATCGCCGCGCTGGTTGTCCAGGTGCAGATTGGTCATCATTTGCGTGCCCAGGCGCGCCACCCGGTGCGCCGGCTGGCCGGCAATCGCCACCACGCGCAGGTCGTAATGGCTGTCGCCGCAGCGCGGCTTGTCCAGCCAGGCTTCCGCATACAGTTCCTGCGTGGCCAGCGCGTCGACCAGGGTGGCGATGTCGGCGGCGCTTTCATGGCGCGCGATGCGCTTGACATTGAACAGCCGCGTTTCGCCGCCCACCCGCAGCAGGCTGGCCGAGGTGGTGGCCTGCTGGCGTCCGGCCCTGTTCCTGCGATAGGCCACCACGCCCGAGGCGGACGAGCCGTAGCGCGGTTTCAGGTACACCCGATCAAGATCGTGCTGCTGCAGCAGCGATTGCAGATGCTCGTAGCCGTCGATACGTCCAAGCAGCGCGGGGATCGCCACGCCATGTTCGGCCAGGTGGCGCTGGCAAGCCAGTTTGTCGGTCATCAGGGTAATCTCGGCCGGTGCATTGACAGCATGCGCCCGGGGAAGGGCGGCCAGCTGGCCTGACAGGCGCGCCATGGCGCTGGAGAAACCGGCAAACCAGGCCTCCATCGCCAGCAGTTCGCCATGTTCGGGCGCACGCACGGGCGCGCGGTCCAGCAGGCGGCAGCCGTCATGCAGCAGTTGCACATGTGCCAGCGGATCGTCGCCCGGCGGCTCGATCTTGAACAGAGCGGGCTGACCTAGGGCGGCGTCGAGCAATGCCGGCCGAGCCAGCCAGTCGCGCCATTCGAGCACCTGCGCCGGCGGCAACGCAAGCTGCGCGCGCGCCGCCTGTAGCAGGCGCACGCGCTTGCTGCCTTTTGTCGCCAGCAAAATCATCGCGATTTATTCGCCGACGGCGACATAGCGATAGACTTCGCCATCGTCCTCGTCGTCTTCCTGCGGATCGTCCAGCACCACCTCGAACGGCAAGGCCTTGAGTTTTTCCTGGTTCGCTTCCGAGATATAGTGGTGCGACAGGTCCAGGCGCGTCAGATTGCCCAGTTGGGTGCCGTGCAACAGCGCTTCGGCGCCGACGTCGCCGAGCGTGCCGAGCGACAGGTCGAGCGTGGTGATGGTGGCCAGCAGCGGCTCGTTGGCCAGCCAGACGGCCAGTTCGTCGGCGATCTGCGCATCGCGCAGGCCCAGGTAGCGCAATGTTGGTGTGGCCAGCTGCGCCAGCACTTTCCGGTACAGCGCCACGTCGCCCGAAAAACCGTAGTCGTCGGTGCCCAGCCACAGTTCCAGGTGTTCCAGCTTCGGCATGCTCGACTCGCTCAGAGCTTGGGCGATTTTCTGGTCCAGGCCACCGGATTCGATGGTGAACTTGCGCAGGTTCTGGTGCGCGAACGCATCGAGACCCAATTCGTTGCCGCCACGGATGCGCAGCTCTTCCAGCAGCGGGAAGGCGTCCAGCAGCGGCTTGTAGCTGCCTTGCACGATCCACGAAATTTCGCATTCCTCGTACGTCATGTCGCCGATAAACAGCGCGCGCAAGTTCGGCAACTGCGGCGCGTGGCTGGCCAGAGCGGCGATTACCTCGTCGGCGCCCGCTTCGTACGGATCGCCCCACATGCCGATGATCAGCGCCTCCAGCGTCGACTTGTCGGCCTTGTCCAGGAACCCTGCGATCAGGTCCGGCATCTTGCGCTCGTCGTCGTACTCCAGCGACAAGCGGTAGACCACGTCCGGCGATGCATCGAAATCGATCTCGGGGTCGTACTGCACGACTTTCTTGCCGTGGAAGGTGGTGGTGCTGTCGGAAATGGTCATTGCGCAGGCTCCATGAAAGGCAGTGGAAATATTGTCTATTCCAAAATCTTAGCATGGGCGCAAGGGCTTCTTGCACACTGCTGAGTGGACAGCAGATCGACTTCAAGATTTAACCCAACTGCGTGAAAGTGCCGGGGTCGGACCCTGAGGGGCTCGGCGCCCCCGTTCGACCCCAGTGCCTGCCTTTGGGTTGCTTTAACGGTGTATGACAACCAGCAAAGCCTTGCCTTCGGTCTTGCCCAGGTTGCGGATGGTATGTGGTTGGTCGGCCGGATAGCGCGCCGTGCCGCCATTCTTGACCTTTTTCTTCGCCGCCCCGACTTCCAGTTCCAGGTTGCCGTGGATGACGGTCAAGTGTTCGGTGGTGCCCGGGTCGTGCGGCTGCGACGCCAGCTCGCCGCCCGGCGCCAGGGTCACTTCATACCATTCATATTTGCCGGCAAGTTCCATCGGCCCCAGGATGCGCAGCACATAGCCGGCGTGGTCGCCGGGCAGGGTGGGGGTTTCATGCGCGTCGGTGACGCGGATGGTTTCCACGGCTTTTTCCGCGTTTGAGAGCAATTCGCCGATCTGCACGCCCAGCGCATTGGCCAGGCGCCAGGTAATGGCGATGGTGGGGTTGGCTTTTTCGCGTTCGATCTGCGACAGCATGGACTTCGAGACGCCCGCGATACGCGACAAATCCTCCAGTGTCAGGCCGCGCGCCAGGCGCAACCGTTGCAAAGTGGCGCCCACTTCGGGCGGAGAATTGGTCGAAACACTGGTTTTCATCGGCAGTTGGCTTGCAAAGTTCAATCGGCTTGGGTAATATCCACTATATTGAATTTTAGTTCGACATAGTGGATTTCGGAAGTGACTCGGGAAAAGCGTTAAACTGTACACTGCACTCCGAACAGCGCCCCACGGTACAGCATGCGGCGCACACCGGTCAAGCGGCGGCTTTTCCGCTATGGCGACAACCCAACACGGACACAAGGATCATCATGAGCGAGCAAGCGAAGAACACCTTTTTCAGCGGTCTGCAACAGAACCTCGATCAACTGCGCCAGCAGGGCTTGTACAAGCCCGAGCGCGTGATCGCCTCGCGCCAGGGCGCTGAAGTGGTGTGCGACGATGGCCGCACCCTGATCAATATGTGTGCCAATAATTACCTGGGCCTGTCGGGCGACCTCCAGACGCAGGCGGCGTCGATCGCCGCCACCGAAAAATACGGCTACGGCCTGTCGTCGGTGCGTTTTATCTGCGGCACGCAGACCGTGCACAAGGAACTGGAACAGGCGATTTCCGCTTTCCTGGGTACCGAAGACACGATTTTGTATGCGGCCGCGTTTGACGCCAACGGCGGCGTGTTCGAGCCGCTGTTCGACGAGAACGACGCCATCATCTCCGACGCGCTGAACCACGCATCGATCATCGACGGCATCCGCCTGTGCAAGGCCGGCCGCTACCGCTATGCCCACAACGACATGGCCGACCTGGAAGTGCAGCTGCAGGCCGCGATCGCCGCCGGCAAGCGCCATAAAGTCATCGTCACCGACGGCGTGTTCTCGATGGACGGCACGATTGCCCAACTCGACAAGATCTGCGACCTGGCCGACCAATACGGCGCGCTGGTGATGATCGACGAATGCCACGCTTCCGGCTTTATGGGCGCCACTGGCCGCGGCACGCACGAACACCACAACGTGATGGGCCGCATCGACATCATCACGGGCACCCTGGGCAAGGCCCTGGGCGGCGCCATGGGCGGCTTTACCTCGGCGCGCAAGGAAGTGATCGACACACTGCGCCAGAAGTCGCGCCCTTATCTGTTTTCGAACACGCTGGCGCCATCGATCGCCGGCGCCTCGCTGTCGGTGCTTGAACGCCTGGCCAAGTCGACCGAACTGCGCGACCGCCTGCATGAAAACACGGCCTTTTTCCGCAGCGAGATCGAGCGCATCGGCTTCACCATCAAGCCGGGCACCCATCCCGTCGTACCGGTGATGCTGTTCGACGCGCCGGTGGCGCAAAAATTCGCGGCGCGCCTGTATGAGCTGGGCGTGCTGGTAACCGGCTTCTTCTACCCCGTCGTGCCGATGGGCCAGGCGCGCGTGCGGGTGCAATTGTCGGCCGCGCATACACGCGAACAGCTGGTGACGGTGCTGGCGGCGTTCGAGCAGGCCGGCAAGGAACTCGGTCTGATCAAGACCACCGACACCACCACCAATCAATAACAAGAAATCAGGAAAACAGCATGGAACGCATTTTAGTCATCGGCGCAAACGGCCAGATCGGCAGTGAACTGGTCGGCGCGCTGGCGCAGCAGCACGGCGCGGACAACGTCATTGCCAGCGATATCGGCGCCAAGAACGTGTACGACGCCAAGCGCTATGCGCAGCTGAACGTGCTCGACAAGGACGGCCTGGCAGCCATCATCGCCACTGAAAACATCACCCAGGTGTACCAGCTGGCGGCGATGCTCTCGGCCACCGGCGAAGCGGCGCCGCTGAAGGCCTGGAGCCTGAACATGGATGGCCTGCTCAATATCCTGGAGCTGGCGCGCGAGCGTGGCGAGGCGGGCAAGCCGTTGCGCATCTTCTGGCCGTCGTCGATCGCCGCTTTCGGCCCGAACACGCCGCAGGTCAATACGCCGCAAATGACGGTGATGGACCCGACCTCGATGTACGGCATCAGCAAGCTGGCCGGCGAGCGCCTGTGCGAGTATTACCACGCCAAGTATGGCGTCGACGTGCGCAGCATCCGCTACCCGGGCATCATCAGCTACAAGTCGCCTCCGGGCGGCGGTACCACCGACTACGCGATCGCCATTTTCCATGCGGCCCTGCGCGGCGAGCGCTATGACTGCTTCCTGAATGCGGCCACCACTCTGCCGATGATCTACATGCCCGATGCGATCCGCGCCACCATCGAGCTGATGGACGCGCCGGCGGAATCGATCAAGATCCGCTCCTCGTACAATGTGGCCGGCGTGTCGTTCAACCCGGAACAGCTGGCCGCGGCGATTGCCGCCAAGGTCGCCGATTTCAAGATCGGCTACACGCCCGACAGCCGCCAGGCGATCGCCGACAGCTGGCCGCAAAGTCTGGACGACAGCACGGCCCATGCCGACTGGGGCTGGACGGCCAGGATCGGCGTCGAGCAGATGGTGGCCGACATGCTGGCCAATGTCGATGTCGGACAGTCGGCCAAGGCAGCCTGAGTTTCACACAGCATTACCACTATAAAAATACCAAGCAAAGAGACAATCCATGGATATGAGCGTATTCGACCTGTTCAAGATCGGCATCGGGCCGTCGAGTTCCCACACAGTGGGGCCGATGGTGGCGGCGCGGCGTTTTCTTGTCGAATACGGTTCCCTGGATAACGTCATCGGCGTGGAAGCGGCCTTGTATGGCTCGCTGGCGCTGACCGGCGTCGGCCATGCCACCGACAAGGCCGTGATCCTCGGGTTGATGGGCGAAACGCCGCAGGACGTGGCGCCCGATCAGGTCGACAGCAAGCTGGCCGCCATCGAAGCGGCCGGCGAAATCCATTTGCTGGGGACCCACGCCGTGCCATTTACGGCCGCGACTAGCCTGCTGTGGCACAAGAGCGAGTCCTTGCCCGAGCATCCGAACGGCATGCGCTTTACCCTGAAGCTGGCCGACGGCACGCGCGTCGACAAGGTGTACTACTCGATCGGCGGCGGCTTTATCCGCGAAGCGGGCGAAGTGCCGGTGCCGGCGGCGCCTGGCGCGCAACCGGTATTCCCGTTTGACACGATGGAGCAGCTGCTGGCCCATGGCGTGGCAAGCGGCCTGTCGATCCCCGAGATGCTGCGCGCGAACGAAGGCGTGCGACGCACCGACACCGAATTGAACGAGGGCCTGGACCGCATCTGGCACGTGATGCGCGACTGTATCGCGCATGGCCTGCAGACCACCGGCAAGCTGCCGGGCGGCCTGGACGTGAAGCGCCGCGCCGCCAAGCTGTGGCGCCAGGCGCAGGACGCGAAGGCATCCGACAACCGCGCCAACGACCTGCCGCATGACGCGGTGCACCTGGTCAGCTTGTACGCGATGGCCGTCAACGAGGAAAACGCGGCCGGCGGGCGGGTGGTGACGGCGCCGACCAACGGCGCAGCCGGCATTATCCCCGCCGTGCTGCGCTACTACGCCGAGGATTGCCGCCCCAGCGATCCGGTCGGCGGCGTGCGCCGCTTCATGCTGACGGCGGCCGCGATCGGCATGCTGTGCAAGCGCAATGCCTCGATCTCGGGCGCCGAAGTGGGCTGCCAGGGCGAAGTGGGCGTGGCTTGCGCGATGGCGGCCGCCGGCCTGGTGGCGGCCTTGGGCGGCACGAATGAACAGATCGAAAACGCGGCCGAAATCGGCATCGAACACCACCTGGGCATGACCTGCGACCCGATCGGCGGCCTGGTGCAGATCCCCTGCATCGAGCGCAATGGCATGGGCGCCGTCAAGGCCATCACCGCCGCCTCGCTGGCCCTGAACGGCGACGGCACCCATTTCGTCAGCCTCGACGAAGTGATCGAAACCATGCGCCAGACGGGGGCGGACATGCAGGACAAGTACAAGGAAACATCGCTCGGTGGGCTGGCCGTGCATGTCATCACTGTCAATCACGCCGCTTGTTAAGAGCCGGGGTCAGACCCGACGGGACTTGGCGTCCCCGTCTGACCCCAGATTTCCGCTGCGTCATGTTGTTACTTCACTCCTCCTCAAACAACTGTTCCAGCCTCCGCGGATAATTGTTCAGAAAATCGCGCGTCACAGCATAGTGCTCGGTGTCCTCATACGCCACCTCGTGGATGCCGCCGCCCGTAAACATGTAGATTTTCGCATGCGGGTAGGCCAGCAGGATCGGCGAGTGGGTGGCGATGATCAGCTGCGAGTCGTCCTGCACCAGCTGGTGGATGACGGACAGCGCCGCCAGCTGGCGGCTCGGTGACAGCGCCGCTTCCGGTTCGTCCATCAGGTAAAGGCCTTTGCCGCGCAGCTTGTTGAGCATGGTGGCCATGAAGGCTTCGCCGTGCGACTGGGCGTGCAGCGACTTGCCGCCGTAGCTGTCCAGGTATTCGATCGGCATCTCGTCCATGTAACTGGCGACGTTGAAAAAGCTCTCGGCGCGCAAAAAATAGCTGTCGTTCGGCTTCTTGTAGCTCTTGCTCAGGCGCAGCTGTTCGTGCAGGCCCGAGACCTGGTCCGATACAGCCGTGATGCGCACGCTGCGCGTGCCGCCATCCTTGCCGAAGCCCAGCGCCACGGCCAGCGCTTCGAGCATGGTCGACTTGCCGCTGCCGTTCTCGCCGACGAAAAACGTCACGTCGCGATGAAAATCCATCTGCCTGAAGTCGCGGATGGCCGGGATGGTGAACGGGTAGCGTTCCAGGTCGACCACCGCATCGGGCCGCAGCGCGGCGCTTTGCAGGTAGGGCTTTTTACTGATGGTCATCGTGTCTCCTGGGCAAAGTTGCTCATAGGCTATGCTGCAGAGTGTGGCGCAAATTGCACGCGGGCGCCAGCATGGAGGCAAGGTTTCTTGATATCCGGGCACCCGGGGGCAGCCATGGGCCGCCGGGCGCGCCGAGGGTGGTTATAATATCGGCTCGTTTGCCATTCATTTCACCGCTCTCAGCTCAACTGGACTCTACTCTCATGCACTATGTGTCTACCCGCGCTGACCAAGCGCCATCGCAATCGCAACAGCCGCAACAATTTTCCGACATCCTGCTGGGCGGTCTCGCCCCCGATGGCGGACTTTATCTCCCTGAACACTATCCGCAAGTCAGCGGTGCCGAGCTCGATGCCTGGCGCAGATTGTCGTATGCCGACCTGGCATTCGAAATCCTGAAAAAGTTCGCCACCGATATCCCGGCGGCCGACTTGAAGGCGCTGACCGCGAAAACCTATACCAAGGCGGTTTACCGCAATGCCCGCGCTGGCGAAAACGCCGCCGACATCACGCCGCTGCGCGTGCTCGAAGAAAACCTCGTCAAGGGCGGCTCGACCACCCTGATCCTGCAAGCGCTGTCGAACGGCCCGACCCTCGCCTTTAAAGACATGGCGATGCAGTTGCTGGGCAACCTGTTCGAATACACGCTGGCCAAGACCGGCGCCGAACTCAATATCTTTGGCGCGACGTCCGGCGATACCGGCAGCGCGGCCGAATATGCGATGCGCGGCAAGAAGGGCATCCGCGTCTTCATGCTGTCGCCGCACAAGAAGATGAGCGCCTTCCAGACCGCGCAGATGTTCAGCCTGCAGGACCCGAACATCCACAATATCGCCGTCGAAGGCGTGTTCGACGACTGCCAGGATATGGTGAAAGCCGTCTCGAACGACCTGCCATACAAGGCCAGGCAAAAAATCGGCACCGTCAATTCGATCAACTGGGCGCGCGTGGTGGCGCAGGTGGTGTACTACTTCCGCGGCTACCTGGCGGCGACCACCAGCAACGAGCAGAAGGTGTCGTTCACGGTACCATCGGGTAACTTCGGCAATATCTGCGCCGGCCATATCGCGCGCATGATGGGCTTGCCGATCTCGAAACTGGTGGCCGCCACCAACGAGAACGACGTGCTCGATGAATTCTTCCGCACCGGCGTCTACCGCGTGCGCAAGTCGTCCGAAACCTATCACACCAGCAGCCCCTCGATGGATATCTCGAAGGCCTCGAACTTCGAGCGCTTCGTCTACGACCTGGTCGGCCGCGACAGCGCGCGCGTGAAAGCTCTGTTCGCCAAGGTCGACACGCATGGCGGTTTCGACCTGTCCGGCAAGCCGGGCAGCGACGGCGACGAATTCAAGCTGGTGGCCAAGTATGGCTTCAAGTCGGGCAAGTCGACCCACAAGGACCGCCTCGACACCATCCGCGACGTGGCCGACGACTATGGCATCACGATCGACACCCACACCGCCGACGGCATCAAGGTGGCGCGCGAGCACATGGAAGCGAATGTGCCGATGATCGTGCTGGAAACGGCATTGGCGGCCAAGTTCAACGAAACCATCCTTGATGCCTTGGGCGTGGACGCGGAACGACCAAACGGCTTCGAGAACATCGAAGACCTGCCGCAAAAATTTGTCGTGATGGATACCGACGTGGCCAAGATGCAGGCGTATATCGCCGCGCATACGGGACTGTGATGGCGGACGTGACCGAACGTAAACCGATGCTGTCGGTGGCCGAGGCGCTGGCCTTGATGGCCGCCGCCGCCAGGCCGGTGATCGATGTCGAGCTGGTCGACACCATGCACGCCAACGGCCGCGTGCTGGCGGCCGCGCAAACCTCGTCCCTGAACGTGCCCGAGCGCGACAACACGCAGATGGATGGCTATGCCGTGCGCGCGCTTGACTGCGCCAGTGGCGCGGCCAGCTTGCCGGTGTCGCAGCGCATCGCGGCCGGCCATGTGGGCCAGCCCTTGCAGCCGGGGACGGCGGCGCGCATCTTTACGGGCGCCCTGATTCCCGATGGTGCCGACTGCGTGGTGATGCAGGAGCAGTGCACCCTGAACGATGGTGTGGTCACCATCAACCATCTGCCGCAGGCGGGCGAATGGGTGCGCCGCCAGGGCGAGGATATCCGCGCCGGCAGCGTGATCCTGGAAGCGGGGCGGCGCCTGCGCAGCCAGGAAATGGGCCTGGCCGCGTCGGTGGGCCTGGCGCGGCTGCCGGTGCTGCGCAAGTTGCGCGTGGCGCTGTTTTCCACCGGCGACGAGCTGGCCATGCCGGGCCAGCCCTTGCCACCCGGCGCGGTCTACAACTCGAACCGCTTTACCTTGCGCGGCTTGCTGGAAAGCCTCGGCTGCGAAATCCATGACCTGGGCATCGTGCCCGACACCCTGGACGCCACGCGCGCCGTTCTGCGCCAGGCGGCGCAGGGCAGCGATTTGATCATCACCTCGGGTGGCGTATCGGTCGGCGAGGAAGACCATATCAAGCCGGCGGTGGAAGCGGAAGGGCGCCTGGACATGTGGCAGATCGCCGTCAAGCCGGGCAAGCCGCTGGCGTTCGGCGAAGTCGAGCAGGCCTTTTTTGTCGGCCTGCCCGGCAATCCGGTATCGAGTTTTGTCACTTTCTTGCTGTTCGTGCGGCCGTTTATCCTGCGCCTGCAGGGTGTGACCGGCAGCGTGGCGCCGCGCTGCTACCGGCTGGCGGCCGCCTTCGAGCGCACCAAAGCTGACCGGCGCAACGAGTTCCTGCGCGCGAAAATCAACGACGAGGGCGAGCTGGAGCTGTTCGCCAACCAGAGTTCGGGCGTGCTGACCTCCACCGTATGGGGCGACGGCCTGATCGACTGCCCGCCGGGCCTGTCGATCGCGCGCGGCGACCTGCTGCGGTTTATCCCGTTTAACGAATTGTTGTATTGAAGGAGCCGGGTTTGAAGATACAGTTGCGTTTTTTTGCCAGCGTGCGCGAGCTGGTGGGATCTGGCCAGGAAATGCTGGAGCTGCCGCAAGCGACCGCCACCGTGGGCGAGCTGCGCGCGGTGCTGGTGGCGCGCGGCGGCAACTGGGCCGACGCCCTGGCCGAAGGCAAGCTGCTGCGCATGGCGCACAACCAGCTGATGTGCAAGGCCGATACCGTGGTGGCCGATGGCGATGAAGTGGCGTTTTTCCCGCCGGTGACAGGCGGGTGACGTCGCGGTGTTGTCGGGTTACGCTACGCTAACCCGACCTACTTGGCCGTATCGCTGCAGCTGGCGCAGGCTACCGCTTTGCGGAAGCGCCAGTATTTGGAGCCGATAAAGATGGCCGAGGCCACCAGCGACCAGGCCAGTGCGCTCAGGATGTCGGCCTGGCTGGTGCTGCCCTTGCTGTACTCGACTACGGTCAAGATGATGAATAAAATGCCGCTGGCCAGCAAATAGCGGGAAATCCAGAAACCTGCGCCCATGTCACTCTCCTGTTTTTTATCTTCATAAAACTAGTTTGTCGCAGCAGTATGCACCAATTTGCGGCTTTGTCGTCATTTGACCGGTCAATCTCGACTAAAATGCCGGGGTTTTCATCGCTGCCTTCCATGCCCATGTCCCTAGTTCCACTACCTCCTTTTCGTGTCGCCGTGATCGGTGGCGGTCCCGCCGGCCTGATGGCCGCGCAGGCCGCCGCCAGCAGTAGCGCGCAGGTCGCGCTGTTCGACGCCATGCCGTCCGTTGGCCGCAAATTCCTGCTGGCCGGACGCGGCGGCATGAATATCACGCATGCGGAAGGCTACCAGAGCTTTGTCACGCGTTATGGCCGGCAGTCGCACCGGTTGCGCCCCGCGCTCGACCAGTTCGGCCCGCAGCAGGTGCGCGACTGGGTGCACGGCCTGGGCGTGGACACCTTTGTCGGTTCCTCGAACCGCGTCTTTCCGACCGACATGAAGGCCGCGCCCCTGCTGCGCGCCTGGCTGCACCGGCTGCGGGAAAGCGGCGTGCAATTCCACATGCGCCACCGCTGGACCGGCTGGCAAGATGGTCAGCTCGCCTTTGATACACCCGACGGCCCAAGCCTGCTGGCGTTTGACGCCGTGATCCTGGCGCTCGGTGGCGGCAGCTGGGCCAGGCTCGGTTCCGACGGCGCCTGGGTGCCGCTGTTGCAGGCGAGGGGCGTGGCGGTGGAACCGTTGGCGCCGGCCAATTGCGGCTTCGACGTGGACTGGAGCGAACATTTCAGCAGCCGCCACGCGGGCGAGCCATTGACGACGGTGGCCATCACGGCCTTCGACACCGATGGTTTGAGGGTCAAGCGGCAGGGCCAGTTCGTGATCACGGCGGGCGGCGTCGAGGGCAGCCTGATTTACGCGCTGTCGGCCGCGCTGCGCGAGCAGATTGCGCGTGACGGCAGCACCACCATCTGGCTGGACCTAGCGCCCGACCACAGCCAGGAAAGAGTATTCGATGAAGTCACGCGCCCGCGCGGCGCGCGCTCGATGTCCAGCCATCTGCAAAGCCGGCTCGGCATCAAGGGAGTGAAGTCGGGCCTGCTGCGCGAATGCGTCAGCGCCCTGGATTTTGCCGACCCGGAAAAACTGGCGCGCGCCATCAAGCTGCTGCCGGTGACGCTGAAGCGCCCACGCCCGATCGACGAAGCCATCAGCAGCGCCGGCGGCGTGTCTTTTGACGGCATCGACGGCAGCATGCTGCGCGCCATGCCGGGCGTCTTCGTCGCCGGTGAAATGCTGGACTGGGAAGCGCCGACCGGCGGCTATCTGCTGACGGCCTGCCTGGCCGGCGGCAAGGCGGCGGGCGAGCAGGCGGTGGCTTGGCTGGAAAGCCGCCGCCAGTAACACATCAATGCCAGGTAATCTCCCCCGACCCCGTTCGCTGTGCGTCGCGCTGGCGCGGGTTGCCGTGGACGTGGATGTCGCCGCTGCCGCGCAGGGTCAGTTTGACGGTGTCGCGGACAAAAACGGTGCTCTCGCCCGAGCCTTGCAGGCTGACGGTGGCGGTATCCGAGGCCAGGTGTTCGGCGTCGATATCGCCTGAACCGCTCAGCTCGGCATTGAGCACCTTGCTGTTGCCGCTGGCGCTGATGCGGCCCGAGCCGATCATTTCCAGGGTGACCTTGTCGCTATTGCCGCCGTTGATGTCGAGGTTGCCGCTGCCGTTGACGCTGGCTTCCACCTGCTTGTAGCGTCCCGTAAAGCTGATGTCGCCCGAGCCGGCCAGTTCCAGGGTGAACTTGTCGCCGCTGAAACCGGTAATACGGCTATTGCCCGAACCGTGCACTTCGACGCCTGTCAGTGTCGGCAGCACCAGCTCCACCTGCAGCGGCTGGCGATGGTGGAACAGCATGCCTTTCGGGCCGATATGAATGGTGGAACCATCGACGGTGGTATCGACATTGGCCAGCAGGCGCTGCTCGCCGCTTACTTTCAGCGAGGCAGTGGCGCCGCGGCGCAGGGTCAGGTCGATCGGGCCGCTCAGGTCCACATGCGTCACGGCGGCGGAAATCGGGCGGGTGTCGGCGCGCACGGCGCGGCCGGCTGAACTGCTGGGGTTGCTGATGCCCTTGGCGCGCAAGGCCGTGTAGGACAGGGCGATCAATACCAGGGCCAGCAGGAACATGGACAGGCCGACTTTGAACAGGCGTTTCATGGCGAGTCTCCTTAATGACCTTTGAGCAGGGAAATATTCATCGCGATATAGCGCCGGATGCCGATCAGGGTGTAGCGGGTGACGACCAGGCTGAGCAGGAATAGCGCGATGCCGCCAAGCACCATGCCCATGCCGAACAGGGTTTGCGTGGTGCGCGCATCCTGGTCCAGGTCGGTGTAGATATGGATGCCGCTGCCGGCCAGCGCCTCGGCCCGTTCGATCACGCGCGAGGACGGCGACGGCCGGCTGTCCGGGGCCGTGCCGACCGGGCCGGGCAGGTGGTCGATCTCGATGCCGGTGTCGCCGATGGTGATGCGGGTCTGCCGCTGGTCGTCGCCCTCGCCGCCATCGTCGTCATGGATCAGCATGTAGCGCAGCGGGCCGTCGAGCAGCAGTTCGTTGGCGCCCGACAGGCCGCTGGCCGTGATGGCGATGCCGGCCAGGTAAAAGCTCAGGCCGACGGCATACAAGGTCGCCAGCAGCGCCGCGTAGACGGCGGCCGGTATCACCATGAACAGATTGAAGATGGCGAGGCCCGCCAGCGAGACCAGCAGGCGCAGCAGGTTGACCGGCGTTTTCTTCTGTTCGAAGGCGCGGCGCTGCGTGCTGGCGCGCAGGGTGAGGGCGATTTTTTTCGGGTCGCCCAGGTCGTGGGCGATTTCCCCGGCACTGCGCCCGGCGCCCAGGCCTTCGTTGAAGCTCTGCTCATAATAGCTCATGGTCTTGGCGACCAGGTCTGGCGGCAGGCCGGCCAGCGCGCGCCGCAGCGCGTCGAGATAGTCTTGTTGATGCATGATGTTTCCTGTGCGTTCCGTTTCCACTGGCGGCAGGCCTAGCCCAAGGTCGGCAGCAGCATGCTTGCCTGGCTCAGCATCAACGGTGCGTGCCGGGCCGCCTGGCCTTGATGGGTGCCGGCCACGATCGCCATCGCCAGCGCCACGAAGCCCAGCAGCAGCACGGTTTTGCAAGCGGTTTTGAATGGCGTGGTTTTCATGGTATTTCCTGGGTTGATAGCGTTGGTGGCTTGGTAGCCGATGATGTGACTGTATCCAAACGGGCCCGTGCGCACCAGTGCGGTGCGACAGGCTGCACAAATCAATGGGTCAGCGACGCTACAGGGCGATACTCGGTCATGCTTTCGTGGCAGGCGTGTTGATCTGGCACACGAGAGCGGCCGCCTGCACACCGCTGCGCACGGCCGCTTCGATGGTGGCGGGATAGTCGCCGGCCGTGTAGTCGCCGGCCAGCACCAGGCCCGGCAAGCCGGTGGCATTGCCTGGGCGCGGCAAGTCCGGCGTGCAGGCAAAAGTGGCGCGTTTTTCGGTAATCACCTGTGTCCAGGCGGGCTGGGCCAGCTGCGGCATGCGCAATACCTGCGCCAGTTGCGCGGCCACCGCCTGTGCCAGGGCTTCATGGCCTTGCGCGGCGGCCTGGCCCGAGGCGCTGATCACCACCGCCAGCAAGCCCGCCTGCCGCGCATCGAGCTGGCCGCGGTCGAACACGAACTGGCCCCAGTGCGCCTGCTCCGGCGCATCGACCAGGGCATAAAACGGCAGGTCCAGGCGCACGGCGGCGTCGTACTGCAGGTAGCAGGTGCTGATGGCTTCAAAGGCAAAAGCCTGCAATTGGGCAACCACGTCATCAACGGCCGAGTCGCCCGTGCCGGCCAGCAGGCTGGCGGCCTGGCTGCTGGAGGTGGCCAGCACCACGCGGTCATATTTTTCTGCGCCGTCGAGCTGCCAGAGTCCGTCCGGCAATACTTGCACGGATTCGACCTTGGCGCCCAGCTTGAGCTGCCCGCCATGGCGTTCGACGTAGCGGGCGACGGCTTCGGGAAACAGCGCGCTCAGATTGGTTTTCGGTATCAGCATGTCCGAGGCGCGGCGACGGCGCGCGCCCAGGCTGTCGCGCAGCACGTTGACGAAGACCTTGGCCGAGGCCCGCTCTGGCGGCGTGTTCAGTGCCGCCAGGCACAGCGGGCGCCACATCAGCTGGATCAGGCGGTCGGTCTGGTCGAAGCGCTCGAGCAATTCGCTGACGGTGCAATCGTGGTACAGCTGCCAGCCCATCCAGCGCATGGCGCTGGAAAAGCGCATCAGCGAGACCTTGTCGGCGCGCGCCAGGCCCTTGGCGCGCAGCAAGGCCCACGCCAGGTGCAGCGGCGCCGGCCAGCGCGGCGCGACAAAATCCATGCCGCCACTGCCTTCCGGATAGCGCATCTGCAAGGGCAGGTCGAGGATCAGCGCTTGCGGGTCCTGGCCTGCCAGTTTGAGCAGGCGCAAGGTTTCCGCGTAGGCGCCGAGCAGGATATGCTGGCCGTTGTCCAGCACAGTACCGTCGCGTTCGACCTTGCGCGCGCGGCCACCGAGGGTGCGCGCCGCTTCATGGACGGTGACGGCATGGCCGGCGCGCGCCAGTTCCATGGCGGCCGCGCAACCGGCCCAGCCGCCGCCGATGACGGCCACCGACAGTGCTTGCAAGACTGCCTTAGCCACGTATCCAGGTCTTCCAGGCCAGCCACAGTTTGCGGATCGGCGTCAGCGAGATGCGCTGCTTGAGCACGTGGTAGCCGTCGCGCTCGACTTCGTTGAGCAGGGTGCGGTAGATGGCGGCCATGATCAGGCCAGGGCGCTGGGCGCGGCGATCCTCTGCCGGCAGTAGCGCGAACGCCTCGTCATAGGTCTTTTGTGCGCGTGCCACCTGGAAACGCATCAGGTTTTCAAAGTTTTCGGTGTGGCGCGCATTCAGCAGGTCGGCCGCCGTGACATTAAATTGCTGCAATTCGCTGATCGGCAGGTAGATACGCCCCTTGCGCGCATCTTCGCCCACGTCGCGGATGATATTGGTCAGCTGGAAGGCATGGCCCAGTTTCTCGGCGTACAGCAAGGTTTCCGGGCGGGTCGCGCCAAAAATGCTGGCCGACAAGATACCCACCACGCTGGCGACATGCCAGCAATAGCGGCTCATCGCCTGGTAATCGAGGTAGCGGGTTTGGTTCAAGTCCATTTCCATGCCGTCGATAATCGCCTGCAAATGCTTTTCTTCCAGCTTGTAGACGGCCAGGTGCGGTTCCAGCGCGCGCATCACGGGATGGGTGGGGTTGCCCTCGTACATCGACTTGACTTCCTTGCGCCACCAGACCAGCTTGGTACGTGCCACGTTCTCGTCGGTGCAGTCGTCCACCGTATCGTCGACCTCGCGGCAGAACGCATACAGGGCCGTGATCGCCTTGCGGCGCTCGACGGGCAGGAACAGGAAACTGTAGTAAAAGCTGGAGCCGCTCTGGGCGGCCTTTTGTTGGCAATATTCGTCGGGAGACATAGTCAAAAGTGCAAGGGTTACAGATCGAAGCCGCTATTCTATCGTCTTAGCGGGTGGGCGACGGTGGAAATAGCGGGTTTTCTTGAGCCGCCGCCGCCACGCTTTTGCGCGACATGCGCAGGGCGCGCCAGAAAATCACCATCCAGTCGCGCCGGGACAGTTTCGGGCGGCGCCGGAACACATCGTAATTGACGGCCTCGATCATTTCCAGGATGCGCAGGCCGCCTTGCACCACCAGCCGCAGTTCCCAGCCGATACGCCCGCGCAGGCGCAGGGCCAGCGGCGCGCCGGACAGCATCAGTGCGCGCGTACGCGTCACCTCGAAACGCATCAGCGCACTCCATTTGCCATGCGCTTCCGGCCGCTCGAAGGCGGCGGGCGAGACGGCAAACCGGCTCAGGTCTTCCATCGGCAGGTAGATACGCTCCTTCTGCCGGTCGATCGCGACATCTTGTAAAAAATTAATTAGTTGCAAAGCAGAACATATGGCGTTGGAATCGCGTACATTCTCTTCATCGGCCGACTTGTACAGGCTCAGCATCAACAGGCCGACCGGATTGGCCGAGCGGGCGCAATAGTCGAGCACATCCGCATGGCTGGTGTAGCGCGTGGTCACCACGTCCTGCTTGAAGGCGGACAGCAAGTCGTAAAACGGCTGCATCGGCAACTCGAACTTGGCGATGGTGGCGGCCAGGCGCACGAACATCGGGTTCGCTTCCGGTTCCTGGCGTTCGATGCGCTGCAACGCCGCTTCATAGTCTTGCAGAGCGGCCAGGCGTTCGGCGGGCAGGGCGTCGCCTTCGTCGGCCAGGTCGTCCGCGCTGCGGGCAAAGGCATAGATGGCCTCGACGGCGGGTACCAGCCGGCGTGGCAATAAAACAGATGCTACGGGAAAATTTTCGTAATGGTCTACAGGCATGAACACACTTCTCTCATCATGCACGGCCACCAACGGCCGTGCAAAGGTGACACAGTAAATAGTTATCGACGCAATAAAACCTTAATTAATGACGCAAAAGTCACTAAAAAAATACCGCCACGATTATAATTACTAACCAGAAAGTCAGTAAGGAAAAACGCTTCCTCCCCAGACTGTCTGCCATTGTCACAAATTTAAGGATATTGCGTGAGAAAAAGTTTGGCGCTACCTACTCGGCAGGCAAAAAGTTTCCTCATATAAAAATCTAACAGCCCGCATAGTAAAGGAAAATACCTTGTTTGCCCTGAAAACCCTGCGCCGCGAGACCGGCGCCCCAGCTCTTCCCGCCCTGCGCCTGTTGGCCGCCGCCGCCCTGGCCACTGTACTTGCAACAACCTTGGCCGCGTGTTCCAAGCCCGCGCCCAAGGTCGAAGACGTGCGCCCGGTGCGCGCCATCGTGTTGGCCAGCAGCAATGTCGATGTGAATGCCGAGTTCTCCGGCGAAGTGGTGGCGCGGGTCACCTCGCAGCTGGGTTTCCGCGTCGGCGGCAAGATCGTCGAGCGCAAGGTCGACGTCGGCGCCGTCGTCAAGCGGGGGCAGGTGCTGATGCAGCTCGATCCGCAGGACTTGCAATTGTCGCAGGCGCAGGCCAGAGCCAGCCTGAACAGCGCGGAAACCAGCCGTGACCTGGCGCGCGCCGAGCTGAAACGTTACCAGGATCTGCGCGAAAAGAATTTCGTCAGCCAGGCCGTGCTCGATGGCAAGGACGCCACCTACAAGGCGGCGCAATCGCAGGTCGAAGCGGCGCAGGCCGTCTACCGCGGTCAAAGCAACCAGTCCGGCTATGCCAGCCTGCTGGCCGACGGCGATGGCGTGATTACCCGTCTCGACGGCGAAGTCGGGCAGGTGGTGTCGCCCGGCACGCCGGTGGCCGTGCTGGCCAGGAATGGCGACCGGGAAGTGGTGATCGGCATTCCCGAGGACAAGGTCGAGACCATGCGCGGCGTGAAGAACGTGGTGGTGCGCCTGTGGGCCGACCCGAAACAGGCGCTGCCGGGCAAGATCCGCGAAGTCTCGCCGGTGGCCGACCCCGCCACCCGCACCTACATCGCCAAGGTGACCATCCCGAACGCGCCCGAGGCGCGGCTGGGCATGACGGCGGTGGTGCAATTCGCGTCGACCACGGCGACGCCGCAAATCAGGGTGCCGCTGACGGCGCTGTTCAATGAGAAATCGCAAAGTTCGGTGTGGGTGGTGGAGAACGGCGCCGTAAAACTGGTGAATGTCACCATCGGCGGCGTGGCCGGCAATGATTTGTTGCTGAGCTCGGGCGTGAAAGAAGGCCAGACGGTGGTCACGGCCGGTGTCAATCTGCTGAAACCGGGCCAGAAGGTGACGATCCTCGGCGCCGAGCTGGCCACGCCGGCCAAGGCCGATGGCCTCAACGCCGCAGGGGCGGCCAAATGAAGGGCGGTTTCAATCTGTCACGCTGGGCGCTCGAGCATATCCCGCTGACGCGCTACCTGATGGCGGTGCTGCTGATCGGCGGCATGCTCAGCTATGCCAACCTGGGGCAGGACGAAGATCCGCCGTTTACCTTCCGCGCCATGGTGCTGCAGGCGTACTGGCCGGGCGCCACCGCCCTGCAGATGGCCGAGCAGGTGACCGACAAGCTGGAGCGCAAGCTGCAGGAAACCCCGTATATCGACGAGATCACCAGCTATTCCAAGCCGGGCGAGACCTTGATTTTGCTGGAACTGCGCGAATCGACGCCGCCGAAGGAAACCTCGGCCGCCTGGTACCAGGTACGCAAGAAGATCGGCGATATCAAGAACACCTTGCCGGCCGGCGTGGTGGGACCGTTCTTCAACGACGAGTTCGGCGACACCTACGGCTCCATCTTCGCCCTGTCCGGCGATGGTTTTACCTATGCCGAAATGAAGGATTACGCCGATGACGTGCGCCAGCAGTTGCTGGGCGTGTCGCAGGTGGCCAAGGTGGAACTGTTCGGCGTGCAGGATGAAAAGGTCAATATCGTCTTTTCGCACAAGAAATTCGCTCAGCTGGGCATCCCGTTCGACGCCATCGTCAATCAATTGTCCGAGCAGAACAGCATCAACGCCACCGGCGTGCTGGTCACGCCGACCGACAACCTGCAAGTAAGGGTCACCGGCGCCATGATCAAGGTGAAAGACCTGGAAAACCTCGAGCTGCGTGCCAACGGCACCACCTTCCGCCTCGGCGACTTTGCTACCGTGAAACGCGAATTCATCGATCCGCCCAAGGACAAGATGCGTTTCAATGGCAAGGAAGTGATCGGCCTGGGCGTCTCGATGGAGAAGGGCGGCAATATCATCGAGATGGGCAAGGCCTTGCAGGCGACCGTCTCGCGCATGGAAAAAGCCTTGCCAGTCGGCATACAGTTGCAGCGCGTGTCGAACCAGCCCGAATCGGTGTCGGCCTCGGTCGGTGAATTCGTGCATACCCTGATCGAAGCAATTTTGATCGTGCTGGCCGTCAGCTTTGTCGCGCTGGGCTTGCATACAAAACCGCTGCGCATCGACGTGCGTCCGGGCCTGGTGGTGGCGCTGACCATTCCGCTGGTGCTGGCCGTGACCTTTTTGTTCATGCGCATGCTCGATATCGACCTGCACAAGATTTCGCTGGGCGCCCTGATCATCGCGCTGGGCCTGCTGGTGGACGACGCCATCATCGCGGTGGAGATGATGGTGCGCAAGATGGAGGAGGGCATGTCGCGCTTCGACGCCGCCACTTTTGCCTATACCTCGACCGCCATGCCGATGCTGACCGGCACCTTGATCACCGTGGCGGGTTTCCTGCCGATCGGCCTGGCCAAGTCGACCGCCGGCGAATATACCTTTTCGCTGTTTTCCGTGAATGCGCTGGCGCTGATCATTTCGTGGGTGGTGGCGGTGGTGTTTACGCCGTATATCGGCTATTTGCTGCTGAAGGTCAAGCCGCACGCGAATAACGACCATGAGCTGTTCGATACGCCGAACTTTCGCCGTTTCCGCCGCGCCGTCACCTGGTGTGTGGAATGGCGCAAGACGACGATTGCCGCCACCCTGGCCATCTTCGCGATGGGCATCTACGGCTTCAATTTTATCGAAAAACAATTCTTCCCCGATTCCAGCCGTCCGGAACTGATGGTGGAAATGTGGTCGCCCGAAGGCACGACGTTTGCGGCGAATGAAAAGCAGGTAAAGAAATTCGAAGCGTTCGTGAGCAAACTCGACGGCGTGGACAGCGTGACCAGCTATGTCGGCACCGGCAGCCCCCGTTTCTACCTGCCGCTCGATCAGATTTTCCCGCAGACCAACGTCTCGCAGATCGTCGTCCTGCCGAAAAGCCTGGCCGACCGTGAATTGCTGAGCAAGAAGATTGTCGATGTTTTCAAGCAGGATTTCCCGGAAGTGCGGGGCCGGGTAAAACTGTTGCCGAACGGCCCGCCGGTGCCGTATCCGGTGCAGTTCCGCGTCACCGGCACGGAAGTGGCCACGGTGCGCAATATCGCCGACCAGGTCAAGGACATCCTGCGCGCCAATCCGAATACGGTGGGCGTCAACGACAACTGGAATGAGTCGGTCAAGGTGATGCGCCTGGACCTGGACCAGGACAAGATGCGCGCGCTGGGGATCACTTCAAAGACCGTGATGCAGGCGGCCAATACCATCCTGTCGGGCACGGTGATCGGCCAGTTCCGCGAAGACAACAAGCTGATCGATATCCAGGTACGCCAGCCACTGGAGGAGCGCAACACGATTTCGGTGCTGAACGACACCAACATTCCGGCCGCGAATGGCAAGTCGGTGACGATTTCGCAGATCGCCCGCGTCCATTTCGTGTGGGAGCCGGGCGTGGTCTGGCGCGACAAGCGCGAATGGGCGATTACGGTGCAGTCCGATGTGGGCGACAATATCCAGGGTGCCACCGTCTCGACCCAGCTGGCGCCGAAACTGGACGCCTTGCGGGCAAAATTGCCGCCGGGCTATCGCATCACGCTCAAGGGCGTGGCGGCCAACAGCGGCAAGGCCGAAGCGTCGATCGCGGCCAATCTGCCGTTGGCGATCTTTTTGATCTTTACCTTGCTGATGCTGCAGCTGCACAGCTTCTCGCGCGCGCTGCTGGTCTTCCTGACGGGGCCGCTGGGCGTGGCGGGCGCCGCGTTTGCCTTGCTGGCCTTGCACCGGCCGCTCGGCTTTGTTGCCAACCTGGGCGTGATCGCGCTGTTCGGCATGATCATCCGCAACTCGGTGATCCTGGTCGACCAGATCGAGCAGGATATCAAGGATGGTTCCGCGCCGTGGGACGCGATCATCGACTCGGCCGTACGCCGCTGCCGGCCGATCGTGCTGACGGCCGCCGCCGCCGCGCTGGCCATGATCCCGCTGTCGCGCTCGGTATTCTGGGGGCCGATGGCGGTCGCCATCATGGGCGGCCTGATACTGGCCACGGCATTGACCTTGCTGTTCCTGCCGGCCCTGTATGCGGCCTGGTTCCGCGTCAAGAAGCCGGTGGCGCTGGAGAAGTAAGCCATCAGGGCGTTTGATCGTAAAAAAGGCGGCATTCCTCTGGGAAATCCAGTAGAATGCCGCCTTTGCTCTGGCAGCCAGCTTCGAAGGCAAGTAATATCAGCCATGCCAGAGCGAGGTAGCCAGAATGCTCCCGAGTTGTTAGAATCAGGAGTGCCTGGACTGGCTGTAGAAGTGACATGCGGCATGCGGATGTGGTGGAATTGGTAGACACGCTGGTCTTAGAAGCCAGTGCTTCGGCTTGGGAGTTCGAGTCTCCCCATCCGCACCATTCCGGGTTGTGCAACCTGGAAGTGCACTTACAAGTTCATTCAAGCGCCCAGCGCGCCCAGGGCCGCCAGTTGCCGGCTCGATTGCTGCACCATCTGCGTCACCAGCGCCTGCGCCCGCGGGTAGCCTCTTCTTCGCATGTAATTTCCCGACCTGTCCTGCGCCACCGGCGTCAAGGCTTGCAGTACCTGCTTGCGCGCCTGCGGCCAGCTGGGTTCGTCATGCACCAGCGCAGCTTCCCCCAGCTCCAGTAATGCCGTGCGCGCCAGCGTCAGTTCGGCTTGCGCCTGCTCGCCGAGCCGGGCGGCATCGTTCGCAGCGGCATGTTCGAGGAAGGCGTCGAGCTTGCGGCCTTGCCGTGCATACAGATCCAGCAGCAAATGCAGGCTGGCCCCCGCCGGCCGGCGTTCGATGTCGAGTTCATCGAGTACCGCCAGCAGCCACAAGGTCATTTGCCGGCCGGCCTCGCCCAGCTCGGGCCAGATGGTGGCGCGCAACTGTTCTCCCAGGTAGCGCGCGCGGTCGATGGCGCGCCGGCTGCCGCTCATTTGCTGGCCGATAGCGCCGTAGCCGGGCGCCAGTGCCTCCTCGTGCTGTTCGGCCAGCAGGCACAGCAAGGCCAGTTGCACGTACACATGGAAGGCGGCCAGCGTGCGGTGCGCATCCCAGTAGTGCGACTGTGACTCATCGGGTGCATTCCACAGCGAGCACACGCGCGCCGCATCGTCGCGCGCATGGACTGGCGCCAGCAGGCTGTGGCCATGGCGGAAGTCGTACAGTTTCTGGTGCAGCGCCTCGTGCAGCAGGTGTTCGGCCAGCCACCACGGGTTGCCGATCAATTCCCGGTTCAGGAAGATGGCGCCATTGACGCGAAATTGCGAACTCGAGGCCTTGCCGCACCACGTACCCACCTTGGGAAACAGGGCCAGCAGCTGCACGTGCGACAGGGCGCTGCGCGTCAGGCGCGGTAGCAGCGTGTCCAGCAGTTGCAGGCCGCGCCGCAGCATCGCCATCTCGCTGGCGGTGGGCGTGGCCAGCGGCGCGCCGTAATTCTCCTGCATGATGTCGAGAAAAGCCGAGGCATGGGGCGAGGCTGGCGTGGCGCCAGGCCCGGGCCAGACAGACGTGGTGCCATCGCCAGCCAGCAGGAACTGCGGCGCCAGCCCTGCCACCAGTGGCGCGCCCGGCAAGCCCAGCCGCAGGTGTTCCGCAGCCAGGCCGAACAGCGCGTCGCACTGCGGCAGCGCCAAGCCATATTCATCGCCCAGGGCCAGCTGGCGCATGGCGTGCTGCACGGCGCAGCGCAGCACCGTGTCGGCCACCTGCTGGCGCTGGCGTTCAGGCGTGGCCAGCTGCAGCTGGTCGACCAGTTGGCTGGCCTGCGGCAAGGCGGTGCGCAGCTTGTGCAGGCGCCGCAGATAAGCCGCCGTCAGTTGCTGGCGGATATACAGGCTGTCGCCAAACGCCCGGTGGCGCACCAGGGCGGTTTCGATGGCTTGCAGCACCTCGCTGCCGGGCGCCGGCGCGCGCACTTCCGACAAGGCGTCGGGCATGGCGCGTCACTCAGGCAACGGTCGGGTGGTTGTGGTCGTGATGGCCGTCGCCGCGCATGCGCAGTTCCATTTCATCGACTTCGGTCTGGATCTTCTGCAAGTCTTCGTCGCTGACGCCTTCCAGCAAACGGCTCAGCACCATTTGCAGCTTGGCCTTGGCATTGCCGGTACCGCTGTATGTATTGTCGCTCATGGCTTTCTCCCCGGGTTTCACGTCAAACAAGGTTGGAGTACGCGACTCTTGCATTGGTTTGCATAAAAAATGGCCAAATTGAGGCAAATCAAACGGTTTTTGCAGGAAAACTTCGCTTTCGCTCCATTTCTTTGTTTGGGGCGCGGCGGCAGATGGCATATACTAATAGACGAAGCGGGCTGGAAAGCCCTGTTTCAGGCGAAACGGAGAATACCGACAGCAGAAGTAAAGACAGGGGACGGCCGGGTTGTGGCGAGCGATCGCTACCGCCGCGCATCCTCTGTGGCCGCGCCGCAAAGCGGGCCACTTTTCTAAAGTCCTTTGTTATAATGCCACGCTTTACCGAATGATGCCCGGCCCTGCGATTGAACCCGAAGCAGTGCCGGACGGTCGGAGCCCTGCTGCAGCACGGAAGACAGCGGATTGTCTGGTGCCTGGTGAATATCGCCGGGCAGACCGGGTCCATCACCCTGTCGGCCGGCTGCGCAGATGAATATGCGAGCGAGTGAAGCTGGACCCATGTCTTGCCGCCAGTAATGGCGCAAGGGGTCGGGTCTTCTTTTCTCGCACCAACAGTGTTTATTTTTTGGACGATTTTTTACATGGCAACTGCAGTCGAAACCTTGGGCAAACTCGAACGTCGTATCACCATCTCCTTCCCGCTGACGGACGTCCGCACGGAAGTCGAGAAGCGCCTGAAAGTGCAAGCCCGTACGGCCAAGGCACCGGGCTTCCGTCCGGGTAAAGTGCCGTTGAAAATGGTCGCGGCACAATACGGCTATCAAATTGAATCCGAAGTGCTGAATGACAAAGTCGGCCGCGCGTTCAACGACGCCGCCAACGAAAACAATCTGCGCGTGGCCGGTTTCCCGAACATCGTGCCGAAAGAAGAAGCGGCCGAAGGCCAGCTGGCATTCGACGCGACTTTCGAAGTCTATCCGGAAGTCATCATCGGTGACTTGGCCGCCGTTGAAATCGAAACCGTGCAAGCCGAAGTATCGGAAGCCGAAATCGACAAGACCATCGACATCCTGCGCAAGCAGCGCGTGCACTTCCACACCAAGGGCGAAGCCGGCGAACACGGCGACGGCGGCGAGCCAGTCGCAGCTGACGGCGACCGCGTGACGGTCGACTTCGTCGGTTCGATCGACGACGTGGAATTCCCAGGCGGCAAAGCTGATGGCTACGCTTTCGTGCTGGGCGAAGGCCGCATGCTGCCGGAATTCGAAGCGGCAACGCTGGGCCTGAAAGTGGGCGAGTCGAAGACTTTCCCATTGTCGTTCCCTGAGGACTACCATGGCAAGGACGTGGCCGGCAAGACCGCCTCCTTCACCATTACCCTGCAAAAGCTGGAATGGGCGCACCTGCCGGAAGTCGATGCCGAATTCGCAAAATCCCTGGGCGTTGCCGATGGCGATCTGGCCAAAATGCGCGAAGACATCAAAGTCAACCTGCAGCGCGAAGTCGCTGGCCGCGTGAAAGCGCGCAACAAGGAAGCAGTCATGGACGCGCTGGTCAAGGTTGCCGAGCTGGACGTGCCAAAAACGCTGGTCTCGCAAGATTCGGACCGCCTGGCTGAAATGACCCGCCAGGACATGGCGCAGCGCGGCATGAACGTCAAGGACGTGCCTTTCCCAGCAGAACTGTTCGCAGAAAAAGCCGAGCGTCGCGTACGCCTGGGCCTGATCCTGTCGCAACTGGTTGGCGACAACAAGCTGCAGGCAACGCCTGAGCAAGTCAAAGCGCAAATCGAAGATTTCGCCCAAAGCTACGAAGATCCACGCGAAGTGCTGAAGTACTACTACAGCGACCGTAGTCGCCTGGGTGAGATCGAAGCCCTTGTATTGGAAGAAAACGTCGTCACTTACGTGTTGGGCCTGTCGAAAGTGACCTCGAAAGCAGTTGCTTTCGATGAACTGATGGGAAGCAACGCACAAGCGTAAACCAGTTGGCATCCGGATGCCGCTCCCGGCCGCAAGGCCTGGGCGGCGCCCTCTAACTGCTTCACAAGGAAATGAAATGACAGGTATGAACCGTAATCCAGCGCTGGACACACAGATGCTCGGCCTGGTGCCGATGGTGGTGGAACAAAGCGGCCGCGGCGAGCGCTCGTATGATATTTACTCGCGCCTGCTGAAGGAACGCTTGATTTTCATGGTCGGTCCGGTCAATGACCAGATGGCCAACCTGGTCGTGGCCCAGCTGCTGTTCCTGGAAAGCGAAAATCCGGAAAAGGAAATCTCGCTCTACATCAACTCGCCAGGTGGTTCGGTTTCGGCCGGCATGGCCATCTACGACACGATGCAGTTCATCAAGCCGGACGTCTCGACCCTGTGCACCGGCATGGCCGCCTCGATGGGCGCGTTCCTGCTGGCCGCAGGCGCCAAGGGCAAGCGTTTCTCGCTGCCGAACTCGCGCATCATGATTCACCAGCCTTCCGGTGGCTCGCAAGGCATGGCGTCCGATATCGAGATCCAGGCCAAGGAAATCCTTTACCTGCGTACACGTTTGAACGGCATCATGGCCGAGCGCACGGGCCAGTCGATCGAACAGATCGCCAAGGACACCGACCGCGATCGTTTCATGTCCGCCGACGAGGCTGTCGAGTACGGTTTGATCGACAAAGTGTTGACCAGCCGCGCTTGATGTGCCCCTACCGGTATTGCTAAGTATTTAAGTAAACGCCCGGGCGCTCAAACGTTCGGGCGTTTCGCTTTTATTTCGGGTAGCATGGTGCTTGTGCATGCTTATCCGACTTGCGCCATGGGTGCCAGCCTCACGGGGTGGGCACCGCTTTCCCGGCCAGCGATTTTGCAATATTGTTAATGCAGTTCCAACCAAAATGCCTTATGTCAGACAAAAAATCCTCTAGCGGCGAAAAATTACTGTATTGCTCGTTCTGCGGCAAAAGCCAGCACGAGGTGAAGAAACTCATCGCCGGTCCGTCCGTCTTCATTTGCGACGAGTGCATCGACTTGTGCAACGACATCATCCGTGATGAAACGTCGAGCATCGAGACGGTGACCGGCGCCAAGTCGGACCTGCCGACTCCGCAAGAAATTGCCGCCATGCTCGATCAGTACGTGATCGGCCAGCAGACTGCCAAGCGCATCCTGTCGGTGGCGGTGTACAACCATTACAAGCGCCTCAAGCACCTGGGCAAGAAAGACGACATCGAACTGGCCAAGAGCAACATCTTGCTGGTCGGTCCTACCGGCTCGGGCAAGACCCTGCTGGCCCAGACCCTGGCGCGCATGCTCAACGTGCCGTTCGTGATCGCCGATGCGACTACCTTGACCGAAGCCGGTTATGTGGGCGAAGACGTGGAAAACATCATCCAGAAGCTGCTGCAAAGCTGCAACTATGATGTCGAAAAAGCCCAGCGCGGCATCGTCTACATCGATGAGATCGACAAGATTTCGCGCAAGTCCGACAATCCGTCCATCACGCGCGACGTGTCGGGCGAGGGCGTGCAGCAGGCGCTGCTGAAACTGATCGAAGGCACCATGGCGTCGGTGCCGCCACAAGGCGGGCGCAAGCATCCCAACCAGGACTTCGTGCAGATCGACACGACCAATATCATGTTCATCTGCGGCGGCGCGTTCGACGGCCTGTCGAAGGTCATCTCGAACCGTTCCGACAAGAGCGGCATTGGTTTCTCGGCCAGCGTGAAGAGCAAGTCGCAACGCTCGGCCAGCGATCTGCTGCTGGAAGCGGAACCGGAAGACCTGGTGAAATTCGGCTTGATCCCGGAACTGGTCGGCCGCCTGCCCGTCATCGCCACCCTGGCGGAACTGACGGAAGAGGCGCTGATCCAGATCCTGGTCGAGCCGAAGAATGCACTGATCAAGCAATACTCGAAGCTGCTCGACATGGAAGGCGCGGAACTGGAAATTCGTCCGGCCGCGCTGCATGCGATCGCCAAGAAGGCGCTGGCGCGCAAGACCGGCGCGCGTGGCTTGCGCTCGATCCTGGAGCACGCCCTGCTGGACGTGATGTACGAACTGCCGAGCCAGCAAAACGTGGTGAAGGTCGTGATCGACGAAAACACCATCACCAGTGGCGCCAAACCTTTATTGATTTACCAAGAGACTGCCAAGGCCTCCGGAGAAAATTGATTACTGCCGAGACATTTGCATGAAAAAGGGTTTTGATTCCTTAATGCATGGCAGTACAATTTAAATCAATAATATTGCAGGCTTCAATCGGAAAGCCACTCGCGGCAGACCTGCTGCGCGTGGCTTTTTTACTATGAATGCCGCATTTATTAGAGTCATGCGGGTGTGTTTTGCGAAATAAACAAAATAAAGTTTGTTTCACAGAATTATTTATTCTCGCCGGTCTTGTGTTTTGGCAGCGAGCGCCAACATCGTAAACACGCTTTCTATAAGGTACGCCATGACAACTTCCAAATTAACTGAGCAAACTCAACTGCCGTTATTGCCATTGCGGGATGTCGTCGTTTTCCCGCATATGGTGATACCGCTGTTCGTTGGCCGTCCAAAGTCGATCAAGGCGCTGGAAGCTGCGATGGAGCAGGGCAAGAGCATCATGCTTGCCGCTCAAAAAGCAGCTGCGAAGGACGAACCATCGCCTTCGGACATCTATGAAATTGGCTGCGTCGCCAATATCCTGCAAATGCTGAAGCTGCCCGATGGCACCGTCAAGGTGCTGGTCGAAGGCGCACAGCGTGCCCGTATCAACCATATCAGCGATGCGCCGACGCACTTCATCGCCGACCTGACGCCGCTCGAATCCGAGCCGGGCGACGAGTCGGAAGTCGAAGCCATGCGCCGCGCGATCGTGCAGCAGTTCGACCAGTACGTCAAACTGAACAAGAAAATCCCGCCGGAAATCCTCGCTTCGCTGTCGGGCATCGACGATGCCGGCCGCCTGGCCGACACGGTGGCCGCGCACCTGCCGCTCAAACTCGAGCAAAAGCAGGTCATCCTGGAAATTTTCAGCGTGGCCAAGCGCCTGGAACACCTGCTGGGCCAGCTCGAAGGCGAGCTCGACATCCTGCAAGTGGAAAAACGCATCCGTGGCCGCGTCAAGCGCCAGATGGAAAAATCGCAGCGCGAGTACTACCTGAACGAACAGGTCAAGGCGATCCAGAAAGAACTGGGCGAGGGCGAAGATGGTGCCGACCTCGACGAACTGGAGAAAAAAGTCGCTGCGGCCAAGATGCCGAAGGAAGCGCTCGACAAGGCCACCAACGAGCTGAAAAAACTCAAGCTGATGTCGCCGATGTCGGCCGAAGCGACCGTCGTGCGCAACTATATCGACACCCTGGTCAGCTTGCCATGGAAGAAAAAATCCAAGGTCAACAACGACCTGTCGAACGCCGAAAAAGTGCTCGAGGGCGATCACTATGGCCTGGACAAGGTCAAGGAACGCATCCTGGAATACCTCGCGGTGCAACAACGCGTCGACAAGCTGAAAGCGCCGATCCTGTGCTTCGTCGGTCCTCCTGGTGTCGGTAAAACCTCGCTGGGCCAGTCGATCGCCCGCGCCACCAACCGCAAGTTCGTGCGCATGGCACTGGGCGGCGTGCGCGACGAGGCCGAGATCCGTGGCCATCGCCGTACCTACATCGGCTCGATGCCGGGCAAGATCCTGCAATCGCTGTCGAAAGTCGGCGTGCGCAATCCCTTGTTCCTGCTCGATGAAGTCGACAAGATGGGCGCCGATTTCCGTGGCGATCCGTCGTCGGCCCTGTTGGAGGTGCTCGATCCGGAACAGAACCACACGTTCTCCGACCATTACATCGAAGTCGATTTCGACTTGTCGGACGTGATGTTCGTGGCCACCTCGAACTCGTACAATATTCCGCCGGCCTTGCTCGACCGCATGGAAGTGATCCGTTTGTCCGGTTACACGGAAGACGAGAAAACCAGCATCGCCCAGCGTTACCTGCTGCCGAAACAGATCAAGAACAACGGTCTGAAAGAGGACGAGATTTCGGTGGCCGAGTCGGCGCTGCGCGACATCATCCGCTACTACACGCGGGAAGCCGGTGTGCGTTCGCTGGAACGCGAAGTGTCGAAGATCTGCCGCAAGGTGGTCAAGATGCTGCTGCTGAAAAAGTCGGACAAGAAGGTCATCGTCAACTCGAAGAACCTGGATAAATTCCTCGGTGTGCGCCGCTATGATTTTGGCGTGGCCGAGAAAGAAAACCAGGTTGGCCAGGTGGTTGGTCTGGCATGGACCGAAGTGGGCGGCGATCTGCTGACCATCGAAGCCGTGTCGATGCCGGGCAAGGGCGCGATCATCCGCACCGGGACTTTGGGCGACGTGATGAAGGAATCGATCGAAGCGGCCCGTACCGTCGTGCGCAGCCGCTCTGCGCGCCTCGGCATCAAGCCGGAAGTGTTCGAGAAGAGCGATATCCATATCCACGTGCCGGAAGGCGCCACGCCGAAAGACGGTCCGTCCGCCGGCGCCGCGATGACGGTGGCGATGGTGTCGGTATTTACGGGCATTCCGGTGCGCGCCGATGTGGCGATGACGGGCGAGATCACCTTGCGCGGCGAAGTATTGCCGATCGGCGGCCTGAAAGAGAAGCTGCTGGCGGCCCATCGTGGCGGCATCAAGACGGTGCTGATTCCCGAGCAGAACGTGAAAGACCTGGCCGATATTCCGGACAACGTCAAGAACAAGCTCGAGATCGTGCCGGTGCGCTGGATCGACAAAGTGCTGGAAATCGCCCTCGAACGCATGCCGGAAGCGCTGGCCGAAGTGCCTGCGGTGGAGCCTGTCGCGGCCGCCGCAGCCAAGCCTGACGCCGCTGGCGAGGTAGTAAAACACTAACGCTTTACAGCCGTTTTACCCAAACAAGCGCTTTTAAAGCGCTTGTTTCAGTTTGAAACGTGAATTGCGGCCCCAAAGCGCTTGACACATATACAGTGCGGCTTGTTTAATACGGCTGCACATTTTTTTCGCCGCACCGCTGTAGCGCCAAAAGCACTGCGACAGCGCGGTAAACGTTTTATACCTTTGTAATTGGGGATGCTAGTGAACAAGACTGAATTGATCGACCACATTGCTGAAACAGCTGACATTTCCAAAGCCGCCGCTGCGCGCGCACTCGACGCTGTTATCGGCGGCGTGACGGAAACCCTGAAAAACAACGACAGCGTGACACTCGTTGGTTTCGGCACTTTCTCGGTAAGCGAGCGTGCAGAACGCACCGGCCGCAATCCACGTACCAAGGAAGCGATCACCATCGAAGCGGCAAAAGTTCCAAAATTTAAAGCTGGTAAAGCTTTGAAGGATGCTGTAAACTAACGGACTTCGGTGAGGTGACAATCACCGGAAACATCTGGCGGCGCTTTCGGGTGCCGCAGTTTTCAGAACGGGAAACCGGCTGAAAAACAGATGCAAGTAGTACTGTGTATTTTTCGGAGTGGTAGTTCAGTTGGTTAGAATGCCGGCCTGTCACGTCGGAGGTCGCGGGTTCGAGTCCCGTCCGCTCCGCCAAAAAAATACGCTCTTTAGGAGTGGTAGTTCAGTTGGTTAGAATACCGGCCTGTCACGTCGGGGGTCGCGGGTTCGAGTCCCGTCCGCTCCGCCAGAATATGAAGACCCGCGCTGCATGAATATGCAGCGCGGGTTTTTTGTTTTATGCGCCCGATTATCCCGGCGCCAGGCGCTCTAATTACCGCGGCATATTTTGATTATCAAATCCACCTTATTTTAAATCGCGCTTAAGCTTCGGCAGGTTTAATGCCGGGGCTGCCATGGCCGCTTGCGGGCCGGGCGCCACCCCTGATTTACCCTTGCTATAGCGCTATGGGCATTGTAGAATCGGGAGGTAAAGGGGAAGTGGGCTTGTGTCCCGTCCATTCCGCCGAAGAAATCAAGGCGAACGCATGTTCGCCTTTTTTTATAGTGATCCACTCATCCCGAATTGGCTGACCATGTTTGAATTTATTCGTACCCATCGACGTTTGATGCAGTTTCTCCTGATGCTGGTCATCGTCCCGTCATTTGCACTGGTCGGTATCAGCGGCTATCAAAGCTTCGGCGACGGCGCGAACACCATCGCCAAGGTCGGCGACCAGGTCGTGACGCAGCAGCAATATGAAGAAGCGCAACGCCAGCAGATCGACCGCTACCGCCAGATGATGGGCGAGCAGTTCGATCAGAAAATGTTCGATACGCCGGAAGCGCGCCAGAGCATCCTCGACAACCTGATCGCCGAGCGCGCCGTGGCCGCCGAAGTCGGTCGCAGCAAGCTGGTCATCAGCGACGCCGTGCTGCAGAAGGAAGTGCTGGAGATTCCTGGCCTGACCATGGCCGACGGCAAGTTTGACCTGGAAAAATACAAGGCCATGCTGGCCGCGCAGGGCATGACGCCGCAGATGTACGATGCGCGCCGCCGCAGCGACCTGGCCTTGCAGCAACTGGCCGGCGCCGTGCAGAACACCGCCTTTGTGCCGAACGCCGTCTCGAAGCGCTTGTCGGACATCACCTCGGAAGAGCGCGAAGTGCAGGAACTGCTGTTGCCAGTGGCCCAGTTCGTGCCGGAAGTCAAAGTGACCGACGCCATGGTCAAGGATTTCTACGACAAGAACGGCAAGTTCTTCGAGATCCCTGAGCAAGCCAAGATCGAATACGTGGTGCTCGACGCGGCAGCTGTGGGCGACCAGGTCGACGTCAGCGACGCCGATGTGAAAAGCTACTACGACAAGAACCAGAAAGCCTACACCACCGCCGAAGCACGCAACGCCAGCCATATCCTGGTGACGGTCAAGAAAGACGCGTCCGCCGCCGACAAGGCTGCCGCCAAGGCCAAGGCCGAAGCCATCCTGGCCGAAGTGCGCAAGGCGCCGGCAACCTTTGCCGCCGTGGCCAAGGCCAAGTCGGAAGATCCGGCGTCGGCCGAACTGGGTGGTGATTTGGGTCCGGTCGTCAAGGACGCGCTGCCAAAACCGCTGGAAGAAGCCGCCTACAAGCTCAAGCAAGGCGAGATCAGCGATGTCATCACGTCGGACTACGGCTACCACGTGCTGACGGTTACCAGCGTCAAGCCACAGCATATCCAGACCTTGGACGAAGTGAAGGGCCAGATCACGGCCGACCTGCGCAAGCAATTTGCCGCGAAAAAATACTCGGAAATGGCCGAGCAGTTCACCAACACCGTGTATGAACAATCGGACAGCCTGAAACCGGTGGCCGACAAGCTGAAACTGAAAGTGGAAACCGTCGCCAACCTGTCGCGTACGCCGTCGCCAGCCCTGGGTACGGCGCCGTTCAACAACGCCAAGTTCCTGACCGCCATCTTCTCGAACGACTCGCTGAAGGACAAGCGCAATACGGAAGCCGTTTCCGTTGGCGCCAATACCCTGATCGCCGGCCGCGTGGTGGAATTCAAGCCAGCCGCGAAACGCCCGCTGGCCGAAGTCGACGCCATGATCCGCCAGCGCGTGACCCTGGAAGAAGCTGCCAAGCTGGCCAGGAAAGCCGGCGAAACCAAATTGGCAGCGCTGAAAACCTCGGGTGACGCCACCGGTTTCGGCGCCGCGCATTGGGTCTCGCGCAGCAAGCTCGACGGCGTGAACCGCGCCGCCATCGCGCAAGTGATGAAGGCCGACACCAGCAAGCTGCCAGCCTATGTGGGCGTGGAGTTGCCGGCCCTGGGCTATGGCATCTACCGCGTCGGCAAGGTACAGCAGCCGGCCGAAGTGGACGCCGCGCGCCGCCAGCAAGAGAAAGACCAGATCGGCGGCATCCTGGCGCAACAGGAAATGTTCGACTACGTCGAGTACCTGAAAAACAAGGCCAAGGTGAAGATCGTCAAACCGGTCACCGCCGCCGCCCCGGTAGCCGAAGCGCCGTAAGCTTCTTCTGCCACGAAAAAAATAGCCGCTTTCGAGCGGCTATTTTTTTATGTCGAGGTGCTGTTGACGATATTAGTACCGTCAGCGTAGAGCTGGGGTCAGACCCGTCGGGTCTGACCCCGGATTTCCGCTGCGTACCACGGACACGCCAACAGCGAGATTACTTCGCCCCCAACAACGGCGACAGCTGCGGCCAGATATTTTTCAAAATGGTCGGATGCGCCTGGGCGTTCGGATGCATGCGGTCGGCCTGGAACAATTGCGGCTGGTCGGCGATGCCTTCGAACATGAAGGGCACCAGCGGCGCCTTCCACTCTTTTGCCAGCTTGCCGTACACGCCATAGAACTTGTCGGCGTAATCGCGGCCGTAGTTGGGCGGCATGCGCATGCCGACCAGTACCACCTGCGCGCCGGTTTTCCTGGCAGCGTCGCCCATCGCGCGCAGGTTCGCCTCGGCGGCCGTCACCGGCAGGCCGCGCAGGCCGTCGTTGGCGCCCAGTTCGATCAGCACCACGTCGGGGCTGTGCCTGGCCAGCAGGGCCGGCAGGCGCGCACGCCCGCCGCTGGTGGTCTCGCCACTGATGCTGGCGTTGACGATGCGCGTGTCGTTCTTTTGCGCTTTCAGCCGCTGTTCCAGCAGCGCCACCCAACCGGTGCCGCGCGCCAGGCCATACTCGGCCGACAGGCTATCGCCGAGCACCAGCAGCGTTTTTGGTGCAGAATAGGCGTTCGTCATGCTCGATACCAGCAGCAGGGCTGCCGCAGGAAGCAAGGACAGGGAGCGCCGCCGCGACTGGCTCGTATTTCCGGTACTTATTTGTTCACGAAATTTTTTAAGATAGATCAGCATGCCCGAATTCCCTAAAGCGACTTCCACCAATTTCATTCCCCAGGGGGCATCCGGCCATCAGCCGGCGCCATCCACAGCGAACCAGAACGGCCAGCAAGCCATCGAAGTGGTGGGGCTGGCCAAGCGTGTACCCGATGCCGATGGTGAGCTCACCATCCTGCATCAACTTGATTTTACCGTGCAAACGGCAGAGACGCTGGCCATCGTCGGCGCCTCCGGTTCCGGCAAGTCCACCTTGCTCGGTTTGCTGGCCGGCCTCGATACGCCCAGCGCCGGCAAGGTGATCCTCGACGGCACCGATATCTTCGCCCTCGACGAAGATGGCCGGGCCGGCTTTCGCAAGGAAAAACTCGGTTTCGTGTTTCAGTCGTTCCAGCTGCTGGCCCATCTGACGGCGCTGGAAAACGTCATGCTGCCGCTGGAACTGCGCGGCGACCCGGACGCCAGGGAAAAAGCCCAGGCCATGCTGGGCCGGGTCAACCTGGGCAGCCGCTTGAAGCACTACCCGAAATACCTGTCCGGCGGCGAGCAGCAGCGGGTGGCCCTGGCGCGCGCCTTCGTCACCGAGCCGCCGCTGCTGTTTGCCGATGAGCCGACCGGCAGCCTGGACGCGGCCACCGGCGAAGCGGTGATCCAGCTGATGTTCGAGTTGAACCGCGAACGCGGCTCGACCCTGGTGCTGGTCACGCACGACACCTCGATCGCGGCGCGCTGTGGACGTACGATTACGATTGCGGCGGGGCGTCTCGTCTGAAGTCAGGCCGACAAGGCATTGATCAACTTCCTGATCGCCGGTATCAACTCGCCGGCCGTCAGGCCGATCGGCCCGGCGCCCGAGGCCACCAGCGCATCGGCCGCCGCGCCATGCAGCCACGCGGCGCCCAGCGCCGCCTCCCACTCCGGCCAGCCTTGTGCCAGCAGGCTGCCGCACAGGCCGGCCAGTACGTCACCGGTGCCGGCCGTGGCCAGCGCAGGGCTGCCGGTGGTATTGACCACCACACTGCCATCCTGGGCCGCAATCACCGTGCCCGAACCTTTCAACACCACGATCACGCCCAGCTGCGCCGCCAGCTGGCGTGCGCAAGCCAGGCGGTCGGCCTGCACTTCGGCCACCGTCATGTCGAGCAGGCGCGCCGCTTCCAGCGGATGCGGCGTCAGGATGGTGGCGCCGGCGCCGGTGCGCGTGGCCAGCGCCGATTGCAGCTCCGGTTCGGCCGCCATCAGGTTCAGCGCATCGGCATCAAACAGCAGCGGGATGTCGCTGTCGATGGCCCGCTGCAGCAGTTCCACGCTGTCGCTGTCACTACCAAGACCGGGGCCGGCGACCAGCGCGCCGAACGCCAGCCCGGTGAAATCCATGTCCTGCGCGCGCTTGCACATCAGTTCGGGCTGGCCGCTGTCATACGCCGGCGGCGTGCCTGCAAACGCGATATGCACGCGGCCCGCGCCCGCATGCAGCGCGGTGCGCGCCGACAGGATGGGCGCGCCCGCCATGCCGGTGGCGCCGCCGATCACGGCCACGCTGCCATAGCTGCCCTTGTGGGTGTTTTGCCGGCGCGGCCGCAGGTGGCGCGCGAACAGGTGCAAGCCATTCAATTGCGCGCCGGCCTCTGGCAGCAGCTCCGGCGCGATCGCCAGCGCCGCCACTTCCACCTCGCCCGCATGGTCGCGGCCATCGGCCGTGTGCAGGCCCGGCTTGTCGCCGATAAAAGTGATGGTGTGGCTGGCGCGGATGGCGACGCCGTCCACCGCGCCAGTATCGGCATGCAGGCCGCTCGGCACGTCGAGCGCCAGCACCGGGCAGCTTTGCTGGTTGACCAGCTGCGCCATCTCGCGGCACACGCCAGCCAACGGGCGCGTGGCGCCGATGCCGAACAGGCCGTCGATGATCAGATTCCACGGCGCGGCGTTGATGGCGGCGCTGGCCATGGTGGTGGCGCCGTCGATAAAGCGGGTGGCGCTGTTGCGCGCGCGCGCGGCGGCCTGTTCGCGCTCGGGCGAGGTGGCGGAGGCTTCGGGCGCCAGCCAGGCCAGCACTTCGATGCCGGCGCCGGCCAGGTGGGCCGCCGCTTCCAGCGCGTCGCCGCCGTTGTTACCGGGGCCGGCCAGCACCAGCACCCGCATGTGCGCCGCGTCGCCGTCTGCCAGGTGGTTCAGTATTTTCAGGGCGGCGCTGGCGGCGGCCTGGCCGGCGCGGGCCATCAGGGTGCCTTGCGGCAGGGACTGCGCGGCGGCCGCTTCGATGACGCGGATCTCGGCGATGCTGTAGAGCGGGGTGGCGGTGGCAAGCAGGGTCATGGGGCGGTTCCTCAATATGGATGCAATCAACATAAGGCCGATGGGCGTGCAATGCAAGGCGCACGCGTGCAAAACGCCGGGCAATCGAGCGGCTACAATAAGCATCACACATAGCGGAGGCAGCATATGGACTGGCAATTCTGGATCGACCGTGGCGGCACTTTTACCGATATCGTGGCGCGCCGCCCCGATGGCAGCCTGGCCACGCACAAGCTGCTGTCCGAACATCCGGGCCAGTACCGTGACGCGGCCCTGGCCGGCATGCGCCACCTGATGGCCGTGGCGCCCGATGCGCCGCTGCCGGTGGAGCACATAAGCGCGATCAAGATGGGCACCACGGTGGCCACCAATGCGCTGCTGGAACGCAAGGGCGAAGCCACCGTGCTGGCGATCACGCGCGGCTTTCGCGACGCGCTGCGCATCGCCTACCAGAACCGCCCGAAACTGTTTGCGCGCCAGATCGTGCTGCCAGAACTGCTGTACCGCGAGGTGATCGAGATCGATGAACGCATCGGCGCGCATGGCGAAGTGGTCATCGAGCTCGATGAAGCGGCGGCGCGCGTGGCGCTGGCAGCGGCCCATGGCCGTGGCCTGCGCTCGATCGCCATCGTGCTGATGCACGGCTACCGCCATCAGGCGCACGAAGCGGCGCTGGCGCGCATCGCCCGCGATGTAGGCTACACCCAAGTCTCGGTGTCGCACCAGGTCAGCCCGATGATGAAGCTGGTGGCGCGCGGCGACACCACCGTGGTCGACGCCTATCTGTCGCCGATCCTGCGCCGCTATGTGGACCAGCTGGCCGAAGAACTGCCCGGCGTGCACCTGCAGTTCATGCAGTCGAACGGCGGCCTGACGAACGCGCGCGCCTTCCAGGGCAAGGACAGCATCTTGTCGGGCCCGGCCGGCGGCATTGTCGGCATGGTGCGCGCCAGCGCGCTGGCCGGTTTCGATAAAGTCATCGGCTTCGACATGGGTGGCACCTCGACCGATGTGTCGCACTACGCCGGGGAATTCGAGCGCGTGTTCGAAACCCAGGTGGCGGGCGTGCGCATGCGCGCGCCGATGATGAGCATCCACACGGTGGCGGCCGGCGGCGGCTCGATCCTGCACTTCGACGGCGCGCGCTACCGCGTGGGACCGGACAGTGCGGGCGCCGATCCGGGACCGGCCAGCTACCGGCGCGGCGGGCCGCTGGCGGTCACCGACTGCAACGTCCTGCTGGGCAAGCTGCAGGCCGCGCACTTCCCGAAATTGTTTGGCCCGGATGCCGACGAGGCGCTCGACGTGGCCGGCGTGCGGGCCCAGTTCGAGGCACTGGCGCGCACCGTGGGCAGCACGCCCGAAGAAGTGGCGCAAGGCTATGTCGCGATTGCGGTCGGCAATATGGCCAATGCCATCAAGCAGATCTCGGTGCAGCGGGGCCATGACGTCACCGGCTACACCCTCACCAGCTTTGGCGGCGCGGGCGGCCAGCACGCCTGCCTGGTGGCCGACGCGCTGGGCATGAAAACCGTGTTCATCCACCGCCTGGCCGGCGTGATGTCGGCCTATGGCATGGGCCTGGCCGACCAGAGTGCGATGCGCGAGCGGGCCATCGAAGAAAAACTGGGCGTGGACCTGCAGGCCCCGCTGGCGGACCTGGGCGCACAGGCGCAGGGCGACCTGCTGCGCCAGGGCGTGGAGGAGTCGCGCATCACCTTGCTGCGGCGCGTGCACCTGCGCTACGAAGGCACCGATTCGGCGCTGGTGGTGCTGTTCGATACCGCTGAGGGCATGCAAGCGCAGTTCGAAGCGGCCTATCAAAAACGTTTTTCCTTCCTGATGCCGGCGCGCGCGCTGATCGTCGAGGCGATTTCCGTCGAAGCCATCGGCGCCTCGAATGCGCCGCTTGACGTGGCGCCCGCCTGGGAGTCGCGCAGCGGGCCGCTGGCGCCGCTCGACACCGTGCCGATGTACTGCGACGGCCAGTGGCGCCCAAGCGGCCTGTATGCGTTTGACGCGCTGCGCCCCGCTGACACCATCAACGGCCCGGCTATCATCACCGACGCCAACGCCACCACCGTGATCGAACCTGGCTGGCGCGCCGACGTGACCAGCCAGGGCCACCTGGTGCTGCGGCGCGTGCTGGCCTTGCCGGCGCGACTGGCCATCGGCACGCAGGCCGACCCGGTGATGCTGGAGATATTCAATAACCTGTTCATGTCGATCGCCGAGCAGATGGGACTGCGGCTGCAGAACACGGCGCACTCCGTCAATATCAAGGAGCGGCTCGACTTCAGCTGCGCCATTTTCGACGCCGCCGGCAACCTGATCGCCAACGCGCCGCATATGCCGGTGCACCTGGGCTCAATGGGCGAGAGCATCCGCACCGTCATGACGCGCAATGCCGGCAGCATGCGGCCTGGCGATGTGTTCATGCTCAACGACCCGTACCACGGCGGCACGCACCTGCCTGACGTAACGGTGATTTCGCCGGTGTTCGACCCGGCCGGCGAGAGCATCCTGTTCTATGTCGGCTCGCGCGGCCACCATGCCGATATCGGCGGCACCACGCCCGGCTCGATGCCACCGGACTCCACCCGCATCGAGGAGGAGGGCGTGCTGATCGATAATTTCAAGCTGGTCGACGGTGCCACGGGGCTGCTGCGCGAAGCCGAAACCCTCACCTTGCTGGCGGGCGGCGCCTGGCCCGCGCGCAATGCGCAGCAGAACCTGGCCGATCTGCGCGCCCAGGTGGCGGCCAACCAGAAGGGCGCGGACGAACTGCACAAGATGGTGGCGCATTTCGGCCTGGAGGTGGTGCAAGCGTATATGGGCCATGTGCAGGACAATGCCGAGGAAGCGGTGCGCCGCGTGATCCAGCAGCTGAAAGACGGCGCCTATACGTTGGCGCTCGATAACGGCGCGCAGATCCAGGTGGCGATCCGCGTCGATGCCGCTACCCGCAGCGCCACCATCGACTTCACCGGCACGTCAAACCAGCTGCCGAACAACTTCAACGCGCCGTCGGCCGTCTGCATGGCGGCGGTGCTGTATGTGTTCCGCACCCTGGTCGACGACGAGATCCCGCTGAACGCCGGCTGTATGAAGCCCTTGACGGTAATCATTCCGCCCGGCTCCATGCTCAACCCGCAGTATCCGGCCTCGGTCGTGTCGGGCAATGTGGAAACCTCGACCTGCATCACCAATGCACTGTACGGCGCGCTGGGGGCGATGGCGGCCTCACAGGGCACGATGAATAATTTCACCTTCGGCAACGCAAAATACCAGTATTACGAGACGATTTCGGGCGGTTCCGGCGCCGGCCCCGGCTTTGACGGCACCAGCGTGGTACAGACGAACATGACCAATTCGCGCCTGACCGACCCGGAAATCCTCGAATGGCGCTTTCCCGTGCGGCTGGACAGCTATGCCATTCGCCAGGGTTCGGGCGGAGCGGGGCGCTGGCAGGGCGGCAATGGCGGCGTGCGGCGCGTGCGCTTCCTGGAAGCGATGACGGCGGCGATCCTGTCCAACAACCGCGTGCATCCACCGTTCGGCATGGCCGGCGGCGCACCGGGCGCGCTGGGACGCAACCAGGTGGAACGGGTGGACGGCAGCGTCGAAACACTGCCGCATATTGGCAAGGCGGCCATGCAGCCTGGCGATGTGTTCGTGATCGAGACGCCGGGTGGCGGAGGGTTTGGTTCGGGGTCAGACCCCCTCGATTGTTAACATATAGCCTGCCGCCATCGCAGGCGAGGGTCTGACCCCAGCAGTTGGCTGACCAGCCGAAGGCTGACCCCAGCAGTTGGCTGACCAGCTGAAGGCTGACTCCAGCAACTGGCTGATCAGCTGAAGGCTGGGGTCAGACCCACAACACTGCCAACTCAACGTTCACCGCTAACTCGAACGGGGGGCTGACCCCGGCTACCGCCAACGCGCGCGGAGGTCTGACCCCATCCCTTCACGTCGCGCATCGGCGCGCGGCCGAACTGGCGGCTGTATTCGCGGCTGAACTGCGATTCGCTGGCATAGCCGACCCGGTAGCCGGCCGTGCCCGCGTCGATTTTCTCGACCAGCATCAGGCGCCGTGCTTCCTGCAGGCGCAGCAGTTTCTGGTACTGCATCGGCGTCATGGCGGTGATCGCCTTGAAGTGGTGGTGCAGCGACGACATGCTCATGTTGGCCATGCCGGCCAGCTGCTCGATGCGCAGCGGTGCCGCGAAATTGTGCTTGATCCAGTCGATGGCCTGGCCCACCTGGTGCGACTGGCTGCTGGCCAGCGCCATATGGCGCAGGCGCGCGCCGACCGGGCCATTGAGCAAACGGTAGGTCAGCTCGCGGCGCAGCAGGGGCGCCAGCACGGCGATGTCGTCGGGCTGGTCCAGCAGGCGCAGCATGCGCGTGATGGCGTCGAGCAGCTCGGGCGACACGTCGCTGACCGAGATGCCGCGCGTGACGGGAATCGCACCCGGGCCGTTGCCGCTGTCGACCAGCGCCGCCACGTCGGCGATATCGATCGCCAGCACCACGCACAGATGCGGCGCGTCCTCGCTGGCCTCGACCACGCGCACCTGCACCGGCAGGTCGACTGACGTCAGCAGATACTGCATGCGGCTGTAATGAAAGGTGTCGCTGCCCAGAGTCACCTGTTTGCCCCCTTGCGCGATGATGGCCACGCTGGGGCGCGCCGCATGGAACAGCGTTTCGGTGGGCGCGCACTGGCGGTGCAGGCTCAGGCCCTCGATGGGCGTGGCGTAGTCGCCGTTGCGCGGCGCATGGCGGGCGATGGTGGCGGCGATATCTTCCGGGGACGGCAGGGTGGTGGGCATGGGGCAGGGGGCTGAATCGAAAGGCGAAAGGGGAAGCCGGCGATATTAGCGCCATTTGGAGGATCGTGCAAAGTTCTTGCAGGATCGCGGTAACGCGCAGGCGCCGGCTGGTGCACACTTGGGCAATCGCATGCAGGCCATGCGCGATACCAGCAACCATACAAAGGAATTCTTATGACCACCACCGCCAAAGGCTACGCCGCACTGGGCCCGACCACCAAACTGCAGCCATTCAGTTTTGAACGCCGCGCCCCGCGCGAAGACGACGTCGCCATCTCGATCAAATACTGCGGCGTTTGCCACTCCGATATCCACCAGGCCCGCGACGAATGGGGCGGCGCCGCTTTCCCGATGGTGCCTGGCCATGAAATCGCCGGCATCGTCACCGCCGTCGGCGCGAACGTGAGCAAGTTCAAGGTGGGCGACCACGTGGGCGTCGGCTGCTTCGTCGATTCCTGCACCACTTGCAAGACGCGCAACGTCGACCTGGAACAGTACATGCCAGGCCTGGTGCAGACCTACAACGGCGTCGAAGCGGACGGCAAGACGGCCACCCAGGGCGGCTATTCGGACAGCATCGTCGTCAAGGAAGGCTACGTATTGTCGATCCCCGACAACCTGCCGCTGGACGCCGCCGCGCCGCTGCTGTGCGCCGGCATCACCCTGTATTCACCGTTGAACCATTGGAAAGCCGGCCCCGGCAAGCAGGTGGCGATCCTGGGCATGGGCGGCCTCGGTCACATGGGCGTCAAAATCGCCCACGCCATGGGCGCCGAAGTGACGGTGCTGAGCCAGACCCTGTCGAAGCAGGAAGACGGCCTGCGCCTGGGTGCCTCGCACTATTACGCCACCAACGATGCCAGCACCTTCGAGAAGCTGGCCGGCACCTTTGACCTGATCATCTGCACCGTGGGCGCGGCTATTGACTGGAACCAGTACATCAACCTGCTGAAGGTTGACGGCAGCATGGTCATCGTCGGCATTCCGGACGGCGCCGTGCCGCCGATCAGCGCCTTCGGCCTGGTCGGCGCGCGCCGCAGCCTGTCCGGCTCCATGATCGGCTCGATCAAGGAAACCCAGGAAATGCTGGACTTCTGCGGCAAGCACGATATCGTCTCCGATATCGAATTGATCCGCATCCAGGATATCAATGAAGCGTTCGACCGCGTGGTGAAAAGCGATGTGCGTTACCGCTTTGTGATCGACATGGCTTCCCTGGCGGAGTAAGTTGCAAGGCGCGCCGCCCACGACTGCGGCGGCGCGCCGTATCTGCCTTGCCACAGGCAAAATTAGCAAAAAAATCAAGTTGCTGATGATTCCGCCAATAATTTCCATAAATCGCGTTTATTGATTGTTGCCGCTATTCCCGCATGCCACAATTAACTGTGAGCAATGTTCATGGAAGATGACGGATGAGTCAGACCAGCCCGATCAAGCAAATCAGCACCGACCAACTGCGCGTCGGCATGTACGTGCATAAATTATGCTGTTCGTGGCTGACCACGCCATTCTGGCAAAGTTCTTTCCTGGTCGAGCAACAGCAGACGATCACCAAAATTGCAGCCAGTGGCGTCACGCAGTTGTGGATCGATACCGGCAAGGGGCGCGACGTGCGAGCCGAGGCAGCGCCGACTCCCGCGACCGCGCTGGCATCGCCAGAATCCGTGCCGGCGCTGGCGCCATTTCGCTTTGCGCCAGCCACCCCTGCGCCGATGGCCCAGGAGCTGCACCGCGCCGCGTCCCTGCTCGACAAATCCAGGGTGGCCGTGCTGTCGATGTTCCAGGATGCGCGCATGGGCCGCGCCGTCGACCTGGACAGCGCGATGCCGCTGGTCGACGAAATCGCCGGCTCGGTCATGCGCAATGCTGGCGCGCTGATCGGCCTGGCCCGCCTGAAAACGGCCGATAACTATACCTATATGCACTCGGTCGCCGTCTGCGCGCTGATGGTCGCGCTGGCGCGCCAGCTTGGTCTGGACGATGCCGTCACGCGCGAACTGGGCCTGGCCGGCCTGCTGCACGATGTCGGCAAGATGACCTTGCCGGCCGCCATACTGAACAAGCCGGGCAAGCTGACTGCGGACGAATTCGACATCGTCAAGCACCACCCGGCCGCTGGCCATGCGCTGCTGCAGGCGACCGGCGGCATCGGCGCGATCGCGCTGGAAGTGTGCCTGCACCATCACGAAAAATTCGACGGCAGCGGCTATCCGCACGGACTGAAAGGGCAGGACATCAGCCTGCATGCGCGCATGGGCGCCATCTGCGACGTGTACGACGCCATCACCTCGAACCGCCCCTACAAGGCGGGCTGGGGGCCGGCCGAGTCGCTGCGCCGCATGGCCGAGTGGAGCCGGGGCGGGCATTTCGACGAAAAAGTGTTTGCCGCCTTCGTCAGGTGCCTGGGCATCTATCCGGTCGGCACGCTGGTGCGGTTGCGCTCGGGCCGGCTGGGCGTGGTCACCGAACAGCCGCTGCAAGGCTCGCTGCTACAGCCCAAAGTAAAAGTGTTTTTCTCGAGCAAATCGCAGACCTGTATCGCGCCGGTGCTGCTGGACCTGGCGCAGCCGGGAGCGGGTGATGCCATCGTCGGCTGCGAAGAAGCGGCCGCCTGGGGCCTGTCCGATATCGACCGCTTCTGGATAAACGAGGGATAAGCAGCTTACGTGGCGATACCGTATTTGTGCTGCGTCGCCACGTATTGCTGCCTCAGTGATTCCAGCTTCGGATGCTTGGGGTCGATCTTGCGGATCACCTGCAATTGCTCCTGCAGCTGTTCCGCCAGCAGCGGTTCCCAGCCCAGCATGTTCAGCTGGCGCAGGATCGCTTCCACCGAAGCGAACAGCACCGGCATATTGCCCGGCGTGCGGCGCAGGGCCTGGCGCAGCATGAAGACAGCGCCCTTGAATTCGCCGCTGTCGGTCTTGCCGGCGGCTTCTTCCAGCAGTTCCTGCACCTGGTTTTTGATCTGCTGTCCCAGGCCCTTGGCCAGGTCGTGGCGGCCGGCCTTTTCAAACACGTCCACCGCCTGTTCCATGCTGACGTCGCTGTCGGTTTCATTGATCATCTTCATCATGACTTCCGAAGCGGCGTCGTCGAGATTGTTTTTCAGGCAGCTTTGCACCAGGCCCACCTTCAACTGGGTCGACAGGCCGCTCGCCATGTTGGCGGCGTTGGCGGCCTGCTGCAGTTCGTTGGCGGCGGCCAGGTCGTTGCCGGCCAGTTCATGCAGCATGGCGGCGGAGATGGCGCGGCACGCTTCCACATTGGCGCCGCCGCGCAGGGACCGTTCCATGTCGCGCAGCACGCCGCTGGCCTGCGGCGCATCGCCCTTTTTCACCAGCGTTTTGACCAGGTTGAGATGGTCTTCCGGGTCGCGGAATTCCGAATATTTTGCCTTGATCACCACCTGCTTGTAGGCCCGTTCGGCCGCGCCGATATCGCCCGACTCGAACGCCATGCCCCCCAGGCGGCGCAGGCGGCGCACCACGTGCGGCGAAATCGTCACCGCGTCTTCGAGGATTTTCTTGGCCTGCAGCGGCTGGCCCATCGCCTCATGGTTTTGCGCCAGCAGGTCGTAGGCGGCCATGAAGCGGGGATTCTGCTCGACCAGCGCGCCCAGCGCCGTTTCCACTTCCTCGTGGCGCTGCTGCGCGAACAGGGTGCGCGCCAGGCCCAGGTGCACCCAGGCCATGGGCCGCGTGGCCAGCATGTCGGCATAGATCTGCTCGGCCTCCTTCCACTCGCCCAGCGACAGCTGCAGCTCGGCGCGCAGGCGCACGAAATCCGCGGCCAGGCGCGGATGCTTCGCTTCGGCCGCCAGGCAGGCCTTCACGGCGCCATGCAGGTCGCCCTTGTCCATCAGCTGGTAGGCGGGTAAAAAGAGGGCGCGCCGTTCGATCGCGCGCGCGATGCGCCCGCTCAGCACATCGACCGTAAACGGCTTCAATATATAGTCGGACGGCGTCAGCTCGGCCGCGCTGACCACCTTGCTGTGGATGGCCTCGGAGGTCAGCATGATGAAGATGGTCCACGGCTTGACCAGCTGGTGGTGACGCAGGTCTTCCAGCAATTGCTGGCCGTCCTGGGCCTCCGAGCCACTACCAAGATCGTATTCACACAGGATGATATCGAAGGATTTCTTGTTCAGCAGGCGGATCGCGGTGCCGGAACTGACCGCGTATTCAACCTTGCTGATGGCCGCCTGGTTCAGCATATTGTGCAAATTGCCGCGCATGGCGGGGTTGGGGTCGACAATGAGGACAGATAAGTCGCTATTTTCTGGCATCGTTCAGCTCTCGTTGATCCGTTCGGCCAGCTAGGGCCGTTATGCAAACAGGTGGTCGTGGCAACAGCGTTTTTATCAGCATACTGCAAAGCCGCGCGCCGTGACCATTAAGATATCGCGTATCGGAACGCGCCACGCGCAAGCCGTGCATGCCAGCCAACTTCGGCCAAAAAGAGGGGGTAAAAACGGGTATAATGCGCGCAAAGGAAATTTGCCACACCATGATCTTGTCTTGTCATACCTACCTTTAACCCGCAGCCACGCTGCATCAACCACCTTCCAACCATGTTGATACTGCCGGGTTCCAATGCCCTGTCCGCCTTCCGTAGCACCCGTTTGCTGACCCAATTGCAAGCCGTTTCGCCTGCCATCGTTGCGGTGCAAGCACGCTATGTCCATTTCATCGATGCCAGCTCGCCCTTGTCCAGTGACGACAGCACGCGCCTGGGCGCCTTGCTGACGTACGGCGAGCCGGCGCAGCCTGACAATACCGATGGCGGTGTCGAAGAGTTCTTCGTGATTCCGCGTTTCGGCACCATCTCGCCGTGGGCCTCGAAAGCCACCGACATCGCCCACAACTGCGGCATGGCGCACATCAAGCGCGTCGAGCGCGGCGTCGCCTTCCGCATCAACCTGAAAGCGGGCATCCTGGGCAGCGCGATCGGTGCCGGCAAGCTGGCCGCCGAACAGGTGCAAGCCGTGGCCGACCTGCTGCACGACCGCATGACCGAGTCGGTGCTGCGCAGCGCAGACCAGGCGCAGGACCTGTTCCGCACCCTGGAAGCGCGCCCGTTGGAATCGATCGATCTGCTGGGGCAGGGCAAGCTGGCGCTGGAAACGGCGAACGTCGAACTGGGCCTGGCCATGTCGGAAGACGAGATCGACTACCTGGACGCGGCGTTTACAAAAGCCGGCCGCAACCCGACCGACGTCGAACTGATGATGTTCGCGCAGGCGAACAGTGAACACTGCCGCCACAAGATCTTCAACGCCGACTGGACCATCGACGGCGTGGCGCAGCCCAAGTCGCTGTTCGGCATGATCAAGAACACCCACGAACTGCAGCCGAAAGGCACCGTGGTCGCCTACAGCGACAACTCGTCGATCATGGAAGGCGCCACCGTTTCGCGCTTCTACCCGCGCGGCGAGGGTCATGAGTACGCAGCTTCGGAAGAGCTGACGCATACGCTGATGAAGGTGGAAACCCATAACCACCCGACCGCGATTTCGCCATTCCCGGGCGCCTCGACCGGCGCCGGCGGCGAGATCCGCGACGAAGGCGCGACCGGCCGCGGCGCCAAGCCGAAGGCCGGCCTGACCGGTTTCACCGTCTCGAACCTGTCGCTGCCAGGCGCCGTGCGCAGCTGGGAAACCGCAGCTTCCGTGACCGCGCCTTTGGCCGGCCGTGAAGAAGCCGCGCAGTACGGCAAGCCTGAACGCATCGCTTCGCCGCTGCAGATCATGATCGAAGGCCCATTGGGCGGCGCCGCGTTTTCGAACGAATTCGGCCGTCCGGTACTGGGCGGCTACTTCCGTACCTATGAGCAGAACGTCGGCGTGGACAAAGATGCGGTGTTCGGCTACCACAAGCCGATCATGATCGCCGGCGGCATTGGCAATATCTCGGCGCAGCACACGCATAAAAACGATATCCCGGTCGGCAGCCTCTTGGTGCAGCTGGGCGGCCCCGGCATGCGCATCGGCATGGGCGGCAGCGCCGCCTCGTCGATGACCACCGGCAGCAACACGGCCGACCTGGATTTTGACTCGGTCCAGCGCGGCAACCCGGAAATGGAACGCCGCGCCCAGGAAGTGATCAATGCCTGCTGGCAGATGGGCCCCGACAATCCGATCATCTCAATCCACGACGTGGGCGCGGGCGGCTTGTCGAACGCGTTCCCGGAAATCACCAACGACGCCAAGCGCGGCGCGATTTTCGACCTGCGCAAAGTGCCGCTGGAAGAATCGGGCATGGCGCCGAAGGAAATCTGGAGCAATGAATCGCAGGAACGTTATGTGCTGGCGATCGCGCCGGAAAGCCTGCCACTGTTCAAAGCCATGTGCGAACGCGAACGCTGCCTGTTCGCCGCCGTCGGCGTGGCCACCGAAGAGCGTCAGCTGAAACTGATCGACACGGAGCTGGGCAACGAGCCGGTCGACATGCCGATGGACGTCCTGCTGGGCAAGCCGCCCAAGATGCAGCGCGACGTGGTCCACGTGGCCAACGACTTCCCGGCGATCGACCTGACCGGCATGGACCTGGTGGACGTGGCGCAAAAAGTGCTGCTGCTGCCGACCGTGGCCGACAAATCCTTCCTGATCACCATCGGCGACCGCAGCGTGGGCGGCATGACCGTGCGCGACCAGATGGTGGGACCATGGCAGGTGCCGGTGGCCGATTGCGCCGTCACCACCATGAGCTTCGAGGGTTATCTGGGCGAAGCGATGGCGATGGGCGAGCGCACGCCGCTGGCCGTGATCGACGCGGCGGCTTCCGGCCGCATGGCGGTCGGCGAAGCCGTCACCAATATCGCCGCCGCTGCGATCAGCGACATCTCCGACATCAAACTGTCCGCCAACTGGATGGCCGCCTGCGGCCAGCCTGGCCAGGACGCGGCTCTGTATGACACTGTGAAAGCCGTCGGCATGGAACTGTGCCCGGCGCTGGGCATCAGCATCCCGGTCGGCAAGGATTCGCTGTCGATGCGCACCACCTGGAAAGACGAAGACAACGGTGCTGCCAAGTCGGTCACGTCGCCGGTGTCGCTGATCGTCTCCTCGTTTGCGCCCGTCACGGACGTGCGCAAGTCGCTCACGCCACAACTGAAAACCGATGCCGGCGAAACTTCCCTGATCCTGATCGACCTGGGCCGCGGCAAGAACCGCCTGGGTGCCTCGGCATTGGCACAGGTGATGGGCCAGCTGGGCAACGCCACGCCGGACGTCGACAGCGCGGAAGACCTGAAAGCCTTCTTCAGCGCCATCCAGCAATTGAATAGCGACGGCAAGCTGCTGGCCTACCACGACCGTTCGGACGGCGGCCTGTACGCGACCCTGACGGAAATGGCCTTTGCCGGCCACACCGGCATGTCGGTCAACCTCGACATGCTGACCATGGAAAGCGAACACGCCAGCGACTGGGGTGACGCCAAGAACTGGACCGGCCAGGTGGCCGAGCGCCGCAACGAACTGACCCTGCGCGCCCTGTTCAGCGAAGAGTTGGGCGCCGTGATTCAAGTGCGTGCCGAAGAAAAATCGATCGTCATGGACGTGCTGCGCACCTTCAACCTGGGCGCCTGCAGCCATATCATTGGCAAACTGAACGACCGCGACGTGATCGAATTCACGCGCGACGCCAAGCTGATCTATACCCAGCCGCGTGCCGAACTGCACCGCCTGTGGAGCGAAACCAGCTGGCGCATCGCCCGCCTGCGCGACAACCCGGCTTGTGCCGACGCCGAATACGACCGCCTGCTGGACCTGCAAGACCCGGGCATGACGCCTGTCGTCACGTTCGACCAGAACGAGAACATCGCCGCGCCATTCATCGCCACCGGCGTGCGCCCGCGCGTGGCCATCCTGCGCGAGCAGGGCGTCAACTCGCATATCGAAACGGCGTTCGTGATGCACCAGGCAGGCTTTACGGCCATCGACGTGCACATGAGCGATTTGATCGCCGGCCGCGTGAAACTGGACGACTTCCAGGGCGTGATTGCGGTGGGCGGCTTCTCGTACGGCGACGTACTGGGCGCCGGCGAAGGCTGGGCAAAAACCATTTTGTTCAACGCCAGCCTGGCCGACCAGTTCGCGCGTTTCTTCGCCCGCAGCGACAGCTTCGGCCTGGGCATTTGCAATGGCTGCCAGATGATGAGCAATTTGAAATCCATCATCCCCGGCGCCCACGCCTGGCCGAAGTTCACGCGCAATAAATCAGAGAAATTCGAAGGCCGCTTTGCCATGGTCGAAGTGATGGACTCCCCATCGATCTTCTTCAACGGCATGGCCGGCACCCAGGCCGGCATCGCCATTGCCCACGGAGAAGGCTACGCCGACTTCTCGCAAACCGGCGACATCACCCAGGTCAGCAAAGCCATGCGCTTTGTCGACAACAAGGGCGCGGCCACCGAAGCGTACCCGTACAACCCGAACGGCTCGCCGGAAGGCATCACCTCGGTGACCACGCCGGACGGCCGCTTCACCGTGCTGATGCCGCATGCGGAGCGCGTGTTCCGTTCAGTCCAGCAGTCGTATCATCCTGAGGCTTGGGGTGAGGATTCGCCTTGGATGAGGATGTTCAGGAATGCGCGGAAGTTTGTGGGGTAAGTCAGTTGCTGGCGGCGCTTTGATGGCAAGGCGCTGCTGCAGATGCAGGAATGAGAAAGCCGCTGTCGGGAGATAGCGGCGTTTTTATTGTATAACGTCCATTCCATAATTTATACAATCGCGCCAGATGATACGTTTCGGTCCCATGAGCATCGTCCTGCTGTGCGGAATCCTCTACGGCACCCTGCGGGCAGCGATGCTGCTGTTTGCGCCTGTCAACCGCTTCGCCAATGCTCTGCTGGCAGCGCTGATCGCCGTACTGGCCCTGTACACGGCGCCATATATCATCGGCTTCGCAGGCTATTACGACGCCTATCCCTGGCTCTCCTTTGCTCCCTACAACCTCAGCCTGGCTGTCGGGCCGCTGATCTATTTATATGTTGGCGCTGTTTGCAAAGTAAATTGGAAAGCGCCGCGCCGCTGGCCGCTGCACCTGCTGCCAGCGCTCATGCAACTGTTGTACTACAGTTGCGTTTTCGCCCAGTCGCTTGCTTTCAAGAATAATTGGGATAGCGAGGTGCATCGGCCCTATCTGGAACCAGTGGAGACGCTTGTTCTGATGGTGTCGCTCGCGAGCTATTTCTTGCTTGCCTGGCGGCAGTTCAGGAAGTCCGGAAACAGCGCGCACGAATGGCTGCGCAACGTACTGGTCGCTTTGGGGCTGACAGTCTGTTCCTGGGTGATCCTGATCGTTGCCGAGTTTGCTTTGTCGGGACTGAGTTACTTCCAGCGCTTTCCGTTCTACCTCTGGCTGGCGATGCTGGTCTGCTACCTCGGCACGGAAGGCTATCGCCATGGCGCGATTGTTGTTCCGGTAGCGGAGCCTGCGGTTCCTGTGCCACTCGCCACTACGCCCGAGAGCGGCAGCAAGCCGGTCAAGACCGTCGTCGCCGACACCGGCAATCTTGCTCAATTGGCCGAACGTTGGCGCGCCACGATGATCGCGGAGCAGTGGTGGCGCGATCCCGGGCTTGACTTGGCTAACCTGGCGCGGCTGTTGGGCACCAACACCAGCACGCTGTCACGCGCGCTCAACGAGGGCCTGGGCGTCAGCTTCAACGACATGATCAACCGCATACGGGTCGATGCGGTGGTGGTTGAACTGGTCCGGCAGCCGGATGCGCCTGTGCTCGATATCGCGATGGCGGAAGGTTTCAATTCAAAGGCGAGCTTCAACCGCGCTTTCAAGCTTTATACGGGAACCACGCCGACACAATTTCGCCTGGACGCATTGCTGCAAACGGGCGTCTCAACTTCCGGCTAGTCTCAGATCACGTATTTTATTGCGCGCCGGGGATTTTGCGACGCTTCTGGCGCAGGCCCGGGCTAGAGTCGGACATCTTGTCCACTTAGTCCAGGCGTCTTTATGTTCCCTCGTATTCTCAATCGTTTGTTCGGCCTGCTCCTGCTCCTGACCTGCTTTTGCGCCACCGCCGCCGATACGCTGACGGCGCAGGAGGCCAGCCGCGATGCAGCCGTCCTTGCCAGCGCCTTGCGCGCCCTGCATCCGGCGCTGGACAAATACCGCAGCCAGGCCGAGGTCGATGCGTCCTTTGCCCGCTTCCGCGAACGTGCCGGTGCCGCGCGCAGCGCAGCGGCAATGTATCTGGCGGCGACCGAGCTGGCGGCATCGATACGCTGCGGCCATACTTGGACCAATGTCCTCAACCAGCAGGGGGCGGTCAAGCAGCGTCTGCTGGAAGCGCCGGACAAGCTGCCACTGACCATGCGCCTGGTCGAAGGCCGCTGGCTGGTGCTTGGCAGTGCGGTGCCGGGTATCGCTGGCGGTGACGAGCTGTTGACCATCGACGGTAAAAGCAGCAGCGAGGTGGTGGCGATGATGCTGCCTTACTTGCGTGCCGACGGCGGCAGCGACGGCAAGCGTTTGCGGCAGCTGAACCATGACAGGATGGATTACAGCATGATGGATATCGTCTGGCCGCTGCTGTCGCCGCCAGGGCAGGGCGTCTACCGGCTTGCCGTCAGAACCGGCATGGGCGCGGCACGCAATATCGATGTGCCAGCCATCACCCTGGCGGCGCGCACCGCCAGGCTGCAAACGCAGCGTGTCCATCCTCCTGCTGAAAAGTGGGAACTGCGTATCGACGGCGATATCGCCGTGATGACACTGCCGACGTTTGCGCTGTACCGCGACACCGTTGACTGGCGCCAGTTTTTTGCCGACAGCTTCGCCGAGTTGCAGCGCCGGCAAGTGAGCCGCCTGGTAATCGATATCCGCAACAACGAAGGTGGCGACGACCTGATCGGCCTGGAACTGCTGGCCTGGCTGGCCAAGGTTCCGGTCACCGATGTGTGGGACCAGTCGGTGACCATGTACGAGCGCGTGCCCTACAAGCTGGCGCGTTATCTCGATACCTGGGACTTCGGCTTTTTTGATCGCACGGGAGCGGTAGATAACATCACCGAAGGCCCGCAGGCTGGACGCTGGCGCTTTCGTCCCAAGGCACGGCAGCTGCGAACCATCACGCCGCGCCCGGATCGCTACACCGGCAAGACCTGGCTGCTGATCGGCCCGGAAAACAGCTCCGCGACATTCACGCTGGCACGGCTGGTTCGGCAGTCGGGCGTGGCGACACTGGTGGGCCAGCCGACCGGCGGCAACCTGCGCGGCTTGAACGGTGGACAACTGGCCTGGGTCACGCTGCCGCACTCAGGTGTGGCCGTCGATATTCCGTTACTGGCGAGCAGCTATGGCACAGACACGCCTGACGCCAGCATCCGTCCCGACGTGCTGGTTAAGCGTCATTTTTCCGTGCAGGCGGCCGGGCGTGACGAGGAAATGGAGGCGGTGCTGCAACTTGCCAGGTAGTTTGACTTGGCGTTTGTCGATTGCATGCTCGTCTACAAGCTCTTCGCCACCGCCACGATCAGCACTGCCGATGGCACCAGCAGCAACTGCGCCATCAAGGTTCCGGCCAATCGGCTGCCAACCAGCCACACGACGGCCCGCCGGAACTGCGACTCGTCGATCTTTCCCTCGATAACGTCATCTGTCATGCCCGACATATGCGGATCGATAAAGACCGCCATCATGACGGTGGCGCCGCCGTTGATAATCGACGACAGGGTGCTGGACGTGACGCGCACGCCGGGATCGAGCACGCCGGCGTACAGCGCGGCGAACACGCCAACCGTCCACAGCGCCGTGGCGATCACGTTCATGGCGGTCATGGAAACCGATACGCCCGAGTCCTTGCGCAAATCTGTCACGTTGGCGGGCTTGGGCAGACTGGCGGACGTTTTGACATAGGACAGGCTGCCCTTGAATACGCCGTGCAAGATCAGTTTCGGCACGGAGCGGTGCACCTGGAAATGTTCGACGGCGCGGCAAAAGACGCGCTGGAAAGTGGGGATCAGGATGGCGCCGATAATCGTGGCAAGACTGGCGGAAAGCAGCAGCCAGCGGAAATCGACCAGCAGGGCATCGGCAGTAATCTGATGATCGATGCCGGTTTCGACGCGCTTGGCAAGGAAAGGGCCCAAGAAAGAGTTCGAGGTGCGCGAGACCAGCATCAGGATGCTGAACAGGGCCAGCGACACCGCGATGCGGCGCGTGCGGATGCCGGCGATGCGGACCGAATAGGCGAGGGTGCCGATAATGTGGATGATAAATGTCAGGGTGCAAACCAACAGCAGCTGCTTGTCCATCAGTTCCTTGGAATATGAAAATGGTGCGCCATGCTGCCACGGAGTTGGCGATTTTTCAACTGTAATCGGCTGGTGCTTGCAGGCATGACTGCTTGCATTTCAAGCTAGCGCCCCCAGCTAGCATCCAGTGGTAGTGTTCATCGCTGCTCAAACCCAACCAACCCGGAGATCCCCCCATGAGTTTCGATTCCTTTCTGTCCAAACTGAAGACCAAGGCAAGTGAACTGAAGACCGAAGCGCTGAAGTTCAAGAACAAGGATTTCCTGAGCGCCGCCATGGCCGGCTCTGCCCTGATCGCGATGGCGGACGGCAGTGTCAGTGCGGAAGAGAAGCAGAAGATGGTCAAGTTCATCGAGAGCAATGATGCGCTGTCGGTGTTTACCACCACCGATGTGATCAAGGCTTTCCAGGACTTCGTCAGCCAGCTGGAGTTCGACAAGGATATCGGCGAGGCCAAGGCTTACCAGGCGCTGGGCAAGATGAAGTCGAATGTGGAAGCGTCGCGCCTGCTGGTGCGGATGATTATTGCGGTCGCTTCGTCGGATGGCAATTTCGATGCCAATGAGCAGCGGGTGGCCAGCAAGATTGCCAAGGAGCTCAATCTGAATCCGGCCGAGTTCGAACTGCAGTAAGGGGTGTGCTGGCGTCCACCGCCAGCAACTGCTCAGGCCAGCCGCTGCAGATGGTCGAACACCAGTTTCTGCAGCGGTTTGTCGTGCTGGTCGCAGCGGGCGCGCAGCATGGCCAGCTCCACACTGTGTTTGTCGGCAAACGGGTCCTTGAGCACCTGTGTGTGCCAGCTATCGTCGAGCCGCCCAATGCTGGTTTCCTGCATTTTTTCAGTGATTTCCATTTGCAGGCTGACCATGCAGGCGTGCGGATCGAGTGCGACGCCGAAATGGCGCTGCATCAGGTTTCTTAATTTGCCTACCTGTGGATCGCGTAATTTTTTGTCCAGCAAGTAGGACGCGATAAACACCATCAGCATCAGCGCCATCGCCAGCATGTCGGGCGTGACGTGATTCACACCCGCATGGTGGTTGATCAGCAAAAAGACGAAAATCACCACCAGCCACGGACGCAGGTAGCCGAACAGCGCCGACAGCTTGTGCACGCGGTTGAGTTCGAAGACGGCATTGTTTTTCAGGTCGACGTAATAGCTAGCCACCGGGAACAGGGGCAAATACCAGAAATGTCCGAACACGGTTTTGATGGCGGCATTGCCGACCCGGTCGACTGCACCGTAACTACGTTTGCCCCAAATAAAGATCATTGTTTTCCTGTTGCTTGGCGATGTTGCTAAATTGAAATGTCATGCATGTTGACATTATAATTTTATTTTGGCAACTATATCGTTCCGGGCTTGGGTGGCGTCGGCAAGGCCAAGCTTATCAGGCGATGGGCAAGCTAAAGTCGAACGTCGAAGTGTCGCTGTTGCTGGTGCGGATGACTATTGCGGTAGCGTCGTCGGATGGCAATTTCGATGCCAAGAACAGCGGATGACCAGCAAGATTGCCAACGAGCTGGGGCTGAATCAGGTGGAGTTTGAGTTACAGTGATGTAGTTTGCATGCTCGTTGCGAACATTACTTCTAACCACAGTGAAAAACTGGGGTCAGACCCCGGTTCTACGCTGCGGGCCAGAGCAATCTTTATCACCGCTTCATTTCCTCCCTCCATACCAAATTCGCGCGAGCAAAATGTATCCATAGGGTAAGCTTCGCCTGTAACTTATTTCGCAACTCTATCAAAAACACATGACGCCAATAATGATTCCCGATGTCGCCCTGGTCGACAATACCGAACAACGTACGCCGCTGGTGCTGGTGCTGGACTGCTCCGGCAGCATGGCGGGCGAACCGATCGACTTCCTGAACCAGGGCCTGGCGCTGCTGGAACAGGAGCTGAAATCGGATGTGATCGCGGCCAAGCGCGTGCGCATCCTGGTGATTCAGTATGGCGAGCACGATGAGGCGATGGTGGCGCGCAACTGGTGCGACGCGATGGATTTCACGGCGCCGCGGCTGGACGCGAATGGCACCACGCCGACCGGCGCGGCGGTGGAACTGGCATTGGCCGAGATCGAGCAGGAAAAGCTGCGTTTCCGCCAGGCCGGCGTGGCCTACACGCGGCCATGGCTGTTTTTGATGTCGGACGGCGAGCCGACCGACCGCTGGCAGCGGGGCGCGGAGCAGGCGCGCGCGGCCGAGCAGGCCAACAAGGTGGCGATCTTTCCTATTGCCGTTGGCGAAGGCGCCAATCTCGATATGCTGGGGCAATTTTCCAGCCGTGGCGAACGGGGTGTCAAGCAGTTGAAGGGCTTGCAGTTCCGCGAACTGTTCCTGTGGCTCAGTGCCAGCATGCAGGTGGTGTCGCAGTCGCGGCCGGGCGCGCAGGCGCAGCTGGCGTCGACGGATGGCTGGTCGGTGGTGCCTACCTGAGATGGCGGCATTCGATCAATTGGAAAACCGCTGGCGCGTGTTTGGCGCGTCGGTGGCGGGCAAATCGCACCTGGACAAGGGCATCCCTTGCCAGGACGCGCATGCGCACGTGAAGGTGGGCGCGTCGCTGGTGGCGGTGGTGTGCGATGGCGCCGGTTCCGCGCGGCATAGCGAACTGGGCGCGCAAATCGTCGCCACCACCCTGGCGCAGGCGCTGGCCGATGCGCTGCGGCAGGGCACCAGCATCCAGAACCTGCATGACGGCGCGCTGGCGCTCGCCATGGCGCAGGTACGCGGTGCGCTTGAGGAAATGGCCGACAACCATGGCGCCGTGCTGGGCGACTACGCCACCACGGTGGTGGGCGCGGTGATGGGGCCGTCGGTGGGCCTGTTCTTTCACCTGGGCGACGGCGTGGGCGTGGCGCAGCTGGACGATGGCGGCGAAGTCATTTCGCTGCCGGCCAATGGCGAATACGCCAATGAAACCTGGTTTCTCAGCGGCGAGCGCTGGCGCGACCAGCTGCGCCTGCTGCCGATACCGCGTTCCGTGCGCGGCCTGGTGCTGATGAGCGACGGCTGCATGCCGTTTGCCATGAGCAAGCACAATGCCGGGCTGTACGTGCCGTTCATGAGCGCGGTGCAAAATTATCTGAGCTGCATGGATGATATTGCCCTGGGCGAACAGGCGCTGGCGCACACCTTGCTGGACCCGCGCACGCACCAGATCACGGGCGACGACAAGACGCTGCTGATCGCCTTGCGCGCATGAGCGTGGGCAAGACGGCAGGACCAGGCGACAGCGTCTGGCTGGACGGCAAGCGCAGCCTGGTGCTCGGCAAGCTGATCAAGAGCGGCGGCGCCGGCAGCGTGTATCTGTTGCCCGGCGCACCCGCGCAAGTCGCCAAGCTGTACCATCCGCACCTGGACCGGAACGCCAACCAGCGCAAGCTGGGCGCCATGCTGGAGCTGACGCCCGAGTTGCCGGACAAATTGGAAAACGGCAAGCGCTACGTGCAGATCGCCTGGCCGCAGGCGGCCGTGCATGACAAGCAAGGCGGCTTTCTCGGCTTTGTGATGCCGCTGCTGGACATGGCCCATACGGCCGAACTGGAGCAGGTGCTGCAGGAACGCCAGGCGCGCGCGGCCGGCTTGCCGGTGGGGCTGGGGCCGAAAGTCACGCTGGCGGCCAACCTGGCGGGCGTGCTGGCGGCGCTGCACCAGCAGCAACATTATGTGGTCGACCTGAAGCCGGTCAACCTGCGCTTTTACCGCGATTCGCTGACTATCGCCATGCTCGACTGCGATGGATTTTCCATCCAGGGCAAGGGCGAGCGTTACCGGGCCGAGCAGTTTACGAGCGATTACCTGGCGCCGGAGTGCCAGAGAAAGGGCATGCCGGCTGGCGCCGAACCGGCGCAGGACCGCTTCGCGCTGGCGGTGGTGATCTTTCAACTGCTCAATTTCGGCATCCATCCCTACAGCGGCAAGCCCGCCAATGCGCAGGTGCCGACCGATATCCCGGGCCGCATCCGCGACGGTTATTATGCGTATGGCGTCAAGCGGCACAAGGCCATCGCGCCGAACGTGACCAGCGGCCATGCGCTGATGCCGCCCGAACTGCGCGCGCTGTTCGACCGCGCGTTTGCCGGCGAGGCCACCAAGCGGCCATCGGCGAACGACTGGGCGCAGCTGCTGCGCACGCTGGCGCTGCGTGGCGTTGACCCGGGCGCGAACTGCATCGTGGTGTGCCAGCGCAATGCCGAGCACCAGCATTTCGCCGGCCTGGGGTGCGCCGCCTGCGCGCGCGAGCAGGCGATTGCGGCGGCAGCGGCGACCTCGCAGGCGGCGCAAATTCAGTTGCAGCATCAGCTCCAGACACCGCGCGCTCAAACCAGACGCCGTACGACCCCGGCGCCCGCAGTACCCCAGCCAGCGAGTCCTGCGGCCGTTGTTTCGGGTAAAAGCTGGGTCGTGATCGTGGTCCTGATCGTGCTGTTCCTGATCGGCTTTTCCGCCTATACCTCGGCGCCATCGACGCAGACGCAAAAGCAGGCCGATGCGGTGCTGGCGCAGCAGAATGCCTCGACGCACGTGCTGCAATGGCAGCAGCGCAGCCGGGCCGCTGTCGAACCATCCCAGGTGCGCGCCAGCATCCGCGCGCTCGACCAGGCGCTGGCGCAGCAGCGCGACACCGATGTGCAGCAGGGCTTGCAAGCCCTGTACAACCTGCCGCAGGATACCGATCGCAGCGACCCCACGCTGCTGCGCCTGCGCCGCTCGCTGATGGAAGCCTCTGGCTGGGGGCCCGGCATGGACGAGCGGCAGGCCGATCAGTACCGCGACCAGCTGATCGCCCGGCCGCGCGACTATATGGCGGCGTCGGCGCTGGGGCGCATGCATCTGGCGGCCAGGGAAACCGTGGCGGCGCGCCAGTATTTCGAGCAAGCTGTGTGGGCGGCGCCCGGCGATGGCGTGGCCTGGCTGGGCCTGGCGGCCACGGCGCTGCGCAGTGGCGATGCACAGCAAGCTGGGCGCATGGCGGCGCTCGGTTTCCTGAGCTCGCTGCAGCATCCGGAAGCGTCCGGCCAGCACGATATCGGTCTGCGCATGACCCGCGCCACCGCCATGCTGGGGCTGACCATGCCGCTGGAAGCGCGCAAGCAATGGACGGCGGTGATCGAGGAAGGCAAGCGGCAGGCACTGCGCCTGGCCGCCTTGCCGCTGCTGGCCGACCGGCCAGCCAGCGTCGAGCGCGATACCTTGCAGTCTGTTGTCTACCAGGATGATGAAGCGCTGAAGCTGGCTGGCGAGAGCACGCTGTCGATTACCGTCGACGCGGCCGGCATGCCGCAGAAAATTATCGCCGGCCAAGCCGCGCATGACAAGCTAAACCAGGCGTGGCTGGAACAGGCCAAACAATGGCGCTATCTGCCGGCCATCAGCAAGGGCCGGCTGCAAGCGTCGACCGTGGAAGTGCTGGTGCGCTACCGCGACGGGAAGAGCAGTTTCAGCCCGGTGCCTGTCGCGGCAGTATCTACCGTTAGCAAGGAATAAGATGATGAAACTGCCTTTGATGGCGGGCCTGGGCCTGCTGCTGTGCTGGCCTGCAACGGCGCGGCTGGAAATACTGCAGCGGCAAGTGATTGCGGCCATTTCAAGCGAACCCGACAGCGAAGGCGCCGATGTGCTGACGATGGCCACGCCTACCGGCTGTGGCGGCACGACGTTGCGCATGGATGCCGGTTCGCTCGGCATGGACGATGCGGAATATGCCGCCATGAAGCCGCAACTGGCCAGGCGCATCCGTGAGAAAACGCCGCTGCTGGTCAGCCTGGACGGTTGCCCCCGGCCGGGCAGCACGGGCGAGGCGCTGGTGCCCGTGATCCGCAAGCTGGTCGGTTGCTCGCCGTCCTTGTGTGCGGACGGCAAGGCGCGCCTGTATCTCGATGAAAACCTGTTTCCGCAGGAACGGCGCCGTGCGCCGTATGCGCTGGTGGTGCCGCTGCCGCCGGGCAAGCAAAAGAATACCTGGAAGGTCGACATTTTTACTGCGCAGCAAGGCAAGACCCTGCGCATGGCGACCCATGTCGATGGCCCGGACTATGTGCATGGCAACCGCGTCGGCGGCTACACTGTTTACTATCCGAACGGCCAGATTGAAAAGCAGGTGCCGCAGAACGCGCGCGGCAGGCAGGAAGGCGAGTCCGTCAGCTTTTATGAGGACGGTACTGTGCAGTCGCGCAGCCACTGGCGCGACGGCTTGCCGGAAGGCACGCAAAGCGATTATCACAAGACGGGCCAGCTGCGCGAAGCGTCCGAATACCGCAACGGCGCGCGGGTCGATGGCAAGGCTGAGACCTTCGATGAAGGCGGCAAGCTGCGCACGCGCATGACGTATGTCGGCGGCAAGCTCGAAGGCGAGATGCTGACGTACTACCCGGATGGCACGGTGGCCAGCCGCAGTGTGATGAACAAGGGAAAATTCAACGGCCCCAGCACCTTTTACTATCGCGACGGCAAGCTGCGCAGCAGCGTCAATCAGATCAACGATGCGCCCGATGGCGAAGAGCGCGAATATCACCCGGACGGAAAACTGGCCAGCCTGCGTGTGTATAGCGACAATGGCGTCTTGCGCAGCGAACAGCAATACGATGCAAAAGGCGTGCTGCGCGTGCAGCGGCAATGGGACAAACGCCAGCGCGAGCAGGGCAGCTTCCGCACATGGTTTGACGATGGCAAGCCGCAGCAACTGGTGGAGTATGTCGACGGGCAGCGCGAAGGCTGGAGCCGGACCTGGGGTGAAGATGGCGGCGTGGAGAAAGAGTGCCGGTTTGTGAAGGGGGAGGGGCAGGGGTGCGGCAAATAATCGTGCCGCACCCGCCCTGGTTTACCGATGCGGCGGCGTCAGCACGCTGGCGATGGCCTTTGGCAAGGTTTCCGGATAGTCGCGGCTGAAGTGCAGGCCACGGCTTTCGCGGCGCGACAGGGCGCTGTTGACGATCATCGAGGCGACGTCGACCAAGTTGCGCAATTCCAGCAAATCGTGGGTGATGCGGAAATTGCGGTAGTACTCGTCGATCTCTTCCTTGAGCAGGGCGATGCGGTGCTGGGCCCGCTCCAGGCGCTTGGTGGTGCGCACGATGCCGACGTAATTCCACATGAAGCGGCGCAGTTCGTCCCAGTTGTGGGCAATCACCACTTCCTCGTCGGCATCGGTGACCCGGCTTTCATCCCAGTCGGGCAAGTAAGGCGTGCCGAGTTTTTCCTTGCTTTCGATATCCTGGGCGCAGGCGCGGCCGATGACGATGCATTCCAGCAGCGAGTTCGACGCCAGGCGATTCGCGCCATGCAGGCCAGTGCAGGCCGTCTCGCCGACCGCGTACAGGCCCGGCAGGTCGGCGCGGCCGGCCAGATCCGTCACCACGCCGCCGCAGGTGTAGTGCGCGGCCGGCACGATCGGAATCGGCTGCTTGGTGATGTCGATGCCCAGTTCCAGGCAGCGCGCATAAATGGTGGGGAAATGTTCGATCAGGAACTCGGCCGGCTTGTGGCTGATGTCCAGGTGCACATAATCGAGGCCGCGTTTCTTGATCTCGAAGTCGATGGCGCGCGCCACCACGTCGCGCGGCGCCAGTTCGGCGCGCTCATCGTGGGCCAGCATGAAGCGCTGGCCGGCCGCCGCGCCCGCTTCGGGGGGCAGTTTCAGCAAGCCGCCTTCGCCGCGGATCGCTTCGGTGATCAGGAACGATTTCGCATATGGGTGGTACAAGCAGGTCGGGTGGAACTGGATGAATTCCATGTTCGACACGCGGCAGCCGGCGCGCCAAGCCATGGCGATGCCGTCGCCGCTGGCCGTGTCCGGGTTGGTGGTATATAAATACACCTTGCCGGCACCGCCCGTGGCCAGCACGGTATGCTCGGCGGCAAAGGTCAATACCTTGCCGGTCTGCTCGTCCTGCACATACAGGCCGTGGCAATGCGGTTGCGCATTGCGCTGCACCGGCTTCATGCCCAGCTTGTCGGAGGTGATCAGGTCGATCGCGCAGTGATGTTCGAACAGAGTGATGTTCGGGTGCGAGCGCACTTTTTCTTCCAGCGTCACCTGCACCGCGTGGCCGGTGGCGTCGGCTGCGTGGATGATGCGGCGCTGGCTGTGGCCGCCTTCGCGCGTCAGGTGAAAGCCCAGCTCGGCCGTGGCGTCGCGCGTAAATGGCACGCCTTGCTCGATCAGCCATTCGATCGCTTCGCGGCCGTGCTCGACGATATAGCGCGTGGCGCTTTCGTCGCACAGGCCGCCGCCGGCGATCAGCGTGTCTTCGATATGCTGCTGGTGGCTGTCTCCCGAGTCTAGCACGGCGGCGATGCCGCCCTGTGCCCAGTTACTGGCGCCATCGAGCAGCGCACGTTTTGAAATGATCGCGACGGTGCGCGTCTCCGCCAAATGCAGTGCAACCGAGAGACCCGCCAGGCCACTGCCGACAATCGCTACATCAAATTTCATGACATGTATATTTTTTTAGGGGAAGCATACTATAGTCCATTTCACATCAAACGGACATGTGTTGAGATAAATTCTGTGAATCAAAGATAGCTGCGGTTGCGGTTTGCGGCTCATCAAGGCTTGCGTTGAACAGTTCGCCATGATTGCAAGACCAGTTCCAGTCTGCCAGTTTCCTGGTAGCAGCTGCCTTGCTTTCGGGGGAGACATGATCCGCATATTCAGCCATTACGTGTCGAAGACAGCCTTTGTGCTGCTATTGCTGGAAATTTTGATATTGCTGTTTTCGGCGACCTTTACCTCCCTGATCGGGCTGGCCGACAGCCGCGGCATGCTGCGCGCGGGCGAGGTCTACCTGGCCTCGTCGATCTTCGCGCTGGTGATCGTGTTGTCGATGAGTGCGCTGGGCATGTACCAGCACCGCTCGCGCGAGGATATCCGCAACACCCTGCTGCGCATCCTGCCGGCGTTTGCGCTCGGTTTCGCGGTGCTCAGCCTGCTGGTGCGTTTCGTGCCATCGCTGCATTTCGGGCGCGGCAGCGTGATGATCTTCGGCTTGGGCGCCATCGGCGTGCTGCTGGCGCGGCTGGTGGTGTTCAAATCGTCGCAGTCGGCGCTGATGGAAGGGCGTTTGATCCTGGTCGGCGGCGGCGCGCTGGCCAGGGAATGCATGGACCTGGCGGCCAGCAAGATCGGTTTTCATCAATTCACGGTGGTCGGCTGCATCAATGTGCCGGGCGAACAATGCTGCGTGCCGGCCTCGTCCATGTTGCCGGCCGGTTTGTCGCTGCTGGCCATGGCCAGGCGCTACGACGCCCGGGAAATCGTCGTCTCCGTCAGCGACCGGCGCAACGGCGCCTTTCCCGCGCGCCAGTTGCTCGAATGCGCGCTGGGTGGCGTGCGCGTGATCGACGCGGCCACTTTTTTCGAGCGCGAAACCTGCCAGATCCGCATCGACTCCCTGCAGCCCAGCTACCTGATCTATGGCGGCGGTTTCGACCAGAGTTTTTTCCGCGCCGCCTCCAAGCGCCTGTTCGACCTGGCCGCCAGCGCCACCATTTTCGTCGCCTCGCTGCCGCTGATGCTGCTGACCATGCTGTGCATCCGCCTGGAAGACGGCGGCCCGGTGTTTTACGAGCAGGAAAGGGTCGGGCGCGATGGCGTGCCCTTCAGTGTGTTGAAGTTTCGCAGCATGCGCTGCGATGCCGAGCGCGACGGTACGCCGACCTGGGCCCAGGCCAATGACAGCCGCGTGACGCGTATTGGCCACTGGATACGCAAGCTGCGCATCGACGAATTGCCGCAGATGCTCAATGTGTTTCGCGGCGAAATGAGTTTCGTCGGGCCGCGGCCGGAACGGGCTTACTTTGTAGACCAGCTCAAGGAGCAGGTGCCTTATTATAATATTCGCCATAGCATCAAGCCCGGCATCACGGGCCTGGCGCAGGTGCGCTACCAGTACGGCGCCTCGGTCGATGACGCCGTCAAGAAGCTGCAATACGATCTGTATTATGTGAAAAACAACAGCCTGTTCCTCGACCTGCTGATCCTGCTGGAAACGGTGCAAGTGGTGATTTTCGGCAAAGGTAGCCGGTGAGCTCGAAGCCGGTCCTGCTGGCCGTGGCCGACGCGGCCGCGCTCAGCCATGGTGTCGCTTCGCTGGCGTTTTTCCTGCTCTCCCTTTTACTGATCAGCAACTGGCGCGCACGCCGGCATGCGCGCGCCTTGCTGGCCGCCTGCCTGGTGACCGGCGCGTGGGCCACCGGCGTGGTGGTGCTGGTGCTGCTGGAGCGGCGCTGGTCGCTGTTTGGCGATGGCCTGGAATTGCTGCGCACCCTGGCCTGGCTGGTGTTCCTGCTGCTGCTGATCGCGCCGTCGCGCGCGCGCCTGCTGGCCCTGGTGGCGGGCGGCGGTGGCGTGGCGGCGATCGGCCTGGTGCTGTGGTGGTCGGCCTTGCCGCAGCTCGATGCCGGCCAGGCCGCGTTTGCGCGCACCGCCGCCATCGCCTGCCGGCTGCTGCTGGCGGTGCTCGGCATGCTGCTGGTGGAACAGTGGTACCGCAACACGCCGCCGCTCAAGCGCTGGGGCATCAAGTTTGCGTGCCTGGGCGTGGGCGGCCTGTTTGCCTATGATTTTTACCTGTACAGCGACGCGCTGCTGTTTCGCGAGATCAACGACGATATCTGGGCCGCGCGCGGCATCGTCGATGCGCTGTGCGCGCCGCTACTGGCAGTGTCGGCGGCGCGCAATCCGGGCTGGGCGCTGGGCTTGTCGGTGTCGCGCCAGATGCTGTTCCGCTCGGCCGCCTTGCTCGGTTCGGCCATCTACCTGCTGGCGATGGCGGCCAGCGCCTATTATCTGCGCTATTTCGGCGGCGCCTGGGGTGCCCTGATGCAGATGGCCTACCTGGGCGGCGCCATGCTGCTGCTGGCCGGCGTGCTGTTTTCGGGCGCCTTGCGCGCCAAGCTCAAGGTGTTTATCAATAAACATTTTTACAAGGCGATTTTCGATTACCGCGAAGAATGGCTGCGCTTTACGCGCGCCTTGTCCGAAGACGGCCCGGCCCTGGGCGAGCGTACCATCCAGGCGGTGGCGCAACTGGTGGAAAGCCCGGCCGGCGGGCTGTGGATCGTGCGCGAGGCGGGTCTATTGACACCGGTGGCGGGCTGGAACTGGCCGCCGCAGCTGCCGTCCGACGCGGTGGACGGCCCCCTGTGCCGCTTCCTGGAAGCGCGGCAATGGGTGATCGAGGTGGCCGACTGCGCGCAGGCGCCGCAGCAGTACAGCGGCCTGGTGTTGCCGCCGGCGCTGCTGGCGCTGCCCGCCATCTGGCTGCTGGTGCCCTTGATGTTGCACGGAAAACTGTTCGGCATGGTGGCGCTGGCGCGGCCACGCGCGCGCATCGGCCTGAACTGGGAAATCCGCGATGTGCTGAAAATTGCCGGCAGCCAGGCCGCCAGCTACCTGGCGCACCGCGAATCGCTCGATACCTTGACGGTGGCACGCCAGTTCGAATCGTTCAACCGCATGTCGACCTTTATCGTGCATGACCTGAAAAACCTGGTGTTTCAATTGTCGCTGCTGCTCAGCAACGCGGAAAAGCACCGTGCCAATCCCGCTTTCCAGCAAGACATGCTGGCCACGCTGGAGCATTCGGTGCAGAAAATGAAGACTTTGCTGCAGAAGCTGGCGCGCGGCGAAACGCCGGACGCCGCCACGCCGCTGCGGCTCGATGGCCTGCTGCAACAGGCGGTGGCCGCCAAGGCTAGCCTGGCGCCCGCGCCGCAACTGGATATCGTCGATGGCGGGCTGACGGTACTGGCCGACCGTTTGCGCCTGGAACGGGTGCTGGGTCACTTGATCCAGAACGCCATCGAGGCCACCGCCAGCAGTGGCCGGGTGGCCGTGCTGCTACGGCGCGAACAGCGCACGGCGGTGGTCGAACTGAGCGATACCGGCGCCGGCATGAGCGAGCAATTCATCCGCGAGCGCCTGTTCAAGCCGTTCGACAGCACCAAGACGGCGGGTATGGGCATTGGCGTGTTCGAGAGCCGCGAATATCTGCGTGAAGTGGGCGGCAGCCTGGAAGTGCGCAGCGAGCCGCAGGTGGGCACCACCTTTCGCGTGATCCTGCCGCTGCATCCCGCCTGAAACCTCTCTGAAGCGCAAAGGAAACCGCATGGGCAAGCAGAAACTGCTGGTGATCGAAGACGATCCCGGCCTGCAAAAGCAGTTGCAATGGAGTTTTGACGGCTACGAGGTGCTGCTGGCGGGCGAGCGCGAGGCGGCGCTGGCGCTGGTGCGGCGCCACCAGCCGGCCGTGGTCACGATGGATCTGGGTTTGCCGCCCGACCCGGACGGCGCCACCGAAGGACTGGCCACCTTGCAGCAGATCCTTGCGCTGGCGCCCGACACCAAGATCATCGTCCTGTCGGGCAACCAGGAACGCGCCCATGCGTTAAAGGCGGTGGCCCTGGGCGCCTATGATTTTCACCAGAAACCGTTCGACGCCGACATGCTGGGCCTGGTGATCGCGCGGGCCTTTTATTTGCACGCGATGCAGCAGGAAAACCGCCGCATGCTGCAGACCCAGGCGGACTCGCCGCTGGCCGGCATCGTCAGCCGCGATCCCGGCATGCTGAAACTTTGCCGCAGCGTGGAAAAAGTGGCGCCCTCGTCGGCCAGCGTGATGCTGCTGGGCGACTCGGGCAGCGGCAAGGAACTGATCGCGCGCGGCCTGCACGCGCTCAGCAGCCGCAGCACGCAGCGCTTTGTCGCCATCAACTGCGCGGCGATACCCGAAAACCTGCTCGAAAGCGAGCTGTTCGGTTATGAGCGTGGCGCGTTTACCGGCGCGGCGCGGCAAACCCTGGGCAAGATCGAACTGGCCCATGGCGGCACCTTTTTTCTCGACGAGATCGGCGACATGCCCATGGCGCTGCAGGCGAAACTGCTGCGCTTTTTGCAGGAGCGCGTGATCGAAAGGGTGGGCGGGCGCGGCGAGATCGCGGTCGACGTGCGCATCGTCTGCGCCACCCACCAGGACCTGAAAGCCCTGGCCGGCCAGGGGCGTTTCCGCGAAGACCTGTACTACCGCCTCAGCGAAATCGTGCTGCGCATTCCGCCGCTGCGCGAGCGGGCCGGCGACTGCGCCTTGCTGGCCCACCATTTCAAGAACAAGTTCTGCGCCAGCGAAGGGCGGCCCAGCCTGCATTTCAGCAATGACGCGCTGCAGGCGATCGAGTCGTACGACTGGCCCGGCAATGTGCGCGAGGTGGAAAACTGCATCAAGCGCGCCGTCATCATGTGCGACGGCCCGCACATCACGGTCGACGACCTGGGCTTGCCGGAGCATGCGCACGCGGCGGCGCCGGACGAGAGCATCAACCTGCGCCAGGCGCGCGACGCGGCCGAATACAAGGTCATGGTGCGGGCGCTGGCGCGGGCCGACGGCAATATCGTCAAGGCGGCCGAACTGCTGGGCGTGAGCCGGCCCACCCTGTACGACCTGATGAGCCACCATGGCATCAAATAGCCGCGCTTCCTTGCCCGGCATGTATCAATATCAAGTTTGTGTATGACGTCGCACATACGCTGGCGGCGCGGCACGGCATCCTTGTTCTCATCAACTACAAGGAGGCGTCATGAACGCAATCAGCTTATTAATGAAGGACCACAAGAACGTCAAGGCATTGTTTGCCCAGTACGAAGGCTTGAGCGACCGTTCCTTCGCGACCAAGAAAAAACTTGCTGATCAAATCTGCCACGAACTGACCGTGCACACCCAGGTGGAAGAAGAAATCTTCTATCCAGCCGTGCGCCGGCCCATCCATGACGGCGACCTGATGGACGAAGCGGTGGTCGAGCACGCCAGCGCCAAGGAACTGATCGCGCAAATCCTCGCCATGGACCCCAGCGAAGACCTGTATGACGCCAAGGTCACCGTGTTGTCCGAGCAAATCGAGCACCACGTCAAGGAAGAAGAGGGCGACATGTTTCCCAAAGTGCGCAAGACCGGCGTCGACCTCGACGCGCTGGGCGAGCAAATGGCCGCCCGCAAGGAACAGCTGGCCGCCTCCGGCACCTGATCACACAACAATATTTCATTACAGGGGAAACTCATGCAAGCTACGCAATTGTCCGTCTCGGACCTGAATCAACCTGGCGTCTCCTGGGGCGCCGTTATCGCCGGCGCCGCGGCCGCCGCCGCCTTGTCCTTCATCCTGCTGATCCTGGGCGTCGGACTGGGCTTGTCATCGGCTTCGCCATGGTCGTTCAACGGCGCGGCGCTGGGCGTATCGGCGATCGTCTGGCTCGCTTTCATGCAACTGGCCGCGTCCGGCATCGGCGGCTACATGGCCGGCCGCCTGCGCGCCAAATGGAGCTCGGTGCATACCGATGAAGTGCATTTCCGCGATACCGCCCACGGCCTGCTGGCCTGGGCCGTGGCAACCCTGTTGACGGTGGCCATGCTGGCCGGCGGCACGCGCGCCGTGCTGAGCGGCGCCATCGACGCAGGTACGGGCGTGGCGGCGGCGGTTGCTCCAGCTGCGGCCGCCGGTGCCGGTGCAGCCGCATCGAATGCCAGCGAAGGCGGCAGCGGTGTCAATCCACTCGATTATTTCTCGGACATGCTGATGCGCTCGGCACCTGCACCAGCTACAGCTACAGCTACAGCTACCGGCGCGCCGGCCATGCCTGCTGCCGAGGCTCCGGTGAACGCCGCCGACCAGCGCGTTGAAATCGGCCGCATCTTCGCATCGAGCATGTCGAACGGCACCCTGGCCGCCGATGACCGCGCCTACCTGGGCCAGATCGTTGCCAAGCGCAGCGGAGTAACGCAGGCCGAGGCCGAAGCGCGTGTCGACGCCGTCTACGCCCGCGCCACCAAGGCTGCGGCCGATGCCAAGGCCAAGGCCCAGCAAGCGGCCGAGACGGCACGCAAGGCTGGCGCCCATACGGCCCTGTGGATGTTTGTCGCCCTGCTGCTCGGCGCGTTTGTCGCCGCCCTGGCAGCGACCTTTGGCGGCCGCCAGCGTGACCACGAGCGCGTGCTGCGCCACGTGTCGATTTAATTACTCACCTTTTACAGGAGAAACTCCATGCGTTCCATCCTCTTGCTGTTGCTGGGTATCCCCCTGCCGATCGTGATCCTGATCGCCATCTTCGTCCACTAAGCGTTTCCGCGCTGCGGACACAAAATCGGGCGCATACCGCAAGGTCTGCGCCCGATTTGCTTTGTGCTGCGCCTGGCGGCTGTGTAAGATAGCCGCACCACTTTTTCGAGAACCCCCATGACTGCCACCTCCAAGCGCTCCTTCCTGAAAACCGCCGCCATCGCCGTGCTTGCCGGCAGCATTCTGGCCTCGTGCTCGACCCTGATCGGCCCGCGCGACGTGCATCTGTCGCTGGCCAAGATGCAGCAGGGGCTGGAGCGCCGTTTTCCGATCGACAAGCGGGTGCTGTCGGTGCTGGAAGTAAAAGTCAGCAACCCGCAATTGTCTTTGCAACCTGAACGCGAACGGGTCGCCCTGTCGGTCGATGCCAGCGTGACGCCGCCGTTTATCCGCCAGCACTGGCGCGGCAACCTCGCCATTTCGGGCCGTTTGCAGCTGGACCCGCAGCGCAATGCCGTGTACCTGGCTGACGCCAGCGTGGACCGGGTCAGCATCGAGGGAATGGATGAGTCGCAGCAGCGCCAGTTCGCCAAGGTGGCCAGCCTGGTGGCCGACCAACTGATGCATGAAACGCCGATCTACACCTTCAAGCCCGATGAGCTGCGCTATGCTGGCGTGCAGTTTGTGCCGACCCAAATCAAAACCACCAGCACGGGGCTGGTGGTGACGGTCGAGCCGGTGAAGTAGGGCGGCGCCAGCCGCCGTCAGTGTGACGAGACAAACTCGACGCCGGGAAAAGCCGCTGGAATGGCAAAGCTCGCCCGCATCCTCCTGGCCTCGGCCGCCGGCGCCAGGCCGAACAGCCGCCGGAACTCCCGGCTGAACTGCGACGCGCTGGTATAGCCGACGGCATGGCAGGCCGCTTCCGCCGTCAGGTCCTGGCGTACCATCAGCAAGCGGGCCTGGTGCAGCCGCGTCGATTTCAGGTATTGCATCGGCGACGTCTGCGTGATCGCCTTGAAGTGATGATGGAAGGCGGGAATGCTCATACCCGCTTCCCGCGCCAGCTGGGCCAGGTCGAGCGTTTCCGCATAAGCGCCATGGATGCGGCGCAGCGCGCGGCCTATCCTCCCGTACTGGCCTTTCAGCGCCAGCGCCTCGCGCATCGCGCGCCCTTGGGCTCCGGTCAGCACCCGAAAATACAGTTCGCGCAGCAGGCCTGGTCCCAGCACGACCGCCTCCAGTGGCCGGTTCAATGCCTCCAGGAAACGCAATACCGACAAGCGCATGTCCGCATCGATCGGGCTCGACAGCATGCTTTGCGGCACCTGGGCCGGTTCGGCCACGGCCTGGCGGTCGATATGCAGCATCAGGTCCGCCGCGATGGCGAAATCGAGGTGCAGGTACAGCGCGAGCAGCGGCTGTGCCGGCGTCGCATCCGTTTCCATGTCGAACGGTACCGGCACCGACACGGCCAGGTAATGCTGCGCATCGTAGACGTACAGCTTGTCGCCGAAGTAACCGCGCTTGCAACCCTGGCACACGATCACGATACCCGGATCGTAGAGTACCGGCGTACGCGCCAAGGCCCGGTCGGAACGCAAGATCCGCACGCTGGGCAGGGCAGTCAGGTTATAGCCTTCGGCGGGCGCCAATGTGCTCAGCAGCGTCACCATGCGCTGCTGCGCCTTGCCGGAAACGTCGTCGATTTGATGGGCGGCTATCGGATGAAACATAGTTTTAGGCAAGAAATAGAGCGGATCATGGTTTATTGGATGACTTTTTGAAGAATAACATGCCACTTCCGTTAACTTACCTTGCAGAAGGCTCTATGGCATCCAATAAACTCTTGCTGATCACTGGCGTCAGCAGCGGCTTCGGCCGCGCCCTTTCGGAACAAGCGCTGGCGGACGGTCACCGCGTGGTAGGCACGGTCAGGAACGCGCAGGCTGCGGCGGCGTTCGAAGCCCTGTGTCCGGCGCGTGCCCACGCGCGCCTGCTGGACGTGACACAATTCGATGCCATCGACGGCGTCGTCGCGGACATCGAAGCGAACCTCGGCGCGATCGATGTGCTGGTCAACAATGCGGGCTACGGACATGAAGGAATACTCGAAGAATCGCCGCTGTCCGACATGCGGCGCCAGTTCGATGTCAACGTTTTCGGCCCGGTCGCCATGATCAAGGCCGTGCTGCCTTACCTGCGCACGCGCCGGCGCGGCCATATCATCAACATCACGTCGATGGGCGGCTACCTGACGATGCCCGGCATCGCCTATTACTGCGGCAGCAAATTTGCGCTGGAAGGCATTTCGGACACGCTGGCGAAGGAAGTCCGGGCGTTCGGCATCGCCGTTACCGCCGTCGCGCCTGGGTCGTTCCGCACCGACTGGGCCGGCCGCTCGATGCAGCGCACCGAACGTTCGATTGCCGACTACGACACCCTGTTCGATCCGGTGCGCCACGCGCGGCAGGAAAAAAGCGGCAGGCAGCCGGGCGATCCCGTTAAAGCGGCGCGCGCGATACTGGCCCTGGTCGGGGCGGCGGCGCCGCCGGCGCACCTGCTGCTGGGCAGCGACGCGTTGCGGCTGGTGCGGGGCAGGCTGGCCGAGCTTGGGTCCGAGTTCACCGCCTGGGAACAGGTCGCGCAGTCAACCGACGGTTGACAGTACCGATCATGAATTCCCCTTGAAAGGAAAAAACCGCCCGAAGGCGGTTTTTTCCTTTCAGGCGCGCAAGCACGCTCAGATATAGTAGATCAGCGCAATGATGGCCACCACCAGCGCGATGCGCGTCAGGTTGTAGGCGTTCTTGTTCCATGCCTTGAAGCGGCGGCGGTACTGGCCCATTGCCCAGGAAATGCGGAACAGCTTGCTGATGCCGCCGGCCTGGTCGCCCAGTTCGTTGGGCGAGGCGGCGGCCGTCATCAGGGTGCGGCCCAGCCAGCGGTTCAGTGCCTGCGCCCAGCGGAAGCGCATCGGGCGTTCGATGTCGCAGAACAGGATGATGCGGTCGCTGTCGGCGTCGTTGCGGGCCCAGTGGATGTAGGTCTCGTCGAACATCACGGCCTGGCCGTCGCGCCAGCTGTGGCGCTCGCCATCGACGTCGATAAAGCAGCGGTCGTCGTTCGGCGTCTGCAAACCCAGGTGGTAGCGCAGCGAGCCGGCAAACGGGTCGCGGTGCGGGTTGAGCTTGCCGCCGGACGGCAGTTCCGCAAACATGGCCGCCTTGATCGACGGAATCGATTGCAGCAGGGCATAGGTCTGCGGGCACATCTGCTGCGCCGACGGGTGGCTGGCGTCATACCATTTCAGGTAAAAACGCTTCCAGCCGTATTTGAAGAAGGAATTGAAGCCGACATCGTCGTTCTTTTCGGCGGCCTTGATCTTTTTCAGTTCCTGCAAGCGCAGCGCTTCATCGCGGATGATGTGCCAGTTCTGCTGCAGCGGCGCCAGTTCGGGAAAATCGGAGACGGCCAGATAGGGCGTGGCCGGCACTTTTGAAAACGTGTGCATGAACAGGTTCAGCGGCGCCATGAACGACGAGTGGTCGAAAATCTGGCGCCGGAACGGCAGGCGCACCTTGCCCCGGAAATGGATATGTAATACGGAAAACACAAAAATGCCCAGCAAGGCCCACTTCATACTCAACCTCGATTTGAAAGAATGGGGCAATTATAACCAGTTAATGGTCGCCACTACGGGCGGGCGGCCAATGGCGATTGCCGCGCCGGCGCATGGAAAAGGCCCGAGCGTGTCGTGCGGCTAAGTTAAATGTCACACATTGTAGCAAAATAAATGAAAAAACTTTGTCCAAAAGCAAATAAATAGTGCTTTTAGGCATCGCAATTAAGTTTCTGAAAATCTTTTTTTGTTTCTGATGAGTTATAGTTTCACCTATAGAGAAAGTGCCAGGCCGTCATTTCGCCTTTCCTGCACTGCCACCCCCCGACAGCCCAAAAAACGCCAGTCACCGGCCAGCTTCCTTTTAGCGGGATGCCGCCTCTCCCGTACTACCTACCGCATCGAGGCCGCTGTGTTCGGCCAGCATGTTCATTACAGGAACAGGAATCATCATGAAGTCACAACGTAGTCTTACCATCGGCATGCGCCTGACCCTCGGTTTTGCCGCCCTGGTGGCGCTGATGCTGGTGCTGGCCGCCTTCGCCATGCTGCGCATTGGCGCCATTTCGAATGCCATGCAGGCCCAGGAAACCGTGCAGCAGCAAAAGCTCGAACCGCTGTACGTGGCGCGCGAGGCGCTCGACCAGACCGGGCTGGCGGCCCGCAATGCCTATATTTTCCACGATGAAGCGGCCGCAGTCAGGGAGCTGGCCATCCTGGACCAGCAAAAAGCGCTATACCTCGATGCGCTGGCCAAACTGGCGCCGGTGTTCAAGGGCGACCCGCAGTTCGACAAGGTCAGCATTGGTTTGAACGCCATGGCGCAGGAACTGCTGCGGCCGCGCCAGTTGCGCGAGGCCGGCAAGATGGAAGAATATGGCGCCTTCCTGGTCAATGACTGCAGCCCCCTGCGGCGCCAGATCGTGACCGATATCGAGTCGGTGCTCAAATCGGTACAGGGCGAATCGGCACAGGCCAGCGAAGCGGCGCACGCCATCTATGGCCAGTCGGTACGCTGGATGGCGGTGCTGGCCGCGGTCAGCGTGCTGGTGTGCGCGGTGGTCGGCACCGTCATCACGCGCCGTCTGCTGCGCCAGCTCGGCGGCGAGCCCGACTATGCGGCGGCGATTGCCGACCGCATCGCCCACGGCGAACTGGGCATCGAAGTGCTGACGCGCCCAGGTGACGACAGCAGCATGCTGTTCGCCATGAAGACCATGCGCGACAATCTGTCGGCGATTGTCGACAAGGTGCGCCGCGGCACGGAAAGCATTGCGGCCGCCTCGACCGATATCGCCTCGGGCAACCGCGACCTGTCGCTGCGCACCGAGCAGCAGGCCGGCTCGCTGGAAGAAGTGGCCTCGTCGATGGAGCAATTGATCTCCACCGTGCGCCAGAACGCGGAAAACGCCCAGCAGGCCAATCACCTGGCGCGCGAAGCGTCGAAGGTGTCGGAGCAGGGCGGCAAGGCGGTCGCCGAGGTGGTGCAGACCATGGGCCTGATCAATGCCTCGTCGAACAAGATCGTCGACATTATCGGCGTCATTGACGGCATTGCCTTCCAGACCAATATCCTGGCGCTGAACGCCGCCGTGGAAGCGGCCCGGGCCGGCGAGCAGGGGCGCGGCTTTGCGGTCGTCGCCACCGAAGTGCGCAGCCTGGCGCAGCGCTCGGCCGCCGCCGCGCACGAGATCAAGGCATTGATCCACGATTCGGTCAGCAAGGTCGGCACCGGCACCGTGCTGGTGGAAAAAGCGGGCGCCACCATGCATGACGTGGTGGCCGGCATCGGCCGCGTGACGGGCATCATGGCCGAGATCAGCCTCGCCACCCAGGAACAGGGCGCCGGCATCGAGCAGATCAACCGCGCCATCGTCGACATGGATAAAGTCACGCAGCAGAACGCGGCGCTGGTCGAGCATGCGGCGGCCGCCGCGCATCAATTGCAGCAGCAGGCGCAGCAGCTGGAACAGGAAGTGGGCATCTTCAAGCTGGCCCACGCCGCGCACCAGCCGCTGCTGCTGGCGGCATAGGCGGCGTCTCCTGGAAAGCGTGCAGTTCCCGTTTTAGGCGCTACAATGGAAGTCGGACCAGCGCCCCCAGGATCGCATATGCAGCTGCACAGGAGTCACGATGTGGATCGCCCGGACTTCTTCCTGAAGGCCAGCGTACCGGTGCTGCGCCATATTCTCGGCGCCATCGGCTGGGCCGTGCTGACCTGCATCCTCTGCTTTGCCATCCTGGCCGCCGCCAAGGCCCTGCTGCCGCCCCAGTACTGGGGAGCGCACACCGGGCTGGCCAGGTTCCAGCGTGAAATGTCGCTGCCGCTGCTGCTGTTCTGGGTCGTCATCTATTCTCCCATCCTGGAAACTTTCCTGGGCCAGCTGCTGCCGCTGGAAATCCTGCGGCGTTTTGGTGTCAAGCAACCATTGAGCATTTTCATCGGTTCCATCCTGTGGGGCATCGTCCATTACCTGAGCGGTGGCTTGCTGCATGCAATCGTCGCGCTCGGTTCAGGCGCCATGTTCAGCCTGGTCTACCTGCGCTACCGGGAACCGGGCGTCGCGCCCGCCTATGCCACCACCGCGCTGGCCCGCGCCGTCAACAATTCGCTGCTGCTGATCGCCGTCGCCTATGGTTTCGACGCCTGAGGGCGCTCCTTGCGCAGCAGCTGGACCAGCAGCAGCGCGGTGGCCACCGCCAGCGCCGACAACAGCAGTAGCAACTGGCGGAACGCCGCGTCATAACTGGCGCGCAGCAGGTCCATATTGCCCGGCAGCAGTTGCGCGGCCTGATGCAAATCGCCCAGCGCGGCGCGGCTGGCCGCTTGCGCCAAAGGCAGGCCTGCCGGCAGCGTAGCTTCCAGGCTGATGCCGATCAGGCCGGCCAGCACGGCGCCGGCCAGCGCCAGCGCCACCCCGTCGGCCGAGACGCGCACCGTATTGAAGATGCCGGTCGCCATGCCAGCCCGCTCCGCTTCCACCACATCAAAAGCCATGGCGTCCATCAAGCCCCAGGGCAAGCCGATGCCGGCGCCGATCAGCAGCAGCGCCCAGGGCGATACCGCGCCCGCTTGCGCCAGCCAGGCCAGGCCCAGGGCGGCCAGCAGCAAGCCGGCCGCGCACAGGAAGGATGCGCTGCACCAGCGCAGCAGCATGCTGGCCAGCAAGGGCAGCAGCAACAGCGGTGCCGCCAAGGCCATCATCAATTCCCCGGCGGCCAGCGGCGCCATGCCGTCGACACCGATAAAACGCCCGGGCAGCATGACGACCAGCACGATGAACAGGAAAGCGGGCGAGGCGGCCAGCACCTGCACGCCGACAAAGCGGCGCTGGCGGAACAGCGACAGGTCCAGCAATGGCTGCGCCATGTTTTTTTCGATGCGCACGAAAGCCAAAAATAACAGCAGCGCCGCCAGCGCCGGCCAGATGACGGCCGGGCTGCGCCAGCCGTGTTCGGGCGCCAGCAGCAGCGCTACCGTCAGCAGCCCCAGCGCACCGCTGAAGGTGAGGGCGCCAGGCCAGTCCAGTCGGCCGCTGGCGTGCGCCGGGTCATGCGGCACGCTGGCGCCGGCCAGCAGCAGGCCCAGCACGCCGAGCGCGGCGGTGGCATGAAAAATGGCCGACCAGTCGGCGACAGCCAGCATGGCGCCGGCCGCCAGCGGACCGAAGGCCAGGCCCACGCCAAACGTCGTGCCCAGCAAACTCATCACCCGGTTGCGCGCCGCGCCCTGGAACAACGGCGACAGCGAGGACATGGCGGCGGCAAACGCGGCCGCGCCACCGAGGCCCTGCACGAAGCGCAGCAGGCCGATCAAGGGCACGGACCCAGCGCACGCGATGGCCAGCGTGGCCAGGCAGAACACGCTCAAGCCCGCCAGCCACACGCGGCGCCTGCCCAGCAGGTCGGTCAGGCTGCCGGCCACCATCATGGCGCTGCCGTAGCTGAGAATATAGGCGTTGAGCACCCAGTTCAGGGCCGATGGGCTGGCGCCGGCCAGCTGGCTCAGGGCCGGCAGCGCCACGGCAGGGCCGGTAAACGACAGCGGTATCAACAGGCCCGTCAGGCAGGCGGCCAGCACCTGCAGCGACAGGGCCCAGCGGGTGGCGGGGTTGGAAACAATATGCATGGCGATACTCGATAGTAAAAAGAAGGACGAGTATGGCGGCGTGGCGATTGCAGAAAAATGGGCTAGACTGACGAACATAGCGGACAAATATGTCTTGAATCAGTCACAAGGAAAGCAGATGGATAGCCTGGGCAGTATCGCCATGTTCGTGCAGGTGGCCGACAGCGGCAGTTTTTCGGCCACCGCCCGCCAGCTGGGCTTGTCGTCTTCGGCGGTGGGCAAGAGCGTGGCGCGCATGGAGGCGCGCCTGGGCGCCCGCCTGTTTCGGCGCAGCACGCGCCATCTGTCGCTGACGGCGGAAGGGGAACAGTTTTTGGCGCGCTGCCGGCGTATTTTGGCGGAAGTCGAGGCGGCCGAGCAGGAACTGAGCGTGTCAAGCAAGGGGCCCAGTGGACGGCTGCGTATCAGCTTGCCGCGCTATAGCGGCTTGTTTCATGAGGTGATGTTGCAATTTATGCGGGCGTATCCGGCGATCGAACTGGATCTGGATTTTTCGGATGGTCTGGTCAATGTCATCAGCGATGGGTATGACGCCGTGGTGCGTACCGGCGCGCTGGAGGATTCGGGTCTTACACGCCGGCGCTTGTGCGGTTTTCGGCGCTTGCTGGTGGCGGCGCCGTCTTATCTTGAGCTTTTTGGACGGCCTGCGCTGCCTTCCGAGCTGGCCAAGCATGTTTGTTTGCATTATCGGTTTCCGGCAACGGGCAGATTGGAGCGGTGGCCCCTGGCGGCGGATGAGGTTCCATCTGTGAATGGCTTGGTGTGCAATAGTGTGGAGATGCGGGTGTTCCTGGCTGTGCAGGGGCAGGGGATTGCCTATCTTCCCGCATTCACTGTCGAGCGGGAATTGGCGGCGGGGCAGTTGGTTGGTTTGCTTGATGAATATACGCAAGAGTCTGCGAGCTTTTGGGTGTTGTGGCCTAGCAGCAGTCACCTGCCTTCCCGCCTGCGCGTCTTTATCGACTTTCTGGTTGAAAAGCTTGAAAACGGCGGGCCGGAGACGCGGACCTGAGAAAATACCGATGGCGGCGTTGCGGCTTCCTCGCCGTACATGCGTACTGTCTTCGTCGCCGCGCCTTGCCCTCGGCATTTTTCAGGCCCGCTTGGCCCGGGGAGCCCTGGCTTGGGGCTCGGGCCGGGTCGTGGCTTACCGGTTTTCGTTTTTCCTTTTTCTTGCCTTCTTATTTTTTCTAATTAAAAACTCGCACGCACCGTCAACTGCGCATTGCGCGGGTCGCCGTAGTAGCCGCTGCCATACAAACCATAGCCGCTGTAATAGCGCTTGTCGAACACGTTATTGATGTTCAACACTGCGCTGAGCCGGCTGTTGAAGGTGTAGCGCGCCATCAGGCCGGCCACGGAGAAACTGCCTTCGTCGGCGCGGGCCGGCACGTCGCCGGTGAGGGTGGTGCTGTACCAGGTGCGGCCTTGCCAGTTCAGGTTGGCGCCGACGGTCAGTTGCCGCCAGGCGCCGGGCAGGCGGTAGCTGGTGGCCAGCTTGGCGCTGCGTTCGGGGCGGGTGGTGTCGATGCGCTGGCCGTCCTTGTCGCGCGGGCGGCTCCAGGTGGCGCCGGCCATGATTTGCCAGCCCGGCCGCAACTGGCCCGATATTTCGGCTTCGATGCCGCGCGTGGTGGTGCCGTCGATGGCGCGGTACACTTCGCGCTCGTTGGCGTCGGTGCCCACGTAGTCGGCCAGGTTATCCTGCCTGATTTGAAACAATGCGATACTGGCGTTGAGCTTGCGGTCAAAAAACTCGCCCTTCAGGCCGCTTTCCCACGATGCGCCGGTGGTCGGCGGCAGCGCCCTGGCGTTGGCGTCGCTGACCGATTGCGGGTCGAAAATGCTGGCGTAGCTGAGGTAGGCTGAAACTGTGGCGTTCAGGTCGTAGACGGCGCCCGCATACGGCACCAGCTTGTGCTTTTCTTTCGCATCGTCGCGCCCGGTGCCGCCCCAGCCATACACCAGGTCGCCCGTGCGTTCGTAGGCGTTCAGGCGGCTGCCGACAATCAGCGACAGGCCGTCGGCCGGCTTGAAGCGGGCCGCGCCATACGCGGCATATTCCTTGAACACATATTTTTGCGTCAGGCTGACCTGCATTGCCGATGGCTGCGGCACGGCATTGTTCCAGCGGCGGTAGTCGATTTCCACGTTGCCGCCGCCGTAGGCCACGTAGTCGGAGTCGCGGTGGCTGGCGTTGATGCCGAACACCAGTTCATGCTGGCGCCCCAGCCACTGGAACGGCCCGCTCGCATAGGCGTCGAGCGAATTGCTGTCGATGACATAGGTCTTGGTGCCGCGCTGCAAGGTGGCCAGGCCGCTTGCCTGGTCGGGGTACGGGCCCCAGCTGATGATATTGGCTTGCAGCTGGTCGGTGTCGCCTTTCCAGTGGCTCGCTTCGGCCCGCAGCTGCCAGCCGTTGTCGAACAGGTGTTCGGCGGCCGCAAACACGCGCGTGCTGCTGCTGCCGGCGTCGGTCCAGCGCGCGGCCGGATTGAAGGAGCGGGCAAAGCGGGTGCGGCTGCCGTCGCTGTAGAACAGCGGATTCTGGCCGAACGACGAGCCTTGCGAGCCGATCTTCTGGTAATCGAGGCCGGCCAGCAGCCGCGTGCGCGGCGTGATGTCCGCCTCGATCACGCCATAGGCCACGCTTTTGTTTTGGCGGTAGTAATCGATATGCGAGCCGTGATCCTGGTAGGCCGCCACCAGCCGCGCACGCACCGAGCCGTCGGCATTCAGTGGCCCGGACAGATCGGTCTCGGCCCGGTAGCGGTCTTCGCTGCCGGCGCTCGCCTGGGCATAGGCCTGGAACTGGCCCGTGGGCTTCTTGCGCACCAGGTTGACGGCGCCGGCCGGGCTGCCTGCGCCGCTCATCAGGCCATTCGCGCCGCGCACCACTTCCACCCGGTCATAGATGGCCATGTCGCGGATGCCCAGGCCGTTCGAGTTGGTGCCAAAATCGAAGGTGGGCACGCCGTCATACTGGAAACTGTTCAGGCTGAAGCCGCGCGCATAGTAGTTGTAGCGCTCGGAGTCGTCGTGCGAGACGGTCACGCCGGGCGTCTGCTGCAGCACGTCGGCCAGGGTGGCGATGCCTTGGTCGTCCATCTGCTGGCGCGTGATGACGGTCAGCGACTGCGGCGTTTCGCGCGGCGACAGCACGAAACGCGTCGCCGTGCCGGCCAGCGCGGCCGCATAGGCGCCGCTGTTTTCCGTTTCCGGCACCGGCGCGTTGGCGGCCGTGACGGTGATCTCGGCCAGGCTCTGTTCGGCTCCCGGTGTGGCGTCGGCCGTTTTGGGCAGCGCGCGCAGGGCAAAGTCGCTTGGTCCCAGGCGCACCGCCGTCAGGCCGCTGCCGGCCAGCAGCAGGCGCAGCGCCGTTTCTGCGTCGTGGCTGCCCGCCAGGCCGGCGCTGCGCAAGCCGCGCAGCTCGCCGGCCTGGTAGGTCAGGGTCAGGCCGGCCTTGCGGGCCAGCTGTTCCAGCGCCGCATCGAGCGGGCCGGCGGCGATCTGCAAGGAATGGACGGCGCCGGCGTCGGGCGAGGCGCTCTGCTGGGCCATGGCGGGCGCCGCCAGCAGCAGCAAGGCGGCGGCGACGGCGCTGGCCAGGGTGGAACGGCAGGGAGGGAGTTTCATCGAAGAAGAGATCATGGCGCTTTCAAGGTGAGTGGTATCTGACTGTTTGCCGTGCCAGCGGCCAGATCCCCTCAACTTTTTTTACGCTTTTTTCAGGGTGACCCAGAAACGCGTGCGGTAGACGGCGACGATGGCCTGCGTTTGCAGCAGCACACGCAAGGCCCGTTCCGGATCGCCGAGCTGGAACACGCCGGAAATTGGCAGCTGCGCGATGTCGGCCTCGCACTGCAGCAGGCCGTGGCGGTGGCGCGCCAGTTCCGCCACCAGCTGCCCCAGCGGCATCTCGCGCGCCACGATCACGCCGTCGAGCCAGGCGGCCGGATCGTCGTGCGGGTACTGCTCGCGCCAGACGCGCGCGCCATCGGTGAGCAGCGCGTCGCCCGCCCGCGCCAGCACGGGCGCGCCGCTGCCGGCCTTCGCATGCAGTTGCACGGCATGCGCCTGTACCGCCAGCCGCGTCAGCGGGATCGCGCCGTCGTCAAAACGGCGCACGGTAAAGCGCGTGCCGAGCGCCTGCATGCGGGCAGTATCGGTATGGACCCAGAACGGCCTTTGCTGCGGATCGGCGCCGGTGGTGACGGCGATTTCGCCGCGCAGCAGTGTCAGCAGGCGGCGCTCGCCGTCGTATTGCACATTGACGGCCGTGCCGGCGTTGAGGTTCAGCAAGCTGCCGTCGGGCAGGGTGATGGCCAGGCGCTGGCCGGTGCCGGTGCGGTAGTCGGCGCGGCTGTCGACCACCAGCCAGGCGCCGCTGCCGACCAGGCCGAAAGCGGCCACCAGCTTGAGCGACTGGCGGCGCTGGCGCCGGCGCGACAGGCTGGCGTCCAGCGTGGCGCGGCCGGCCTCCGGCGGCAGGCTGGAGAACTGGCCTTGCATGGCGGCGATGCGCTGCCAGGCCGCTTCATGGCGGGCATCGGCGTCGCGCCATTGCCGCAGCGCTTGCAAGGTGGCCGGCAGCGGGCCGTGCAGTTGCAGCCGCACGGCCCAGGCGATGGCCTGCTCGACCGGATCGTCCGGTGCTTGCGGCGAGACCGTGCGCATCAGGAAAAATACACGCGGTAGCAGGCGCGCCAGGCGCTAGCCAGGTCGCGTTCGACGGTGGCCAGCGAGACATCGAGTCGGGCGGCGATAGCCGGTCCGGCCAGGCCGTCGAGCTGGGCCAGCAAAAATGCCTGCCGCGCACGTGGCTTGAGGGCGTCGAGCGCCGTGTCCAGCCGCAGCAGCGTTTCGATGATCAGCAGGCGCGCTTCCGGCGACGGCGCCACCTGTTCCGGATGAAAGGCCAGCGCCTGCAGGTAGGCTTGTTCCACGTCGCGGCGCCGGTAATGGTCGATCACCAGGCCTTGCGCGATGCGCGTCAGGTAGGCGCGCGGGGTGCGCAGCGCCGCTGGCGGACGGTTGCGGCGCTGCAGCAGGCGCATGAAAGTGTCCTGCGCCACATCGGCCGCGTCGGCGCCGCTGCCCAGCTTGTGCCGCAGCCAGCCCTGCAGCCAACCATGATGGGCGCCGTACAGGGCGGACAGATCGGGTGGCGCGGCAGGAGTCATGGCGGGTCGGATCGTGCAATAATTGAGAATGATACTCATTATCACATTGACGGCTGGCGCTGGCAAGTGGCGCCGCCAGGCCGCACGGCAGGACGCGCGCTGTCCAAGAGCGCCGGCATTTGTTATAGTTCCAGCCATCTTTCCCTACGCCCCACGCCACCGCCCATGACGAATGTTCTCAGCACGCCCCGCACTTTCGGTACGCCGTTATCTTCCACCGCCATCAAGGTCATGCTGCTCGGTTCCGGCGAACTGGGCAAGGAAGTGATCATTGCTCTGCAGCGCCTGGGGGTGGAGGTGATCGCGGTCGACCGTTATCCGAACGCGCCAGGCCATCCGGTGGCGCACCGCTCGCATGTGATCGACATGAGCGACGGCGTGGCGCTGGCCGCCCTGATCGAGCTGGAAAAGCCGGACCTGATCGTGCCCGAAATCGAGGCGATCGCCACCGATACGCTGGCGGCGCTGGAAGCGGCCGGCCAGATCATCTGCATCCCGACCGCGCGCGCGGCCCAGCTGACGATGAACCGCGAAGGCATACGCCGCCTGGCGGCCGAGGAACTTGGCGTGGCCACGTCGCCGTACCGTTTTGCCAGCAGCCTGCAGGAATTGCAGCTGGCTTGCCAGGAGATCGGTTTTCCCTGCGTGGTGAAACCGGTGATGTCGTCGTCGGGCAAGGGCCAGTCCAAGCTGGACAGCGCAGCGGACGTGGAAACCGCCTGGGCCTATGCGGCCAGCGGCAGCCGGGTCGATACGGGCCGGGTGATCGTCGAAGGCTTTATCGATTTCGACTACGAGATCACCTTGCTGACGGTGCGCGCCATCGGTGCCTCGGGCCAGGTCGAGACGCAGTTTTGCGAGCCGATCGGCCACTTGCAGGTGCAGGGCGACTATGTGGAATCGTGGCAGCCGGCGCGCATGGCGCCGCTGGCGCTGGAGCGTTCGCGCGAGATCGCGCGCAAGGTCACCGATGACCTGGGTGGCCTGGGCCTGTTCGGCGTCGAGCTGTTCGTCAAGGACGACATGGTGTGGTTCTCGGAAGTGAGCCCGCGCCCGCACGACACCGGCATGGTGACCATGGCCAGCCAGGTGCAGAGCGAATTCGAGCTGCACGCGAAAGCGATTCTGGGCTTGCCCGTCAATGTGGCGCTGCGCTCGCCGGGCGCCTCGGCCGTGATCTACGGCCAGCTGGAAGCGAAGGGCATTGCCTTCGAAGGCGTGGCGGACGCCTTGCGCGTGCCGGGATCGGACTTGCGTTTGTTCGGCAAACCCGAATCGTTTGCGCGCCGCCGCATGGGCGTGGCGCTGGCCAGCGCCGACGATATCGATACCGCACGCCAGCGCGCCGTGCTGGCGGCGTCGAAAGTACAACCCGTGGAGAAAACATGAGCGAAGAAGAGATCCCCCAGGTAGCGCCATCGGAACACGCGGTGGTCGGCAAGGAAGCCGGCGCGCGGATGCTGGCCAATGCCTGCGCCGCGCGCGACGCTTTTTATGCCAGCCTGGGCGCCATCGACGGCGACGTGCTGGCGCCGCTGGTGAACCCATCGTTCATGGGCGGGCCGCGCTGGCCGTCGCTGCGCCAGGCCTGGCGCGTGATCCGCCGGCCCGCTTCCATTATTATCGCCAGCGATGGCTTGAGCGACCCGTTCGAGGATGACGACGATATTTTCGAACCGCGCGGCTACCTGGTTGAAGTGTGCGTCGAGGCGCCGCTGTCGAGCTTCGAGAATGGCGATATCGCCGGCTCCTGGCTGTTCGACCTGGTGTATCAATTGAGCCAGAACGTGGCCGATCACGGTTCGATCGACTTGCTGGTCGAACGCCATGGCAGCGTGTCGATGGCGCTCGACCTGCAAGCGCCGCCCGATGGCCTGGAAGACGAGAATGAACAGGTGGGCGTGCTGATCGACGCTACCGCGCCGACTATTCCGGCTTCCTTCGATACGCCGTATGGCCCGGTGATGATGCTGACGGCCACCGTGCTGCAGCCGGCGGAACTTGGCGCTATCGGCGAAGCGGAAAACCGTGCCGGGGCGCGCGCGGCGCTGGCCAGGGCGCTGGCCGCCTCGCCGACCGGTCGCCTCAGCGTGGCGGATCGGCCGGCCGTCATTCTGCCGTAGCGGTTTCCTTGTCGGCTTTGGCCGTGTCCGGCGGCTCCTGCCACTGGCCGGCTTTCTTCAGCTGGTTTTTCAGGCCCTGCAGGGGGAAACCCAGCGCGTAGGCCCTGGCCGCGTGCTCGCGCGCCTGGGCGTACTCCTTGCGCTTGACGTACAGCAGGCCCAGGTTGTACTGCAGGGTGGCGTGTTCGGGCGACCGGCGCGCCGCTTCCTGCAGCTGTTCCAGCGCCGCCGCGTCCTGTTTGGTGGCCAGCAGGTAGTTGCCGAACACCATGCGCGCCGTCGTGTCGTGCGGCGCAAACGCGATCGCGCGCTCGAAATAGCAGCTGACTGTATAGCGTGCGCCCACCGGCTGCACACGCTTGTCGCGCAGGCCCAGCTTGGCCATCGCGGCCAGCGCTTTATGATGGTTGGGGAAGTGCTCCAGCGTGTAGCTGATGTCGCCACCCAGGCTGCCCGTCATGCCCTGTTTCAGGGTTTCCACATTGCGCGAAAAATGGTATTGCTCGACCACAGCCAGGCCGGCCCGGTCGTCCGAGCTGGTGTAGTCGCCACCGGGATCGTGTTTGACATATGGCGGGCAGCTCGATTGGGCGGCAGCCGTGGTGGCCACGGTGGCGGCCAAGGTGGCGGCAAGGACAGCACACAATATCAGCAGGTTTTTCATGGTGGGCTCCGGTGGGTGACCTGGTCGAGCAGCTCGGCCAGCGCATGGCTGCGCGCCTGGCGCGATTGCAGCAGGATGGCGCCCTGGCTGGCCAGCGGCGCGCGGCCCTGGCGCGCCAGGTCGAGAAAGCGCAGCAGGGCGCGCGCGCAGTCGCCGCTCGACGCCAGCTGGCCGATGGTGTCGATGCCGCACAGGCGCAGCTTGGCTGCGCTGTCGCCGGCCAGGTCGGTCAGGGCCAGCACCGGCCGGCGGCAGCGCAGGTATTCATACAGCTTGGCGGGAATCTGCCCATTGCAGTTGGCCGCCTGCAGCAGCAGCAGGCCGTCGGCCGACTGCATTTCGCGCAGCGCCTCCTGGTGCGCCTGCAAGGGCGCCAGGGTGACCAGGTCGGCGATGCCGTATTTGGCCAGCAGGCCGGCCAGCCAGTCATCGTGGCCGGTGGCGCGCAGCAGCAGCTGGAAATTGTGCGCCGCCAGCACGCCGCTTTGGCGCAGCCGGGCCAGGGCGGTAAACAGCGCTTGCGGATCGCGCTCGGACGGATAGATCACGCCGCTGTGCAGCAGCAGGAAGCGGCTGCGGTGGCTGCCTGCCGCATGGCTGGCGCCGTCGGTAAATCCCGCCTCGTCGTAGCCGTTCTCGATCAGGCAAAAGCGTTCGGCCTCCACGTGCGCCAGGCGCCGGCGGTGGCTGTCGAGGGCGCCCGGCGTGGTGCAGACGATGGCCGCGCTGCGGGCGGCGATGCGCTGTTCGATCCAGCCATGCAGGCGATGCACGCGGGCATTCGCGGGGTACGGCGCTTGCGGGTCGCTGTCGTCGAGCATCGGGTCGCGCTGGTCGGCGATCCATGGCAAGCCCGTGAGCTTGTGCAGGGTGAGGCCGATCAGGTGGGCGGTGGCGATCGGGTAGGTGGACCAGATCGCGTCGGGCCGGTAGCGCCGTATCATGGCCAGCCCGGCCGGCACGGCGCTCAGCCACCAGGAACTCCAGCGGTCGGGCAGGGCCAGGCAGGCGGGATAGCGCCCGCGCAGCGACAAATGGCGCGCCGCATCGAGCGCCGCGCTGCGCCGCACCGTCAGCTGGCCGTCGTCCGTGGCCTGGCCGCTGGTGTGGTCGTAGGCGCGCGGGCTGGCGCTCAGCACCAGCGGTTGCCAGCCTGTCTCGGGCAGGTAGCGCGCGAAACCCTGGGTGCGCAGCACGCCGCTGCCGCCTTGCAGCGGCGGGAAATGGTAGGCCACCATCAGCACGCGGCGCGGCCGCAGGCCTGGTTGCACGGCCGTCATGCGGCGATCCAGTCGGCGCACAGGCGTTCGACCCGGGCGCGCGCGGCGGCGCTGGAAAAGGTATGGTTGGCGCCCGCCACTTCCTCCTGGCGCCAGTTGCGGCTGCTGCCCAGTTCGCGCCAGGCGCGGTCGTCCGCCAGCAGGGTGGTCCATTCGCGCGCACCCAGGTCGTCGCCGCTCAGGATCAGCAGCACCTTGCCGCGAAAGCGGCGCAGCGCCTCGAACAGCAAGGTGGCCGGCGCCTCCGCTGGCTGCTGGGCGTGATGGGTGTCGGCGGCCACCTGGCGCAGTGATGACAAGCTCTCGCCTAGGCGCACGCCGCCGCCGGCCAGCTTGCGCCAGAACCCCGCTTGCAGCAGGCGCGGCAGATAATAGTGGCGCAAGGTGGCGCGCGCCAGGCCCGCCGGGCTGCGCACCCAGGGATTGAGCAGGATCAGGCCGCTGATGCGCGGGTCGCGCGGCGCGTGGCAGGCGGCCGCCGTGGCGCCGTCGCACAAGCCCCACAGCACCACCTCGCGCAGGGCCGGCACGGCGGCAAAAAATTGCGCCAGCGCGGCGGCGATGTCGGCGTCGACACTGCGGTAGTCGCGTGGCGCGCCTTCGCTGTCGCCCATGCCGCGGTAGTCGAAACGCAGCACGGCCATGCCGCGCGCGGCCAGGAAGCGCGCCAGCAAAACAAACTGGCGGTGGCTGCCGGCGCGGTATTGCGGCCCGCCGGTGACGATCAGTACGCCGCGCGGACCCGGCGTGGCCGGCACGGTCAAGATGCCGACCAGGCGCGCTTCGGCATCATCGGCGCAGCGAAAGCGCAGCGCCAGCTGGTGGACGGTTGCCAAAGGGATCAGGGTGGAAAGTTCATCGTGCATGCTGGTGTGCTCCTTCGTCGAGCCAGTCGTGGCAGATGCTGGCTGTCGCGTCCAGCAACTGCGGGCATTCCAGCAATTCAGCGCTGTTCCAGAACGGGCCGTCGGCAAAGCCGGCGAGCTGCAGCGCCACGCCTTCCTCTCGCCATTGCCCGGCCAGGCTGGCGGCGGCGGCCGGCAGTGCCTGGCCATCGCTTGCCTGGTATTCCAGCCAGTAGGCGGGCACCGGCGGGCGCAGCTTGCTGGCCGCCATGGCGCCGATGGCCTGCGCCAGCTCCGGTGCCAGCAGGTAGCCGGCCACTTCGACGGCGCGCCCTGCCGCCAGTTCGGCGCGCGCATGGCCGGGCGCTTCGCTTGTGCCGGCCAGCATGCGGCCGGCCAGGCGCAGGCGCAGGAAACGGTCGATGGCGCGCCGGCCGTCCAGTTCCGGCTGCCACAGCAGCAATTGCCGCAGCGGCACCGGCGCATGCGCCGCCAGTTCCAGCGCCAGCAGGGCGCCCAGGCGCAAGCCCCACAGGGTCAGGGGGCCATCGACCCGTTGCGCCAGCCAGGCGCAGGCCAGGTGCAGGTCGTTGCGCCAGATGCTCCAGCGCGCGTCGCCGAAGTCGCCGCTGCTGTCGCCACAGCCGTACAGGTCGAGCTGCAGCACGCTGTAGCCGGCGGCGGCAAAGGCGCGCGCCTGCATCGCGGCCACATGGCGGCTTTTGTTGAGTTCTTCGGCAAACGGGTGGATATAGATGATGCCGCCGCGTGCCGGCCGGCCCGGCGCCGGCAGGTGCAGCAGGCAGTAGCGCTGGCCGCCTTGCGCCGGCAGGAAGAACGGCAGCAGGCTGGTGGTGGCATTGAGCATCAGCGCAAATCCGCTTGCGCCAGCTTGGCGTCGACAAACGCCTGCAAGGTGCCGACGGTGGCGAAATGGCGGGAGTGGATATCGTCGTCCTCGATGGTGAAACCAAAATGGTCTTCCAGGGCGGCGATCACGCCGATCACCGCCATCGAATCGAGTTCCGGCAAGCTGCCCAGGAGCGGCGTATCGTGCGCCAGCGGCTGTGTGCCCAGGCCCAGCGCGGCACGCAGGATGGCGGTGATGGTATCAAGTGGCGGCATGGTGGCTCCAGGGTAAATGATCAAAGCGGAAACTCGGGAAACTGGCGGGGTGGCGCGACAAATGCAGATAAGGCGGCAGGCTTGCTAGCATCCATTGCCAGCGGCCGCAGCGCACGAAAGTGGCCGTGCCCAGGCTGACGGCGCCCAGGCGCGCATGGGCCGCCAGCGAGCCGCGGTTGAAGCGCGAGATGCGGCTGCACGACCAGCGCACGCCTTGCGCATGCAACCGGGCGTTGGCTTCTTCCCACAGGCGGGCGAATACCAGCGCGCCGCGCTGATCAGGATGGACCCACACGTCGAGATCCCACGACAGCTGCGGCGCCAGCACATAGCGCGCGCGCACCTCGTCTTCCTGGCAGGCGCCGCGCAGCAGCCACAGCCAGCCGGCCATGGACTGCGCCGCATCGCTGGCCTGGCCGACATGCGCCACCAGGCATTGCGCACCCTGGCGGTAGCGGTCCAGCAGCACCGGCAAGGGCCGCTCGGGGCCGGGCGGCAGCGCTTCTGCCGCCGGGCACGGCGTGACGGCGATCGTCTTGCCGCGCCCCCGGCACAGCGAACCGGGCGCCACCGGCTGGGCCACGAATTGATAGCGGTGCAGCGCGCAGCGCCCGCCGGGAATCGTTTGCAGCAGGCGCGCGCACGCATGCCAGGCGCCGTCAATCCAGCCCAGCTGGCGCACGGTGGCGGCGATACGGCGAACGGGGTTCAGGAACCAGGCCATGGCGAAATAGGATGGAGCGGCTGGGCAGCCAACGTTGTCCATTAGAGCGCAGCGGCGCTGATGAGTCTTGCGCCGGCTCAAGTTGTGCCACCGGGCCCTGTTAGTTGATAAAAATCAAGAACCACCCCGGCGTTTGTCCCAATCATAGGGGGATGCATGAACTGCATCATGCCCGCATAGACGAGGGACGACGATGGCGACACTGATCCATGACTTTATCTTCGAGACGGCGCGCCAGACGCCCGCCGCGCCGGCGCTCAGTTACCAGGGCGTGCCGCTGGCGTATGGCGCGCTGGCGCAAAGCGTGCGCGACTGCGCCGGCGCGCTGCTGCAGCTGGGCCTGCAGCGCGCCGCGCGGGTGGCCGTCTACCTGGAAAAACGCCAGGAAAACGTGGTCGCCATGTTTGGCGCGGCGACCGCCGGCGGCGTGTTCGTGCCCGTCAATCCGCTGTTGAAGCCGGAACAGGTCGCGTATATATTGGGTGACTGCGGTGTGTCGGTGCTGGTTACCTCGCGCGAACGGCTGGCGCAGCTGGCACCGGTGCTGGCAAGCTGCCCCGGTTTGCGCGCGATTATCGTCACCGGCGAACGCGGCCCGGACACCGCCCTGAGTGGCGTGCGGATATTGTCCTGGTCGTCGGTGCTGGAACTGGGCGCCGACCTGCCGCATGCCATGATCGACCAGAATATGATCGATGAAGACATGGCGGCGATTTTATATACCTCGGGCAGCACCGGCCGGCCCAAGGGCGTGGTGCTGTCGCACCGCAATATGGTGGCCGGCGCGGTCAGCGTCTCTTCCTACTTGCACAACACGCCGCAAGACCGGCTGCTGTGCGTGCTGCCGCTCAGTTTTGACTACGGCCTGAGCCAGCTGACCACCGCGTTTGCCAGCGGCGCCTGCGCCGTACTGATCAATTACCTGCTGCCGCGCGACATCATCGAAGCGGTGGAACAGGAAGCGATTACCGGCCTGGCGGCGGTGCCGCCGCTGTGGATACAGCTGTCGCAGCTCAGCTGGCCCCTGTCGACGCCCTTGCGCTATATCACCAATTCGGGCGGCGTGATGCAGCCAGGCACGGTCGACAAGCTGCGCACACAGTTGCCGCGCACGCAGATATTCCTGATGTATGGCCTGACGGAAGCGTTCCGCTCGACTTACTTGCCGCCGGAACAGCTGGAGCGGCGACCCGACTCGATCGGCAAGGCGATCCCGAATGCCGAAGTGCTGGTGCTGCGGCCCGACGGCAGCGTGTGCGACGACGAGGAACCGGGCGAACTGGTGCACCGTGGCGCGCTGGTGGCGCTCGGCTACTGGAACGATGCCGCGCGCACGGCCGAGCGTTTCAAACCGCTGCCGCCCCGGGCCGACGGGCTGGTAGTGCCCGAGCTGGCGGTCTGGTCGGGCGACACGGTGCGCCGCGATGCCGACGGTTATCTGTATTTCGTCGGCCGCAACGATGAAATGATCAAGACCTCGGGCTACCGGGTCAGCCCGGCCGAGATCGAGGAGGTGGCGTATGCCAGCGGCCTGGTGGCAGAGGCTGCCGCGCTGGGCGTGCCGCATCCCTTGCTGGGCGCGGCCATCGCCCTGCTGGTCACCGCCGCGCCCGGCGTGGAACTGGGGCGCGAGGCGCTGCTGTCGGCCTGCCGCCAGCGCTTGCCTGCCTACATGATGCCGCTATGGGTCGATATCCGCGGCGAAGCCTTGCCGCGCAACCCGAACGGCAAGATTGACCGGGCCCTGCTGGCGCGCGAGATTGCCGAGGTGCTTGCCGCCATCCCCGTCAATGCCGGGGAGCGGCCATGAACGCGCGCGGCTTGCCGGTGCATGCGGCCCTGCAACAGCTGGCGGCGCAGGATGATGTGTTGCAGTTTGGCGGCTTGCCCTTGAGCCAGCTGGCGCAGCGGATCGGGCGCACGCCGTTCTATGCCTATGACCGCGCGCGCATTGCGCAGCGGGTGGCAAGCCTGCGGGCCGCGCTGCCGCCAGATGTGCACCTGCATTACGCGATGAAGGCCAATCCGATGCCGGCCGTGGTGCAATTGCTGGCGACGTTGGTCGACGGCATCGACGTGGCGTCGGGCGGCGAACTGGCCACCGCGCTCGACACCACCATGGCGCCAGGCGGTATCAGTTTTGCGGGCCCCGGCAAAAGCGAAAGCGAGCTGGCGCGCGCCGTGGCGGCTGGCGTGCTGATCAATGTCGAGTCGCGCGCGGAGCTGGAAAAGCTGGCCCAGGCCAGCGACCGGATGGGCCTGGCGGCGCGGGTGGCGGTGCGGGTCAATCCCGATTTCGCGCTGCGCCGCGCCGGCATGCGCATGGGCGGCGGCGCCCAGCCGTTCGGCGTCGATGCGGCGCTGGTGCCGGCCTTGCTGGCGCGCATAGGCCAGCTGCGGCTCGATTTTCACGGCTTTCATTTGTTTTCCGGCTCGCAAAACCTGTCGGCTCCGGCGCTGGCCGAAGCCCAGGCGGCAAGCGTCGAGCTGGCGCTGCAGCTGGCCCATGACGCACCGTCCGCCTTGCGCGTGCTCAATATCGGCGGCGGCTTCGGCGTGCCGTATTTTCCGGGCGACCTGCCACTCGACCTGGCGCCGCTGGCCGACAACCTGCAGCGGCAACTCGACAAGCTGTCCAGGGCGGCGCCCGGCGCCCGGCTGAATATCGAGCTGGGCCGCTATCTTGTGGCCGAGGCCGGCATCTATGTGTGCACGGTAATCGAGCGCAAGTTGTCGCATGGCCAGGTATTTCTCGTCACCGATGGCGGCTTGCACCATCATCTGGCCGCCTCGGGCAATTTCGGCCAGCTGATCCGCAAGAATTATCCGGTCGCGATCGGCAACCGCCTGCACGGCGGCGAACGTGAAGTGGTGTCCGTGGTGGGGCCGCTGTGCACGCCGCTGGACTTGCTGGCCGAACAGATGGAAATGGCGCGCGCGGCCGAGGGCGACCTGGTGGTGGTGTTCCAGTCGGGCGCCTATGGCCTGAGCGCCAGTCCGACAGCGTTCCTCGGCCACCCGCTGCCGGCCGAGGTGCTCGTATGAGCGGCCTGTGCGGTTGGCTGGCGGACAGTCCTGAATTCATCGCGGTGATGGCCGCACCTTTGTCGCGTTTTGATGAATCGCCCTTGCAGACGTGCACCAGCCCGGGTGGCTCCGTTGCCGTGGCCGCCTGCGACGGCGCCAGTCATCTGTATCAGCAGGATGGCTTGCTGGTCGCCCTCTGGGGCCACCCGGTGCTCGATGGCTCCGCCCTGAATGTGGCGCAGCGGCTGGCGCCTGTCTGGCTGGCGCGCGGCGCGGCCGCCTGCGCGGCTTTGTCCGGTGAGTTTGCGCTGGCCATTCTTGATGGCTTTACCGGCCGCCTGCTGCTGGCGGTCGACCGCGCCGGCAGTTATCCGCTCAGCTACATGGCTAATGCGCAGGGCGTGTTCTTTGCCTCCTCGAACGACGCGATGCTGGCCCATCCGGCAGTGCGTGGCGCGCTCGACCCGCAGGCCCTGTACCACTATCTGTTTTTCCATATGGTGCCGGCGCCGGAAACGCCGTGGCTGGGCTGGCAGCGCTTGTTGCCGGGCGAGTACCTGCAGGTACGTGCGGGAAAACAGTGCAAGGGCAGCTACTGGTCGCTGGCTTTCCAGGAAAAAACCATCGCCACCTTTGCCAGCCGCCAGCAGGCTTTTCTGCGTACCTTGCGCCTGGCGGTGGAAAGCAGCCTGGGCGATGCGGCGGCCAGCACCGGCGCCTTTCTCAGCGGCGGCACCGACAGTTCCACCATCGCCGCCATCGTGCGGCAAGTCACGGGATCGGGCGCGCGCGCCTATTCGATCGGCTTTGACGCGCCCGGCTACGACGAAATGGCGTATGCGCGCCTGGCCGCCAGCCACGCCGGCTGCGTGCACCATGAATACTATGTGACGGCGGCCGATGTGCTGGCTGCGATTCCCGCCATGGCGGCCGGCTTCGACCAGCCGTTCGGCAACGCCTCGGCGATCCCCGCCTACTATTGCGCAAAAATGGCGCGCGACGACGGCATCACGCGCATGCTGGGCGGCGATGGCGGCGACGAATTGTTTGGCGGTAACGAGCGCTATGCGCGCCAGGCCTTGCTCTCCAGCTATGAACGCCTGCCGGCCATGCTGCGCCAGGGGCTGATCGAGCCGCTGCTGTTTCGTGACGGCTTGACGCGGCCGTCACGGCTGGGCGACAAGGCGCGCAGCTATATCGCGCAAGCCACCATGGCGCTGCCGGCCCGGCTGGAAAGTTATAACTTGCTGCAGCGCTATGGCCATCGCACGGTGCTGGAAGACGCTTTCCTGGAAACCATCGTTCCCGGCATGGCGCTCGATCGCCTGAACAGCGCGTACTTGCAGCGGCCGGAGCGCCAGCTGAGCCAGATCAATGCCTTGCTGGCGCTCGACATGCGCATCACCCTGGCCGACAACGACTTGCCCAAGGTGCGCAAGGCTTGCGAGCTGGCCGGCGTGGAAGCGGCGTTTCCCTTCCTGCACGACGCGATGGTGGCGTTTGCCGCCAGCCTGCCGCCCGGCGACAAGCTCAGGGGCATGCGGCTGCGGCCGTTTTTCAAGCAGGCGCTGGCCGATATCTTGCCGCGGGCCATCTTGCGCAAGAAAAAGCACGGCTTTGGCCTGCCGTTCGGCCTGTGGCTGCAAAGCCATGCGCCGCTGCGCGAGTTTGCCTTCGATAACCTGGCCCAGCTGCGCCAGCGCGGCATCGTGCGGCCCGGCTTTATCGACGACCTGCAAGGCGGGTTGCTGCTGGAACATCCGGCTTATCACGGCACCATGGTGTGGATATTGATGATGCTGGAGCAATGGCTCAGCGCGCATGCACTGGGCTTTGCCGCCGGTTCTGGCGCAGCCGCCACAGAAACGCCAGGCGTCCTTTATCCCACGGCGTAAAACGGGGCAGCTGGAACAGGTCCAGCCCGGCGCCCGGCCGCGCCACGCCCCAGTCGGTGGCCAGCGCCGCGGTAAAGCCCAGGCTTTTGACGATCTCCACATGGGCCGGCCCGTAATCGCGGCCGGCCTTGCCGTTCGGATAGGCAAACAGTGTCACGGGCGCTTGCAGCAGCTGTTCCAGCTCGCGCTTGCCGTTGGCGATATCGTTGCGCGCGGCGCGGTCGGACAGGGCGGCCAGGATAGGGTGGCTGACCGTATGCGCGCCGATGCCCATGCCGGCCGCATGCAGCCGCTGCAGTTGAAACGTCGTCAGCATCGCCGGGACCATCGTGCGCATGGCGCCACCGGCGCGCCGGCGAATATCGACCGCCAGGCGCTGGCGCTGTTCGAATGGTAGGTATTTCAGCTTTCCCAGCACATGCTCGATGGCGGCGCGGCGCTGGGCCAGGCTGGCCAGCGGCAGACAGTCCAGCCCCAGGTCGCGCAAATCCAGGGCCGCGACTGGCGCCTCGCGCACGGCGTCGATCACGCGGTCGTTCCACATGTGGCCTCCATTCAAATAGCCGGTGGCGATAAAAAAAGTGGCGTGCAAGCCATGCTGTTGCAGCAAGGGCAGCGCGTGTTCGGCATTGTCGGCATAGCCGTCGTCAAACGTGATGCAGGCCGCGCGCGGCGGCAGGCTGCCGTCTTGCAGGCGCTGCATGGCCACTGGCAAGGGCAGCACCGTATAAAAACGCTTGAGCAAACGCAGCTGGCGCTCGAACAGGGCGCGGTCGACTTCGCCGGGGAACAGCGGGTCGGGCCGGGCCAGGACCCGGTGGTAGATCAGGATCGACAGTTCGGCCTTGCTCATGGCTGGCCCGCCATGCCGGACCCGGCCGGTGCCGGCGCCTTGCGCAGCGGGACGGCGCGTTGTGCTTTCACATGCTGCTGGACCAGGATGCGGGTGGCGATCAGCACCGCCATCAGATAATAGGGCATGTCGAAATACAGCAGGCTGAGGAAAGCGCCGCCGACGGCAAAACCCACCATGCTGGCCTGGCACATGGTGGCCAGGCCCAGCGCCCAGGCCAGCTCGGGCTTGCCGCGCGACAATCGGATAATCGCGGCGGCGGTGCGCCATGTGGCCCAGCCCAGCGCCAGGTAGATTGCCAGTCCGACAAAGCCATGTTCACCGAGGGCCTGGAAATAAATGCTGTGGGCCGCGTGCACGGCTTGCGGATTGGGCGCATAGCGGGCAAAGATGCCGGCATCGGAGACTTCGAAGCCACCGCCCAGGAAACGGTCGCGGGCCAGGTTGTACGCCATCTGCCAGGCGTTCAGGCGGCCCTGGGCCGAACTGTCCTCCTGGAAGGTGTTGATGGTATCCATGCGTTCGGCCCAGCGTTCGGGCATGAAAGCGAGCAGCAGCGGCCCCAGCAAGCACAGCAGCGCACCCAGCGCCACCTTCTTGCCGCTCTTGATCCACATGAACAGGCACATGGCGGCGATCGCCAGCAGCCCGCCGCGCGAATACGAACCGAGCGCAGCCAGCGCGCTCAGCACCATCGCCGCGCTCAAGCCACGGCGCACCCAGCGGTTTTCGCTATTTTGCTGCAGGTAATACATCAAGGGGATCGTGATGATCAGCGCCAGGGCCAGCGCATTGTTGTCGCCGATAAAAGTCGCTTCTGGCCCCCAGACCCGTTCCGTGCCGCCACTGCGGATGGTGAAGATGCCGCCCTTGACGCCATAAAAGCCGATCGAGCCGACCAGCACCCACACCAGCCTGAGGATATCGCGCTGCGTGCGTATCAGCATCATCACCACAAAGCTCATCAGCATGATCTTCATGACCTTGTTCCACTGCACCCAGGACGGCCCCGGCAGCAGCGCAAACGGGGTCGTCACGTTCATCCACAGCACGAACAGCAGCAGCAAGACGCTGACAGGCGTCATCGGCAGGCCCTTGGGCGTGCGAGACAGCAACATGCTGGCCATGGTGACCACGGCAATCATCATGGCGAACGGCAACTGGGTGGCAAAGCCCCAGCCTTGCGTATGCGGGTTCATCACGCTGATCCAGACCCACATCAGGGCGCCAGTAGCGGGCACCTTGAAGATGAAGGGAAGCGAGCCGAATACGATGAGGGTAATCAGTATGTCGCGCATGGAGAGAAGGTTTCCTGGCTGGCGGTGTCGCCTAGTGTTATCGCATCGCAGGCGCCTGGCATTGACGCCTGTCAACGGCTGGGGAAATTCGCTCAGTACACTGCTGAGTAACCTTGCATGCCCTTTATTTTCTATAGACAGGAGACGCGCGCTTGTTGACCGTACTGATGGCGACCTACAACGGCGCCGCCACCTTGCCTGAAGTACTGCGGGCCTACACGGCGCTGGAAAAGCCCGCCGGCGGCTGGCGCCTGGTGATTGCCGACAATGGCAGCAGCGATGGCACCGCGCTGGTGCTCGCCACCTTCCAGGGACGCTTGCCGCTCTGCACCTTGCATGTGGCGCGGCGCGGCAAGAACGCGGCCTTGAACGCGGCGCTGGAACTGGTCTTGCGACACGGCGGCGACGGCCAGGAGTTGCTGGTGTTCACCGACGACGATGCGATTCCCCAGATGGACTGGCTGCGGCGCCTGCAGCAGTGCGCCGCGCGCCAGAGCGGCCACGCGCTGTTTGGCGGCGCCATCGTGCCCGCCTGGCGTATTCCTCCCGCGCCCTGGTTGCTCAAGCACACGCCTGCCGGCCTGACCTGGGGCCTGACCGAGCCCGGCTTGCCGGACGGCCCCATCTATCCGGGGCTGGTGTGGGGCGCGAACATGGCGGTGCGGCGGCGCGTTTTTGCCGATGGCCTGCGTTTTGACGACAGCATCGGCCCGAACGGCGCCAGTTATGCCATGGGTGGCGAAGTCAATTTCAACCTGCGCCTGGCGCAAGCGGGCCACCTGGCCTGGTTTTGCCCGCAAGCATGCGTGGCGCATATTATCCGCGCCCATCAGGTGGCGGCGCCGTGGGTGCTGCGCCGCGCCTGGCTGCATGGCCGGGGGCGCTTTCGCCAGCAGACAGACAGGACCGTGCCGCGCTGGATGCTGGGGCGTTTTATGCGCGACGGTCTTGCCATGCTTGCCGCCTGGCTGCGGCGCGACCGCGAACAGCTGTTCCTGCGGCGCTGGGAGCTGGCCAATATCGCCGGATATTGCCAGGAAGCGTGGCAAAAAGCGTGGCAGAACAAGGTGCGGCGCCCGGCGCGCATCCTGATCACCAGTTATTCCGGCGAGCTGGGCGGCATGGAGCTGCGCCTGGCGCAGGAGGCGCGCATGCTGGACGGCGCCGGCTATCACAGCCTGCTGGCGCTGCGGCGTTTTGCCGGCTTTGATCATTGGGCGCAAGGTTTGCGGGCCCAGCAGGTGCGCATCAGCGTGTACCAGCCGCCGTTGTTCATCGAGCACTGGCCATGGCGCCGGTTCAATTTGCTGCGCGCGCGGCTGACGGGCGCCTGGCGGCTGCGGCGCTACCGGGCCGACCTGGTCCACGTGGCGTTTTGCTGGACCGCGTATGGCGCCTCCATCCTGTGGCAGGCCAGCCGCTGCCGGCTGCCGGCCGTGGTCAGCGTGCACAATGCGTTTCCTTTGGCGCCGTTCAGCGCCTGGCAGCGGCCGCTGCTGGCCACGGCCATGCAGTGCGTGAAGGGCGTGTACGCCGTCTCGCCGTCGGCCTTGCAACATTTCATGGAACTGTACCGCGACATGCTGGCGCCTGGCACGCGCCTGGCCGTGATACCGAACGGCGTCGATACCGAGCTGTTTACCGTGTCGCCCCAGCGGCGGCGGCTGGCGCGCGAGCAGCTGGGCTTGCCGCAAGACGCGCTGGTGCTCGGTTGCGTCGCCCGGCTGTCGCCGCAAAAGCGGCCCGAGGCGCTGCTGGCCATGTTCCTGCGCCTGCGGCCGCGCTTTCCGGATCTGTACCTGGTGCTGGCCGGCACCGGGCCGCTGGAGGCGGCGCTGCGGCTGCAGGTGCAGGCGGCCGGTGTCGATGGGCAGGTGATCTTTACCGGCTACCAGGCCCGCATCGAGCTGCTGATGCCGGCCTTCGACCTGCATTTGCTGCTCAGCCGCAACGAAGGCTTCGGCATCGCCACCATCGAGGCGATGGCCTGCGGCGTGCCGGCCGTGGGTACGGATGTGCCCGGCACCCGCGATATCCTGCACGAGTGCGCCGGTGGGCTGCTGCTGCCGCTGGGCGACGAGCTGGCGGCCTGCGAGGCGGTGGCCTGCCTGCTGCGGGACGCGCCCCGGCGCGCGCAAATGGCGCTGGCGGCCCGCCGCGAAGCCGAAGAATGCTATTCGATGCCGCGCCTGGAACGGCAGTTGCGCCAGTTCTATGCCGGCCTGGTCTGACCGGCGCCAGCGATGAGCGCCACCCGCCACTCGCTGCTGTTTTCGTTTGCCGAAAAATACACGGTGCTGCTGCTGGGCATGGTGGCCACCATGATTTTGTCGCGCTTGCTGACGCCGGCCGAAGTGGGCGTGTATTCGCTGGGCGCGGTGCTGGTGGCGCTGGCCCAGGTGGTGCGCGACTTTGGTGTCGGGCAATACCTGATCCAGGAAAAGCAGCTTGACATGGCCAAGCTGCGCGCGGCGCTGGCCACCAGCCTGCTGGTCGCCTGGCTGCTGGCGCTGCTGGTGCTGGCGGCCAGCGGGCCGCTTGCAAGTTTTTACCGGGAGCCACGGCTGCGGCTGGTGTTGCAATTGCTGTCCATTAATTTTGTCCTGATCCCGTTCAGCGCGCTGACCATGCCCATCTTGCGCCGGCAGCTGCGCTTTCGCGCCATCTACGCCATCAACGCGGCCAATAGCGTGACCAATCTGCTGGTGGCGGTCGGCCTGGCACTGCTGGGTTACAGCTACATGAGCATGGTGTGGGCGGCGCTGGCCGGCAGCCTGGCGTCGCTCTTGGCGAGCCTGCTGCTGCGGCCACGTGAACTGCCGTGGCTGCCTGGCCGGCAAGGCATGCGCACGGTGGCGGCGTTTGGCGCGTATTCGACCGGAGGCGGGCTGATTGATGAAGCCAGCGTGGCGGCGCCCGACCTGATCATCGGCAAGCTGATCGGGATCGAAAGCCTGGCCCTGTTCGGCAAGGCGCAAAGCGTGCTCAACATGTTCAACCAGCTGATTACCAGCGCGATTTCGCCGGTGGTGTTTCCCCTGTTCGCCGCCAACGAGCGCGCGGGCGGGCAGGGCGGGGCGGGGCCGGCTTATCTGCGCACGGTCAGCTATATGACGGCCTTGAGCTGGCCTTTTTTCTTCTTTCTTGCGTGCATGGCTTTGCCCTTGGTCAAATTGCTGTACGGACAGCAGTGGATCGCCTGTGTGCCCTTGATACGCATCATGTGTTTGTCATCGGCCGTGTATAGCATGTTCAGCATGGCACGCTACCTGCTGGTGGCCACCGGCAAGATGCGGGTGCAAGTCGGTATCGATGCCTGGTCCGGCTTGCTGAAAGTGGCGCTGGTGCTGGCGGCGGCGCCGTTCGGTCTGGTCGCGGTGGCCTGGGCGGTGGTGCTGGCGCTGCTGTTGCGCAGTTGGCTCAGCTACCGTTCGCTGCGCGCGGCCTGCAATCTCGACTGGCGCTTGCTGCTGCGCACGGTCAGCAAAAGCCTGCTGTTGTGTGCTTGTACCGCGCCGGCGCCGCTGCTGGCGTCACTGTGGCTGCCAAACGACTTGCCGCATGCCATGCCCTTGCTGGTGCTGCTGGCAACCGGGCTGGGCAGCCTGCTGTGCTGGATCGCCGGCATTTTTCTGTTGAAACATGAACTCGCTGCCGAATTTTTGCTGCTGCAGCGCAAGCTGGCCGGCAAGCTGCTGGCGGCCAGGACACCGCCTTGAAGGAATACCATGCGAGTTGGCATCCTGTCTTATCCCATGCTGTTCCAGCGCGACGGCGGCCTGCAGATACAGGTGCGCGAAACCGTTGCCGCCCTGAACCGCCTGGCACCGTCAGCTGGGCGGCCATTGCAGGTGCGGCTGGTCGATGCCAATCACGACCGGCTGGCCGACTACGATCTGATCCACGTTTTTTCAGCGATCAACGGCAATTTTCGCATCGTCGAAATGGCAAGCGAGCTTGGCCTGCCGGTGGTGCTGTCGCCGCTGCTGTCGCCGGACTGGAACCGCGCCACCGCCCGTCGCGCCGAACTGGCGGACCGGCTGGCCGGCCGCTTGACGGACTGGATGGTGCAAACCAGCTACGCCCAGACCAAGCGCGCGCTGCAACTGGCCAATCTGGTGATCGCCCTGGGCGAGGCCGAGCGCGACGCCATCACGCAGGGATTCGGTGTGGTGTCGGAAAAAATCCGCGTGTTTCCGAATGGCGTCAATCCGCATTTCTTTACGGCCAATGGCGACCTGTTCCGGCGCGAGACGGGGATTGCCGGCCCCTTCGTGCTGATGGTCGCCAGTATTTCTCCATATAAAAACCAGCTGGGCCTGGCGCTGGCGCTGGCCGGCAGTGGGTTGCCGGTGGTACTGATCGGCGCCGCGCCGCGCCACGAATTGCCGTACCTGCAGCAACTGCTGGCCTTGCCGCATGTCAGCTGGCTGGGCAGCCTGGAGCACGCCGATCCGCTGCTGGCCAGCGCCTACCATGCGGCGGCCGTGGTGGCCTTGCCCAGCCAGGGCGAAGTGCTGCCTTTGTGCGTACTCGAAGCGCTGGCGGCCGGCACGCCGGTGGTGATGACGGCGCAAAGCGCGCTCGAGCTGCCCGATTCCGCGTTTGCGCTGCGCAAGGTGCGCTGGGACGATGGCGCGGCCCAGCGCCTGGTCATCGAACAGCTGGTGGCCCGGCAACCGGAACGCGCCAGGGTGCAGGCGCTGGTCAGCCAGTTCAGCTGGGACAGGGTGGCGGCGCAGATCGCCGACTGCTATCACGCGTATGTCCGGCAGCATGGCGCCAGCCTGCAGGCAGGGAGGCGCCATGCTGTTTAATTCCTTCAGCTTCCTGTTTTTTTACCTGCCGATCGTGCTGGGCGGCTATTTTTTGCTGGGAAGGTCGGGCCGGCCGCTGTTGCCCGCCGCCTGGCTCGCGCTAGCTTCGCTGTTTTTCTACGGCTACTGGGATACGCGCTACGTGCCGCTGCTGCTGGCTTCGATCACCGTCAACTACCTGGGCGGGCGGCTGATCGGCGCTGGCACCGGGCCGGCCAGGAAGCGTGCGCTGGTGGTGGTACTGGCCGCCAATCTGTGCTTGCTGGCCTGGTATAAATACGCCAATTTTTTCGTCGACAGTATCAATACCGTGGCCGCCGCTGCTGGCGCTGATGGCCTGCCGCCGCTCGAGATCATCCTGCCGATCGGCATTTCTTTCTTTACCTTTACACAGATCGCCTTTCTGGTCGATTGTTACCGGGGCGAGGTGCGCGAATACCGCTTTATCCACTATGTGCTGTTCGTCAGCTATTTTCCGCACCTGATTGCCGGGCCGGTGCTGCATCACCGCGAAATGATGCCGCAATTCGCCGATGCGGCCAATACGCGCCCGCATGCCGGCAATTTTGCCGTCGGCCTGTCGATTTTCGTGGTCGGACTGGCCAAGAAGGTGCTGATCGCCGACAACCTGTCGCCGCTGGCCATCCCCGTGTTTGCCGTCGGCGCCGAGCCGACCCTGATCGAGGCCTGGATCGGCGTGCTGGCGTACACCTTCCAGCTGTATTTTGATTTTTCAGGCTATTCCGACATGGCCATCGGCCTGTCGCGCCTGTTCGGCGTCAAGCTGCCGCTCAATTTCAACTCGCCCTATCAAGCCGTCAATATCGCCGAGTTCTGGCGCCGCTGGCACATGACCTTGTCGCGTTTCCTGCGCGACTATTTATATATCGCGCTGGGCGGCAGCCGGCGCGGCCAGGCCATGCGCTACCGCAACCTGATGCTGACCATGCTGCTCGGCGGCTTGTGGCATGGCGCCGGCTGGACCTTCGTCATCTGGGGCGGCCTGCACGGGCTGTACCTTGTGGCGCAGCAAGCCTGGCAGCAACGCTTCGGGGTGGCGGCCAGCCGCTGGTGGCCGCCGCTGCTCACATTCCTTGCCGTGATGCTGGCCTGGATCTTCTTTCGCGCGCCCGACGTGGCCACCGCCTGGGACATCGCCGGCGCCCTGTTCGGCGCGAATGGCGTCAGCCTGCCGCGCGGCCTGGAAGCGGTGGTGGCGCCATTTGCGCAGTGGGACTGGCAACCTGCCTTTGACGGCATCCGCTGGATCCAGCTGGAAGGACCGGGCCTGCCGGTGTTGCTGCTGGCCATGCTGCTGGCCTTCAAGGCGCCGAATACGCAAGAAATATTTGTTCATTACGAACCCTGTATTGAAAAAATATTTCAAGGCCAGTTGGGTCGCCGGGCCTGGCACTGGCGGCCGACGCGCCGCTGGAGCCTGGGGTTTGCGGCGCTGTTTGTCGCCTGCATCTTCGGCATGAACCGCGTCACCGAATTTCTCTACTTTCAATTCTGACCATGGCTACCTCGGACACCTCGGACACCTCGGATACCTTGTCTGCACGCCGCTATGTCGGCCTGTTCTGCGGCTGCGCGGCCGGCGCGCTGCTGCTCGTCTCCACCGTGAATTACCAGGTCGACCCCTATCTGCTGCACCAGTGGGACAGCCCGCTGCTACAGCGGCTGCAGCCGACGCGCGAAAAGCTCAGCGTATGGGGCAAGACCTATGCCGTGGCGCGCTACCGGCCGGCCGTCGTGTATATCGGCAATTCGCGCACGGAAATGGGCTTGCCGGCCGGCGTGCGCGAGCTGTTCGACGGCAAGACCGTGTTCAACAGCGCCGTCTCGGGCGCGTCGATCGGCGACGCCATGCTGCTGGCCCGGCACGCGGCGCGGGTCAGCCATGTCGACACCATGGTGTGGGGCATCGATGCGCCTTCGTTTTCGATGGAGCAGGGCTCGGCCGGCATCGAGCCGGGCCTGACGGACGAGGGGCCCGCCTTTTTCGCGCGGCGCGCCTTGCTCAACGTCAAGCGTGGCCTGACGGTCGACATGACGCAAGACACCTTGCGCCTGCTGCAGGGCAGCTTCGGCAGCGTGTGCCTGTCCAGCCTGGCCTTGCACGGCCAGCGCGACCACCGCTGTTTCAGCGACCGCATCAAGGGCTGGGGCGGCACGGCGCCGGCCATGGTGCCGCGCCTGCAGGAGTTCGGCGACGGCGCCGGGCCCGCGCCGGATGCGCTGCAGGCGTTCGACGCCACCATCGGCAAGCTGTGCCGCGACGGCACCCGCTTGCGCCTGTATGTCAATCCCACCCATGCGATGACGATGGACGTGCTGTACTGGCGCGGCAAGTGGCCGGCCATGGAACAGTGGCAGGCCGATATCACCCGGCTGGCCGAACGCCACCGCGCCCAGGGCTGCGACCTGCGGCTGCTCGACTTTTCAGGCTTTAACAGCATCACCAGCGAAGCCATACCGCAATTTGGCGGCGCGCGCGAAATGCGCTATTACTGGGAAGCATCGCACTACCGCGACAATGTGGGCCGCATGATCTTGTCGCGCCTGTTCGGTGGGTTCGGTGACGATAGCGCTGGCGTGCCCGACGACTTCGGCATCGAATTGCGCAGCGAGAACCTGGCCGCACACCAGGCCGCCCTGCGCGCCGCGCGCGACCGATTCCATCAGGAGCATCCGCAGGAAACCGCCTTCGTGCGCAAGCTGATCACCTTGCCACGGGTACGGCAATAGCCTGCTTGAATAGCCTCATTGCAATAGCGTCTTTGCAATAGTTCTCCAGGGCAGGGGAAGCGTGCGCTATGATGGCGTTTTTGCCATCGGCCTCATTACTTTTCCAGGAAGCCCCATGAAAATCGCCTTCTTTGGCAGCCAGCCCTACGACCGCCGCTTCTTCGACGAAGCCCTGCCATCCCAGCCCGACGCGGCCAGCATCGAACTGGTGTATCACGACGCCTTGCTCGGTGCGGACACCGCCATCCTGGCCCGGGGCGCGGGCGCCGTCTGCGTCTTCGTCAACGACGTGCTCGACGCGGCCGTGCTGGAAGCCTTGCATGGCTACGGCGTGCGCGCCATCCTGCTGCGCTGCGCCGGCTACAACAACCTGGATTTGCCGACGGCCAGGCGGCTGGGATTTTTTGTCGCGCGCGTACCGGCGTATTCGCCCGAAGCCGTGGCCGAACACACGCTGGCCATGGTGCAGACCCTGAACCGCCACACGCACCGCGCGTATGCCCGCGTGCGCGAAGGCAATTTTTCACTCGATGGCTTGCTGGGCTTCAACCTGCATGGCAAGACGGTCGGCATCGTCGGCACCGGCAAGATCGGCCTGGCCACGGCGCGCATCTTCAGGGGCTTCGGCTGCAAGGTGCTGGGCCACGATCCCTATCCTTCGCCTGATTTTGACGCGCTGGGCACCATGGTGGGCTTGCCACAGCTGCTGGCCGAAGCGGACATCGTCTCGCTGCATTGCCCGTTGATGGACAGCACGCGCCATCTGATCGGCCCGGCCACCTTGCCGCAGATGAAGAAGGGCGCGATGCTGGTGAATACCTCGCGCGGCGGCCTGATCGATACCGGCGCCGTGATCGACGCGCTCAAGTCGCGCCAGCTGGGCGCCCTGGCGATCGATGTGTACGAGCAGGAAAGCAGCCTGTTCTTCCACGACCATTCGTCCGACATCATCGACGACGATGTCTTCCAGCGCCTGATGACGTTCCCGAATGTGCTGGTGACGGGCCACCAGGGCTTCTTTACCATCGAAGCCTTGCGTGAAATCGCCGCCATCACCTTTCACAACCTCGATTGCTTCCGCAACGGCGGCGACTGCGGCAACAGCGTGGCGTGAGTTCAGGCCGGCGCCGGTTTCTTTTTCGGCGCCGCTTTCGGCTTGGGCAGCGGCAGGGCGTCGGTGGTGCGCCGCGCCAGCTGGGCCAGCCAGTCGCGCTCGTCCCACTGTTCGCCGCCGATCAGGAACCAGGGCTTGGCTTGCGGATACGGCGGCGCCTCTTCGGGTGTACCTATCCAGGCGCGCCCGGCGTCGGTCGGCTTGATATACAACTGGTCGTCGGCGATGATCGCGAACATCTTGCCATCGCAATACACGCCTGTTTCGCCGAACATTTTCTTTGCCACCAGCGCGCCCGCGCCGGCCATCTGGTCGAGCAGGAAGTCGACCGTGCCTTGCTGTGATGCCATATGTGCTCCCCGAGAGCGTTCAGTGTAGCGCAAAAATCGGCTACACTGCGTGGCCATCGTTGCAGGATCACCAACATGAACGCCATCGTCCACCACGGCATCACCATCGTCACCCTGGCCATCGGCGCCGATATCGCCAGCGGCTGCCTGCCGGGCCAGACCGCGATTTGCGAGCGGCCTGACGGCTGGTGGCTGTATTTTGTCGACAGCGACGGCAGCATCGACGGCTACGACAGCCCGTTCGGCAGCCATGCGCAGGCGCTGTGGGCGGCCAAGGCGGCCGCCGAGTTCAGCGCGGAGTAGTTCAGGCAGCTCCGGCGCTCAGTGTTGCGGCGCCAGGATGGACTGCGGCAACACTACCGCAGGCGGCGCCTCTGCCGCCAGGCTTTCGTTCAACAACCGCGCACAGCCTTTTTCGCAGGCCAGCTGCGACTGGCGCAGCAGCGGAAATTCGCCGCGCCAGCGCCGCATGATGGCTTGTTCGTCGCTGCGCGCGGCGTCGTCCAGGTAGACGGCCGCGCCCGGCGCCAGGCGGGGAAACAGCAGCGGGCCGGCCGGGTAGCGGGCGTGGGTGGCGGTTGCCTGCGGCGGGCCGTCGATCACCAGCATGTCGATTGGCAAGCCGGCGGGCAGGCGCTCGGTGGCGTACCAGGGCCAGGTTTCGCCCTGCAAAAGGTGTGCGCGCAGCGGCGCGTCGATCACTTGCGCCCAGTCGGCCAGGCCGTGGCGCGCCAGTTCGGCCCGTGTCTGCGCCGCATACGCGGCATCGTGCTCCAGGCTGTACACCTGGCCCGCGCCCTGCAGCTGCATGCAGCGCGCCAGCACCACGGTCGAGGCGCCGCTGCTGCATTCGACCACCACCTGTGGCCGTGCCGAGCGCGCATGGCGCGCCAGTTCCAGCAGGAAGTCCGGCGAGCCGGCCCAGCCGCGCGTGCGCGGCAGGCTTTTGTCCAGCTTGAGCTCGCGCTGCAGGCCATCGAGCGCTTCGAGCTGGTGGAACAGGGTGGCCGGCGCGCTGTCGGCCTGGTCGCGCAACTGATGCGCCAGCAAGTGGATCAGGCGCACCTTGTGCAAGGTCCAGGCGCACAGCAGCAGGGTGGCGGCGAGCAGCAGGGGAAGCAGATAGTCGGACATGGCAGGCCCTTTCTGTGAAAAATCAGGTGATCTTGCTGACGACATAGCGGTATTTGCCGGACGCTTCGGCGGCGATCTCGTCCACCTCATTGATGTCGATAGCCACCTGCGCGCCCAGCCTGGCGCGAAAACCAGCGACGATCAGCGCGCGGGTAGCCGCGTCCAGCAGCGGCAGGCACACCAGCAGCACGCGCGTGTGCAGCAGGCTTTCCTGGATGATCTTGAAGCCGCGTACCTGCGGCAATTCGCGCAAAATGTAGACCAGCGCCAGGCCGTGCATCACGGTGCCATCGGTGGCGGTCAGGAAATCCGTGCTGCGGCCCTCGATTTTCTGCAGCAGCGGCAAGCCGCGCCCGCAGCCGCAAGCGGCGATGCCCAGCGCGCCGACGTCGCCGGTGGCGTAGCGGATGAAGGGGTAGTCGCGCGTGGCCAGGTGGGTGACGACGATTTCGCCGAGGCTGCCCGGCGGCAGGGGCTGGCCGGCGGGATCGACGATTTCAACGATGATGTCTTCGGCCGTGATGTGCATGCCACCGTGCGGGCATTCGTGGGCGATAAAGCCGGCGTCGCGCCCGCCGTAGCCGTTGGCCACCGGGCAGCCGAAGGCGGTGGCGATCTGCGCGCGCTGTTCGTCGTAGAGCCGCTCGGAGGTGACGAAAGCGACCTTCACGCCCAGGCCGTCGAGCGGCACGCCGTGCGCGCCGGCATGGCTGGCGATGCGGCACAGCGCCGACGGGTAGCCGAACAGCATGCGCGGGCGCAGCCGCCGCAGCCGCTCGATGAAGCCGTCGACCTTGCTTGGCGACATGGCAAACGCCGGCATCAGTGTGCTACGCAGCAGCCAGTCGCGCAGGCGGCGCAGGCGGTCCTGGGCGTGCAGTTCGATCGGAGAGCCCCACAGCACCACTTCGCGCTCGCCGATATCGACCCCCCACCAGCGCGTGGCGCGCCATTTGGCGGCGATATCGTGGCTGATGCGGCGGCGGCCCAGGAAAAACAGCAGCGGCTCGCCACTCGAGCCGCCGGTGGCGAACGGGCGCAGGCCAGCGGCGCGGTCGGACTTGAAGGCCTCGCGGGCGGCGCTGATATCGGCCTTGCGCAGCAGCGGCAGGCGCGCCAGGTCGGCCAGGCTGTGGACTTCGCGCGGATCGAAGCCGATGCGCTGGAACAGCGCGCCGTAATAAGGCACATGGGCGCCCGCATGGCGCAGCAGGCGGCGCAGCCGCGCCAGGCGCCAGCGTTCCAGCTGCTGCGGGGTCCACCATTGAGAGCGCTCCATGCGGCGCAGCAGGCGCACGCTGTCGTGCCGCTTGAGCTTTTCGTGCAGCGGAAACAGCCAGTGCGCCACCAGGCGCGCATAGCCGGACGGACGCGGCGCGGCCAGGATGCGCCGGTACAGCGCCGCCAGTTGCGGCCCCACATGCGGCCAGTCGAACTGCGCCGCGTGCGCCAGGCCGTTGGCCGCCAGCCGGCTTGCCTGTTGCGGCTCGCGCAGCAGGGCCAGCATGGCCTGCGCCATGGCCGGCGCGTCGCCGGGCGACACCAGCAGGCCCGTCACGCCGTGCTGCAGCAAGGCCGGCATGCCGCCCACATTGGTGCTGACTACCGGCACGCCGCAGGCCAGCGCTTCGAGCACGGAAATCGGCATATTGTCGGCCAGGCTGGGATTGAGCACGATGGTGCTGGCCTGGTACAGGGCCGGCATGGCGGCGTTGGCCACATGGCCGGCAAACGTCACCGCCTCCATCACGTCCAGGCCGATGGCCAGGGTTTCCAGCGCGGCGCGCTCGGCGCCATCGCCGGCCAGCACCAGGCGCGCGCCGGGAAACGCCTCGCGCACGATGGCAAACGCGCGCACGGCGCTGGCGTTGTCGTACAGCGCCTGCAGATGGCGCGCCACCAGGATCACCGGGCCCTGGTTTTCCTGCCCGATTTGCGCTGGCGTGAACCTGCGCAGATCGACCACATTGGGCACGATATGGGCCGTGTGGCCGCACTGCTCGAAAATCTCCTGCAAAAAACGCGATGGCACGGCGATGGCGTCGGCGCGCCGCAGGCTGGCGTCAACCAGGCGCCGGTGGCGCGCAAAGAAGGCCGCAGCCTCGCCGCCACGGTAATTGAGCAGCACCGGTTTGCCGCACAGGCTGGCGATCCACAGCGCCGGCGCGCCCTGCAAATGCCAGGACCAGCCCGAGTTGGCCATCACATGGAACAGGTCGACACGCCGGCTGGCGCGCCACAAGCGCCACAGAAAGATGGGCAGGCGCAGGGCCGCGCGCAGGTAGCGCACGCGCGCCAGCCATGGCGGCAGCACGCTGGCATTGACGGCCAGCAGTTCCACCTTGGCCCCTTCGGCGCGCAGCAGCGCCGCCAGTTGCGCCGTCTGGTTGGCCATGCCGCCGGCCGGCGGAGCCTGCGGGCCGACCAGCGCGATGCGCATGCCGGCGAGCATCATCGTGCGCGCTCCGCCGGCTGGCGCGCCATGCCGGCCAGCGTGCGTTGCGCCGTCAAGCGCCGGTAGACCTCGGCGTAGCGCGCCACGCTGCCGGCCCAGCTGCGTTCGCGTTCCACATAGGCACGGGCGCGGCGGCGCAGCAGCGGCCAGCTGGCCCGCTGGCCCAGCAAGGCCAGCACCGACTGCGCCAGCGCCCCGGCGTCGTTGGCGCGAAACAGCACGCCGGTCTGGCCATCCTTGATCAGCTCGCGGTGGCCGCCGACGTCGGAGGCGGCCACCAGCCGGCCTTGCGCCATCGCCTCCAGCGGCTTCAGGGGCGTGACCAGTTCCGTCAGGCGCATCGGCAGGCGCGGATAGACCAGCACGTCGATCAGCTGATAATACTGCGCCACCAGCGCGTGCGGCACCCGTCCGGCGAATACCACCTGGCCGGCGATGCCCAGTTCAAGGGCCAGCGCGCGCAATTGCGCCTCCTGCGGGCCGCCGCCGGCCAGCAGCAGCCGCAGCTGTGGCGCCGCGGCCAGCATGCGCGGCATGGCGCGCAGCAGCAGCGCCAGGCCTTCGTAGGCGTAAAACGAGCCGATAAAGCCGATCACGGGGTGGCCTTCGAGGCCCAGGCTGCTGGCCAGGCCCGGCTGCATGGGCGCCGCATCGAAGGCGGCGACATCGACCGCGTTGGGAATCACGGTGATCTTGTCGGGCGGCAGGCCGCGCGCGCACAGGTCCTGGCGCAAGCCTTCGCAGATGGTGGTGACGGCGTCGGCGCGGCGCAGCGCGTGGTTTTCCAGCATGCGCGTCAGGCGGTAGCGCAGGCCGCCGGGGCGGCTGCTGCCATGGTCGGCGGCCGCATCCTCCCAGAAGGCGCGCACTTCGTAGACCACCGGGATGCCGAGGGCGCGCCCCACGCCGAGCGCGGCGATGGCGTTCAGTGCCGGCGAGTGCGCGTGCAGGATGTCCGGTTGCAGCTGCAGCGCAAGCTGGCGCAGCCGCCGCGCCAGGCCGCGGATCACGCTCCACTGGCGCAGCACGGGCAGGCGCGCCCACCATTGCCGGCCGGGCGCGGTGCGGTAAAAGTGCCAGCCGTCGACCATCTGGTCCATGGTGTCGGATGGGCCCTGCTTGGCGCCGGTCAGGTGCAGGGTTTCCCAGCCCAGCGCGCGCTGCTGGGCCAGGATGGCCACGGTGCGGAAGGTGTAGCCGCTGTGCAGCGGTAGCGAATGGTCGAGGATGTGCAGGATGCGCATGGCCGGTTCCGTGTCAGCAAGGGTGGAGGTGGCGGGCGTCAGGCGGTGGCCAGTTCCCGCGCCGTGGCGGCGGGCAGCGGCACTACCTGGCGCAAAAACGACTCGAACATCAGCAGCGACCATAGCGGCGCGCTATGGTCGCGCCGGCCCGAGCCGTGTTGCTCGATCAGCTGGCTGACATAGTCCATGTCGAACAGGCCGCATTGCGCCATCACCGGGCTGGTCAGGCGCTGGCGCAGGCGCTCGCGCAGCGGTCCGCGCAGCCAGGCGGCCAGCGGCACGGAAAAGCCCATCTTCTGGCGATACAGCAGTTCGTCGGGCAGCAGCGGGCGCAGCGCTTTTTTCAGCAAGTATTTGCCAGTGTTGCCGCGTAGTTTCAGCTGCGGCGGCAGGCCCGACATCCATTCCACCAGTTCATGGTCGAGCAGGGGCGAGCGCACTTCCAGTGCGTGCGCCATGCTGGCGCGGTCGACCTTGGTCAGTATGTCGCCGGGCAAATAGGTTTTCAGGTCCAGGTATTGCACTTGCGACAGCGCATCCTGCGCCGGGCTGGCCAGGGCGTGGCGGCGCAGCACGTCGACCGCGCGGTAGCCTTGCAGGCTGCGCCGCAGTTCGGGGCTGAACAGGCGCGCGCGCATGGCGTCGCCGAGGATGCTGACGCTGTGGAAATAGGCATCGGTGGTGTCGCGCGCCAGCCCTTCGAAGGTGGTCTTGGCGCGCAGGAAGCGCGGCGCCCAGTCGGCCTTCGGGTACAGCCGGCCCAGCGTGCCGAACAGCGAGCGGCGTAGCCCCTGCGGCAGCAAAGCGCGTACTTTTTCTTCACGCGCATGCAGCTTGTAGCGCCGGTAGCCGGCCAGGCTCTCGTCGCCGCCGTCGCCCGACAGCGCCACCGTGACGCGCCGGCGCGCCAGCTGGCACACGCGATAGGTGGGCATGGCCGAACTGTCGGCGAACGGTTCGTCGTACAGCGTGGCCAAGAGGTCGATCAGTTCGAAATCGTCGGACTCGACCTGCTGCGCATGGTGCAAGGTGCCATAGCGGCGCGCCACCATGCTGGCGTACCTGGCCTCGTTATAGGCCGGGTCGCCGAACGAGATCGAGCAGGTATTGACGGGCGCCGCGCTGGAGCCGGCCATCAGCGCCACCACCGCGCTCGAATCGACGCCGCCCGACAAAAACGCCCCCAGCGGCACTTCGGCCACCATGCGGATGCGCACCGCTTCGCGCAGCCGCGCCAGCAGTTCATCGCCCGCCTGCGCTTCGCTGGCCGGCGCATGCGGCACGAAGGGCACGTCCCAGTACTGGCGCGGCGCCGGCAGCGGCTGGCCGGCGCGGATGCACAGGGTGTGGCCAGGCGGCAGCTTGTGTGCATGGCGAAAGATTGAGCGTGGCTCGGGCACGTAGCCGTAGGCAAAATAGTCTTCCACCGCCAGCGGATCGAGCTCGCGCGGCATGGCCGGGTGCGCCAGCAGCGCCTTCAGTTCGGAACCGAAGGCCAGGGTACCGTCGCTCAGCTCGCCATAGTACAGCGGCTTGACGCCAAGCCGGTCGCGCGCCAGGAACAGCAGGTGGCGCCGGCGGTCCCACAGGGCAAAGGCGAACATGCCGCGCAGGCGCTGCACGCATTGCTCGCCCCATTGTTCCCAGGCATGCACGATCACTTCGGTGTCGCTGCTGGTGCGGAACTGGTGGCCGAACTGGCGTAGTTCTACCATCAGCGCGCGGTAATTATAGATTTCGCCGTTGAAGACGATGGCCACGCTGCGGTCGGCATTGAACAGCGGCTGCTGGCCGCTGGCGAGATCAATCACGGACAGGCGCCGGTGGCCCAGGCCCAGGCCCGGTTCGCGGTGCATGCCGTCCTCGTCCGGCCCGCGGTGGCGCAGGCTGTGGGTCAGGCGCGCCAGCAGCGTTGCGTCGATGTCGCGCTGGCCCTGCAGATCAAAGATGCCGACGATGCCGCACATGGAGGTCCTTTCAGGGATAAGTGGAAAGCGGGGAGGGCGCTTCGGCGCCCGTCAAGCGGTCATACACGGCCAGGTAGGCGCCGGCCATGGCGGCAAGGCTGTGTTCAGCCAGCACCTGGCGCCGTCCGCGCGCACCATGGCGCGCACCCAGTTCGGGCGCGCGGTAATAGTCAAACAGCGCGGCGGCCAGCAGCTCGGGCGAACCCGGCGGCACCAGCGCGCCACTCCAGCCCGCCAGCACCAGTTCCGCATTGCCGCCCACGTCGGTCGCCACCACCGGCAAGCCGGTGGCCATGGCTTCGAGGATGGTGTTGGAACTGCCTTCGGCCAGCGACGGCAGCACGAACACGTCCATGGCGCGCAGCAATTGCGCCACGTCGTCGCGCGCGCCGGGCAGCCAGGCCTGGTGTTGCACGCCGGCCTGCGCCAGCAGCTCCAGGCAAGGCTGGCGGCACGGGCCATCGCCGACGATCATCAGGCGCAGCTGCGCGCGCTGGCGCGGTTCGAGTTGTTGCAGCAGCAGCAAAAAGGCGCGCACCAGGGTCAACTGGTCCTTGACGGCCGCCATGCGCCCCACGCTGCCGATCACATAGGCGCCATGGCACAGGAAGCCGGGCGGCCCGATCACGGCCGGCGGGCCCAAGCGCGGGTGAAAATGCACGCTGTCGACCCCATTGCCGATATGGCTGACCCTGGCGGGCGGCGCACCGATGGCCTGCACCAGCCACTGGCCCAGGTCGAAGCTGACGGCGATGAAATGCTGGATCAGCGGCCGCATCAGCTTGCGCAGCAGCCGGTATTTGCGGTTGTCGCCGTGCAGGTCATTGATGTCGCGCCCGTGTTCGCCATGCACGCGCAGGCGCACGCCGGCGACGGCCGCCAGCAATTGCGCCTCGATGCAGCCGAGGTTGCGCGTATGCACCAGGCTGGGCCGCAATTGCCGCAGCAGCCGGTACAGACGCAGGTAATGGCACGGGTCCTTGCCTTCGCGCTTGTCCAGGCTGATGACGTCAACCCCGGGCGCGCTCAGGCGCTGGCGGAAGTTAGTGGCGTTTTTCATGCAGACGATGGCGTGCCGGTAGCGCCCGGGCGGCATATGGTTGATCAGGTTGACCAGGCCGTTTTCCAGCCCGCCCACGTCGAGCTGGTGGATCACATGCACGATCAGCGGCGGCGCGCCGGCCGCCGTGCTGTTGTTGCTATTGTTGCCGGGCGGCTCAGGGCGCATGCGGCACCTCCTGCAACGCCTGTTCGATACCGGGTAGCGCCGCCTGCAGGAATGCCTGCAGCTGGGCGCGCGGCGGCGGCGCCAGTTCATCGTAGGCGCTCGACAGCATGATGTCGGCGCCGTCCTGGCGCGTGCCCAGCAGCTTGCCCCTGGCCAGCAGCAGCTTGACCAGCGCCGGCCTGGCCGTCAGCACGCCGCCCTGCTGGTAGCTGCGCCAGACCAGCACCCGCTCGCCACCGTGCGCCAGCACCGTTTCGCGTACCTGCACACTGCGCCCCGGCAGGCGCAAGCGGCGGGTCTGCTGCCCCAGCGGCAGCCAGCGCGCGCCGAACGGCGTGACCTGGTGCGTCAGCAGTTCGGCATTGCGCGCCTGGTGTGCATACCAGGCCAGTTGCACGCTCACTTGCGCAGTGCCTTGGCGATAGGTGGCGTGCAGGCGCAGCGGTGTGCCGGCCAGGGCGGCGCTCCAGTCGGGCGCACTGGCTTGCGCCAGGCGCCAGCCGGGCGGCGCCGCCAGGGCCAGTTGGGTAGCCTGGCGCTCCGGCGGCGGTGCTTCTTCGCTGCGCCAGGCCAGCGCCGGCCATGCGGCGGCGATCACGATGCAGGCGGCTGCCGCCTTGACGGCAGCCAGCGCGGCGCCGCGCGGCGGCATGGCCTGATGGGTGGCCAGGGTCAGTGACGGCATGCGTTCGCGCCAGCGGCTGGCGAGCAACAACAGCAGCAACATTACCAGGCCGAAGAACAGCCAGCCATACACCAGGTGGTCGACGCCGACCGCCAGGCGCATGTCGCTGTGGTGGCCCAGCATGACGATCAGCCAGGCGCGCACGCCGTTGGCCAATATCGGCACCAGCAGCGCGCAGGCCATCACGGCCAGGCGCCGGCGCATGCTGCGAAAGTGCAAATGGGCAAACAGCGCACCCAGGGCCAGCGAGGCGATCACATAGCGCAGGCCGCTGCAGGCCTCGACCACCGACCAGTTACCGGTCGGCAGTGAGAAGTAATTGCCGTCCCTGAACACCGGCACGCCCGACAAGTGCAGCGCGCCGACCGTGAAACCGGCCGTAAAGTCGATCAAGGGCGGCAGGAACACTTCGCCGAAGGGCACGGCCAGGAACAGGTAGCCCAGTGGAAAGGCCAGCAGGCGCATGGCGGGCCAGCCCAGGATGGCCAGCACGGAAGCGGGCAGCATGGCGGTGGCCGCATATTGCTCGGCCACTTGCACATAGGCCAGATCGGCCAGCAGCCACGCCACGCCCAGCAGGCACAGCAGCAACACGCCCGCCATCGACGGACGCGGAGGCAGGGCGGCCAGGCGCGCGCGCTGGCGCCAGGCCAGCCACAGGCTGATCGGCACGATCAAAAAACCATGGGCAAAGGTCTGCGAGCGCGACCAGACTTCCAGCATGCCCCAGAAGGTGGCGTGGTACAGCAGCACGATGGCGCCCATGGCCAGCAGCAGTGCCGGCACGCCATGGCTGGGCGCGGCGGGCGCCGGCAGCGGATGCAATGCCAGCATGCTTTCCATGACGGTGGGCGAGGCCAGCGTCATGGCGCTTCCGATTCCTGCACCGGCCGCGCTCTGGCCGTGCCGGCGGGTGTGCCCTGCTGCAGCGGCGTCGGCTTGAGGTCGAGCATGGCGCCCAAGGCCTGCAAATTGCTTTCCCATTGATAATCTTGCAAGATCATCTTGCGCGCGCAGGCACCCATGTCGACGCCTGCACTTGCGCCCGGCTGGGCGGCGGCGCGCAGCACGCGCGCCGCATGGTGAATGAACTCGGCCTCGTCGCGCGCCAGCAGCAGTTCCAGCCCGGGCTGGGCGGCGATGCCTTCCAGCGCTTGCGGCGACGCCAGCACGATTTTGCCCATCGCCATCGCTTCCAATACTTTGTTCTGCACCCCGCGCGCGATGCGCAGCGGCGCCACCGCCAGCGTGGCGCCGGCCAGATAAGGGCGGATATCGTCCACCGCGCCGGTGACGGTCACGCCGGCGACCGTGGCCAGGGCCTGCACGCGCGGCGCCGGCCGGCTGCCGACGATATAAAACAGCAGTTGCGGAAACTGGCGCCGCAGGGCTGGCCACACATGTCGCACGAACCACTGCACCGCATCGATATTCGGCCAGTAATCCATGGCGCCGGTAAATACCAGCACCTGGGCGCCGGGCGGATACGGATCGGCAGCGCAGGCGCCGGGCGCAAAATAGCCGCTGTCGACGCCGTTATTGAAGTGGCGCGTCTTGCGCCGCGCCATCGGCGCGCACAGGCGGAACAGGGCCGCCTCGGCTTCCGAGACAAAGCTGGCGGCGGAAAACTGCTGCGCGATATGGCGTTCGTACTGCAGCAGTTGCTGCCCCTCGCGCCGGTACAGCTGCGACAGGGGCCACGGTTTGCTGTCGCCGTACTGGCGCCATTTGTCGGAATCGACATCGACAAAGTCGATCACGCGGTGCAAATGGCGTGCGCTGCTGCCGTCGATGTACTGCGCCATGGGGCCGGAAAACGCCAGCGCATGGCGTACCTTGCCGTTTGCCAGCAGGCCGTCGACCCATTCCAGCAGGCGCGCGTCGCGGTAATACTGCACGCTCATGGCCTGGCGCGACAGCAGGGCCCGCACCGCGCGCCAGCGGGCCGCCATTGGCCGCAAGTCGACAAAGCGGGTGCTGGCGCACAGGGCGGCCACCTGGCGCGTATATTGCCAGTCGGCTTCGTCGTCGATAAAGCAGCCCAGGTGCACGCGGAAATGCCGGCTCAGGTATTGCAGCATATGCCAGGAACGTATCTTGTCGCCCTTGTTGGGCGGATATGGCAGCCGGTGTGTGAGGAAGAGCAGTTCGCGCATGGCTAGCCCAGCTGCCGCACGAGATGCGGCCCCAGCAGGTTGGCCAGCGGCAGAGGCAAACGGCGCCAGGCGCGGATGAACAGCGCGTATTTCGGGTTGAGCGGATTCACGTCGGGCAGCGCGCTTGCGCGGATCAGCTTGTAGGCATACGGCAGCGGCTGCGGCGCAAAGCCCCAGTTTTTCTTGAAATCAAAGGCGCCGGTGCCCAGCTTGCTGCGGCCGAAATCGAACTGGCGCACACCGCGCGCGCCGGCGCGCCGCATCAGTTCCCAGTACATGAAGTCGTTGGCGCCGCTGCTGCGCGCCAGCACGCTGCCGGCGCCATAATACGGCAGCACTTCGCCGCGAAAATAAAACGACAGCACGCTGGCCTGCGCCTGCTGGCCCTGGTAGACCGTGAGGATGTCGCAATCGTCGCCGAACACCGTGCGCAGCAGGGCAAAGTGGCGGCGCGCAAACACGGGCGTGCCCAGGCGGTGCACGCTGGCAGCATACAGGGGAAAGAAACGATCGAGATCATGCTCGACGGCACTGTGCAGGCCGGCGGCGATGGCCTTGCGCAAGACGGCGCGCTGCTTGCGCGGGATCGCCAGCAGGTTTTGCTCGTCATCGGCCAGCAATGTTTTGCGGAAGGTGGCGTACAGCGGCTTGCCCTGCCAGCCGTCGGCAAGGTCGCCGTCGCGCTGGCGGTACTCCAGGTGGCCCACTTCCAGTTCGCGCGCCAGGTGCTGGGCCCGTGCGTCCAGCGCGCGCCTGGCCTGCGGGTCGACCGCGGCGATGCCGCCATACACGCAGAAGGGCAGCGAGACGAGTGCCTTGCCGCACAGCAAGCCGCGCAGGTGTACCAGCGGCAGCACGCCCAGGATGCGGCCGTTCTGCTCGGCATACAGGAAATGGCTGGCGTGGCCGAAGCCCTGCTCCATGATGGTTTGCCAGCCGGCGCGGTGAAAAAAGGTGGCCTCGGGGCAGCTGTGCACGAAGGCATCCCAGCGGCCATGGTCTTGCGGCAGCAGCGTGCGGATGGTGATCGCGCTGCTGCACTGGGCGGCGGCAATCACGTCCGCCGCGCTGTCGGTAAAGTGGGGCGCGTCATGCATCATGTTCCCTCAAGAAAAATGCGGTCCATGCGATCCCAGGCAAAATCGCTCGTCAGGCGTGCCAGCCGCGCCTCCATCCGCGCCAGGTTCAGGTAGTGGCGGAAGCGGGTCTTCCAGCCCGGCCCAAGCGGTCGCGGTTGCGCCGGATCGAGTTCCCAAGGGTGAAAATAGAATATGCCAGCCTGGCCATCGCGCGAATTGATGCGGCGCAAAAGCCAGCGCGACAATGGATAGGGCAGCAGGCGAAAGTAGCCGCCACCGCCTGCCGGATAATTGCGGTTGCCCAGGCGCACCGTGCTGACTGGCAATTCCAGCACGCCCAGCGCGCCGCGCGGACGCCAGGCGAAGCGCGGCGCGTCGGGCATGCCGTAGTGGTCGTGGCGGATCGGGTAGATGCTGGAACTGTAGCGGTAGCCCGCTTCGCGCAGCACATCGAAGGCCCACAGATTGTCGGCGCCGATGGAAAAGCTGGGGGCGCGGTAGCCCAGCACCGCCTGGCCCGTCAGTTGTTCGAGGATGCTCTTGCTTTGCACCACATCGTGCAGGAATTCGATGCGCGACTGCTGCGAGGCGCGCAGGTGGGCATGGCCGTGGCTGGCCACTTCATGGCCGGCGTCGGCCACGCGGCGCAGCATGGCCGGATAGCGCTCGGCGATCCAGCCCAGGGTAAAGAAGGTGGCGTGGATGCCCTTGTCGTCCAGCAACAGCAGGATGCGCTCGACGTTGGCCTCGACCCGGCACTCGAGGCGCGGCCAGTCGGCGCGGGCGATGTGGGGCGCAAAGGCCGAGACCTGGAAATAGTCCTCGACATCGATGGTCAGCGCATTGCGCACGGCTGGCGTGTTCATGGCGCAAGCCGTGCGGAGAGCCATTGCGTGGTGGCGGTGGCGATGCGCTCGGCCGCGTGGCCGTCCCAGTATTGCGGAATGCGGCCGCGCTTGCCGCCCGTGCGCAGCACCTGGCGCGCCAGCGACAGGATGGCGGCGGGGTCGGTGCCGGCGATGACGTTGGTGCCTTCGTCAACGGTGACGGGGCGCTCGGTATTGTCGCGCAAGGTCAGGCAGGGCACGCCCAGCGCCGTGGTTTCTTCCTGGATGCCGCCCGAATCGGTCAGCACCAGGCGCGCGCCCTGCATCAGGCCCAGCATTTCCAGGTAGCCCAGCGGCGGCAGCAGCATGACGGCATGCTCGCGCAGCCGCCGCTCCAGCCCCGTTTTCTCCAGCATGGCGCGTGTGCGCGGATGGACGGGAAACAGCAGCGGCAGCTGCGCCGACAGGCTGCACATGGTCTCCATCAGCGTGGCCAGGCGCGCGCCATCGTCGACGTTCGACGGCCGGTGCAAGGTCAGCAGGCCATACGCGGGCGGGTAGTCACGGCCGTGGGCCTGCAGGCTGATGCGCGGCGGCACGGCGTCGGGCAACTGGCGCAGCAGGCTGTCGATCATCACATTGCCGGCAAAATGGATGCGTTGCCCGGCGATGCCTTCGCGCAGCAAATTGGCGCGCGCCCCCGCTTCGCTGGTAAACAGCAGTTCCGACAATTGGTCGGTCAGGACGCGGTTGATTTCTTCCGGCATGGCACGGTCGCCGCTGCGCAATCCGGCCTCGACATGGATCACGGGGGTGCCCAGCTTGGCCGCCACCAGCGCGCAGGCCAGGGTGGAATTGACGTCGCCCACCACCAGCACGGCGTGCGGCGCCAGGTCGAGATGCACGCTTTCATAGCGGCGCATGATCTCGGCCGTCTGCTGCGCGTGGCTGCCCGAGCCGACCTCGAGGTTGATGTCGGGCGCGCGCATACCCAGATCGGCAAACACCTGGGCGTTCATGGCCGTATCGTAATGCTGGCCGGTATGCACCAGGCTGATACGCACCTGCGGCGCCAGCGTTGCAAACGCCGCCAGGATCGGCGCCATCTTCATCAGGTTGGGCCGCGCGGCGACGATGCACAGCAGGTGCGGCCGCGCGGCTGGCAGGACAGGGTCAAGCATGGAGCCTCCTTAGAATCGCATGGTGAGCGTGGCGCTGACGCCGTTCTCGCGAAAATCACCGCCGCGGTCGCTGCGGTGCCGGGTGCGGCGCACGTCGATCGCCGCCGTCATGTTCGAGCGCAGCACGCGGCTGTAGCCGGCCGTGAACGTGATGTTGTCGTCGCGCCGCGGCATGCTGAGCGAGCGCGCGCTGGCGTAGCCGGCCTGCAGGTTGACGCTGCCGCGCGAGGACGAACGCCAGTTCCAGCCGGCGCTGGCGCCCAGCTGGCGCGTGCGGTCCGACGTGCTGAGGTCGATATCGGGCAGCAAGCCGCTGTCGACCCCGCTGTTCGTCTGCGCCGTGCGGTCGACCGCCGACAGGCCCAGGATCAGGGTGCTTTTCGGCGTGGCCCGCACCAGGTTCAGCTTCAGCTGCTTTTGCAGGTAGTAGCGGTGGCTGAAGTAATTCAGGCCCAGCTGCGGGTCTTGCGCCTGCGCGTAGCGCAAGAACGCATCGATGCGCAGGCGCCGGTCCTGGGCATTGGGAAAGGTGCCGCGCCACAGCTGGTCCAGCAGGTTGGCCGCGTCGCTGTCGCCCAGGCGCAGGAATTGCGCCGGCATGGTGGTGATGTCTTCGCTGTATTGCAGCGACCAGTTGTTGTGGCGCTGCAGGAAACGCGCGTCCAGGCTGTAGGTCTGGCCGAAGAAGCGCCGGCCCGTGCTGAAGGCCACGCTGGTGCGCGAGGACGGCGTCCACACGCCGCCGACCGACCAGAAACGGCCTTGCGGATTGCGCCCGTCGCTGGCCTCGTAGCCTTCCTTTTCGGTGCCGGCGCTGGCGGTGCCCGACCAGGTGCGGCTGAACGGGTAGCGCAGGCCGACGCTGGCGCGCTCCTTGCGCTGCGGCGGCAGCACGCTGTCCTCGGTGCGGCGCACGTCATAGCTGGCGTTCCAGGTCCAGCCGCGGCCGCGCGGTTCGCCGCCCAGCAGCAGTTGCAGTTCGTCGCTGTGGGTAGACAGCAGATTGTTTTCGCTCGACACATCGGCGCGCGTATAGCGTGCATCAAAGGTGCCCAGGCCGCGAAAGCGGTGCCGCAGGTAGGGGCTGACGACGGTGGCGCGCACGCTGCTCTGGTTGCGGCCGTCGGGCAAGGCGTCGATCACGGGCGCGCCGAACGGCGACACGTTCTGCCGGCTGATGCTGGCGTGGCCGTCCAGGTAAAACCAGTCGCGCAGCAGTTCGGCATTGGCGCCGGCCTGCAGCTGCACCGTGTCGGAGTCGGCGCGCTGGCGCGACAGGAACTTGCGCCAGCTGGCGTCCAGGTGCACCTGCAGGCGCGGACCGCTGGCGATCACGGCGATGGCGGGCGCGATTTCGGTGATGAAGTCGGCTTTCTCCTGGCCCGGCGGCGCCAGCAGCGCGTTGTCGGAATAACTTTCACGCAGGCGCAGCGAGGGCGCCACCAGCCAGTCCAGGGCCGCCGCCGGTGGCGCCACCAACAGCAGCAGCCACGGCGCGAGCGCGCCGGCCTGGCTAGTCGTAATAGCCATAACCGTAGTATTCGTTGCCGGGAAAACCCTTGGTTTTGTTATAGATCAGGTTGATGTGCTCGCACGATTCGATCTGGCGCAAGGCTTCCTTGACCGCATGCTGGGTGGTGGTTTCCGCTTCCACCACCATCACCACCTGGCCCATCTGGCCTACCAGCGCATGGGCTTCGCTGGTGATCAGCAGCGGCGGCGAGTCGAACACGACGATGCGGTCGGCATAGCGGCTGGCGATTTCACTGAGCATGCGGCTCATGGCGCGGCTGGCCAGCAGTTCCGTGGCGTGCTTGTTGCTGCGTCCGGCCGGTAAAATGCTGAGGGTGGCGACATTGGTTTTCAGGATCACGTCGGCCATTTCCAGGCGCTCGTCGAGCAGCACGTCCATCAGGCCCGGTTCGGCCGGCAGGCCCAGCACTTTCAGCACCGACGGGCGCGCCACGTCGGCGTCGACCAGCAGCACCGTCATGTCCATTTCCATGGCGATGCTCATGGCCAGATTGACGGCGCAATAGGTCTTGCCTTCGCCCGGCATGGCGCTGGTGACGACGATCAGGTTGCCGTGGCGGATGGCGTCGGCGCCGGTGGCGCGCGCGTTGCGCAGCAGCGGGCGCTTGATGATGCGGAAATCCTCGGCCACCGAGGTGCGCCCGCCGTCGTGGGTGACCATGCCCTGCGCCTGCAGCTTGGCCAGGTTCAGCGCGCGGTAGTTGGGCGAGGCCGGGGTGGTCTCAGTTGTGGCGCCATCGACTTCGTAAGGAATGGCGGCCTCGGCCACTTCCAGCGGGGCGCCGCTGCCTTGCCTTGCGTCGTTTGCATTGGTATCCATCGTGTCTCCCGTGCCAGAGCGGCTAGAATTTGAGCAGGGCGGCCGCCACCACGCCGCCGTACAGCATGAACAGGCTGCCGACGCAGGCGCTGAAGGCATAGCGGGCGCGGCGCTGGCGTGTCTTCTGCCGCTCGGTCCAGTTCATCGCCACCGTGCCCAATACCGTCAGGCCGGTGGCGTCGCGCAATTCGGCCGGGCTGAGGAACGTCGGCCGGATCTGGCTGATCAACAGGGCGGCGGCCACGCCGGCCACCAGCGCCGCCGCCAGCGCCACGCTGAACAGCAGCGGCCGGTTCGGGCCGACCGGCGACAGCGGCACCGTGGGCGGATCGATGATCTTGAAGGCCATCATGTCGGTGGTCGAACTGAGCTCGCCCGACAGCTTGGCCGCCTCGCGCCGGCCGATCAGCTTTTCATAGTTTTCCTTGTTGATCACGTAATCGCGGTTCAATTGCGCCAGTTGCGATTCCACTTCGGGCACGGCGTTGCTGTGCGCCAGCAGCCGTTCGTTGCGGGCCGTGTATTCCGCCACCCGCGCCTTGATGGCGGCCACCTTGGCGTCCGCTTCGGTCTGCGCCACTTTCAGCTGCTGCAGCATGGGGCTGTAGTTCTTGCCGGGGTCGCTGGTGGCCGAGCGCAGCTTGCTTTCCGCTATCTTGCGTTCCTCCAGCTGGGCCACCAGGCGCTTCGAGGCGACGATGTCGGGATGCAATTCCGTATACTGCATGCGCAGGCTGTCGAGGTTTTTATTGATGGTGGCGATGCGTTCGTCAAGTTCGGGATTGCTGATGGCCGCCGCGCTCGGCTCCAGGTCCAGCACCGGCTCGTCGCCCTCGATCTGGCTCAGGATGGCCTTGCGCGACTGTTCCGCTTCCAGCAGTTCCAGCTTGGCGTTGTTGAGGCTGTCGGACATCATCAGCAGCTGGCTGCCATAATCGATGCCCTGGCGCGGCAGCAGCATGTTGTTGCGGATCTTGAAATCTTTCATCAGGTTTTCAGCCGCGCTCAGCTTGTCTTCGTAGTTCTTGATCTGTTCGTCGATGAATTGCACCGCCTTTTGCGAGTCTCCTTTCTTGCCCTGGAAACTGCCCTCGACAAAGATGGTCAACAGGCTTTGCACCACATCGCGCGTCACCTTCGGTTGCGGGCCGCTGTAGCTGATGGTGTAGATGTCATAGGCATTGGTGCCGCTGATCTTGATGTTGCGCATCAGGTCGTCCAGTTGCGCTTCATGTTCGCGCACGGTGCGCGAGTCGAGGTCCAGGTCCACCATGCGCATCACCCGTTCGACATTCGGCCGGCTCAGCAAGGTACGGCTCATGATGGCCACTTGCTGTTCCGTATTGGGCACGCTGGTCATGCCTGCCATCAGGGGCTTGAGGATGGTTTGCGTATCGACAAACACGCGCGCCGAGGTCTGGTAGTTGTCCGGCAGGCTGATCACCTTGATAAAACCGGCAATTGCCACCAGCCAGGCAACCAGCACCGCATGCCAGCGGTACTTCCAGATACCTTTCAGGGCCGAGAGCACTTGCTGTATCAAATCCTCCATGTCGCTTCCTTCAGTGTACGGTGCAGGGCGTGGATAGGCGAAAACGGCGTTTTTTCTTGTCGAGTGAACAAAGTATAGGGCGCTGCCGCCACAAAATTTCCCAAGATGATTGCTTCTTGATACTCCTCAAGAGACACCAGGCCGGTTTTACCAATCATGGGAAGTTCCCGGCCCAGCCTGGTTTTGCGCGGCCGCATCTTTTCAAGGAAACCAGCATGAACCCGTTACGCCGCGCCCTGATTACCCGCGTCCTGGCCTGCGCCAGCGCTGCGGTCCTGCTAGCCGGCTGCCGCACGCAGCGCGCGCTGGCGCCGGCCGACGACAGCGCCCCGCTGCACGACTACCTGATCGGGCCGGGCGACTCCGTCAATATCCTGGTCTGGCGCAATCCGGAAGTGTCGCTGACGGTGGCGGTGCGGCCCGACGGCAAGATCACCACGCCGCTGGTGGAGGACCTGATGGCCAGCGGCAAGACCTCGACCCAGCTGGCGCGCGATATCGAGCAGGCGCTGGGCAAGTTCATCCAGCAACCGGTGGTGACCGTGATCGTCACCAATTTTGCCGGGCCGTATGCGGAACAGATCCGCGTGATCGGCGCGGCGGCCAAGCCGCAGGCGCTGCCTTACCGCCAGGGCATGTCGCTGATGGACGTATTGATCACCGTCGGTGGCATTACCGACTTTGCGGCTGGCAACAAAGCCAGCGTGATACGCATGCGCGAGGGGGCGCAGCAGCAACTGCGCGTGCGGCTCGATGACTTGTTGCGCGATGGCGATATCTCCGCCAACATCATGATGCGGCCCGGCGATGTGTTGCTGATACCCGAAAGTTTCTTTTAAACTCACTACCTATCAAAAAAGCATTTTTATTTGTCGCCGCATATAAAAAAGCAAATTTATGTTTGTATTTAGTCACTGAATCTGTAAATTCTTCTGGTTTTTCTCCCGATTTTGGGAACTTCTTCAGTTCAGCTCTTGTCACATGGCATTGGCATCAGTTCGTCTCAGGGCGAACCGCCACTATTGCGAGGACAAGATGAGCTTTGAAGATGAACCCATAATTTCCTTTGACAGCCCGGTCGGTTTCAGTGACCTGGTGGTGGGCGAAGGCAAGATCGATCCGGCCATGGAGCATGAAATCGACCTGCAGCGCTTTCATATCCGCATGGCCAATTCGCGCGGCCGGCGCGAGGCGGCCAGCCTGCTGATCCGCAAGATGTACGGCTGGCGCGGCTACGCGGTCGATCCCGGCATCGCCCACGCGCTCAATAAAATCACGCTGTTTGCCGAAACGGCCGGCGATACGGTCGGCACCATGACCCTGTGCCTCGATAACGAGGAAACCGGGCTGCCCGCCGACGACAACTTCCGCGACAAGCTCGACGTCCTGCGCGAACAGGGCCGGCGCCTGTGCGAACCATCGCGCCTGGCGATCGACAAGGGAGTCAGCAAGCGCGTGTTTGCCGCGCTGATCCATATCTCGTATATCTATGCCCACAATATCCATCGCTTTACCGATTACGTGATCGAAGTCAACCCGCGCCACGTGGTGTTCTACAAGCGCATGCTGGGCTTCAAGGACTTCGGCGGCGAGCGCGAATGTACGCGCGTGGGCGCGCCGGCCGTGCTGCTGCGGCTGGACCTGGCCTATATGGGCGAGCAGATCCGCAAGTTCGGCGGCCTGATGGAACAACACGGTGGCGAACGTTCTTTTTATCCCTTTTTTTTTCCTACATGGGATGAGCCTGGCATTACCGAGCGCCTGCGGCAGGGGCGGAACTGAGCGCCTGGTTTTTCAATAGCAGGGCCTGGATATGGCGGCCCGGGATGGCGTAGGTGATGCCGCTCGGCGCGGTCACGGCCGCCTCTTTCAGGCCCTTGACATAGACCATGTTGACGATGCCGTAGACCAGGCCCGTCTGCGGATCGAACAGGGGGCTGCCGCTGCTGCCGGGATAGGCCGTCGCGTCCAGCTGGAACACCGTGTAGGGCGCTTTTTGCAGCTGCGCCAGCCGTTTCGGGTCCAGCCGCAGCGCGTTGGCGCTCGGCAGTACCACCGGTGTCAGGGCCGACACGGTGGCGCGGTGCGTCACATGATGCAGGCCCAGCAAGGTGCCGAGCGGAAAGCCGGTAAACGCCATGGCCTGGCCTTCGCGCACTTCGGCCGCGTCGCCCAGTTGCAGGGCCGGCAAGGGCGTGCCGGTCAGGCGCAGCAGGGCCAGGTCGTGTTCGGCGTCCAGCGCCTGCACGGTGGCGGCGCGAAATTGCGCCACCTCGCCCTGGCCCGTCAGGATGCCGATGGTCTCGCCGGGATTAGCGGCCAGCAGCTTTTCAATCACATGCGCACAGGTCAGCACGCTCAGGCCATCGCCGGTAACAAAACCGGTGCCGATGAACTGAACGGCCGGCGTGCGCGTCTTCTGATGGCTGCCGATGCCGACGATGGCCGGCTTGACGCGCGCGATCACCTGTTCCAGCGTTTGCGCCGGGAGCTGGGCGCGGGCGGTGGGCAAGCCACAGGGTAGCAAGCCACAGGGTAATAACAGGCACAACAGCAGTAAGGGTTTCATCGCGGGGGCCTTTCACTTTCACTGTCAGGAACCGGGGGCGTGGCTGGCCGCAGCAGCGCGCACAGCAGCAGCATGTAAAACAGCAGGGCGATGCGCGGCACGTCGAGCAGGCTGTCGAACACGCCGATCACCATGAAACCGGCCAGCGCGGCCAGCATGGCGGCCGCGCCATCGGCGCCTGCTCCCGCTCCCGCCTGCGCCGCGCGCCGTACCAGCTTCGCGCAGGTCAACGCAAACAGGCCCAGCATGGAAAGCAGGCCGAACAGTCCGGATTCGACCAGCAGGTGCAGCCACAGGTTCTTGATGTGCCATGGCAGGTGATGGTGGTCGCTGCTGAAGAACCAGTAGTTGTTGGCCTGGCTGAAGGTGCCGTTGGCCAGCAGCTCTTCGCCGTCCGGCGCGCGCAGGCTGAGGTTGTCGACGTCGATGAAGGCGGGGTCGCTCAGGCCGCCGGCGGCCAGTTCCAGCTGCACCGGCGCGCGCAGCAGCCAGGCGCCGTCGCCCAGGCGGGCGCTGTCGATGGTCATCTGGTAGTGCTGCCACTGCGGCTGCCACTGCGGTGTAGCTATCGTGGGTGGCCGCAGGCGCAGGGGCGCGTGCACGCAGTATTGCGCATACAGCAGTTGCCGCTGGCACAGCTTCAGTTGCAGCACTGGCATGGGGCCATGGCGGCGCACGTCGAGCGCCAGCGCGTAGCGGGTATCGGGGCGCACGCTCACGCGCTGCAGCAAGCGCAGCAGTTCGCCATAGCCGGCCCGGTAGCCGGGGCTCGACAGGCGCAGATAGCGATTGCCGGCCTCGTCGGCGTAGGCCAGCCGGGCCGGCACGTCGCCAACGGTGTTGCGCCAAAAATAGCTGGCCGGAAAGGTGCCGCTGCCCATGCCGAAGAGCGTGCTGGCCCAGTCGGCCGGCATCATCGCCAGCGCGCCTCGCCAGTGGAGCAGCCGGCCTTGCCAGTCGCCGGCGGTGGTGGCGAAGCGTTCATTGGCGTAATAGCTGGCCGAGACAGGGATCGCCAGCATCAGCATCACCGCCGCCGAAGCCGCCACGCTCAGGCTGGCGCGCCCCATGCGCCACAAGGGCAGCCGCAGCCTGCTGTTCAGCAGCAGCAGGGCCGCCAGCAGCAGTACCGCCATGGCCGGGGGCAAGGCGATCGCGCCGGCCCAGTGCCAGCCGATCCAGGCGGTATTGCACGCCATCATGGTCAAGGCCATGATGGCCAGCGGCAGCCACTGGCGCCACAGGCAGAACGCCAACAGCAAACTTGACAGCAGGAACAGCGCATACGGCGCCTTCAATAAACCATGGGTGAGGCCGTTCGGCCACAGCGCCGCCAGGGTGCCCTGCAGGGCCAGCGCGCACAGCACGCTGGCCGGCGCCAGGCGCCAGGGCAAGGCTTGCGTGGCCAGCATGAAGGCGCCAAGCAGCAGCACCATGGCGGCCAGCAAGCCACGGTAGCCGGCCGCCTGGAACATCAGCACCAGCAAGGCCGCCGCACCCATGCCCAGCAGCAAGCCGGCGGCGGCGCGGCGCGCCGACCAGCGCTGCCGGGCATGCCGGCCTTGCGCCAGCTGCCAGCAAGCCAGGCCGGTGACGGCGGCCACCGGCAGCGCCGCATACAGGGCGCGCGAAAAGGTGGCCATGGCCGCATGCAGGGCCAGTCCCAGCAGCAGCAAGGCGGCGATGGCCGGCCGGCGGGCGCGGGCGTGGGCCAGCCACAGCACCGCAAACGGCAGTGACAAGGCCAGGTAGCCGTCGAGCACCGCGCCACCCGTGTGCATGGCGGAAAACGGCGCCGTGATGCGGTAGTCGCTGGCCATATTGAATACGCCGGGAAACACGGCCCGCTCCCACAGCGCGCACAGGCCGACCAGGCCCAGGCCGCACAGCGTGCCGGGCAGCGCCAGGCGGCGCAAGCCATCATTGGCGGCGGCGTCGCGCAGCAGCAGCGGCAGCAACAGCATGGCCCAGCACCAGGCCTTGCCCAGGCGCAGGCTGTTATACGGACTCAGGTAATTGTTCCAGGCATTCAAGCTGTCAGGCAGCGGCACCGAAAACAAGCCGCGCAGCAGGGCCGCCAGCGCCGCCGCGCTGACCAAGGCCAGCCAAAGGCGCGCGCCCGGCGCCAGCGCAAGCCGCGTGGCGCCAGGGTGCCAGCGCCAGTAGCCGCAAGTGACCGTCAGCAACAGCAGCAAATCGATTTCTTCGAAAAAAAACCAGCCGGTCCATGGCGCCAGGTCGAGCACCGGCAACAGCGCGGGCAGGCAGAACAGCCACAGCGCGGGGCGCCAGCACAGCAGTAGGAAGTAGCTCGGCAGCAAGGCGTACAACAGCCACACCGGCCAGCCGTGGCCCAAGGGATACTGGCCCAGCGCCGCCAGGCAGGCCAGGCCGGCGGCCAGTGCCAGCAGCCGCGCGGCGATCATGGCCATCGGCTAGAGCCGGGCCAGCAAGGCCTGGGCTTCGGCGCGCTGCGCGAAGTCCTTGTTGGCGGCCAGCAGTTGCTCGAGCTGCTTGCGCGCGGCCGGCTTGTCGCCACTTTTCGCCAGCGCCGCGCCCAGGTGGTATTGAATCTCGGCCGCATTCGGCGCCAGGCTGGCCGCGCGGCGCAGCAGTTCGATGGCGCGTTTGCCATCGCCATGGTCGAGCGTGATCCAGCCCAGCGTATCGAGCACGGCCGGATTGTCGGGCGCCAGCCGGTGGGCCTGTTCGGCGGTGGCCAGCGCGCGTTCGTCCTTGTCTTGCTGGTACGCCCAGGCCAGGTCATTGAGCGCCACCACATTGCCGGCATCGCGCGCGACCACCTGCTGGTATTGCGCGATGGCGGCCCGATATTGCCTGGCTTTGAGCTTGGCGCCCGCCAGGTAGAGCCGTGTCGCCTTGTCGTCGGGCTGCTGCTTGAGCCAGGCGTCGATGCGCGCATCGGCCTGCTGTTCCATGCCGGCGGCCAGGGCGGCGCGGTAGAGCTGCACCTGCAGCGGGCCGATCTTGCTGATCTGGAAAGCCTGCTCATACAGTTTCATCGCCTCGCGCGGCTGCTGCTGGTCCATCAGCACATCGCCTTCGAGCTTGTAGCCGGCCGCCAGCTTCGGTTGCTGCTGTTGCACCTTGCGCGCCACGGCCAGCGCATCGCGCTGCCGCTTCAGGTTCAGCAGCAGCGCCACTTCGACCACTTGCGCGTCGAGCAAACCCGGCTCGATCACTTGCGCGCGCCTGGCCGCCTGCAGCGCGCTGGCCGGATCGCCCAGCGCCAGATGCAGGCTGGAAATGCGCATCTGCAACGGCGCCGAGGTGGTTTGCAGGGTCGCCAGCTTGATATAGCTGTCGAGCGCGGCGCGCGCCTCGCCAGCGCTGTATTCGACCTGGGCGCGCAAGGCCAGCGCATCGGCGTCCTCGGGATGGCCGCTTTGCAAGGCACGCGCCAGCGCCAGGGCCTTGCCGGTGGCGCCGGTTTTCAGGTAAAAATTGCTCAACAGCAGGGCCGGCGCGACGGCGTCGGGATGGTCGGCATGGGCTTTTTCGAGCCAGCGCTGCGCTTCGTCGAGCTTGCCTTGCGAGGCCGCCAGCTTGGCCAGCGCGGCGGCGAGATCCGGGTTTTTCGGGTCTTTCGCCAAGGCCGCCTCAAAACGCTGTTTGGCGCGCTCCGGCTTTTTCTCCGCCATGTCGATCTGCGCCAGGTTGGTCAGGGCCGGCAGGTAGCGCGCGTCGATCGCCAGCGCCTGTTCGAAGCTGGCGCGCGCGGCCCGTAAATCGCTCAAGGCCAGGTACACGCCGCCTTTCAGGTTCAGCACCAGCGGATTGCTGCCATGCTGCTTTTCCATCGCCTGTACGGCGGCCAGGGCCCTGGCGTTGTCCTTGTTGCGCAGCAAGGTCATCACCAGCATGGTGCCGGCCTGCGGCGTTTTGTCGTCCAGCACGCTGGCGCGCTCCAGTTCGCTGATGGCGCGCGCGCTTTCGCCCTGGCCGAGGCGGCTCACGCCCAGCGCCGCGTGCAGCTTGGAGGTGCCGGGCGCCAGCAGGCTGGCCTTTTCAAAGTAGCCGCTGGCCTTGTCATAGTGGCCGGCGCGAAGATGCGCCTCGCCCACCAGTGACAGCAGCTCCACGTCGTCGGGAAAGGTCGCCAGCAAGGGCTGCAGCAGGTCGATCGCGGCATCGGTCTTGCCGCGCCCCATTTCGATCGAGGCCATCATCTTGCTCGCATACAGATGTTTGGGATGGGCCGCAAGAAACGGCTGCAGATAATTTTCCGCCGGTTGCGGCGCACCGAGCGCCAGTTGCACGGCGCCGCCCAGCAGCAGCGCCGGCATGTGCTCGGGCGCGGCCTTGAGCACCAGTTGCAAGCCTTCCAGCGCCGCCTTGAATTTGCCCTGGCGAAAATCGAGCAGGGCCTGCGCCTGCAGCACGCCCAGGTTGCCGGGCGCACTCTTGCGCGCGCCGGCCAGCTGCGCCGCCGCGTCGGCAAACTTGTTCTCCGTGATATCGAGATTGGCCAGTTCGATGCGCGCCTGCACCTGGTCCGGCTTGAGCTTGAGGATCTGCTGGTAGGCCAGCCGCGCCGGGCCATTGTGACCCTGCAGCCGTTGCAGGTCGCCCTGCAGGCGCAGCGCTTCCAGGCTGTCCGGACTGCCTTTCAAGGCCTGCTCGATCAGCAATTGCGCGGCGGCGATTTGTCCGTCGAGCGCGGCCAGGCGCGCCAGTCCCAGCAGCGCTTCGGTCTGGCCCGGCTGGCGTTGCTGCATGCCGGCAAACAGGGCGCGCGCTTCCTCGTGGCGCCCCAGGGCCAGCAAGGCGTCGCCGCGCAGGGCCAGTACGGCGGTCGACTGGCCTGGATCGCCGGGCAACTCTTTCAAGACCCGCTCGAACTGGCCCAGCATCAGCCAGGCCTTGCCCAGCAGCGGCAGCACCTCGGCCGGCGCCGAGCCCAGGGTTTGCGCCTTGCGCAATTCCTTTTCCGCCGACAAGGCATCGCCCGTGTCGAGATAGATGCCGCCCAGCAGCAGGCGCGCGGCGGCGTTGTCCGCTTCCTTTTGCAGCAGGTTCTTCAGCTGGATGATGGCGGCGCGCGGTTCGCCTTTTTGCTGGTACAGCCGGGCGTCGGCCAGCAGGCTCGCACTGCTCTGGCCGCCATTGCAGGCCAGCAGCAAGGCGCAGCACAGCGACAGCGCGGCGAGACTGATCACGGGATGGGTACGGTGCAGGGAAAGGCGGCGCATGAAATTCTCCGATGGCGGCGTTGGCGGGAAGGGCACAGCACAGGGTAGGAAAGTTGGACGTCGTGCCTGTTGATGAGGCTCAACACGCCGGCGATTGCGCGCGCCAGCTTCCGGCACGGCATGGACTTTCTTGTTCCTGATCAAGAATGGTGCTGGACGCAACCGTAGAATTTCCAGACGGCGGCAAACCGGCCGGCAACCAGATGGAGCGAACAACCATGGACAAGGAAGCAGGCGTGGTGGCGGTGGTAGGACTCGGTTATGTAGGGCTGCAGCTGGCGGTGGCGTTCGGCACGCGCCAGCGCACCATCGGTTTTGATTTGTCGGCGCGCAAGGTGGCCAGCTACCGGGAAGGCGTCGACCCCACCGGCGAAGTCAGCACCGAGCAATTGCGCGCCGCGAAATGGCTCAGCGTGAGCTGCGATCCGGCCGAACTGATGCTGGCCGACTTCCTCATCGTTGCCGTACCCACGCCCGTCGACAGCGCGCACAATCCCGATTTTTCTGCCCTGGCCGGCGCCAGCGCCGCGGTCGGGCGCCACATGAAGCGTGGCGCCACCGTCATTTTCGAATCGACCGTCTATCCGGGCGCCACCGAAGAAATCTGCATTCCCTTGCTGGAACAACATTCGGGCCTGCGCTGGAAAGAGGATTTCCATGTCGGTTTTTCGCCCGAGCGCATCAATCCGGGCGACAAGTCGCACACCCTGGCCAGTATCTGCAAGGTGGTGTCCGGCGATGATGCGGCCACCCTGGAGCAGGTTGCGCGCCTGTATGAAGGCGTGGTCGAGGCCGGCGTGCACCGGGCCTCCAGCATTCGTGTGGCCGAGGCCGCCAAAGTGATCGAAAACACCCAGCGCGACCTGAACATCGCGCTGATGAACGAGCTGGCCATCATTTTCGACCGGATCGGCATCGATACCCTGGAAGTGTTGCAGGCGGCCGGCACCAAATGGAACTTCTTGCCCTTCCGGCCGGGCCTGGTCGGTGGCCACTGCATCGGCGTCGATCCGTATTACCTGACGCACAAGGCGGAAATGCTGGGCTACCACCCGCATGTGATACTGGCAGGGCGCCGCATCAACGATGGCATGGCCAAATTCGTGGCCGAAAAAACCATCAAGGAAATGGTGCGCGCCGGCTTCAAGCTGAAAGGCTCGCATGTCAATGTGCTGGGCCTGACCTTCAAGGAAAATTGCCCCGACCTGCGCAATTCGAAGGTGGTCGACATGATCCATGAGCTGCAAAGCTATGGCGTGCAAGTCCATGTGCACGACCCGGTGGCCGACGGCCGCGAAGCGCTGGAGGAATACGGCCTGACCCTGGAAAGCTGGGAGCAGCTGCCGTGCGCCGAGGCCATCATCAGCGCCGTCTCGCACCAGGCGCTGCTGGCGCGCCCGCTGGCCGACCTCCGCACCAAGGTGGTGGACAACGGCTGTTTTATCGACATCAAGTCGCATTTCGATCCGCGCCCGCTGACCGAGGATGGCCTGCATGTGTGGCGGCTGTGATGTCGGACACTACCGTTTATGAGCAAGCCTGCGCGCAGTTGCGGCTATCGCCCCGGCGCTGGCTGGTGACGGGCGCGGCCGGTTTTATCGGCTCGCACCTGCTGGAAACCTTGCTGAAACTGGGTCAGACGGTACGCGGCCTCGACAATTTCAGCACCGGCCACCGCCACAACCTGGCGCAGGTACGCGAGCGCGTCGGCGAACAGGCCTGGCGGCGTTTTACCTTGATCGAAGGCGATATCCGCGATGCGCAAGCTTGCGCGCGCGCCTGCGCCGGCGTCGATCTCGTGCTGCACCAGGCCGCGCTCGGCTCGGTGCCGCGCTCGATCAGCCATCCACAGCTGTGCTTCGAGGTCAATCTGAGCGGTTTCCTGTGCATGCTGGACGCGGCGCGCGCGGCCGGCGTGGGGCGCTTCGTGTATGCCTCGTCCAGCGCCGTGTATGGCGACCATCCGGGCTTGCCGAAAGTGGAACATGCCATCGGCGCGCCGCTGTCGCCGTATGCCCTGAGCAAGCATGTCGACGAGCTGTACGCGCAATTGTATGGCCGCTGCTATGGCACCGAAGCGGTGGGCCTGCGCTACTTCAATGTATTCGGCCCGCGCCAGGATCCGCTGGGCGCCTATGCGGCCGTGATTCCGCGCTGGCTGGCCGCCATGCTGGCCGGCGAGCCGGTACGCATTAACGGCGACGGCAGCACCAGCCGTGACTTCTGCTATGTCGCCAATGCCGTGCAAGCCAATCTGCTGGCCGCCACCAGCATTCATCCGCAAGCCGTCAACGAGGTCTTCAACGTGGCCGTCAACGGGCGCACCAGCCTGCTGCAACTGCATGCCGCCATGCAAGCCCTGGTGCTGGAGGCACGGCCCGGCCTGCGCTTGCCAGCACCGCTGCATGACGATTTCCGCGCAGGTGACGTGCGCCACTCGCAGGCCGACATCCGCCGCGCGACGCACCTGCTCGGCTACGCTCCCACGCACGACCTGCGCCAGGGCTTGCGCCAGACGGTAGCCTGGTATGCGGCGCAGGAAGTTGCTGCCGCGGCCGATGGTTTGTCGCTTTAACGCGGCAGTGGCGCCGCGCCGCTGTTGGCGTTGCCATGCAACACCCTTGGCGTGCCGCGAAAGTCGGCCGTGTGCAAGGTGACGGGCCGGCGCCAGACCCGGGCGATATAGTCCAGCACCTGTTCCGCCTGTTCCAGCGCCAGCCCTCGGCCGTCGCGCTGATGGTCGTGCCGCAGCACCAGGCTGCCGTCATCGTTGAGCAGGGTGGCCGCGATGCACGGCGCGCCATAATGGTATTTGGGCGCCAGGATGGCCTCGCGGATGGCGTGCAGGTCGCGGCTGGCCAGCCGGGTTTCGCCGTCGAGGCGGCTTTCATGCACGAACAGGCCCAGGCTGCCGGCCAGTTCGGCATCGAGGTGGTTGCGGATAAAGCTGAAATCGTCGTCGTCGCGGCAGATGCGGCGCGCCTCGTCCAGCCCGTGTCGCTGGATGATATGCTCCCACATGGCAAAACCCAGGTGGTAGGGATTGAGCGCCAGCGCCGCCTGCCGCTCGCCCGCATGCGGGCGCACCACGTCCGAATGCGACTTGAGCGCCGCCAGGTACAGTTCCGGCGGTAAAAAATCGGCCTCGCGCAGCAGCCGCGCATGCCAGTAGGAAGCCCAGCCTTCATTCATGATCTGGCAGGCAAACACGGGATAGAAATAGAGCGACTCCTCGCGCACGGCCAGGAAGATATCGCGTTCCCAGTCATCGAGCTCGGGTGCATACCGGGCGATAAACCACAGCAAATCGTATTCGGGGTAGGGCGGCGTCAGGGGCCGCTCCGGCAGGGGAGCCGGTAGCTCGTATTCGCCGGGCAATTGCCGGTAGCGCGCGGAAAACCGGCCGGCGGCGGCTTTTGCGGGCAAGGCGGTCGATGGACAGGATGGATAGGGCTGGCGGTACAGCTCGCCATGGGGTTCGACATGCTGTTCCAGCGCCAGTGCGGCGTCGAGCACAGCCTCCACCTTGTCCTGGCCCTGGGCCTGCCACGCCGCATCGATGCGCCGCGCCCGCGCCGCGCTCTGTTCCAGGATGCGCTTGCCGGCCATGGCGCTGAAACGGACAAACAGGGCGTTGCGGCGGGCAAAGTCGGCATGGCCCAGCACATGCGCCGTCACCAGCGTGTTTTCCGCCAGGGTATTGTCTTGCGCCATATAGGCGTGGCAAGGGTCGCCCGGAAACATGACCTCAAAAATATGCGAGTGGCCCATCTTGCGCTGCACCAGCTGGTGGATATAGCGCACGCCGAAAGACCAGTGGCGCATGCGGACCGGCAAGCCATAGATGGCGATCTCGGCCATGAAACTGCCGGGCACCAGCTCGAAGTCGACCCGGTCGAACTCCAGGCCCAGTTCGAGCGCCAGCGCTTCGATGCGCGCCGCGTGGCCGGCCAGCAGCGCGGCGTCGCCCGTGTCCGCCGTCATGCCGCCGCTCCCTGGGCCGCATGTTCATGCTGGAAAAAATTGCGCAGCGCCGGCCATACACCGCCGGGTTCGGACAAAATACTGGTGTGCAATGGCATGCCGCGCCGCGCCTGCTGCGCGCACAGGGCGTGGGTTTCGGTTTCCAGCGCGCGCGGCATGCCGGTCGCCGTTTCCACATAGCCCATGTAGTTCAGCTCGCTTGCCAGCTCCGCCAGCGCCACGCTGGCCGCGTTGCGGTCTTCGCTGAAGTTTTCGCCATCGGAGGCATAGAACAGATAGGCGTTGTCACGCGCGCCGCCATGGCGCTCGGCCAGCAACTGGCGGCACAGGCGAAACGCGCTCGAGGCCATGGTGCCGCCCATGCCGTGCACCTGGAAAAAGTCGCTTTCCGAAAACGTCCAGGCGCGCGTGGTGTGGGCGATAAAACGCGTGTCGACGCGCGCATAGCTGCGGCGCAGGCCCTGCAGGGCCAGGAAGAAAAACGTTTTCGCCAGCCGGCGCTGGTCCTGGCCCATGCTGGCCGACACATCGAGCACAAAGAACACCACCGCGTCAACGCTGGGCAGCGGGCGCTGCAGCAACTGCCGAAAACGCAGGTCTTCATTGGCGAACGGCACCGGATGCTCCTGCACCGCGCGCCGCTTGATGGCCTCCTTGACGGTACGCCGGCGGTCCAGGCGCGAACGGGCGCCGTGCTTGTCCCAGCCGGCGCGCACCAGCTGTTGCCCGGTGATGGCGCCCGGCCGCCGCGGCTGCAAGTCGGGCAGCTTGAAGTGTTCCCACAGCCAGTCGAGGATATCGTCGACGGAAAACTCCAGCAGCAAACGGATCTCGCCCTCGCCGCCGCCGGCACCTTCTTGCCCGCCATCGCCACCCGGCGCATCGCCTTCCAGCGGCCGCGCCGGGCGCAGCAGATCGCCGGGCTGGCCTTCGCCCTGGCCGGCGCCCGTTTCCAGCCGTGGCGAGGACAGCCTGAAGCGCGCGTGTTCCAGCAGGCGCACCGGTACTTGCACCTTGCGCTGCCGCGCATCGCTGATCAGGTCCGGGCCGGCAATCAGCTCGGGCAAATGGGCTTGCACCGCCTCGCGCACTTTCTGGTTATGCCGCAGCCAGTCGCGCGCGCCACGCGAAAACAGGCCGTACCAGGGCTGGATGGCCGGCGCGCTCATTCCTGCGCCAGCAAGGTGGTGACATAGTTGAGCGCTTCGCGCGCGCTGTGGCCATCGTAGCCATAGTCGTCGACCAGGCGCTGCTCGACCGCCGACACCTTGGCGCGCACCTCATCGTCGGGCCGCGTGCTGGAACCGACCAGGCGCAGCACGTCGCGCCGCTGCTCGAACAGATAATGCTGGACTGCGTCGCGCAGCGGCGCATGGCTGGCCAGGCCGAACGGCTCGCCGCGCTTGAAGGCGCCCATGGCCTTGCGCACCACTTCCTGGCGAAACGACTGCTTGCCCGAGTCGCTGACATGGATTTTTTCTTCCACCGCGCGCAGGAAGCGCTCATCGGGCCGGCGTTCGTCACCGGTGATCGGATCGCGCACCTGGCGGTTGTCCAGCATCGCTTCGACTTCGTCGAGGTATTTGTCCAGCAAGTCCTGCGCCTCCTGCTCGAACGAGACGAACAGGGCCTTGTGCACGTCGGCCTTGACCCAGCGGTTATAAAAATCCTTGCGTGCCAGCACCAGGTAATCGATCCATTTGCGCTTGCGGCGCGGCTCGATACGGGCGTCGTTCTCGATGCTGTCTTTCAGGGCCAGCAGCACGTCCATGGTGCTCAGGCTGTTGCGTTCGGCCGCGATAATCGCATGCGACAGCGCATTGATCACGAAGCGGGGCGACACGCCCGACAGCGCTTCGTCCTGGCGCGATGTATCGCGTTCGCGCTCGCGCAAGCGCCGCACCTCGGCCTGGTTCAGGTCTTCCACGTCTTCGCCGGCATGGATGCGCAGCCGTTGCACCAGCTCGGCCTCTTTTTCGTCACCGTCCTGCAGGCGGCTCAGGATGGCGAACACGGCCGCCGCATGCAGCGCATGCGGGTCCAGGTGCACGGCGCGAAAGGCGGGCGCCGACAGGATCAGCTTGCGGTAGATGCGCGCTTCCTCGCGGTAATCGAGGGTGTATGGCACTTGCACGATGACCATGCGGTCGAGCAAGGCCTCGTTCTCGCTTTCCTGCACGAACTTGCGGAATTCGGCCAGGTTGGTGTGGGCGATAATGGTTTCATCGAGGTAGATCAGCGGAAAACGCGAGACCTTGACGTTTTTCTCTTGCGTCAGCGTCAGCAGCAGATACAGGAACTCACGCTTGACCTTGAGGATTTCGATCATTTCCAGCATGCCGCGGCTGGCCGCATACACGGCGCCGGACCACGACCAGGCGCGCGGATCGCCCTCGTCGCCATACTGCGCCACCTTGGACAGGTCGACCGAACCGACCAGGTCGGCCAGGTCGGCGGTGGTCGGGTCGTGCGGCGCATAGGTGCCGATGCCGCAGCGGCCCGCTTCGGACAGCACGATGCGCTCGACCGGCATCTGCAAGAAGTCGCCCTGGTACTGTTCGTCAAGCCGGGCGCGGCAGTGGGGACACAGCTCGCCGTGCAGCTCGACGCCATAGCTGGCGCGAAAGTCGCTGCGCATGCCCTGCGGCACCAGGTGCAGCGGCGATTCATGCACCGGGCAGCCGGCGATGCCATACAGCGCGCCGTCGTCGCTGCGGCTGTACGCCTCCAGGCCGCGCTTGAGCAGGATCACCAGGGTCGACTTGCCGCCCGAAGGCGGCCCCAGCAGCAACAGCATGCGCCTGCCCACTTCCGAGCCGGCCGCCGCGGCCTTGAAGTAGGCGGCGACCCGGCCGATGGCGACATCGATGCCGAACAGCTCATCGTCGAACAGGCCGCAGTGAAACTGGCCGCCGGCGTCTTCATGGCCGCTGGCGCGCAGCATGTCCCACACATATTCATGGGCGCTGCGGCCCAGCAGGGCGGCGCGTGCGGGCAGCACCTGGGCCAGGAAATCGTCGAAGCGCCCGCTCCAGCGCACGGCGCGGTGGGCCTCGTTGAAACCGGCCATGCCACGCAGGAATTGCGCGCGCAAGGCTTCGTTGTCGCCGTCCTGGTCCAGCATGGGTTGCGCCAGTGTCATCCGTGAGCTTGTCATGTTCCCCTTCCATGCGCCATGCATGCGGTCGATGAAAGCAGTATAGGACGCTGGGCCTGCGGGGATGCCTGATGTGGCTCAATTGAAAAAGCGGAACTATCGTGTAGATAAATTGCCACCGGCGGGCGCCGGCGGCAATATGATGCGCAGCGAGTGTTATTTGCTCAGACGGGCAATCGCTTCAGCCACGCCGGCGCCATAGGCCGGATCGCACAGGGTGCAGTTGCCGATATGGCGTTCCTTGACTTGCGTCGAGGCGCCCGAGATGGCGCGCGCCGTGTTGTCGAACAGCGCCTGCTGCTGTTCCTGCGTCATCAACTGGAACAGGGCCCGTGGCTGAGAGTAATAATCCTCGTCGACACGGTGGTTCCAGTGATCGGCGGCGCCTTCGATCGACAGCGGCGGCTCGCGGAAGTCCGGCTGTTCGGCCCATTCCTGGGCGCTGTTCGGCTCGTAAGCCAAAGTGCCGCCGTGGTTGCCGTCGACCCGCATCTGGCCGTCGCGGTGGTAGCTGTTGAACGGGCACTTCGGCGCATTGACCGGGATCATGCTGTGGTTCACGCCCAGGCGGTAGCGCTGCGCATCGCCATACGAGAACAGGCGGCCTTGCAGCATCTTGTCCGGCGAAAAGCTGATGCCGGGCACCACGTTGGCCGGGTTGAAGGCCGCCTGTTCGACTTCGGCGAAATGATTGTCGGCATTGCGGTTCAGTTCCAGCACGCCCACTTCGATCAAAGGATAGTCGCCGTGCGGCCACACCTTCGACAGGTCGAACGGGTTCAGATGGTAGCTGCCCGCTTCCTGCTCCGGCATGATCTGCACGAACAGGGTCCAGCGCGGGAAATCCTTGTTTTCAATGCTCTCGTACAGGTCGCGGTGCGAGCTCTCGCGGTCCTTGCCGACCAGCGCTTCAGCTTCGGCGTCGGTCAGGTTCTCGATCCCTTGCTGGGTCTTGAAGGTGAACTTGACCCAGAAACGTTCGTTCTGGGCATTCAGGAAGCTGAAAGTATGGCTGCCGAAACCGTGCATGTGGCGGAAGGTGCGCGGCAGGCCGCGGTCGCTCATCACCACGGTGATCTGGTGCAGCGCTTCGGGCAGCGAGCTCCAGAAATCCCAGTTGCTGTTGGCGTTGCGCAAGCCGGTGCGCGGGTCGCGCTTGATGGCGTGGTTCAGGTCGGGAAACTTGAGCGGGTCGCGCATGAAAAAGACCGGCGTGTTATTGCCGACCAGGTCCCAGTTGCCTTCTTCGGTGTAGAACTTGAGGGCGAAACCGCGGATATCGCGTTCCGCATCGGCCGCGCCGCGCTCGCCGGCCACGGTCGAGAAACGGGCGAACAGCGGCGTTTGCTTGCCGACCTGGCCGAAAATCTTGGCGCGCGTGTAGCGCGTGATGTCGTGGGTGACGGTAAACGTGCCGTAGGCGCCGGAACCCTTGGCGTGCATGCGGCGTTCGGGGATCACTTCACGGTCGAAGTGGGCCAGCTTTTCCAGGAACCAGACATCTTGCAGCAGGGCGGGGCCACGCGGACCGGCCGTCTGGATATTCTGGTTGTCGACGACAGGCGCGCCAAAGGCGGTGGTGAGCTTTTTCATTGGACTCTTTCTTTATTATAAGTATTCAGATCATACAAGCAAGCCACCAACATGTGCCACTCCCTAAAGATCAGGTGATCAGGTGCTCAGAACCGGTTCCAGTTGTTATGCCGGTGTTCGGTCGCTTCCTTCAGCAGATGGCCGGCGCGCAGCGCGTCGTCGGCCTGCACCGTCATGGCCAGCTCCTGGATGGCGGGCGGGTAGTCGTGGTGGGCTGACTCTTCCAGCAGGGCCAGGCCCTTGTCCACATCTTGCTCGACGCCACGGCCTTCGCGATACGCGTTGTACAGCAAAAACATGGCGTGGGCATTGCCCAGTTCGCTGGCGACGGCCAGCCAGCGCGCCGCCTCGGCCGGGTTCCTGGCCACCCCTTCGCCATTCGCCGCCAGCAGGCCCAGCATCAGCGCCGCCCTGGCGTGCTGCCGCTTTGCCGCCATGCGGTACCACGACCAGGCCTGGCCCGGTGCGCCCGGGCGCAGCATCTGGCCCATCTCGAAGGCCGCTTCCGTGTCGCCGGCGCGCGCCGCCTGCTCGAACAGGCGCAAGGCGTCGGCGCGGCGTTCCGGACGACTCTGGTAGACCAGGGCCAGCTCGCGCTCGGCCACCGGCCAGCCCTTGCCGGCCCAGGCCCGCACCCTGCGTTCGGCCTGCTTGTCGCCGGCCTGGCGCGCATGCATGGCGGCCGCCTCGATTTCCGCCGTAGTCGGTGGTGGCGGCGCCTGGCAAGCCGCCAGGGCGGTGGCCAGCATGAGGGCGGGAAAGGCGAGGGCCGTTTTCATCGCATGCTCCTTATTTGCTCAGGTCGATCGCGTACTTGGCAAAGCCGCTGGCGTCCAGTGCGCCTTCGGCCACCACATTGGCGATGCCGCCGCTTTTTGCCAGCGCCAGGTGGCCGGGCGCCGAGCGCAGGATCACCGGGCCGGCGGTGGCGGTCTTGACAAAGCTCCAGCTGCGCGCGCTGCCGTTGTCGGCCAGGGTCACCTTGCCGGCGCCCTTGCCAGCCAGGGCCAGCAGGTAGTTGCTGACCACCGCCTGGTTGGCGTCGGGCGACTTGATGATGGTCTTGCTGCCGTCTATGCCGGGCACGGCGCCGCCGCCACCGGCGCGGTAATCATTGGTGGCGACGATAAAGTCGTCGCTGTCCGCCACCACCGCGCCCTTGTGGCGCAGGTTGACGATGCGGCTGCCGGCTGGCTTGGTCACGTCGATCTGGTATGTCAGCGCATTGTTTTCCGCGTAGAACACGTCATAGTTGTAGATGGTGCCGTAGGTCGGCACCAGGTCCTGCTCGGTCGTCTTGGCCGGGTCGATCTGGGCAAACTGTTTGGCCGAGGTTTCCAGCCACGCTTTCAGGTCCGAACCCTTGATCTTCACGGCTTGCAGGTTGTTGTTGCTATATAAATACAGGTCGCCCGGATTGCGCACCTGCAGGCCGACCGGCGCCGCCGGCGTTGCGCCAGCAGCCACGTCGGTAAAGTCCGATGGCCCGTTGCGGCCCGCCTTGAATGGCGCGCTGCAGGAAATCACCGGGATATTCTTGTAGCTGGCCAGGGTCGCATCGGTGCTGGTGGCAATGAAGTTCTTCACATAATCTAGCTGGGCCTGGTTGACCAGCTGGATCGCGCTGACGTCGCCCACCAGCGCGAAATAGGCCGACATTTCAAAGTCGGTGCTGACGCCCAGCGGCTTTTTGGCATAGGCGATGGTGGCGTCATGCTCGGTGGCCACCAGCGGCGCGATCGCCGGGTCGGCCTTGACGTTGCTGCCATCGGCCAGCTTGAAGCCGCGCGACTCGACGGTCGTCTTGTCCTGCTGCACCACCCATTTGCCGCCCTGGTAGACCATGGTCAGCTTGATGATGCCCAGGCGGCGGCCCCAGCTTTGCGCCATCACGGTAGGCACGCCGTTGACAAAACCCTTGTCGCCATCGATTTTGGCGCTGGCCGGGAAGGCGGTGAACGAGGCGTCCAGCGCGGCCGCGCCCGCTTCACGGCCTTTCGGGAAAATCAGGTGCGAATGGCCGATCATCAGCGCGTCGATGCCGGTGCTGGTCAGATGATAGCTGCCGTTTTCCATTTTCGGGCTGTAGGCGCTGGTGTCCAGGCCGCCGTGCGACAGCGCCACCACCAGGTCGGCGCCCTTGGTGCGCAGCTCGGGCACATACTGTTTCGCCGCTTCCTGCAGGCCGGTCACGCTGACCTTGCCGGCCAACACTTTTTGATCCCATTCCAGGATTTGCGGCGGCACAAAGCTCATCACGCCAATATTGATCTTGACGTTGAGCTTGCTGCCATCGGGCGCCACCGCGGCGAAATCGCGCGGCAGCAGGGCGTACGGCTGGAAGATCGGCTTGCCGCTGGCCACGCCGACCACATTGCTCAGCACGGAAGGGAAGGTCGGCGCGCCACAGGTGCCGGTCGGTTTGCTGACGCCGGGAATGGCGAAATCGGTATTCGTGATCTGGCTCAGGTAGGCCAGGCCATAGTTGAATTCATGATTGCCCATGCCGCCCGCGTCGTACTTGAGCGCGTTCATGGCCTTGTGCACGGCCAGGGTGGCGGTGCAGGGAACGGGCGTGGCCACCGCCTGCAGGTCGGCCAGCAAGGTGCCCTGGATCACGTCGCCATCGTCGAGCAGCACGTTGTTGGGATACTCGGCGCGCGCCGCCTGGATCAGGGTCGAAGTGCGTTCCAGGCCCAGGCTGGTGTCTTCGGCCAGCGCATAGTAGTTGTAGCTGAGCACGTTCGAATGGATGTCGGTGGTTTCCAGCAGCGCCACGGTGACCGTCGTACCTTCAGGAATGTTGGCCGCCCTGTTCGAACTGCCGTTGCAGCCCACCAGGCCCACACCAGCCAGCGCCGCCATCATGATCCAGTTTGTTTTCATTGCGATTCTCGGAAAGATTCAAAGGACGCGACTGTAGCGCTGTCATATGACGGCCGAATGACAGCGGCAGCGCGCCAAGAAATTTTCTTCAAATGCAATTTAGCTGCATTATAATCCGTAAACGCAACTTAACTGCAACAAGGAAAATCATGGCCACATCGATGCAACTACGCAAGCTTCCCGTCACCGTGCTGTCCGGCTTTCTGGGCGCTGGCAAGACCACCTTGCTCAACCATATATTGCGCAACCGCGAGGGCAAGCGGGTCGCCGTGATCGTCAACGACATGAGCGACGTCAATATCGACGCCTCCCTGATCCGCGAGGGCACGCAGGCGGCCGGCGCGGCCCTGTCGCGCACCGAGGAAAAACTGGTCGAGATGTCGAACGGCTGCATCTGCTGCACTCTGCGCGACGACCTGCTGCTGGAAGTGCGGCGTCTGGCCGAGGAAGACCGCTTCGATTACCTGCTGATCGAGTCGACCGGCGTGGGCGAACCGATGCCGGTGGCGGCCACCTTTGACTTCGAGGACGAAGACGGCGTCAGCTTGAACCAGGTGGCGCAGATCGACTGCATGGTCACCGTGGTCGACTGCGCCAATATCTTGGCCGACTTCGGCAGCGAAGATACCCTGCTGCAGCGCGGCGAGACGGCGGGCGAGGGCGACGACCGCCAGCTGGCGAACCTGCTGACGGAACAGATCGAGTTTGCCAATGTGATCGTGCTCAACAAGGTCGAGATGGTCGACGCGGCCGAGCGGCTGCGCGTGCTGGCCCTGATCAAGGCGCTCAATCCCGCTGCGCGCGTGATCGAGACCAATCAATCGGTGGTGCCGCTCGACGCCATCATGGGCACCGGCCTGTTCGACCTGCAGCAGGCGGCCAATATGCCGGGCTGGGCGCAAGAGCTGGCCGGCGTGCATGTGCCCGAGACGGAAGAGTATGGCATCAGCAGTTTTGTCTACCGCGCCAGGGAGCCGTTCCATGCGCAGCGCCTGTACGACTATATTTCGCAGCCGATTGCCGGGGTGGTGCGCAGCAAGGGCTATTTCTGGCTGGCCAGCCGTCCGGAATGGGTGGCCAGCCTGTCCGGTGCGGGCAAGCTGATGAATATCGAACCGGTGGGCCTGTGGTGGGCCGCCGTGCCGCAGGAACGCTGGCCGACGGACGCCGAATCGCTGGCCGAACTGAAGGACGGCTGGAGCGAGACTTATGGCGACCGCTACCAGGAAATCGTGTTTATCGGCCAGGACATGGACCGGGCCGCCATCGAAGCCGACCTGAAGCGCTGCCAGCTGAACGATACCGAAACGCGCCAGGGCATGGCCGCCTGGCGCAAGCTGCCCGACCCGTTTCCGCAGTGGCAGCGCATGGATGAACTGGACGAGGCCGCATGATGGACGACGATGTGATGCCCGAGCTGATCCCGGTCACCATCATCACCGGCTTTCTCGGCAGCGGCAAGACCACTTTGCTCAAGCGCATCTTGCAGGGCAAGCATGGCCTGCGCATTGCGGTGATCGAAAATGAGTTCGCGGCCGAAAGCATCGACAATGCGCTGCTGGTGCAGGACAGCGAGGAACAGATCGTCGAGATGAACAATGGCTGCATCTGCTGCAGCGTGCGTGGCGACCTGATCCGTATCCTGGGTGAATTGCAGAAAAAACGCGCTGCGGACACGCTGGCGTTCGACCATGTGATCATCGAAACGACGGGCCTGGCCGCGCCGGGGCCGGTGGCGCAGACCTTTTTTGCCGAGCCGTCCGTCAGCGCCTTTTACATGCTCGACGCGATCCTGACGGTGATCGACGCGCGCCATGCCCAGCAGCAATTGACCGAGCACCGCGAAGCGCAGGAGCAAGTGGGTTTTGCCGACCGCATCCTGCTGTCGAAAACCGACCTGGTCAGCAAGGAGGAGCTGGCCGCGCTGCGCCAGCGCCTGCTGGCCATCAATTGCCGCGCGAGCATGCAGAAGGTGAGTTTCGGCAATGTGCCGCTGCGCGATATCCTCAATATCCGCGGTTTCAACCTGAACGCCATCGTCGAGCTGGAACCGGATTTCCTCGGTGAACTGGGACACCGCCATGGCGACGGCGTGCAGTCGTTTGTCTACCACCAGGCCCAGCCGCTGGACTTGATGAAGGTGGAGAATTTTCTCGACGCCATCGTGCAGCTGTTCGGCACCCAGCTGATGCGCTACAAGGGCATTTTATACATTGCCGAGTCGCCGTGCCGCGCCGTGTTCCAGGGCGTGCACATGCTGATGGGCTCGGAACTGGGGGCGCCGTGGCGCGACGGCGAAACGCGGGCCAGCAAGATGGTGTTTATCGGCCGGGGCTTGCCGCAGGACACCTTGATACGGGGCCTGGACCGCTGCGTGGTGGGTTATCAGGCGCCGGAGCTTGCCGCTACTTACAGCGCGGACACAGTCCCTTGATCAGGTAGTCGACGTCGCCGCCGCTGAAGCCTTCGGGCAGGGCGACGGGGGCCGGTAGCTTGACTTCATTGAAACAGGTGACGGTGGCGCATTTGTTGCACTGGAAATGGGCGTGCTCGTGCGCCTGGTGGCCGCCGCCGGCACTGAAGCGCCACACCTGGTCGCCGCCAGCAATGCGGTGCACCAGCTCGTTTTCGGTCAGCCATTCCAGCACGCGGTACAGCGTGACGGAATCGATATCGCTGTCCTGCGCCAGCGCCTGCTGGATTTCATGGTGGGTCAGCGACTGGCTTTGCGCCATCAAAAAGTCCAGCACCTTCACGCGCGTCTTGGTAACGCGGGCATTGGTGCTGCGGATCAGCGATTCAGCTTGTTCGGTAGAAGAAGTCAACATAATGTTTGCCTGCATGCGCATGGTCTTCAAGCGGCGCGGTCGCCGTGTCTTTGCCATGCCGTTTTACCGCATCTTAACATGCCTGCCCACCTGCCTGTCAGGGCTTGAACGTCCAGTAGCGCCCCTTGGGCGTGTCGACCGGATCGAGAAAGCGCTGGTCGGCGCGCGCATTGTCATGGATCAGATAAAACATGTCGGACAGGGCCGAGCGCTGCTCGGCAAAATAGCTGTGCTTGAGGAAACCGGTGTCCACTCCGGTGGCGTCGATGGTTTCCACGCCGGCCAGCAGCAGCATGCCTTCGCCGCTGTCGCCCGCGCGCCGGTAGCCGTGCACCAGTTTGGACGCGGCCAGCGCCAGGTCTTCCGACGAGGCGTACAGCGTTACAGGATGTTGTGCGGCGGTCAGGCGCGGCGCGATTTCCTGCTGGAATACATCAGCGTCGATATCGGGCGCCGTCAGGATGATCTCGGCGATGCGCCTGGCCAGTTCGGGCTGGGTCTCGATCAGCCCGGCCACGGCGCGCGCCAGGCCCCGGTTGCCCATGCTGTGGCCGATCAGATAGACTTTGGCGGCCTCGGTCTTTTGCAGGAAGTCCGTCAGGAAAGCCTGCAGATGCGGCGTGCTCCATTCGATATTGTTTTCATCGACCGTATAGCGCGCCACGCCGCCCTGCGAAGGCCAGCTGTAGAACACGGGCGCGCCATCGAAGCCGAGGTCGTACGCCATCTGCCCCGTGCGCCGCGCCGCGTCTTCGAAGCTGACGTTGTAGCCATGGATAAAGACAAAGGCGCTGCCGCTGGCGGACGCCTTGACCTGCGCGGCGATGCCGGCAAAGAAACGGGCCTGGTCCTCCACCTCGGCGTCGAGCAGCACCACGTGCCTGGCCGGGTCGGCACGAAATTCCAGGCGCCACAGGGAAGGCGACTCCAGCTCGCCCATGCGGTGGTCGCGCGGGATGCTGATCTCGCAGTGGCCGTAGCTGAGACCGGCGTTGTGACTGCGCTCGTTGCCGAAACGCTGCGCGGCCGGCTTACCCAGGTCGCGCTGGCGGTCGGTGGCAAAGCCCACCTTGACCACCGCATAGTTCGACACCAGCGCGCTTTTTTCCACGCTGGCCTGTAGTGGCGCGGCCTCGGGCGGGGGCAGCTGCTCCAGCAGCGCTTGCGCGGCAAACAGGGTGGCCATGTCGTCGGGCGCCTTGGCCGTGGCCACGGCTTTCGACAGCGCCAGGCGCAGTGCCGGGCTATCGGGTGCCGCTTCCAGGCTGGCGATGGCGGCCAGCACGTCGGCGCCGCCGTCCAGCTGGCCGATGGCCGCTTTCAGGCGCCGGTAAGCATCGGCAAGGGAATCGGGCGCAGTATTGGAAGCCGCGGCGGGCGCGCCTTGGGCAATCGCGGCCGCCACCGCCTTGGTGATCAAGTCCATGTGCCACCTGCCTCTCTGTGCAATATGAATGGATGATCAATTCATCTTGCCATAAAAGCACGCTGCGCGCCAGCGGCGCGCACGGACTCAGTGCTGTTCGCCGCCGCCGAACTGCTGGGCCAATGATTGCAAAGGCGTCACGCCCAGGCCGCTGCGGCCCGCATGCTCGGGAATCGCCACGCGCACCGGCTTGCTGTTCATATTGGTCGACGACAGCACATTGCTGGTGGTGTCCGGCGCCGCGTTCCATACCGGATCGACAATACCTTCGAACACATGCTTCAATTGCTCGCCCCAGGTGTCGCGGATCATGCGGAAATACTGGTTTTTTTCATCGATGGTGACAAACCGCGTGACGGCCAGGCGCTCGGTTTCATAGACCAGCAGATCCAGCGGCAGGCCGACCGAAATATTCGAGCGCAAGGTCGAATCCATGGAAATGAGCGCACACTTGGCCGCTTCATCGAGGCCGGTTGCAGGGTTGATCACGCGGTCGATGATGGGCTTGCCATACTTGGCTTCGCCGATCTGGAAATAGGTGTTTTCATCGTGCGATTCGATGAAGTTGCCGGCCGAATAGACCTGGAACAAGCGGCAGCGCTCGGCGCCTATCTGGCCACCGAAGATGATGCTGACATTGAAGTCGATGCCGCAGGCGGCCAGCGCCTTGGCCTCGCGCTGGTGCACGGTGCGCACGGCGTCGCCGACGATGCGCGCTGCGTCATACATGCTGGTCACGTTCCAGATGCTGCGCCCGTCGCTGTCGACATGTTCGGCAACGATCTGGCGGATCGCCTGCGAGATCGAGAGGTTGCCGGCGGTCATCATGACCAGCATGCGGTCGCCCGGATGTTCAAACACGCTCATCTTGCGGAAGGTGCCGACCTGGTCCACGCCGGCATTGGTACGGGAGTCGGACAGGAACACCAGGCCCTGATTCAGGCGCATGCCTATGCAATAAGTCATCGGAAACGATATAAATCAAAAGACGTCATTTTACACCAGGCGAGCTGGCAGGCCCCGGCCAGCCTCGCCGGCTTGCCTGATGCCACCACTTAAGCGGGCACGATCTGCACATCGACGCTCATGGTTTCCTTGCCGCCGCCCCGGCGCACGCCGCGCACGGGCGCGGCCGAATCGTAGTCGCGGCCGATCGCCAGGCGGCAATACGCATCCGTCATCAGCCGCGCATGCGTAACGTCGATGCTGACCCAGCCTGAAAAATCGCTGTCGACCACCCAGGCGTCGACCCAGGCGTGGCTGGCCGCGTGGCCGGTGGTGCCCGGATCGATATAGCCGGAGACATAGCGCGCCGGGATGTCCCAGGCATGGCAGCAGGCCAGGTACAGATGCGCATGATCCTGGCACACGCCGCGCCCCAGCGCCAGGGCGGCGATGGCGGTGGTGGTTACCTCGGTGGCGCCGCTTTCATAGGCCACCTTGCCGGCGATGTTTTCGGCCAGTTGCAGCAAGTGGCGGGTGGCGGCCGGAGTGCCCCGGTCCGGCAGACTGGCGGCGGCCAGCTCGACGATCGTGGGGTCCGCTTCGGTCAGCCGCGTCGGCATGGTAAACAACAGCGGCGAGAGCGTGTCGACCAGATTCAGCCGGCCCTGGTACGGATAGATGGTTTCCACCGAGCCCTGCACCACCAGCGACAGCGCCTGGTGCTTGCCGTTGATGGTCAGCATCTGCGACAGGTTGCCGTAGGCATCCGTATATGCGTGGCACTGGCCAGGCGTGTTGATCTGCCAGGACAGCGCGCGCTGCTGCGGTTCGATGCGCGGCGTCAGGTGCAGCTGCTGGATGGTGTACGCCAGCGGCCTGCTGTAGTGATACGTGGTTTCGTGGCGTATGGTGAGTATCATCAGGCCGCCAGGGGAACGAGGAAGTCACGGCTGACGCGGTTGCCCAGTTCATAAATATTTTCCAGGAACTCGGTCAGGGTATGGTGCAGGCCCGCCTTCAGGATGTCGTCGATATGGCCGAATTTCAGTTCGGCATGCAACCGTCCCGCGAAACGCTCGGTATCGGCCGACACATCGTTGCGGATATGGTGCAGATTGTCGACCACGTCATCCATGCAGGCCAGCAGCGAGCGGGGCATGTCGCCGCGCAGGATCAGCAGGTCCGCCACGCGGTCGGGCGTGATCACGTCGCGATACACCTTGCGGTAGATCTCGAAGCCCGATACCGAACGCAGCAGCGCCGCCCAGTAATAGAAATCGCGCTGGGCGATGTCTTTCGACGCATCCTTGGCGCCATGGAACTTCACATCCAGGATGCGCGCCGTATTGTCGGCCCGCTCCAAAAAGGTGCCCAGGCGTATGAAATGGATGGCTTCGTCTTTCAGCATGGTGCCCAGGGTCACGCCGCGCGACAGGTGCGAGCGGTATTTGACCCACTCGAAAAAAGCGCTCGGGTCGGTTTCCAGCAGATTGCTTTTCAGGCGTTTCTGCATGTCGAGCCAGGTGGCGTTCTGGGTTTCCCACACTTCGGTGGTCAATGTGCCGCGCACGGCGCGGGCGTTTTCACGCGCGCCCGTCAGGCAGGCGATGATCGACGACGGGTTGTTCGGGTCGCGCACCATGAAGTCGAGCACGTCGCGCGTATGGAAGCGGCCGTACTTGGCATCGTAGGCGCTTTGCAGCTCGGAAATGCCGAGCGTGGCGCGCCAGCCTTGCTCGGCGTCTTCCTGCGATTGCGGCAGCATCGAAGTCTGCATGTTGACGTCGAGCATGCGGGCCGTGTTTTCGGCGCGTTCGGTGTAGCGGGCCATCCAGAACAGGTGATCGGCGGTGCGGCTCAGCATTATTTGTCTCCAGCGAAAGATTTTTCCAGTACCCAGGTATCCTTGGTGCCGCCCCCTTGCGAGGAGTTGACCACCAGCGAGCCTTCGCCCAGCGCCACGCGGGTCAGGCCGCCCGGCACCATCGAGATGGTCTTGCCCGATAACACGAAGGGGCGCAAATCGATATGGCGCGGCGCAATACCCGATTCCACGTAGGTAGGGCAGGCCGACAGTGCCAGGGTGGGCTGGGCGATATAGCCGCTCGGGTTGGCCAGCAGGCGCTGGCGGAAATCCTCGATCTGCGCGGTGCTGGAAGCGGGCCCGACCAGCATGCCGTAGCCGCCGGCGCCATGCACTTCCTTGACCACCAGCTTGGGCAGGTTGGCCAGCACGTAACTCAGGTCGGCCGATTTGCGGCACTGGTAGGTCGGCACGTTGTTGAGGATCGGCTCTTCCGACAGGTAGAACTTGATCATGTCGGGAACAAAAGGGTAGATCGACTTGTCGTCGGCCACTCCGGTGCCGATCGCGTTGGCCAAAGTGACCCTGCCGGCACGGTAGACCGACAGCAGGCCCGGCACGCCCAGCGAGGAATCGGAACGGAAGGCCAGCGGATCGAGGAAATCGTCGTCGACCCGGCGGTAGATCACGTCGACCCGTTTCGGCCCGCGCGTGGTGCGCATGTAGACCGAATTGTCGTTGACGAACAGATCCTTGCCTTCGACCAGCTCCACGCCCATCTGCTGGGCCAGGAACGCATGTTCGAAATAGGCCGAGTTGTACATGCCCGGCGTCATCACCACCACGGTCGGGTCATCGACGCCCATCGGCGCCACCGAACGCAGGTTGTCGAGCAGCATGTCCGGGTAGTGGTCGACTGGCGCCACGCGGTTGCGCGCAAACAGCTCGGGGAACAGCCGCATCATCATCTTGCGGTCTTCCAGCATGTAGGACACGCCGGAAGGCACGCGCAGATTGTCTTCCAGCACATAGAATTCGCCCTGGCCGGCCCGCACGATATCGACGCCGGCAATATGCGCGTAGATATCGGAGGCGACCGAGATGCCCTGCATTTCCGGACGGTATTGCGCATTCTTGTAGATCTGCTCGGCGGGGATAATGCCGGCCTTGATGATGTTCTGGTCGTGATAGATATCATGGATGAACATGTTCAGGGCCTTGACCCGCTGCACCAGGCCGGTTTGCATCTGCGCCCATTCATCGGCGGGAATAATCCGGGGAATCGTGTCGAACGGAATCAGGCGTTCCGTGCCGGCATCGTCGCCATACACGGCGAACGTGATGCCCACGCGGCGAAACGTCAGGTCGGCCTCGGCCCGTTTGCGCTCGATGGTCTCCGGCGATTGCTGCTCCAGCCATTGATGGAACTCACGATAGTGTTCACGGACCTTGCTTTCCGTACCCACCGCCTCAGCTGTCATTTCATTGAAAAAATTCGCCATATTATTATTTCCCCCTAGAACCTGATTATCAGCTTACCTCAGCATTAGGCTCAGCACGAAGCGTGCCAGAGAGAAAGTAACAAAAAAGACCATTATTAATGCATCGTTGTGTGAGCTGCACCGCATTGGTGCGTCCAAGGTGGCAAGACGTGCGGTATTGGGGACGGCGAATTGAGAATTCAGGCGCCGGGAGTGACGAAGGGACGGCAATCGACGGGCAGGTCGAGGATGAAAGAAGTACCGCTGGCGGGGGCGCTGTCGACGGCGACGCTGCCGCCATGGCTTTCGGCCACATTCTGCACATAGGGCAGGCCGATGCCCCAGCCCGGTGCGGGCGCATGGTTGTCGCGCCGCAGATAGTCGAAGATGCGCATCATCTGTTCTTCGGCGATGCACGGCCCGCTGTTGTGCACGCTGACTCTTACCCGGTCATGCTCGTGCTCCAGCAGCACGTCGATGGCACCCTCGTCGCCATACTTGACGGCATTGCCGAGCAGGTTTTCCAGCGCGCGGCGCAGCGAATTTTCGCACCACCAGCCGGTGACAGCCGCACCGGCCACCCGGCATTTGCCCGGGTGCTGCAGATTGACCTGGTCGCAGACCGACTGCGCCAGCGGCAGCAGGTCGAATTGCGTCAGTGCCAGTGGCAAATGCTGGCCCCGGTGATAGCTGAGCGTGTCGAGCAATTCCTCGATCATGGTGTCGAGCCGCTTGCCGTAGTCGACGATGCGCTGCGTCAGTTCGGTGATTTTTTCCGGCTCCAGTCTGGCCCGGCGCTGCAGCAACTGCGCGCTGACCAGGATCACCGACAGCGGGTTGCGCATGTCGTGCGACAGGCCGGCGGCGATGCGGCGCTGGAAACTTTCATGCATGGCCGTAAATTCACGTATCGACTCACGCACGGCGATGTCGATCGAGGCGTGCAGGATGGCCCAGTCGCCGCGCCGCAAGGGCAGGCCGGCCGCCAGCGCCGCTTCGGCAAAGCAGTCGCGGAAGATCTGGTATTCCTGGATCACCTGTTCCGGGCCGTAGCTGGTCATGCGCGCCCGTTCGTTGCCATGCACGGCGGGCACATTGCTGTTGCTGGCCGCATTCTGGCGCGGGTTGCCCGGCGACAGCGCCTCGGCCAGGTGGTCGAAAAACGCCGGCATGGTATTGATCAGTATCGGCGGCAACAATTGCTCGGCGCCGCGCACGCTGGCGCGCACGCGGTGCTCCCATTCGTGCAGCACGGCCTCGCGCAGGTCGGCAATGCGCTGCGTGCGCAAACGTGGACGCGCGGCAGGGAAAGTATGGTCGTGGGCAAGTGACAAGCTGGCTCCAGGCTGCGCGCGGCGGCACGGTCCGATGCGCGGCCCTCCAGTATCCTACAAATGTGCGGCTTTATTGGGCCGTTGAAGGACTGCCGCGCTGCTCCATGATATAAATCAATTGTGCGATCGATTCTGACCAGGTAATCAGCGAAAAGTTCTGCGGATCGTCGTGGCCATTCGCGTAGCCTGTGTCGAGCACGGCATGGAAGGCGGGGATCAGCCACTGCCCCTTGCGCACGCTGGCGGCGATATACAGCAGGGCCAGCCGTTCGTACTGGGCCGGCGTAAAGCCGGGCTCGGGCGCCAGGCCGTCATTGCCGCGCCCGCCGGCCGGGTCGGACTTGCGCGGCTGTACCAGTTCCACATGCAGGAACAGGCCGGTCAGCGAGGGCTTGTCCTTTTCCAGCTTGCTGGCAAAATTGGCGATGTCAAAACCGTGCACGGCCACCGACTCGCCGAGCCGGTTGACATACACATGGCCTTTCGGCCCGGCGCCCCTGGCCGGGTTGCGCAGCGCAAAATCATTGAAATCCCAGTCGCGCGCATCGATGGCGGCGGGAATCGGCTCAAGCAGGAAATTCGGATAGCTGGTGTCGTGGATCACGAAATAGCGTGCCACGGGGGAAACAAGGCGGCCTAACGCGCGCGACAGCGGTGCATCGAGCGCGCCGCCGAGCTCGCTTTCATTGATGTGCTGGCGCGCCAGGTAGGCGCGCAGATCGCTGCGGCTTAAGGTGACCTTTTCGCCGACATGGCGATCAAGAAAAGCGGGCAGGGCGCTTGCCTGGCCGATGCGCGCATACATCCTGACGGGGCGCAGCAGGCAGGCCGCCTGTGCGCGGGGATTGCCCTGGAAACCGCTTTTCCAGGCGGCCCAGGGGCACGCCGCCGTTTTTTGCGCGGCGGCGGGCAGCGATAACAGCAATGAGAACAGCAGGGAGAGCAACAATAATGGGCGCAGTGTCATGCGCCCATTATTGCCGATCAGAACGCGACCGTGGCGGAAACCACCACCGTGCGCGGCGAAGCGAGCACCAGGCTGCCGGCGCCGAACGACGATACGGCCGACGCCCAGTAGTTGCGGTCGGTCACGTTGTCGACGCGGGCGCGCAGGGTCACGTCGCGGCCGGCCACTTGCGTCAGGTAGCGCGCGCCAATATCCACGCGGGTCCATGACGGCAGTTGCTTGGTGTTGGCCAGGTCGGCATATTGGGTCGAGGTGTAGACGGTGCGGGCGTTCAGGCTCAGGCCTGGCGCGCCCGGCACGTCCCACTCGCCGCCCAGGCTGACCTGGGTTTCCGGCGCGCCGATGGCTTTCTTGCCCTGGTTGGCGGCCACGTCGGTCTTGCGCTGGTCGGTATCGAGCCAGGTCAGGCCGCCCAGCAGGCGCACACCGGTCATCGGCGTGCCGAAGACCGACAGTTCCACGCCCTGGTTGCGCTGCTCGCCATCGAGCGTGGCGCGGGTGCCGACGATGGCGCCCTGCGGCTTGTTGGTGGAAAACAGCGCCGCGCTCATGCCCAGCTTGCCGCCGTCATACTTGACGCCGATTTCCTTCTGCTTCGACTTGTACGGGGCAAACACTTCGCCCAGGTTGGTCACCGGCGCCAGGTTGGCGCCATAGGTGCCACTGGCAACCGGGCCCTTGACCAGCGCTTCGATGTAGTTGGCGTACAGCGACACATTCCGGTTGGCCTTGTAGACGATGCCGGCCACCGGCGTGGTGGCGCTCTTGTCGTAGGCCGGGCCCGACTGCACGGCGGTGCCGTAGTCATAGCCGATATCCTTGATCTGCTGGCGGCGCACGCCGACGGTCAACAGCAGGCGCTCGTTCAGGAAAGCCATGGTGTCGGCTAGCGCGTAGCTGCTGAGGATGGTCTTTTGCGTGATGCGCGGGTCGTTCATGTCGCCACCGAAAAAGGTGGTTGGTGGCATGGCGGCATTGACCGGGTTATAGATATTGGTCGGGAAGCCGGAAAAGTCGCTGATGGCGTAGGCGTTCTTGGCTTCGTTCCAGTGGCCGGACCAGCTGGCCACCAGGGTGTGCTTGACGGCGCCGGTGTTGACCTTGCCGCGGATGCCCAGCTCGCCCGTGCGGATTTGCTGCTTGCGCGCATTGTCGAAACGGTAGGCGCTGGCGTTGCCATTGACATTGCTCAGCGATGGCTCGGCCAGGCTGTTCGATTCGCGCGTCGAGCGGCCACCGAAGGCGGCCCACGCCACCACGTCCTGCGCGATATCATATTCGGCGCGCGCGGTGCCGAACACGTCGCGTTCCTTGGAAAAACTCCACGGCTGGGCAAAGTTGCGCGAGGCGTCGGGCGCCGATGGCAGCACCGCCACACCCGCCGTCGCGACCGAAGGGCGTGGCGCATCGAGGTCGAAATTCTGGTAGCCGGCGTCGGCAGACAGGCGGAAGCCACGGCCGCGATAGTCCAGGCCGACGGCGAACATGCCGACGTCGTGGTCTTCATGCTTGATGCCGGTTTCGCCCTGGCGCTTGGCGGCATTGACGCGCACGCCGAACTCCTGCTGTTCGCCGAAGCGGCGCGCCACGTCAATGGCGGCGTAGGCATGGCCGCCGGTTTCCACGCCGACCGTCACTTCCGTCAGCGGCGCATTGCCGGCGCGCTTGGGCATCAGGTTGATGGCGCCGCCGACGCCGCTGCCGCCAGGCGCCGCGCCGTTCAGGAATGCGCTGGCGCCGCGGAATACTTCCACCCGTTCCAGCAATTCCGGCGAGATGTACTGGCGCGGCAGCACGCCGTACAGGCCGTTATACGCCACGTCGTCCGAGTCCAGCGCGAAACCGCGGATCATATACACTTCCTGGAAGTTGCCGTAGCCACGCGACATGCGCACGGCCGGGTCGCTTTGCAGCAGGTCGCCCACGCTGCGCGCCTGCTGGTCGGAAATGAATTGCTGAGTGTAGCTGGTGGCGCCGAACGGCGTATCCATCATGTCGACCGAACCGAGGATGCCCATACGCCCGCCGCGCGCCACCTGGCCGCCCGCATACGCGCGCGACAAACCTTCCGCCGAAGCGTCGGCCGAAGCGCTGACGACCACGCTGGGCATGGTTTGCGCATCGCCGGCGGCAGGCGTTTGTGCCTGGGCGACGGAACTGGCCAGCAGGAATACGGCCAGGGCGATAGGGGTGGGAGCGAGGCGGAAAGTAGGCATGGCGGCAATTGTCTGAATGTTAATGAGAATGATTATCATTATATGCCAGTCTGTGACATTGTGTGAAAGATGATCAGAATTGTTCGCTCTTTGGTCAAAAAGTACCGACATATAAGCAACATTGCAGGCAGGAGGGCGCAAAAGCCGCCAGGAAAAGGTGCGCCAGGCGGTACCTTGTTGAATTCTTAATGCACATGCGAAAGTATGCCTAGAATGGCGGACCGCGCCCTGGCGCTTCGAGGACCCCGCCGCATGCCGTCGCCATCCACCGTTCTGACTCGCCGCGTCAGCCTGAAAAGCGCCGCCGTGGCGCTGATCCTGGCCATGCACGGCCTGGGCCTGTATTTTTTGCTGTTGCCGGCCAGGCAGCTCCAGCACTATACGGAAGTGGCCTTCATGACCCTGATACCGCCCAGGCCGATGCCGCGCGCGCTGCCGATGATCGTGCCCATGCCGGTCACGGCGCCGCCACGCAGGGGCAGATCCTTGCCGCCAGTTACCATCACCGTTCCCGCAGTGCCCAGCGAGGCGATCACTGCCTTGCCGGAAGCCATCGTTCCGGAGAGCGCTCCGGCGGCGCCGGCTGGTGATCTGCGCACCCGCGCCGTGCTGGCCGCCGGCGGCATTGACAAGACCCTGCGCGCCGAACTGAAGAAAGACAAACCGTGGCTGGCGGCGCCGCAACTGTCCGCCGAAACCACTTTCCAGAAAATGGTGGCCAGCGCCTGGCGCGGCGGCCCGGCGGTCAAACTGGAAGACTACCTGACGGCGGACGGCCGGCCCGCCACGCGCGTGGTCACCGCCACCGGTACCGCCTGCTACGCCATGCAGGCCAATCCGCTGGCCGGCGCCGACCCCTTCAATAGCGCCGGCAAGGTCAAAAAAGTGCCGTGTCCCTAGGGCGGCACAGACCTTGATGGCGGCAGGGTTTTAGGGCCGGCCAGCCCCGGGCGGGCGTCAAATATGCTAAGTTGCGTCTGGCTATGACACCGACCCACTCAGGACACCCCATGCTCCCCGACATATTAGTACTTGCCACCAGTCCCTCCGCCGCCGTCAACCAACAACTGGAACAGCGCTACACCTGCCATCACGCGTGGCAGGTGGCGACCGAACAGCGCGCCGCCTGGCTGCAGGAACGCGCCGGCCGCATACGCGCCGTCGTCACCACCGGCGCGCTGGGCCTGAAGCGTGCCGACATGGATGCGCTGCCGGCGCTGGAAATCATCGCCGTCAATGGCGTCGGCCTCGATGGCATCGACCTGGACGCGGCCCGCGCGCGCGGCATCGCCGTCACCACCACGCCGAACGTGCTGACCGACGACGTGGCCGACGTGGCGCTGGGCCTGCTGCTGGCCAGCACCCGCCATATTGTGCTGCTCGACCGTTTCGTGCGCGACGGCGCCTGGGAACGGCGTGAAGCCGTCAAGCCGGCCTCCAGCCTGCGCGGCAAGACGGCCGGCATTTTCGGCTTCGGCCAGATCGGCCAGGCCATCGCGCTGCGCCTGGCCGCGTTTGGCGTGCAGGTACGCTACTACCAGCCGCGCGCCAAACCTGGCGTGAACGTGCCGCGTGCCGAGTCCTTGCTGGCCCTGGCCCACGAAAGCGACTATCTGATCGTCTGCGCGCCCGGCACGCCGGCCACCCGCCACGCCATCGATACCGAGGTAATCAACGCGCTGGGCCCGCAAGGCACCCTGGTCAATATCGCGCGCGGCGCGCTGATCGACGAGGAAGCGATGACAGAGGCGCTGGCCGATGGCCGGCTGGGCGCGGCAGGCCTGGACGTGTTTGCCGACGAACCGAAGGTACCGGCCGCCTTGCGCGCCTTGCCGAATGTGGTGCTGACGCCCCATGTCGGCAGCCTGACGGTGGAAACGCGCCATGCGATGGGCCAGCTGGTGGTCGACAATCTGCAGGCGCATTTCGCGGGACAACCGTTGCCGACCCCGGTTAAATTGTAAATAAAGAAAGAAACTGATGGAATTGAAAACATCGCTGCTGCGCACGCGGGGCAGGGCGGATAGCGGCAAGGTCGGCATGATCGAATTGTTCTTCGACCTGGTGTTCGTGTTTGCCGTAACCCAGCTGTCGCATGCGCTGCTGGAACACCTGAGCGCCATGGGCTGGCTGCAAACCGCCTTGTTGCTGATGGCGGTCTGGTGGGTCTGGATCTACACCTCGTGGATCACCAACTGGCTCGACCCGGAGCGCATGCCGGTACGCATCAGCCTGTTCGTGCTGATGCTGGGCGGCTTGCTGATGTCGTCGTCGATCCCGGAAGCGTTCGGCACGCGCGGCCTCGGCTTTGCCGGCGCCTATGTGGCGATGCAGGTGGGCCGGCCGCTGTTCGCGCTGTGGGCCGTGCGCCATGAAGACCTGGCGCGGCGCCGCAATTTCCAGCGCATCGCGCTGTGGGCGGCGTTTGCCGGCGTGTTCTGGCTGATCGGTGGCGCCGCCGACCCCGCCGTGCGCATCTACTGGTGGGCCGCGGCGCTGGCGATCGACCTGGCCGGGCCGTGGCTGCTGTTCAAGGTGCCGGGCCTGGGCGGTTCCTCGACCGCCGACTGGGATATCGACGGCAACCATATGTCCGAACGCTGCGGCCTGTTCGTGATCATCGCCCTCGGCGAGTCCTTGCTGGTGACGGGCGCCAATTTTTCGGGCCTGGAATGGAGCGCCGCCAACTGGGCCGGTTTTATTTCCGCCTTGCTGGGCAGCATCGCCATGTGGTGGTTGTATTTCGACAAGGGCGCCGAGCTGGGCCATACGCATATCGCCGCCTCGAAAGATCCGGGCCGCATCGCGCGCCGCGCCTACACCTATATCCACATGCTGATTATCGGCGGCATCATCGTCAGCGCCGTGGCCGACGAGCTGTCGCTGCTGCATCCGGACGAAACCAGCTTTGCCGGCATCTGCGCCATGCTGGGCGGACCGATCCTGTATCTACTGGGCAATGCGCTCTTCAAATGGGTCAGCAGCGAGCGCAGCGGTCCGCCGCTGTCGCACGTGCTGGGCATCCTGATGATCATGGCCCTGATCCCGATGGCGTTCGGCCGCTTGTATACACCGTTGATCCTGGCCTGCATCACCACCGGCGTGCTGGTCCTGGTGGCGGTGTGGGAACATATGGCGCTGCGCCGTCCGCCGCCTGAATTGGACCCCTGAGTTTTCACGGCACGGCCGCCGCGTGCAACTGGGCGATCCAGGCGCGCGCGGCGCTGTTCTGTTCATGGCGGCGAAACGCCACTGCGATTTCCGAGGCGATCGGCGCGCCCGCCAGTTCCCGGTAGCGCACCCCGGGCAGGGTGATACCGGTCAGCACCGCCTGCGGCACGATGGCGCCGCCGGCCCCCAGCGACACTTGCGCCAGCACCGACAGCAGGCTGCCCGGGCGCGAAACTACCCGCGGCGCAAAGCCGCCGCGCCGCGCCGTTTCCAGCGTTCCCCATTCCTGTTCCGGCACGATCAAGGGCAGTTGCGCCAGCGCCTGCGGCGCCACCATGCCGCTGCCATCGGCCAGCTCGCTGTGTTCGGGCACGGCCAGCACGAAACGGTCGCGCAGCAGCACCACGCTGTCGATGCCTTCCGGGTAGCGCAGCGGCGGGCGCACGAAAGCGAAATCCAGCTCGCCCTGTTCCAGCATACCTGGCAGCAACTCCATCGCCACCTCGCGCGACTGCAAGGTCACGCCCGGGTGCGACGCGCGAAAGCGGGCAAACGCCCGCTGCAGCACGCCCGAATAAACGGCCGAACCCACATAGCCGATCTCCAGCCGCCCCAGTTCGCCGCGTCCCGCGCGCCGCGCCACTTCCTGCGCCTGCGCCAGCTGCTCCAGCGCACGCCGCGCCTCGGCCACGAACAGCGCGCCGGCGCTGGTGATCGCCACCGTGCGCTTGCTGCGCAGAAACAGCCGCGTGCCCAGCAGGCCTTCCGCTTCCTGCAGTTGCTTGCTCAGCGCCGGCGGCGAAATGCCGAGCTCCGCCGCCGCGCGGGCGAAGTGCAGGCTGTGCGCCACCGCCACCACGCAGCGGTAGTGGCGTAGTTCCAGTTGTTTTTCAGTATTCAGCATTGGGAAATTATAAGCCTTGTGTCTTATAACAATGAATAAGCATGGCGCGCTTACACTGGGGCCATGAAACCTGCCGACAATACCTTGTATACCTGTTCCGCCGTCTGTGCGCTGATCATGCTCGACACCAATGTGGTGGCCGTCTCGCTGCCCGCCATCGCCCGCAGCTTGCAAGCCAGCTTTGCCGACGTCGAGTGGGTGGTCAGCGCCTACATGCTGGCGTTTGCCTCCTTTTTGCTGCCGGCCGGCAGCATCGCCGACCGCCTGGGCCGGCGCCGCGTGATGCTGTGCGGGCTGCTGCTGTTCGCCCTGGCCTCCTTGCTGTGCGGCGCGGCCTGGAGCCCGTTCGTGCTGAACCTGGCGCGGGCAGCCAAGGGCATCGGCGCCGCCTTGCTGCTGACCTCGGCGCTGGCCGTGATCGGCCACACGTTTCAGGGCGAAGCCGAACGGGCGCGCGCCTGGTCGATCTGGGGCGCGGCGATGGGCGTGGCGATGACGGTGGCGCCGCTGCTGGGCGGCCTGCTGACCAGCGCCCTGGGCTGGCGTTGGATTTTCTACCTGAACCTGCCGGTGGTGGCGGTCCTGATGCTGCTGGTGTCGAAACACGTGACGGAATCAAAAAATCCCGCCAGCGCCAGGTTTGACCCGCTCGGTGCATTGCTGTTTTCGGCCGGCCTGTTCTGCCTGATCTGGGGCCTGATCGATGCCGGCGTGGCGGGCTGGTCCAGCACCACCACGGTCACGCGCTTTGCGCTGGGGGCGCTGCTGCTGGCCGCTTTCGTGGTGGTCGAGCACAAGGTGCGCGCGCCGATGGTCGATTTGTCGCTGTTTGGCCGGCGCGTGTTTGTCGGCGCCGTGCTGGGCATGCTGGGCTACGCCGTGTCGGCCCAGGTGATGATGACTTTTTTGCCGCTGTACCTGCAGAACGCCTTCGGCTATTCGGCCGTGCTGGCCGGCTGCGCCATGCTGCCGTTTGCCGTCGCCATGGTGGTGGCATCGCGCCTGGCGCCGCGGTATGGCCGCTGGCTGCAGGACCGCGGCATGCTGGTCACGGGGCTGCTGATCGTCGCCAGCGGCAATGCGGCCGGCGCGGTGGCGGCCGCCAGCCTGTCCTATGGCTGGGTGGCGCTGGCCATGGTGGTGACGGGACTGGGCGCCGGGCTGCTCAACGGCACCACCCAGAAAGCCATCCTGGCCGGCATCCCGCGCGAGCGCAGCGGCATGGGGTCGGGCATCAGCACCACCACCCGCTTTACGGGCATCGTGCTGGCCGTCGGTGGCCTGGGAGCCGTGCTGGCGCAGCGCACGGGCGCCGCCTTCGAGCGCCTGGCCTGGCTGCATGGCCTGCATGCGTCGCCGGAAATGGTGGGCCGCATCGTGGCCGGCAATGCGGCGGATGCCTTCGGTCAGTTGCCACCAGGCGTGCGCGAGGTGGCTGCGGCAGCGGCGCGGCAAGCCTTTACAGAAGGTTTTGCCGGCGTGCTGTGGCTGGCCAGCGTGCTGGCGGTAGTGGCGGCGGGGCTGGTGTTTGCCTTGGCCAGGCCAGGCCTGAAAAATGTAACTGTTTGACCGTATGCGCGTGCGCCCGGTGCGCTTGTAATATGATACCACCAAGAAATACATGGCATTCACCCAACTTTCAACCGGTTCCCACAGGAGGCGCATGCGCAGGAAACGCATCTTGATTACCAGCGTGCTGGCGGCCCTGGTCGGCGTGGCCGTGCCATTGGCCGTCGCTTATCAGCTGTCGATGGCGCGCGCGGTGCAGGGCGAGGAGGCGAGGCTGCGCGTGCTGGGCAACGACGCGCTCGAACGGGCCCAGCGCACGCTGGACTCGGCCGGCGCCGCCTTGCGCCGTTTCGAACCGCTGGCCGTGACGCCCTGTTCGGCCGCGCATATCGAGGCGCTGCGCCAGACCACGATCACCACCCGCAGCGTCGACGATATGGGCTATGTGGAGCAGGGCATGCTCAAGTGCAGCGCCAGCGGCATGCCGGCCACGCCCGTAAAAATCACGCCGGCCGGCATGGTGCTCGATAACGGTATCGGCATCGATGTCGACCTGCGGCCGGCGGTGTCGGGCGGCGAGCGCATGGTGGGCCTGGCGCTGGGACGGCACAAGGCGCTGGTGGCGCCGGTGCGCTTTGCCGACGTGATCGTCGAGCAGGAGATCCAGATGGCTGTCGCGCTGGCGCATGGCGGCGTGCTGGGCGTCTTGCACCAGCCCGACATGGCCGTCGTCGCTACCTTGCTGGCCGGCGGCCAGGCCAGGGACGGCAATCTGCATGCGGTGGTGGCGCGCGGTGGCCTGCTTGCCGTCATGACGGCGCCGCGCAGCGAGCTGGAAACGCGGCTCAGGAGTGAGCTGGCGGTGCTGCTGCCGGTGGGCCTGCTGATGGCGGCGTTTATCGTCGGCCTGGTGGTCTGGCTGTCGCGCCGCCGGCTGTCCTTGCTGGGCGAACTGGCGATCGCGCTGGAGCGGCGCGAATTTTTCCTGCACTACCAGCCGATTATCGCCCTGGACACGGGCGTTTGCGTGGGCGCCGAAGCGCTGATACGCTGGCAGCGGCCGGACGGCAGCATGATACGGCCCGACCTGTTCATTCCGGTCGCCGAAGAGAGCGGCCTGATACTGCCGATTACCGATCAGGTGATCGCCTGCGTGGTCGCCGACCTGAAGGATGCGCTGGTGGCCGACCGTTCGCTGCATGTCGCCATCAATCTGTGCGCCAGCGATATCGAAACGGGCAGGGTGCTGGACGTGCTCGAGCGCGCGCTGGCCGGTAGCGGCATCGAAGCGCAGCAGATCTGGCTGGAAGCGACCGAGCGTGGCTTCATCAACGTCGACGCGGCCCGCGCCACCCTGGAAAAAGCGCGCGCGCGCGGCCATGCTGTGGCGATCGACGACTTCGGCACCGGTTATTCCAGCCTGGCCAGCCTGCAAAGCCTGCCGCTTGACGCCCTGAAAATCGACAAGGCCTTTGTCGACACGATCGCCACGGACGCCGCCACCAGCAGCGTCACGCCGCATATCATCGCCATGGCGCGCGGTTTGAAACTGCAAATCGTCGCCGAAGGCATTGAAACCCAGGCCCAGGCCGATTACCTGGCGGCGCAGCAGGTCGAATTTGGCCAGGGCTGGTTGTTTGCCAAGGCGCTGCCGGCGCCTGAATTCCTGACTTTTTACAACGCCCGACTCGCTGCATCATCAATATGAAAGATTTCCCTTATCCCTTGCAGCCGCTGCGCGTACCGGGCGGCTGGACCATCTCGGTCAACACCCTGTTCGAGGTCGAGCCTGGCCCGGACACCATGCAATGGTTCAGCAGCGCGCTGCTGCTGTGGGGACATTGCCGCGACAGCGGCTACTGCTTCAATTCGCATTTCGAACCGGAAGACGATCCCGAGGGCGAGTTCGTGCTCGAGTTGTGCAAGGTGAGCTACGACCGGCAGGGCAAGGCAGTCAAGGGCAGCGAAGTCCTCCTTGGCGACTTCCGCACGCGCAGCAAGGCGCAATTCGTGGAACGGGTGGAGCAATTCATGACAAATCCTGCGCGCGGCCAGAAGACATGACCAAGGTCACCAGCAACTATCTGTTTGTATCCTTGTTTATTTTGCTGTTCGGCACCGCTGGCGGCAGCGCCATGACACGAAAAATGGCCCCTGGCAATGACGAACTGGGGTGGAGCTTTTTCTGGTGCTGGCTGCCGGCCTGCCTGCTTCTCTTCCTTTGCCAGTGCCTGGTGTTTCCCAAGGCCCGCACCAGGCTGCTGTTTCAGCTGGTGTTCAATGGGCTGATGGGTTTTACCCTGCTGTTCTTCCTGCTGTCCATCATTCTGCCGGTCTTCTGGCTCAGTCCGATGGATATGTGGTCGAAAGTAGTCCTGGCGGCCATTTTCGCCGCCATTTTGCTGTACAACCTGGTGTTGGGCTGGCAAACCGTGCACCGGCGCTGGGCGGACCTGGCCGCTCCCGCTTTCGAGCAGGCGTTCAAGCCAAAAAACGGCAGCGTCAATTGGGAACAGGTGGTGCGCAAGATGAAGATCCAGCCAGAAATCATTTTGCCCTGCGTGCCGGCAAAATGGACGGCCGCCGTCTGGATCGTTTTTATTATCGGCATGATCGCCGGCCTGGTCATGAAGTCAGGCTGGCCGGCGTTCAGCGCCTTTTCCTGGAGCATTCCCGTCATGCTGGTGAGCGCCTGTTTCAACCAGTTCAGCGGTGCGTTCTTTGCGCAGGCGCTGAAAGTGCGCGCCATCGAAAAAGAGCGGCATATCGTCTTGCCGTCCTGCGGCTGATTGCCGACGGCTTGCCGTTTACTCCTTGCGCTGGCCCGGTATCGCCTGGCCGTTCTGGTGCAGCACCAGGCCGGTGATGGCGCCCTGCGCATTGCGCTGGAATATCAGTTGCGCGTCGACCACTTTATAGAAGAAGGCATCCTTGCCGCTGGCAAACACGGGCGCTTCCTGCTGGCCGGTGGCGCCCACCAGCAAACCCTGCGGCCCCTGGCGCACCGTCAGCACGAAATTCGGCGCCAGCGCGTAGCTGCCTACATATTCGCCCAGCGCTTCCGGCGCGAGCGCCACTTCCTTGCGCTGCGCTGGCGCGGCGGCCAGCGGCGGCAGGGTGCCCGGCACCAGGCTGGCCACGCCCAGCGCGTCGACGGTGGTTGAGGTATTGCTCAGCACCACCACGCCGCGCTGGCCGTCCGGCGTAAAACCGGCAAAGCTGGCATAGCCGCCGGTCTGGCCGTTATGCCATATGAATGGCTGGCCCTTGGCCTGGTCGCGTATCCAGGCCAGGCCGATCTGTTTGCCGCCGCCGATATCGCGCTGCGGCTGCACGGCCAGCGCGTGGGCCGGGTCCGGCTTGAGCATGAACGATTGCACATAAGCCACCATGTCGCGCGGCGTCGACAGCACCGCGCCGGCGCCGGCGATCGCCTGGAACTGCCAGTGCTGCGCCGGCTTGCCGTCAGCCAGGTGGCCTGGCGCCAGCCGCGCGCGCAGCGCTGGCGACATCAGGCTGGAGGTCGAACGCATGCCGAGCGGACCGGCAATCTGTGTTTGCAGCAAGGTTTCATACGACTGGCCGGCCTTGGCCGCCAGCGCCGTGCCCAGCAGGCCGTAGCCCAAATTCGAATATTCGAAAGCGGCGCCCGATGCGCGCGCCATCGCGTGGCCGGCCAAGAAGGCGCGCAATTGCGGCTCGCCATAGTCGGCATACGGATCATTGACGTCGGCCGGCGCCAGGTTGCCGGGCAAGCGCGGCAGGCCCGAGTAATGGGTGGCCAGGTCGCGCAAGGTGATGGCGCGCTCCTTTGTTTCAGGCATGGCATAGTCGGGCAGCAAATCGGCCACCGGCTCGGCCAGCGTGACCTTGCCCGCCACCACCGCCTGCGCCAGCAGCAGGCCGGTGATGGTCTTGGTGACGGAACCGATCTCGTACACGGTATCGGCATCGGGCAGGCGATCCTGGTTGCCGCGCCCGAAACCGTACACCGCGCTATCCTTGCCCTCGATCACGGCGATCACGATGCCGGCGTGCTGCCCGCCGCGCGTCAGTGCCTCGGCACGCTCGCGCACGGCAGGATCGAGCGCGGGGGCGGCGCCGGCCAGCGCGCAGGTCAAGGGCAGCATGGCGGCGGCCAGCGCGCGCAGGGGCAGGGACAAGGGCAAGGTCATGAACGGCTCCGTAAAGATGGCAATAAAAAATGGCAATAAAAAGCGACAACAAAGATCATAAAGCAAGAATGATCTTCCTGGTAACTTTGGGCTTCTGTCAATTCCCTTTGCCATGCAGGCATTTCCAGCGCACGCGGTGAATTTCGCGTGAAGAAGGCGATGGTTGATGGCAGAATGGGCATGCCCCGGCTGTCAGCTGGTTCACTTCGTGTCAGGACCCCGTTCCATGTCGAACCGTGTTTATCTGTGCTGTACGCATTTCTCCACGCCGCCGCAGGAAACGGATTGGCCGGCCTTTGGCGATGAGTCCGGCACGGAATACGAGGCGGCCTACTGCATCCCGCTGTTCTGGCTATGCCTGTTTGCGCCGCAGGACGTGCACCTGGCGCCCGGCCACGAAGACATGCTCGAGACACCGCGCGACTACGCTTTCCTGGCCTGTCCGCGCGACGAGGGCCTGGCGCGGCTGAAAGCCCGCTCGGCCGTGCTGCGGCGCGCCCTGGGCGAGGAACGGCACGGCCTGTATCTGGAGTGGCAGGCGCGCATCGCCCGCGAAAGCTACAGCCATGTGCTGGTGCGCACTGAAGAACTCGACATGATGGACGAAGAAGGGCAACTGCAGCAGGACCTGCTGGCGGCGCTGTTTGAACTCGACACGGCCTGCGCCAACGGCGCCCTGGTAATCGGCCCGGTGCTGGCCAGCCTGGCCGGTTTTCCTTATCCCGCCGAGCCACGGCGCTATAACGCCCATGTGCTGGCCGGCACGGCGATCAGTGCCGAGGGCTGGCCGCCGGCCTTGCCCGAGCCCGAGCAGAGGATCGAACCGAATGGCGCCGAGGTGGTGCTGGAGGTGCGGCCGTGGTGGAAGTTCTGGTAGCGCCTGGTTGACTATTTCTTTGGTGCCTGCCGTTCTTCCTGCAGTGCCAGCCGTGCCGCCATGCCGGCGTGCTCGCGCAGCAGAGTGTCGCGCTCCTGTTCCAGCTGCCGCGTGCGCTGCAAGCCCGCTTCGGTCTTGTCGGCCAGCATCGCCAGTTGCCGGTCCTGCGTGGCCAGCGCCACCTTTGATTCATTGAGCGCCAGCATGGCCGCTTCCAGTTTGGCCAGCAGGGCGTCGGCCGAGGCCGCCGCCTGCCCGTACTGATATTCGAACTGGTCGCGCTCGGGGCGCACGGTGGCGAGCGCCTCGCGGTCCGCCGCCGCGCTGTGCTCCAGGCGCTGCTGCTCCGCCTGCAGCTGGGCCAGGCGCATATCCTGCTGCACCAGAGTCGCCTGCTGGCCCTGCAGGCGCTGCTGCAGCTGGGCGTTGTCCTGCTCCAGCCGGCTCAGTTGCTGCTGCTGGCTTTGCCGTTCCTCGCTGCGCTGGGCCGCCGACGCTTCCTGGTAATGGTCGAATTGCGAGCGCACCTGGGCCAGTTGCCGGTTCAGCGCGGCAATTTCCTCGCCGCGGTCGGCCAGGCGCTGCGTTAATCCCGCATTGTCGCTGTGCAGGCTGGCCAGGGTCACGGCGCGAAAATGATGCTCTTCCTTCAGCTGCGCCAGCGCCTGCTGGGTGGCGCGCAGCTCCTGCGTCAGGGCGGTGCGCACTTCCGTCAGTTTGAGGCGTTCCGCCTCGGTTTTCTTCAGTTTTTCCAGCGCGGCATCGAGCTCGATGCGGCTTTCCTGCATCGCTTGCTCCAGCTGCTGCGCCACGTCGCGCTGCTGCTTGTGATACACGCCGCGCATCGCCTCCATCAGCTCGGCCGGTAGTCCGCCTTCCGTTTTCACGGCGCCCGGGCCCTGGAACTCTTCCTTCCAGCGCTTGAGCAGGGGCGCGATGGTGCTCTTGCTGCCGGTGCTGCCCAGCGCTTCGCGCACATTGTCGACCGTGGGATTACGCCCATCGGCGGCCACGATTTGGGCTGCTTTCATAACATCGGAGTACAAAATGCCGGCGCGAGCCATAAAATCACCTATGAGCGAAATTTAGTAACGTATTACATGATACGTAATATGCGATAATATTACGATATAAATTTTCATAAAAATGCAGAAAAATAAGTCGCGATAAGATCCCTTATCGTGGGTTATAAGTGCGATTTGCATGGTATCCTGCGTTTTTCCCGGTACAAACCCCGCTTTTTGCTGATTCCATGGCCGATCACCCCCTGAAAAAATCGCCCGCCGCCGCCAGGCTGGCCGTGGTGCCGGTACACGGCGCCCTGATCGATGCCGAACTGGCCGCGCGCCACCAGGCTTTCCTGGCCGCCGCCACCGCCGACAACACGCGCCGCGCCTATCGCTCGGCGATCCGCCACTTTCAAACCTGGGGCGGGGCGCTGCCGGCCGACGAGTCCAGCGTGATCCGCTATCTGCTGGCCCATGCGGATACCTTGAACGCGCGCACGCTGGCCTTGCGCCTGACGGCGCTGTCGCAATGGCATGCCTACCAGGGCTTTTTTGACGCCGCGTCGACGCCCACCGTGCGCAAGACCCTGGCCGGCATCGCCCGCCTGCACGGCAAGCCGAAAAAGAAGGCCAAGGCCTTGCCTTTGGAAGATCTTGAAACCATCGTCGCGCGCCTGCGCGAACTGGGCACGCTGAAGGCGCTGCGCGACAGCGCCTTGCTGCAGCTGGGGTTTTTCGGCGGTTTTCGCCGCAGCGAGCTGGTGGCCTTGCGCGTGGAGGATGTCAGCTGGGAGCCGCAAGGCATGGTGATCACCTTGCCGCGCTCGAAAACGGATCAGTCGGGCGAGGGCATCGTCAAGGCGGTGCCGTATGGGGAAGGAGATTGCTGCCCGGCCACCGCATTGAAACACTGGCTGGCGGCGGCCGCCATTACCGGCGGGCCGCTGCTGCGCACCGTCAATCAGTGGGGCCATGTCGCCGACAAGCCGCTGCATGCGGGCAGCATCAACACGATATTGGAGGGCTGCGCCCGGCTGGCGGGGCTCGATTATGTGCCGGAACTGTCCAGCCACAGCCTGCGGCGCGGCATGGCCACCAGCGCACACCGCGCCGGCGCCGACTTCCAGGCCATCAAGCGCCAGGGCGGCTGGCGCCATGATGGCACCGTGCACGGCTATATAGAAGAGGCGGGCCGCTTCGACAGCAACGCGGCCGGCAGCCTGCTGCGCAAGAAACCACTGGCCAAGCAGAAATCTGGGGATTGACAGTCATGTGACACATGTCACATACTCCGTGCACATTTCACTATTGCAAGGTGCACGCCGCATGAATGATCACACTTTCGCCACCCGTAGCGCGCGCATCGACTTCCTGCGCGGCGTTGCCATCGCCTGCGTGCTGGTCCTGCACTTCACCCTGGCCTTTGGCCTGGCGGACAGTCCACTGGGCGACCTGCTGGGCCGCGGCGCCATCAAAGCGATTGCCTTCAACGGCAACTATGGCGTGACGATTTTTTTTGTTATTTCGGGCTACCTGATTACCAGTGGCATCCTCAAGCGCTGGGGCAGCTTGCGCGACATTGACGTGCGCAGCTTTTATGTGATGCGCGCCGCCCGCATCCTGCCCAGCCTGCTACTTGCGCTCACCATCATCGTGGTGCTGGGCGTGCTCGACGTTCCCTACTTTAATAACGGCGACGCCAAGCCACCCTTGCCGGCCAGCTATTTCGGCATCGCCATTTTGTCCATCCTGACGTTCTGGCATAACCTGCTGATGCAGTCAGCCGGCTACTTCAACTATTGCCTCAATGTCTATTGGTCGCTATCGGTCGAGGAAATGTTTTATCTGTGCCTGCCACTTTTGTGCCTGCTGCTGCGCCGCACCTGGCTGGTGGCGGCCGTATGCCTGGTCGCGGTCGTGATCGGCCCCATCTATCGCGGCGCGCACGCGGACAACGAGCTGTATTTCATGTATGGCTATTTCGCCTGTTTCGACGCCATCGCCATCGGCTGCCTGACCGCCTTGCTGGCGCCGCGGCTGGCCTTGCCGCCACAGGCGCGGCGCATATTGCGCGTGGCCTGCGGCATTGCGCTGCCCTTGATTTATTTGCGCGGCATCGCCGGCCACGAAGCATTCGGCTTTACGGCGATCGCGCTGGCGGCCGCCGGCATCCTGCTCGGCGCACACGGCGAACAGCAGCCGGGCTGGACCACGGGTAAGCTGGGTGCGCCGCTGCGCTGGGCTGGCCGCCATAGTTATGAGCTGTATCTGTTTCACGTGATCGTACTGGCGGCGATGCGCAACATTCTCACCCGGGCGGAATTGAGCCATGCCATGCGCTTGCCGTGGCTGGCCCTGTTTGTGGCGGTGTCGGCCGTGGTGGCCATGCTGGTCAGCCGCCATGTGTCGGAACCGGCCAACCGAGCCCTGCGCGCCTGGCATGGCCGGCGCACGGGTGCGGCGGTGGCGCTCAGGACGGGCGGATAATCATGCAGGTGGCCGTCGCATGCGCATAGATCTTGCCGGCCTTGTCGCGTATCGTGCCTTCCGAAATGACCAGGTTGCGCCCGGCATTGATGACCTTGCCTTCCGCATATAAAGCCTGGTCGAACGGCAGCGGCCGGCACATCTTGATGTTCAGATCGGTGGTGCCATAGCTCTCGCCGGCCGGCAGCACCGTATGCGTGGCGCAACCGGTGACCGTATCGAGCACGGTGGCGGCAAACCCGCCATGCACGCCGCCCATCGGGTTGGTGTGGGTCTGGTTCGCGGTGGCCGTAAATACCACGCGGCCGTGCTCGATGGTGTCGACTTCCATCGGCATCACATTGGAAATACCCGGGCGCGGAAACAGGCCCTTGGCGAGAGCCTGCATCAGTTCCAGTCCTGTCATGTCATTTACTTGCATGGTCTTGCTCCTGTGGGGTGGTGGAAAGTGGATGGTCTTGCTGGAAGCGCAGCCCTGCCGCATGGATCAGGAAGCGCGCGACAACGGCCAGTTCCTCTTCGCTGAAACCGTGTTTCAACTGCGTATTCAGGCTATCGAGCACGGGCAGGGCGGCGGCCAGCACTTCGTGGCCCTTGGGCGACAAATGCAAGGACCCCGCGCGCGCGTCGAGCGCCGACTGGCCGCGCACGATCAGGCCATTTTCTTCCATGCGCGACACCAGGCCCGTGACGGCCGAATTTTTCAGTTGCAACAGCCGCCCCAGGTCCTTCAGCTGGCAGCCTTCCTCACTTTTCAGCACAAACAGCGCGACTACCTGCGTGCCGGAATAGCCCAGTTCGCTGGTAAACACGGCATCGGCCGAACGAAACAGATTCTGGCGCGCCTGGCTCAGCAGGTTGAACAGCCGGGGCGAGCGCTTGCCGGCGGGGCAGGGGGAAGGGGTATCCGGGATAGAATTATTATTACGCATGCGGAGTATACTACTACGTATGCGTAATAAATCAAGTGATGGCTTTTTTACCAGGGCTGGCGGCCGTGACTGCCGAAGAAACCGCCGGTTGGCCCGTCATTGCCGATGAGTGCCATGCGCAGCACTGTTGCGGCGCCCTCGTCGGGTGTCGCGATCCCGGTATTGTCGTTGATGTCAGTGCGGACATGGCCCGGTTCCACGGCGTTGACCTTGATGCCGAACGGTTCGAGCTCCTTTGCGAAAGAGACCGTGACCGCGTTCAACGCGACTTTGGACGAGGTGTAATCGAGGAAGTTGACGGTAGAAAAAATCGAGGTCGGATCCGTGATCAGCGTCAGCGAGCCGACGCCACTTCCCATCATGACGATGCGCGCATTCCCGGCAGTCTTCAAAAGCGGGACGAACGCCTGGGTAACGCGTATCGGACCAAACAGATTGACTTCAAAAGTCGCTTTTATGTCCGTCATCTTGAGCTGACTCGGCGGCGAGGTCCTGTCGACCAGGATGCCGGCGTTGTTGATGAGAACATGCAGCGCGCCCACTTCGCGGGCAATCGTCGCCGCCGCCCGCTCCACGCTGGCCTCATCGGCAACGTCGATTTCGAGTAACCGCACATCGAGCCCCTCATCGCGCAGCTGCGCAACCGCGTTCTCGCCGCGTTCCCGGTCGCGTGCCCCCAGCCACACCGACATGCCAGCCTTGGCCAGGCCTCTGGCGATGGCGTAGCCGATGCCCTTGTTGGCGCCAGTCACCAGTGCTTGTCGCTTAGTCATGCTGGTCTCCTGGTTCCGCCTTGTTTTCCTGCGGCTGGGCGACATGGTGGCTTAGCTCGCCGAAAAGCCGCGGTTCGATCGCGCACGACTTGAAGTGCCACTTCCCGTTGCCGAGCTCGAAAGTATCTTTGTAGCGGCCAGTGACGATAGGCTGGAGCGGCAGGCCCGGAAGCTCTTGATGAACCGTGAAATAGCTAACCGCCCTGGCGGTCGTGGCGGACTCGATGTCGATGATCGTATTCGAGATTGCATGCCAGGTCCGAGGCGTGCCATCCTCATGATGCTGGACGTTGGCCTTGAAAAAGCGCGCGATGTCTTCACTGCCGACCACCACGGTATCGACCACCTGAAAGCGGGTGTTGGCGAGCAATTCCGCGTTCGCGGCAATTTTACCGTCGTCCAGGTTGTGAACATAGGTTGCGATGAGGCGATGAATTTCGCTCTCTGCGACGAGGCGGTCTAGTGGCGTGAGTTGATTTTGATTGGCAGACATGAGTTTCTTTCGGTGCAATTGATAGGGGTTGCGTGGCAGCCGTCGCCGCCACAAACAGTCAGATCTGCGAGGCGCCGCCATCCAGGAAGAGTTCAACGCCATTGATGTATCCGGACTGCTCGCTGGCGACGAACGCGACCGCGCGCGCAATGTCCTGCGGCTCGCCGATCCGGCCCACCATGCTGCGGCCACGCAGGAACGCCAGGGTTTCGTCGACGCTATCGGGGAACATGCCGCGCAGCGAAGGGGTATCCACCGGCCCGGGGCTGACCAGGTTGATGCGCACGCCGGAAGGCTTGATTTCCTGGATCCAGCTGCGCACCAGATTGCGCAGGGCGGCTTTCGACGCGCCATACACGCTCAACCCCGGCCCCGGATCGATGGAGGCGGTCGATCCGATGATGACGATCGACGCGCCGGAGGGCATCAGCGGCAGGGCGCCCTGGACGGTAAACGTGACGCCTTTGACATTGGTGTTGAAGATCTGGTCATAGTGGGCTTCCGTGATCGCGCCCAGCGGCGCCAGGTAACCCACGCCGGCGTTCGCCACCAGGACGTCGATTCGACCGTGGGTCGTCTTGATCTCGCGGTACAGCGCATCGAGTTCCGCCAGGTTGGATATGTCGGCCTTGATGGCCGAGGCGCTGGCGCCGATGGACGCTACCGCCTGGTCGAGTTGCTGCTGGCGCCGCCCCGTGATGACGACCGTTGCGCCCTGCGATGCCAAGTGACTTGCGATCCCGAAACCAAGACCGGTCGCACCACCCGTCACCACCGCAATTTTGTTCTTGAATGACATGATTCTCTCCTGTAGACAGGCATCGGCGATGCCTATATAGCGATCATTACATAAATTTGACCTGCGGGCAAATTTTTATAGTGATCGCTATATCAAGCGGCGAACAGGGGCGCTGCCGACGGCTGGGGAGGGCGTACGCCGGGTATTGATAGCAGGAATGGGGGGCGGACGGCCAGGCCGGCGCCAGGCGGGAGTGTCAGGAGGTACGGGAGTTTGCGAACTCGGCAATCAGCGCACCACCCGCAATTTTGGAACAATCGACGAGTTTCTCTTGCGAATAGCCGAGGCATGCATAGGAAGAAATTCCTCGCAAGGTCAGCAGCAGATAATCAACAATTCGCTCGACGTCATGCGCCGGCGCGTGCGCGGCCACATAAGTGCGCAGGAGAGCGATTCCAGGCTCGGCAAGAGCCGAAGCGATGGCCGCTGCCTTTTCATCGTCAGCACGCATCGCCTCGGTGACCATGCAACCGAGACGTGGTGGCGTGGCCGTGTAATGGATGGCAGCGGCGACGAAAAGGTTGGTAAGCACCTCGGCCGGCGGCCCTTGGCGGGAGAGCAATTCTTCCATGGGCAGCGAGTAATTCGCAACGTAGTTGCGCAACGTGCGTTCAAATAATTCGAACTTGCTGCCATACGCGGCATACAGGCTGGGCGGCACGATCCCCAATGCCTCGGTCAAATCCGAGACACTCACCGCATCGTAACCACGGGCATGGAAAAGCGCTTCCGCTATCTCGACACCCCGTTCTCTGTCAAACGCCGGCCGACGTTGGCGCACTGCTTTCATACTCTTCTCCCAGGACGGCGCCATCATAACCGCCGCTCACCTCGTGTGCAACAATTTGTAGCAATCACTACATGCGGCTTGCGCCTGGATAATTCAACCCAGATGGTGATCGATATATAGAATGCGCTGAAACGAACTGGTGAAGTTTGACTATTATTTTTTCAGACCCCATCGATCTCGCTTCACCTCCTCAATCAGCATCGTCAGATCCTGATCAAGGCTATCGCATTGATCACCTTCACCTGAAGCAACGAGCTTAATCTGAATGACCCGATTTTTCCCTTTGTAGCGAATGCAGCCAATATCCTGCACTTCAAAGGCTTCGATCATCTGCCGAACTTCAATCGCACTCGACGGCTGTTTGCTCACATAGCAATGCCCATCAGGCGCGTAAGAAAATAATTCGGGCGCTACTGTTGATGGCATGCCACACGATGTGCAGCACCCATCCTCCACGTAAAAATCTCCGTGCACGTTATGCGAGAAAGCCACGCGTACAACATCTTCATGCTCGGCCGGCCGAAGCATCCTGTCTATCCATCGTTTCATTTCATCCCCAACGTTGACTGAGATCTCGGCTTGCCGCAACACCATCGGGCCGGACAAACCTGACAGGGATCGTTGCTCCGCGTCTTGGTCCGACCATTTCGTCGAACACGGCAGCAGTCAGAGAACTGTTCTAGTACTTGGCTTGCCTTCTGATTACTAAGCATGGCTCCTCCGAACAGATATCGATTGGGGCCGGTTCTGGCCTCATATCGTAAAGTTTTATTGGCCTGGATCCATATATTTCCAGACATGTGGCCTTGGTTACGTACTTAGTTAGTTGCATCATGCTACTTCAGCCGCCAGTGCCATCGCTCAATCCGGCGTCCTTTCCGCATCGCGCTCCCGGCAACTCAAGGTCGCATAGCGCCCCGGCGCCAGCTTGCGGCGGATGCCCAGGCTGGCGAGTTCGCCCGGCAGGTCGGCGTTGTCGTTCAGGCTGCAGCGATGGACACGGGCAAATTGCGCCAAAGGCTTGAGGCTGCCGCTGACTTTCACGCTGAGGCCAGCGCCGGGGCTGACGCAGCAGCCGATATAGCGTGACATATATTCTTCTTCGATCATCACCAGCTCATGGCCCATGAAGCGGGCCGGTTTGTTGAGCAGGTAATAATCGGTGTAATCGGCCCGCAGATTCGGCTTGGCGTCGATATAACCCGCTTGCATATATGCCTGGATCGCCTGGCCGGAAGTGCCCACGCGTTCGCTGCTGCCTTTTTTCAGGTGCAGCGCGCTGGCCAGGCCGCTTTCCAGTTCAAGGCCGGTATCTGCAGAAGCGAAAGAAGACGCCAAGGCGAGTAAAACAGCAGTACGCCGCACGGCGCGATAAAAATGATGCATGGAATTGCTCCTGTCGGTTATCGGTCATTCAGGCGCGCGGACCGTCGCGCAGCAGCTCGGCCAGACGCGTAGTCAACCACTGGCAAGTGGCGCTCAGTTTCTTGCCGTGCAAGGCCAGCCGCCGTACTGGAAGGCGTGACAGGGCAAGGGTGGGGCAGGGTACTTCTTGCAGAAAACCCTTGTAGTTGTCGTAGTGGGCGATATTGAGCGGCAAAATTGCCCAGCCCAGCTCGTCGGCCACCATTTCCGCGATGCTATAAAAACTGTCGGAATACCAGACGGTGGGGCTGTAGGCCTGTTCGCGGCTCAGCTCGGAATCCATGATCAACTGGCGGTGGCGGGTCAGCTCGTTGCGGCTGACCTCTTGCCCATGCGCCATGGCGTGGCCCCTGGCGACAAACACGCCTTGCGCCACGCTGCCGATATGCTGCTGCTCCAGGATCGACGAGACGGCGCCGCGGTCGAAGTGGAAGGCCACGTCGGCTTGCTGCTGCTCCACGTAATGGGCCACTTCGGAGGCGGTGGCGTTGAGCATCACCAGTTCCAGCGCGGGGTAGCGCGCCGCCAATTCTTTCACCAGGGTGCCGATCGCCAGGTAGGGCAGGGCTTCGTCGAGGGCCAGGGTCAGGCGCGCTTCCGGCGCCACGCTCAGCAGTTGCGCGCGCAGCTGCAGCCGTTCGGCCTGGCGCAGCAGTTCGCACGCTTCCAGGTGCATCACCTTGCCCGCTTCCGTCAGCACGGCGTTGCGGCGCGAACGGTCGAACAGTTCCACCCCCAGCTCCGCTTCCAGCAGACCAATGGCCGTGCTGACCACCGATTGCGCGCGGCCCAGCTTGCGCGCCGCGCCCGAAAACGAACCGGCGCCGACCGCCGCTTCCAGGTAGCGCATTTGTTCCAGAGTCCATTGCATATGCGTCATCCATCTGATTTACAGATGGATTTTAACTTGAATGCCATTCCAGGGCGACATAAACTCGGTGCTCCCTGATCAACCGGAGTCCATATGCAACATTCAACCACCTTCAGCTGGTGCCACGACGCCAGCCTGGAAGACACGCTGTGCCAGCTCTACCTGGACAATGTCAGCCCCGACTATATTTCCCATTCCGAGCTGCAAGGCGCGCGCGCCGAGTCGCCCGGCAACTGGCGCGCCGACTTGCCGGACGTCATACGCGGCGAGATCCGCGCCGCCCTGTCGCACGACTGGGCCCATGGCGATTCGAGCCTGCTGGCCGTCGCCAGCCTGGACGGCGCCGTGGTCGGCATGGCGCTGGTGTCGATCGATACGCGCCAGCGCGCCGCCAGATCGTTTGCCGCGCTGGACGACCTGGTGCTGCACCCCGATGCGCGCGGCCATGGCATCGGCACGCAACTGGTCGAGTGGGTGGCGCAGGAGCTGCGCAGCCACGGTATCGCCCGCCTGTTCCTCGAATGCGGCGCGCACAACCTGAACGCCCAGCAGTTTTTCAAGGGCCGCGGTTTCCAGCAAGTATCGGTGGTGATGCTGCGCGAACTCGACGGCGAGGGCGGGCATCGTGGCTGACGACCGACCCCGACGCGCTTTCATCAAACTTTTTATCCACTCGAATAGCTATTCCTGAGTTACAAACATGCACCCAATAAAAAAATGGCTGACGTTGGCCATCGTTTCCAGCGCCCTGTTCCTGATCGTGGTCGACATGACCGTGCTCTATACCGCCTTGCCCGCGCTGACGCGCGAATTGCAGGCATCATCCTCGCAAAAGCTGTGGATCATCAACGTGTATTCCCTGGTCGTGTGCGCCTTGCTGCCCGGCCTGGGCACCCTGGGCGACCGCCTGGGCCATAAACCCGTCTTCCTGGCTGGCCTGGCGGTATTTGGCATCGCCTCGCTGTGCGCCGCGTTTTCGCCCGCGCCGGTGTGGCTGATTTGCGCCCGCATCCTGCTGGCCGTGGGCGCCGCCATGATGATGCCGGCCACCTTGTCTTTGATACGCCTGACATTTGCCGACGCGCGCGAGCGCTCATTCGCGATCGGCGTGTGGGCCGCCATCGCCTCGGGCGGCGCCGCTTTCGGCCCGGTGCTGGGCGGCTTTCTGCTGGAACACTACTGGTGGGGCTCGGTATTCCTGATCAATGTGCCGGTGGTGCTGCTGACCCTGCTCATGGCCGCCACCATCCTGCCCAGGCGCGAGGGCAACCGCGACAAACCTTGGGACCTGCTCGGTTCGCTGCAAATCATGCTGGGCCTGCTGGGTGGCGTGTATGCCATCAAGGAACTGGGCAAGGCGGCGCCGTCGTATGCCGTCGCGCTGGCCGCGGTTGTGCTGGCCGCCGTCTTCATGAGCGCCTTTGTGCGCCGCCAACACCGACAAGTGCAGCCGCTGATCGATTTCAAGCTGTTCCGCGCCTTGCCGTTTTCCAGTGCGGTGGCCGCCGCCATGGTCGCGTCAGCCGCCCTGATCGGCATGGAACTGGCGCTCAGCCAGCATTTGCAGCTGGTGCGCGCGCTGTCGCCGCTGGACGCCGGCCTGTTGCTGCTGCCTTTGCCGCTGGCCTCCGTGTTTGCCGGGCCGCTGACCGGTTACCTGCTGCCACGCGCCGACAAGGCGCAAGTGCTGTGGGGTTCGTTGTTGGTGTCGGGCATCGGCATGGCCAGCTATTTGCTGCTGCATGACGCCTCGGTATCGCTGCAAGTGGCCAGCCTGGTGCTGCTGGGGTTGGGCCTGGGCGCCGTGATGACGGCCGCGTCGAGCGCCGTGATGCTCAATGTGTCGCCGCTGCAAGCCGGCATGGCCGCTTCGATCGAAGAGGTTTCGTTTGAACTGGGCGGCGTGCTGGGCGTGACGATCCTCGGCACCATCATGACGGCCGTCTACAGCGCCACCCTGGTGCTGCCAGGCAGCGCCGGTCTGTTGCCGAACGCCCACGACACTCTCGACGCGGCGCTGCAGGCGGCCGAGCAACTGCCAAGCGCGCTGGGCCTGCAAGTGGCGCAACTGGCGCGCGACGCTTTCGACCAGGCATTTATCGCCGTGCTGGCGACGGCTGCCGCCATCCTGCTGGCAGCGGGCGTGACGATCCGCCAGCTGCACCTGCGCCAAAGCAGGGTTGCCATGTTTATTTGATCAGCGGCACCACTTTATCGCGCAGCAAGGTCAGTTGGGCGTCGAGCACGGCCTGGTTCGGGTCGTGCCCGGCGCGCTTGACCAGCACAAAGTCCTTGTGCGGCGCGCGGATGCTGTCATAGTACTGGCGCGCGATCACGGGCGAGGTCAGCAGGTCTTGCGTGCCCATCACCAGGTAGACCGGCAGCTTGAAATCCGTGCCCAGCGCCGGCAAGTCGACCTTGGAAAACATGCCATCGCCATGCATGCCCATGAACTGGATATACGAATAATCGTCAGCCGCCTCGGCATCCGCCAGGGCCTCCGGCGTGGCGTACAGCGGCGCGGGCAGCCACCAGTTCTTTGGCGGCGCATCGGTTGTCAAAGATTCATACTTGCGGTCGAAGCGGCGCAGGATGCCGAAATTGCGCGGATCGGTCCACGGCGGGCTGCCCAGCGCCGTCAGTTTGTCCACCGTGGCGGTATCGCCTGCCGCCTTGGCCAGCGCCATCACTTCGCGGTACATGCCCGTGACATTGGCGCGCGCGTCGACCACCTGCGCCGTGCCGACGTAGGCATGGAACAGCTCGGGCCTGGCCTTGGCCATGTAGACGCCCAGAATCGACCCCCAGGAACTGCCCATCAGGATCATTTTCTGCTGCCCCAGGCGCTGGCGCACATGATTGGCCACGGCGATGCCGTCGTCGCGCATCAGCTCCAGGGTCAAGGTGTCGCTGTCAAGCGGACGATTCTTGCTGTAGGTCCGGCCAGCCCCGCGCTGGTCCCACTGCACCAGCGTATAGTGCTGCTCCCAGCCCTGGAACATGGCATCGGCAAACGGCGACAAGGGATTGCCGGGTCCGCCATGGATGACCAGGATCACCGGATTGCCGCAGCGCGCACCGGTGATGGTGATCCATTGCTCGATGCCATTGATGGGAACATAGTCCTGTTCGCGGATGCTTTGGGCCGGCGACGCGCAGGCGGGGGGTGGTATGGCAGCTTCCGCCGCCACGGCGGTGCCCAGGCAAGACAGCAACATTGCAACGGCAGCGATTTTTCGCATATGTTTACCGCTCCTTTAAAGTTAACGCGCAGTCCTCGACAGGCTTGGCGGCAATAAAGCGCTGCACCGACCGCTCGAAGCAGGCCGGCGCCGCCCACAGGATGAAATGGGGCGCTTGCCCGATGGTCGCCAGCGTCACCTTGGAGGCACCCGCTTGCCCGGCACTCGCTTGCCGCAAGGCAGCCACTTGCGCCTGCGCGCCCGCATACGGCGTTTTCGGGTCGAGGGTGCCCTGCAGTACCAGCACGGGCGGCAGGCTGGCCGGCAACTGGCCGAAATAACGATCCTGGAAATAAGTGGGCAGGCCGCCGCCGAGCAGGATGCGGGGCAGGGGGCTGGTCATCAGCAGCGTTGCTTCCTCGCCGTCGACGTCAGCCGTTGTCAGGCCAGGTCGCAGATTGTTTTCCGAATTGCTGATCATGCTGACCAGCGGTATCGAGATTGACGACTGGGGGTAGCTGCCCAGGCTGCTTGCGGCCTGGTTCAGCAGGCCACGCACGGCGGCCAGTTCGGTGCCGCCGCCATGGTCGAGGTCTTGCAACAACGCAGGAATGCGGGCCCGCGCGGCCGGCACGTCGAGCATGCCGCCAATAAAATGCTTCAGGTTCTTGCCGGGGATGGTGGCCAGCAGGGCAGGCTCCTGGCGCAGCTTGTCCAGCACGCGCCGGTACAGCGTTTGCGCCGGTTCGCCCAGCATTGCGTGGCAGGCGGCATCCGCATCGCACTGCGCCAGCACCTGCAGCCCGACCTGATTGACCACCTGCGAACGCTGGCTCAGGTCCCAGCGCGGATCGCTTTGCGGCGGTACCAGCGAATCGAGGATCACGCCCCGCACCGGCAAGGGGCCCAGTTGCAGGCTGCGCAGCACCAGCTGGGTGCCATAGGAAACGCCGTAGAGATACACGGCACCGTTGCCCTGCGTCGTGCCGACCAGGGAGCGCAAGTCCTGGGCGGCATTGCTGATGGAATACTGGCGTGCGCGGGCGGGCGCCGTGTTCAAGTCCTTGAAACAGCTGGCCCATTCGGCGCCGGCCAGCGCCATGCCGCCAGGGCTGCCGGCCGCTTCCTCGGCCGGGCACAGCCGCGAGGAGTAACCGGTGCCGCGATGGTCGGGTATCAGCAGATCAAAACCGGCGAAGCTGCGCCGCAAGGTGGGCAGCAGGCTGTAGAACGAGGCGCCCGACTCGCCGGGGCCACCCGCCACCAGCCAGACGCTGCCTTTGGAACGGCCCTCGGCGGGAATCTTGCGCACGAACAATTGCAGCGTTTCCGTGTCCTGGCCTTGCGCCTCGTGGCTGGCGGGCACGGCATGCATGGCGCACAAGCTGCCTGGAAGAATGTTATCCGTGCAGGCGGTGTAGTCCAGCGGCGCGGCATGTAGTCCGGCGCTGGCCAGCAGCGCGAACGGCAAGGTATGCAGCAGGGCTCGGCGGCAGGGTACGGTCATCGGCGACTCTTGCAATTAAAAGTAGCCGCTAATGTAACGTTTTTGTATGGCAACTGTCTAGAATGTTTCGCACGATAAACGGGCTTCAGCCCGGCACGCCAGACGCACTGCCACTATCGACGCGCAGGAAATCGATCAGCGCGCGCAGCGCGGCCGACATCTGGCGCTGGCTGGGGTAATACAGGTGAAATCCGGCAAACGGCGGGCACCAGTCGTCCAGCACACGCTGCAGTCGGCCGCTCTCGAGGTGGCCGCCGACCGTGCTTTCCAGCGCCGAGGCCAGCCCGATGCCGGCCAGGGCCGCGTCGACCATCAGGCCGGGCGTTCCCAGCACCATGGCCACGTTCAATTGCACTTCCAGCGCCTGGCCATCGCGCGCAAATTGCCAGCGGCACAGCGCACCGCCGCTGATCTGGCGATAGCCGATGCAGCGGTGCGCCTGCAGTTCATGCGGTGTACGGGGCATGGCGTGCGCGGCAAAATAATCGGGAGAGCCGACGATGGCCAGCCGCTGGCTGCCACCGACGCGCACGGCGCGCATGTCCAGCTCCACGCTTTCGCCCAGGCGGATGCCGGCGTCATGCCCCTCGCGCACGATATCGGCCAGGCCATCGTTGACGGCCACTTCCAGCACGATGTCGGGATAGGCGGCATGAAATTGCCCCAGGCGTGGCGCCAGCACCAGTTGCGCCGCCAGCAATGAGACGTTCAGGCGCACCGTGCCGCGTGGCCGTTCACGAAACTGATTCACGCCGTCGACGGCGGTGGCGATGGCGGCAAAGGCAGGCGCGACTTCCGCCAGCAAGGCCGCGCCCGCTTCGGTCAGCGACACGGCGCGCGTCGTGCGCTGCAGCAGGCGCACGTCCAGCCGCTGCTCGAGCGCGCGCAAGGAATGGCTGAGGGTCGATGGCGTCAGGTTCAGCCTGGTGGCGGCGCGCCGGAAACTGCGCTCTTCGGCAATCGTGATAAAGGCCGACAATTCGGCAAATTCATGGGGTCGCATAAAGGCATTCTAACGCAGGCGGGGGTTCTCGATTGATGAGTGAGGGCCAATAACGCCATGGCTATTTGATGGCTTATCAATGGCAATCGCCGCGCCTACACTGGAATCTTTCCATCCTCTGAAAGCATGCTCATGACGACTTCGCACATATCCGCTTCAGCCAGCCCCCGTTTGAGGGGCAAGGTCGCACTCGTCACCGGCGGTGGCAGCGGCATCGGTCGCGCTGCCGCCCTGGCCTATGCCCGCCATGGCGCAATGGTGGTGGTGGCAGGACGGCAACTGGCGCCATTGCAGGAAACCGTGGCCATGATCAGCGAATTCGGCGGCGTCGCCAGCGCCGTCACCGCCGACGTCACGCGCGCCGAGCAGGTGCAGGCGATGGTGGCACACGCGCTCAGCCACTTCGGCCAGCTCGACATGGTTTTCAACAATGCCGGCACGGAAGGGGTATTTGCGCCAATCGGCGAACTGAGCGAGGCCGATTATGACGCCGTACTGGGGATTAACCTGAAAGGCGCCTGGCTGTGCGCCAAATACGCGGCGCAAGCCATGCTGGCCCAGGTGGAGAAAGGGAAAGGGCAGGGTGGCGCCATCGTCAATACGGCATCATGGCTGACAGCGCTGGGCGTGGCTGGCAGCTCGGCCTATGCGGCCAGCAAGGGCGGCCTGCTGGCAATGAGCCAGGCGCTGGCGGTGGAGCTGGGGCCGCAGGGCATACGGGTCAACACCGTGTCACCCGGCATTATCGCTACCCCAATGTTCGAGCGGCTGGGCGGCAGCGATGCCCTGGCCGCCACCTTTGCCGCGGCCACGCCGCTGCGCCGCGTGGGGCAGGCCGGCGATGTGGGCGACGTGGCCGTCTGGCTATGCAGCGACGAGGCGCGCTTTGTGACGGGACAAAATATCCTGGTCGACGGCGGCTATACGATTGCCGGCCTCTAGCTGCCAGCATCACTCCTGCATCAGGCGGTCGATGGCGTAAGGAATGGCATCGATATCGATCCCGGCCATGGCGGGCAAGCTGGCCACTGGTTGCAGCAGGAATTCATAGCCGCAGGCGCGGTGTTCAATATCGGCGTCTTGCCGGTCGATGAATTTGACCACCCGCACCGCATGGTTGCCCGCTTGCAGCCGGACCTCGGCATCCAGGCCCAGGCGTTCTTCGGGTGGCGGAAAGTTCAGATAGTAATCGAGATCGAAGTCCATGATGCCGAGCAGATCCGTCACGATCAGGGTGCCGCTGCTGATTTTCAGTGGCAGTACCACCTCCAGCACGCCGTCGACCAGGTTCGCCGGCCTGCTGATGGTGCCCGTATCGTTGAACACCAGCTCGTAATCCCAAGTCGGGATGGTGTAGATGGGCAGCAGGCAGCCCTGGCGGATGGCGGCGTCGCCCATCTGCGGATAATCGTTGAAATATTGCAGCAGGTCCGTCGCCGTGATCTGTTGCTCTTCGATAAAGGCGGCCAGGGTGGCCGGATCGAACAGCACCATGCCCGGCGTTTCCAGGGTGATCTTTTGATGTTGCAGCATGCTCAAGCCTTGCTGGCGCGCAGCAGACGCAGGCCATTGGCCACCACCAGCAGGCTGGCGCCCACGTCGGCGAACACCGCCATCCATAAAGTCGCCAGGCCACCCAGCGCCAGGCCGAAGAAAATGATCTTGATGCCGATCGCAAAGCTGATATTTTGCACCAGGATGCGGCGCGTCCGGCGCGAGAGGCTGATAAATTCCGGCAGCTTGCCAAGTTCATCGTCCATCAGCGCCACGTCGGCCGTTTCGATCGCCGTATCGCTGCCGGCCGCGCCCATGGCAAAGCCGATATCGGCTTGCGCCAGGGCCGGCGCATCGTTGACGCCGTCACCCAGCATGGCGACCACGCCGAACTGCCGCTGCAAGGCCACGATTTCATCGAGCTTGTTTTCCGGCAGCAGTTCGGCCTTGACCATTGTCACGCCCACCTCGTCGGCAATGCGCTGCGCCGTCAGGGCGTTGTCGCCGGTCAGCATGACGGTGGTCACGCCCATGGAAGTCAGGCGGGCGATAGCGGCGGCCGCTTGTGGGCGCAGCACATCGGCCACGGCGATCACGCCCAGCGCTTCGGTGCCGTCAGCCAGCACCATCGCTGTATAGGCTTGCTGTTCCAGCCGAGCAAGAACCGCTTGCAGTGCCGGCGTCAGCACTTTCAATTCCTGCATCAGCCGCGCATTGCCCAGGTAATAGGTGCGGCCGGCCAGCGTGCCTTGCACGCCACGGCCATGCAGCGCGGAAAATTGCGTTACCGCTTGCAACTGGGCAGCCGGTGGCCCCGCCTTGACAATGGCGGCAGCCAGCGGATGAGCCGAACCGGCCTCCAGGCTGGCCGCCAGCAGCAGGATGTTGTCGCGGCTGTGGCCATCGAAGGCCACCACCTCCGTCACGGCAGGTTTGCCCATGGTCAAGGTGCCGGTCTTGTCGACCGCGATCGCCTTGATGTGATGGCCGGTTTCCAGGAATTGCCCGCCTTTTACCAAGATGCCGCGCCGCGCCGCCGCCGTCAGGCCGCTGACCACCGTGACCGGCGTGGAAATGACCAGGGCGCAAGGGCAGGCGATCACCAGCATCACCAGCGCCTTGTAGACCCAGTCCATCAGCGGCTGGCCCAGCAGCAAGGGCGGCAATACCGCCACCAGAATCGCGCAGACCACCACCAGCGGCGTGTAATAGCGGGCGAACTGGTCGACAAAGCGCTGGGTGGGCGCCTGCTTGCCCTGGGTTTCCTCGATCACCCTGACGATTTTGGCGAGGGTGCTGTTGCCGCTGTTGGCGGTGACGGTAATGTCGAGCAGACCCAGTTCGTTGATGGTGCCGGCATACACCACATCGCCGGCAGCCTTGTCCACCGGCATGCTTTCGCCCGTGATCGGCGCCTGGTTGACGGCCGACTGGCCGCTCTCGACCACGCCATCGAGGGCGATGCGTTCGCCCGGTTTCACGCGTACCAGGGCGCCGACAGCCACCTGCGCCACCGGCACGCTGTGCCAGTCATTGCCCGACTGCACGGTGGCCACCTCCGGCGCCAGCTGCATCAGGCTGTGCACGGCATTGCGCGCGCGGTTCAGCGACATGCCTTCGATCAGTTCGGCTATCGCGAACAGGAAGATCACCATCGCCGCTTCCGGCCACTGGCCGATGGCCACCGCGCCCAGCACTGCCAGGCTCATCAGGAAATTGATATTCAGCGTGAAACTTTTCAGCGCGATCCAGCCCTTCTTCAGGGTCGGCCAGCCGCCGCTGGCGATCGACAGCAGGGCCAGCGCGATCACCAGCGGCGAGTTGTCCTGGTGCGTCGTCCACGCCAATGCCTCGGCCGCCACGGCCGCCACGCCGGAAACGGCCAGCAGGCTTTTCTGCATGCCGGAAAGCTTGCCTTCATCGGGGTCGCGCGGCCTGCTGACGCCAGCTTCGACCGGCACGGCCTGCATGCCGATACCGTGCAGCGCCGCTTCCACGCTCGCCAGTGTAGGCAGAGTGTGATGCACGTCCAGCACCCGGTTCATCAGGTTGAAATCGAGACCGACCACACCATTCATGCCGGAGAGCTTGTTGCGGATCAAGCGCTCTTCCACCGGGCAATCCATATTCGCGATGCGGTACTTGGCTGTTTGCGCGCCCGCCTGTGGCAGGCTGGGCAGCTCGAACGCCGCCGCTGGCGCAGCCGCCTCGGCATGACTGTGCGAACAGCAGCCACCATGGGAGTGGCCGTGCGATTGTTGCTGGCCATGATCATGCGCGTGATCTTGCGAGGGCGTAGGGGCGTGGTGGTGATCGTGCGGCATCGCATCATCCTTCAGGGATTCGTGTATGCTTGCATTAGAAACCCTGTAGCCGCTACAGGGTCAAGCGAAATTTACACGATACAAGAAAAGGACTGCCATGCGTATCGGAGAACTGGCCAAACGCACCCATTGCGATGTCGAAACAGTGCGCTACTATGAAAAGGCGGGCTTGCTGCAGGAACCGGGCCGCAGCAGCGCCGGCTACCGCGAATACAAGGCGGAACACCAGGAACGGCTGCAATTCATCCGCCATTGCCGTTCATTGCAGATCGGTTTGAGCGATATCCGCGCCTTGCTGGAATTTAAGAACAACCCTGCCGAAGGCTGCCAGAGCGTGAATCAGTTGCTGGACCATCATATCGAGCGCATCGCCGAGCAGATGGCCAACCTGCAAACCTTGCAGCAGCAACTGGTCAGCCTGCGCCACCAGTGCGACCAGCCGACGCCGTCGCAAGACTGCGCGATTTTGCAGAACCTGTCGGAAGCGGCCAGCGGCAACGACTGCGCCTGCCATACGGAATTACATTAAGCGCGCATCAACGTCAGGCGCATTGCGGCAGGGTCCAGCCCTCGTAACCCATGTCGGTCGGGTAAATGGCGCGCTCCTTGCCCCAGCGGGCAAAGTCCTGCAAGCCATCTTCGTGCAGGTCCAGCACCCATTCCGTACTTTCGAGCATCGCTCCCTGCTTGTCATAGACGCGGAAGAACGATTGCGTGCTCAGCGAGCGCACGATATTGGACACCGTGCCACTGCCATAGGCGGGCGCATAGGTATTGATCACGCACTTGCCGCTGGGGCTCCAGGCTTGGGCGTACAGTTTGGCGTGTTCGGCGGCATTGATCTTGACGGACAGCCAGACGGCAATCAGCATGGCCATCAGCAGGCCGGCCACGATCAGCAGGCTTTTCTTGAGGAGTGGAGACATGAAAGACATTGAAAACGAGATGGCCGCATTGTAAGCCATGCCGGCACCGGCCGCTCGGATGTTGGCCGGTGCCGTTTGATGCATTTACTTTTTTTTACTTGCCAACGCTGGAATGCAGGGCATTCGCCATGTCCAAGTGATGCTGCAGGGCAGGCAGGGTCTTGGCGGCAAACGCCTTGATGTCCGGGTCGGTGGCCTTCTGGCTCGCTTCCGTAAACAGCTTGACGGCCTCCTTGTGCGCCGCCACGCCGATCTTGGCCGCGTATTCCTGGTCGAATTTCTTGCCTTCCAGGCCGCTCAGCTTGGCGATATCGGCCTTGTGGCGGGCGCTTGGCTCGTCGCTGACCGTGATCTGCTTGCTTGCCGCCAATTGCTTGAGTTCATCGGCCACCTTGGTATGATCCGTGACCATGGAATCGGCAAACTGCTTCACTTGCGCATCGGTGCTCTTGGTCTGCGCCACTTTGCTGGCGGCAATCTCGGTGCTGCCCGAGTCTGCCGCCTTGGTCATGAAAGTTTTATCGTAGGCACCCGGCGCATTGGCGGCGATACTGTTGATCGCCATGCCGCTCAACAGGGCAACGGCGGCGCCGATGGCGATGCTTTTCATGGAAGGCGTACGGGAGCTGGTGGTGGTCAGGCGCATGGGGTTTCCTTTCGATATGGTTTATATAATCTTGCCAAAAAAGCTGATTAAAATCATAAGCCAGCCATACAAACATATACATAGGACGCACGCGACCATCGCCGTAGGACTAGTCCTGTACGTTACCGCACAATTCGATCTCCAGGCGCCGGAACAGCGGGCCGATGTCCGGGTCATCGCGCCAGCCGGGCAGGCCGATATCGAGATATTCCGCAGTGGCCGCCAAGTGCGAGGGTAAACTGGCGTATTGTTCGAGGTTGCTGATCACTTCGTTCTTGTCCAGATATAGGCTGGCGATATAAGCGTCGAACGACGGCGCCAGCACCATCAGCCCGGCCGGCGCGCGTGGACCGGTCCACGCCGGCAGCTCGCGGATATGCGCCAGCACCCGGCCCTGGCCCTCTTCGCTGAGGTCCAGGAACAGCATGGAGTCGCCGCCATCGCGGGCGAACGGCAGGATTTTTTGCGGCATGTCCATGTGCTTGCGCGCCGCGCGGATTTCGCCGACCAGGGTTTCATCGCAAAAATCGCCTTCGTCGGCGTTGAAGATGCCCGGAAACGACATCTGTTCAAAGCCGCCGCGGCCGTCGGGCACGTCGCAGTAATAGTCGATCTCGCCGCCGTTGGCCACTTGCAAGAATTCCAGGAAGCTGGCCGGCAGTGAAGCCCGCAGTTCGGTTTCGATGGCGGCGATCTGGGCCGGCGTAGGGGCGGGCTTGGCGTCTTCGATGGCGATATGGCGATAGCGGGTGTAGTAGCTCATGGTTATCCTGGCGGCAAGTAAAACCGCCAGTGTAAGCAAACTGGTCGCCCAAGCGCGTTCCGTTACACTACTGGCAAGTCCTCCACGCCGCGTGGCTCGCGCACGTCGATGCCCGTGCGCTCGAAGCGAAAGCGTGAAGACATGGCATAGGCCGCCTTGCGTACGCGCATGATGGAGCCCAGTGGACGGTGTTCCAGGATGCCGTGCCATGGCGTAAACGACATGCCGTCATCGATGGCGCGCGACAATGCCTCGTTCCAGCCCGCCTGTGGCGGCGCCGTGATGCGGGCCACCGGCAGGAACGGGCTGTCTTCCTGCTTCCATTCGACCGAGGCGTCTTCCAGCGGCATGGTGTCGATATCGCGGCACAGCTGCACGCGCACTTCCCAGATGGCCGTATGGCCAGAAAAAAACGCGGTGACCGCTTCACGCAGGCCGTTCGGCTTTCCATCGAGGTCGACCGGTGCATCTTTCAATGCCGCCAGTTCCGGCGAGACCGGCACCAGTTGCACCTTGGCCATATAGGCGCCATACAGGATCGGCACCTGGCTGAAATAGCTTTCGCCCAGCACATTGGTTTCAGGGTGGCCGCCCATGCCTTTCAGCAGCGTGCTTTCGCCACCGACCGCTTCCAGCGCCTTTTCCGCGCCTTGCAGCACGGTCGACAGGGCCTGTTTCAGGCGCGGCGCCTTGTCGGTGGTGCTGGCCAGCAGCTTCAGGCTGCCGAGAAACTTCTTCGCCGTCGGCGCCTGGAACACGGGGCCGTTGACCAGCACGAAATCCTGGGTGGCGGCCGGCGCACTGGCGGTGCTGTCCTCATTGTCCTCGCTGTCAAGCGTCGACAACTGCGTGCCCGGCACGCCGACCACCTTGACCGCCATGCCGCGCGGCACCGAGACATTGTCATCTAGGATATCGCCGGGAATGGTGGAAATGCGCATCACCACCGGATAGCTGCCCGGCCGGGCAAACAGGCCTTGCGCCAGCTCGGGCGCCAGGTTGTCAAACACCTGAAACTGGCCACGCAGCAAGCCGTGGCTTTTCGCATGCACGCTGCGCGTGGCGTGGCCGCTGTCTTGATACGTGGTGGACGAGATGCCATGCAAGGTTTGCAGCAGCTGCGCCTTGGTGTCCTGCTCGCCTTCCTCTTCATATTCATGGCGCGGATCGTAGGGCAGCGGCGGGCGTGGAATGGCGGACATGGCTTTTCCTTGTAATGGGGTGTAGGTAAGCCATCATTAGCGCAAGTGGCTATCGCTTCTGTATGCTGCCATACAGAGTGGCGACATTGGCCTACAGCCCGGCCATGATACGGCCGCGCAGCCAGCGGTGGCCGGGATCGAGGTGCATGCGTTCATGCCACACCATCGCCATCTCGTAATCGGGCAGCGGCAAAGGCGCCTGCCAGGTGCGCAGCTGGGTCAGGGCGTTTTTCAGCAGGCGCGACGGCAGCAGCGCCACCATGTCGGACTGCGCCAGCAACGGCGGCACGAACAGGAAATGTGGCACCGACAACACCACCTTGCGCGTGCGCCCCTGCAGGGCCAGCGCCGTATCGACGGCCGTGCGGTAGCCGCCGCCATTCGGCGACACCACCACGAATTCCAGCTCACAGAAACGGTCGAGATCGGGCGCCGTTTGCAACAGCGGATGGTCGCGCCGGCAAGCCAGCACATAATGTTCGGTAAACAAGACGCGATGCCGCAAGCCCGGCGGCGCCTCTTCCTGCGCCAGAAAACCCAGATCGACCTGGCCGCTTTCGAGCTGGCTGGCCATGCGCGCCGGCACTGCCTCCAGCACCGCCATGCGCGAACGCGGCGCCTCGGCGCGCATGCCTGGCAGCAGCGGCAGCAGGATGGCGTACTCGGTGGCATCGGCCGCCGCCAGCTTCCATTCCACCTCCGCCGTCAAGGGTTCGAACGCGCTTTCTGGCTGCAGCACCTGTTCCAGCTGGGCCAGCGCCGCCTGCAAGGGAGACAGCAAGGCCAGTGCGCGGGCCGTCGGCAACATGCCGCGCGGGCCGGGCAACAGCAGCGGATCGTCAAACGCGGCGCGCAGCTTGCCCAATTGCACGCTGACCGACGGCTGGCTCAGGTGCAAACGCTGCGCGGCGCGCGTCACATTGCGCTCGATCAGCAAAGCGTCCAGGGTCAGCAGCAGATTCAAATCGAGCTTGCGTAAATTGTGCATAACTATACCTGCCATCTTCATTATTCATTTCTGCAATCATAGCGCAAGCCCCAGAGTAGCTGCTGTGCCATTGCACATCTCAACTGCTACAGGAGCAATCTGATGCAACTCCATGAATACACACAATATGATGGGCTGGGCCTGGCGGCGTTGGTGCGCCAGGGCCAGGTCAGCGCCGCGCAACTGCAGGACTGCGCGCTGCAGGCCATCGACGCCGTCAATCCGCGCATCAATGCCGTGGTCGAACACTGGCCGTTGGACCCGGCACCGTTTGATGCCGCAGCGCCATTTGCCGGCGTGCCCTTCCTGATCAAGGATATCGCCGTGGCGATGGCCGGCAAGAAAATGGAAATGGGCAGCGGCCTGGCGGCCGGCCATGTGGCGGCGGCGGATTCCTTCCTGATGACGCAGTTCCGCCAAGCCGGCCTGGTCACCATCGGCCGCACCAGCACGCCGGAAATGGCGTTTGCCACCACCACCGAAGCTGTCTTGTATGGCGCCACCCGCAATCCCTGGGATTTGTCGCTGAGCGCGGGCGGCTCCAGCGGCGGCGCGGCGGCCGCCGTGGCGGCCGGCGTCGTGCCGCTGGCCCATGCGACGGACGCGGCCGGCTCGATCCGCGTGCCGGCCGCCTCCACCGGCCTGTTCGGCCTGAAACCGAGCCGTGGCCGGGTCTCGAACGGCCCCGCCATGGACGAGATCTTCAGCGGCCTGGGCGTGCAACTGGGCGTCAGCCGCAGCGTGCGCGACAGCGCCGCCTTGCTGGACGCCGTGCAGAGCCCGATGCCGGGTGAACCATATGTCACGGCCGCGCCCGGCCACAGATGGCTGTCGCAGGTCGACGCGCCGCCCGGCCGGCTGCGCATCGGCGTCATGCGCGACGCCTGCGACGGCCAGCGTCCCGATGCCGAAACGGGCAAGGCGCTGGATGGCTGCGTCAAGTTGCTGGCAAGCCTGGACCACCATCTGGAAGACGCCGCGCCGGCGCTGGGCGTGTCGTGGGAAGCGTTCGTGCTGGCCAATGCCCGTATCTGGTGCGCCAACCTGGTCGGATGGATCAATGGCATGGCGCAGGAATCGGGCCGCGCCATCTCGCCAGAAACGCTGGAACCGGCCACCCTGGCTTGCTACCGCTACGGGCAGACGGTCTCGGCGGTGGAGTTCGTCGCCGCGCTCGACGTGCGCAATACCGTCACGCGCCAGGCCGGCGCCTTTTTTGCCCAATACGATGTGTTGCTGTCGCCCACCTTGCCATCGCTGCCCTGGCAACTGGGGCGTTATGCCGAAAACCAGGAGTCCATGGACGGTTTGGCCTGGACCGCGCGCCTGTTCCAGCATTCGCCTTACACGCCGCTGGCCAATGTGGCAGGCTTGCCGGCCATGTCGGTGCCGCTGGCCATGTCCAGGGAAGGGTTGCCGATAGGCATGCAGTTCATGGCTGGTCTGGGCCGGGAAGGGTGTTTGCTGCGGTTGGCCGGGCAACTGGAACGGGCCGCGCCATGGGCGCAGCGCCGGCCAGCCGTGTGGGCGGGAAATTAACAGCTCGGGCGGGATGTCAAGCCTGTTTCCATCGATGCAGATCAAGCTCGTCATGCTGGTCGCCTTCTTATAATGGTCTGGTCGACAATCCACCGCCCGCGTCCCGATAATGAATGAGCAAAAATTCAGCTACTTGGTCGAGCGCCTGTATCGCGCGGGACTGCGCATGAGCGCGGCCACCAGCGAGCAGGAAAAGTTGCTGGCCAGGCGCTGGCTGGCCCGCTGGAATACGGCGCTCCGGCGCGAGCACGCCAGGCGACAACACCGCACCCAGCCGTGAAAGGACATGCCATGACAGCGACCCCGACCTATGCATCTACCTCGATCTGGCAGGCCACTGTGCCGAGCATGCCCACCGGCCCCCTGCTGGCCGATGCCAGCGCCGACGTGTGCGTGATCGGCGCCGGCATCGCGGGCCTCGGCACCGCCTATCTGCTGTCACGGCAAGGCCTGAAAGTCATCGTCATCGACGCCGTCGGCATCGGCGCAGGGGAAACCGGCCGCACCACGGCGCATTTTTTCCCGCCCGATGAATGGTATGCCAATATCGAAGACGATTTCGGGCCTGACCAGGCGGCGCTGGTGGCCAACAGTTTCGCCAGCGCCATCGATACCGTCGAAGAAATTATCCGCAACGAAGCGATCGACTGCGAGTTCGAGCGGCTCGACGGCTATCTGTATGCCTTGCCCGGCAATGGCTTTCGCGACTTCGACAAGGAACTGGCGGCCGCCTTGCGCGCCGGCGCGCCGGCCGAATGGTGCGAGCGCGTGCCGGGGCTGTCCTTCGACACAGGCCCATGCATCCGCTATCACGGCCAGGCGCAGTTCCATCCGCTGAAGTATCTCAATGGGCTGGCGCAGGCCATCGTCAGGCAGGGCGGCAAGGTGTACGGCGCCACCCGGGCGCTCAAGCTGGCCGGCGACAACAACACGCAAATGGTGTCCACCGAGCACGGCGAGATCGGCGCCAGGTCGGTGGTGGTGGCCAGCAATACGCCGTTCAACAACCGTTTCGTGATGCATACCAAGCAGGCGGGCTACATGAGCTATGTGATCGGCGTCGCCGTGCCACAAGGCAGCGTGCCGCGCATCTTGCTGTGGGATACCGGCGACCCCTATTATTATGTACGCCTGTCCGACAGTGGCGCGCCGGCTGGCCATGAGGTGCTGATCGTCGGTGGCGCCGACCACAAGGTAGGCCAGGAAGCGCATCCCGCCAGGCATTATGCCGATATCGAACAGTGGCTGCGCGAGCGTTTTCCGATGGCTGGCGAGGTGCTGTACCGCTGGTCCGGTGAAGTGATGGAGCCGGCCGACGGGCCAGCCTTCCTGGGCCGCAATCCGATGGATAATGACAACGTCTACATTATCACCGGCGACTCGGGCAACGGCATGACGCATGCCACCATCGGCGCCATGCTGGTGCGCGACCTGATACTGGGCCGCGTCAATCCGTGGAGCAAGCTGTATGAGCCGTCACGCAAGGTCATCCATGGCGTATCGGACTTTATCGGCGAGCAGGTCAATACCCTTGCACAATATCGCGACTGGGCCAAAGGCAGCGAACTGCGCTCACTGGAGCAATTGCAGGCGGGCCAGGGCGCCATCATGCGCCACGGCTTGCGCAAGCTGGCGGTATATCGCGACGAACTGGGCGCCCTGCATGTCTTGTCCGCTACCTGTACCCACTTGGGCTGCGTGGTGCATTTCAACCAGGCCGAACGATCCTGGGACTGCCCATGCCACGGTTCGCGCTTCGATGTCGATGGCCATATCCTGCACGGGCCGGCGTCCACCGCCCTCGAAACGTTCAGCTTGACGCCGCAAACCTGATCAAAGCGGCGCCAGTCGCAGCGCGTTGCGCTGTTCCAGCCGGGTCCTGAAACGTTCCCACAGGCGGTCATGGAAGGGCAGCACGATCACATTGCAGATCGGCTCGACCACCGCCAGCAAGCCGCCAAACGCCGCCGAACCGGTAGCCCAGTACATCACGGCAAAGGCCACACCCATGTGCATCAGCGTCTGGCTGAGCTTTTCGCCGGCCAGCGCGGCCACGCCCAGGTGCTTGTGCGCCTGGCGCTGGCGGATCGCATGCCACAGCTTTTCGTGCAGGGGCAGCAGCGCCACATTGATGACCGGCTCGATAATGGCGGCCAGGCCACCGAGGGCGAGCGAGCCCGTCAGCAAATAGGCGAGGCCAAAGGCAATCGACATGTGGGTGACGACCTGGCTGAATGTTTTCATGGCGGTGAGCAAGGGAGGCTCCTTTCTGAGCTGGCTGATCTTTGACTCACATAGTAATGATTCGCATTTAGAAATGGAAGTAAATTCTTTCAACCGTGCCAGTAGCGTGCGCCTATGACTGTTTTTCATCAACGGGGAGGGGCAGGGCAGCGCTCGTGACGCTGCCCTGCCGCCGGGGAGTCACAAAGGATAGCGGTCGGCTTGCCGCGCCATCTCGATAAACGACTGCAGATAATCGATGCCGCGCTCGCTTTCCCGCACGCCCACATAGATATGCTTCCGTATGCCGTCCGGCCCCAAGCGCAGGGTGCGCAGGTTCAGCTGCGGCGCATAATCGGTCACCAGCCACTTCGGCAAGGCGGTCACGCCACGTCCGCTGGCCACCATCTGCAGCATGATGTCGGTGGTCTCGATCGTCTTGTGTTGCTTCGGCGTGATGCGCGCCGGCAGCAGGAATTGATTGTAGATATCGAGGCGGTCAATCGGCACCGGGTAAGTAATCAGCGTTTCCTGCGCCAGCTGATCCGGCGTGATCGTCTCCAGCGCCGCCAGCCGGTGTTCGCCATGCACCACCAGCACCTGCTCATAGGCAAATACGGGCTCGAAGTGCAAGGCCGGCCGCGGCAAAGGGTCGGGCGTGACCAGCATGTCGATCTCGTAATTGATCAGCGCGCCGATGCCGCCGAACTGGAATTTCTGTTTCACGTCCACGTCGACATCGGGCCAGCTCGCCAGGTAGGGCGAGACGATGCGCAGCAGCCACTGGTAGCAGGGGTGGCATTCCATGCCGATGCGCAGCACGCCGCGCTGGCCGTCACGGTATTGATCGAGGATGCCTTCGGCGTTTTCCAGCTGCGGCAGCACGCGGTTGGCCACCCCCAGCAAGAATTGACCGGCCTGCGTCAGGCGCAGGCTGCGGCCTTCGCGCAGCCACACGGCCGTGCCCATTTGCTGCTCCAGTTTCTTGACGGTATGGCTGAGCGCAGGCTGCGTCAGGAACAAGGCCTGGGCGGCGGCCGTCAGCGAACCGAGGCGGTCAACTTCGCGCACGACCGCCAGGTGGATACGTTCAAGCATGGGAGCTATGAATATAAATAATGAATGCATCAAATTTTACCATTATTTTTTATGGATCAGACTCGTTATGATGTTCTCAACTTAACAAGGAGCATCAACATGGCCATCACACATAATCTGGGATACCCGCGCATCGGCGCCAAACGCGAACTGAAATTTGCGCTGGAAGACTACTGGAAGGGCAACAGCACGCTGGCCGTCCTGGCAGGACAGGGCGCCGAACTGCGCCAGCGCCACTGGCAGGACCAGCACGCGCTGGACTTGGCGCCGGTCGGCGACTTTTCCTTCTACGACCAGGTGCTGGACCTGAGCTTTACCTTGGGCAACCTGCCGCAGCGCGTGCGCAATCTGCAGGGAGAGGCCTTGGACAATTATTTCCGCGTCGCTCGTGGCCGCTCGGCCAGCGACAGCGATTGCGGCTGCATCCATGCCGGCGAAATGACCAAGTGGTTCGACACCAACTACCATTACATCGTGCCGGAGTTTGCGGCCGATACCACCTTCAAGCTGGACAGTTCGCGCCTGTTGACGCAGCTGGAACAAGCGCGCCAGTTGAAAGTCAACGCCAAGCCGGTGCTGATCGGCCCTGTGACTTACCTGTGGCTGGGCAAGGCCAAGGACGATTCCGACAAGCTGGCACTGCTGAACAGCTTGCTGCCAGTCTACGTCCAGTTGCTGCAGGAACTGGCGGCGCAAGGCGTGGAATGGGTGCAGATCGACGAACCGATCCTGGTCACGGAACTTGACAGCAGCTGGCAGCAAGCGCTGGCCACCGCCTATGATGCCCTGAGCCAGGCCGCCGATATAAAGATTTTGCTGGCCACGTATTTCGGCGAGCTGCAAGACAACCTGGCGCTGGCTTGCAGCCTGCCAGTGGCCGGCCTGCACCTCGACGCCATCAATGCGCGCGACGAAGTAGGGCAAGTGATCGCACAATTGCCGGACACCCGCATCTTGTCCCTGGGCGTGGTGAATGGCCGCAATATCTGGAAAACCGACCTGACGGCCACCCTCGATTGGCTCGAACCGGTCCAGCAAAGCCTGCGGTCGCGGCTGTGGATCGCGCCATCGTGCTCCCTGCTGCACGTGCCGGTCGACCTGGACAGCGAACAGAAGCTGGACCAGGAAACCCTGTCCTGGCTGGCCTTTGCCCGTCAAAAACTCGATGAAATCCAGGTGCTGGCCGGCGCCCTGAACCATGGCCGTGCCTCGGTGCAAGCCGCGCTGGACGCCAACCACGCCGCCGTCACAGCGCGCCGCCTGTCGCCGCGCGTGCACAATCCCGAAGTCAAAGCGGCCGTGACCCGCATCGAAGCGAGCCTGGGCCAGCGCGCCAGCGGCTACGAAGTGCGCGCCGCCAAGCAGGCCGCGCTGCTGAATTTGCCCGCGTACCCGACCACGACCATCGGTTCCTTCCCGCAAACGGCCGAAATCCGCCAGGCGCGCAGCCAGTTCCGCAGCGGCGCCCTGGACGAAGCGGCCTACAAGCGGCTGATGCAGGCGGAGATCGCCCGTTGCGTGACGGAACAGGAAATCCTGGAGCTTGACGTGCTGGTGCATGGCGAAGCCGAACGCAACGACATGGTCGAGTATTTCGGCGAACAACTGGACGGCTATGCCTTCAGCCAGTTCGGCTGGGTGCAATCGTACGGCTCGCGCTGCGTGAAACCGCCGATCTTGTTCGGCGACATCAGCCGCCCGCGCGCCATGACCGTCGAATGGAGCACCTACGCCCAGTCGCTGACGCAAAAACCGATGAAAGGCATGCTCACCGGCCCGGTCACCATCCTGAACTGGTCCTTCGTGCGCGACGACCAGCCGCGCTCGGTTTCCTGCTACCAACTTGCCTTGGCCATCCGCGCCGAAGTGCTGGACCTGGAACGCGCCGGCATCCGCGTGATCCAGATCGACGAGGCCGCGCTGCGCGAAGGCTTGCCACTGCGCAAATCGCAATGGGCCGACTACCTGCGCTGGGCGGTGGAATCGTTCCGCATCACCGCCAACGGCGTGGCCGACGAAACCCAGATCCACACCCACATGTGCTATTCGGAGTTCAACGACATCATCGCCGACATCGCCGGCATGGACGCCGACGTGATCACCATCGAAACCTCGCGTTCAAGCATGGAACTGCTGGACGCCTTCGACGACTTCAACTACCCGAACCAGATCGGCCCGGGCGTGTACGACATCCACTCGCCGAACATTCCCGGCGAAGCGCAGATGGTCGAACTGATGCGCAAAGCGGCAGAGCGCATCCCGGCCCAGCGCCTGTGGGTCAACCCCGACTGCGGCCTGAAAACGCGCGGCTGGAAGGAAGTGCTGCCAGCGCTGGCCAATATGGTGGCTGCGGCCAGGACCTTGCGGGCAGATGCGCAAGTTTGAACCGTGAGCAGCTGAAAGCAGGGCCGTTCTTGCGCCTCAAAAAGCGCGCATGAACGGCAAGTGGCAAAATCGCATTTGCGATCGGGGAAATGGGAAAATGACGGTTTTCTCTTTTTCATACACAACTTCGCATAATTTATAATCTGCTAACTCTCCCAAACCGGGCGCTTACTACCTATTGACGCATGTTAGAGCGAGGCTACATGCGGGCCACGGCCCAATAGGAGGTCATTAAAAGACGCGGATAATTTATCCAAAAATGACGACCAAACAGCCTTTACTTCTGGATTATCTGCCCGCTGCATATTCACATCGGCAATTACCCGCAAAGGGTCTACGTTTAATGTTTGCGCAACGCGAATTGCAACATAATCGTCAAAATATCCAACTCCCTTCATATAACGGCTGACCGCTTGTTTTGATACTCCAAGCGCTTTTGCAACCGCGTAATCAGAAGTTATATGTAGGCGCGTTTTCACCGCGTTTACGTATTCGATTGTGTCCATTTTTGATGCTCCCAAGGAAATTTCCCGGCTGTGCCCAGCAGGTATCTGCGTAGCATAGTCACAAGTCAAGTGACGCGCAACTGGTCTCAGTCTGTTGACTAGTCAACAGAAGTTGTCCATACTCCACCCTGTTGAGCGGTTTTATCCATCGCTCCCAAGGCAAAGCCCGCAGGCATGCGGGGCCGCTCACACCCCTTTGCCCGGGAGATATGCCTTGGGAGGCGATAATGTCGGTTACACAATCTTACAAAACAATCACAATTTCGACGGGTGCATTTGTCGAAATCGAAATGGCTATCCGCCTGGAAATCGCCGCGCAGGAGCGCCACATTGCGCGCACCCACATCGACACCATCGGCCACACTGCCGCTGTTCGTCGCCTGGCCGAACTGCGTGCCGCCTTGGTGGAGTTCTCGGCATGAACCACGCCACCGCCACCAAGACAGTCACGCTGACAGCTGATCAGGTCGAGCAAGTCAAATTCGCATTGCGGGATCGCGCCGGGATGCTTGCTGGTTTTATCACTGGGCTTGATAAGCGGTTCAGCCCCGACAGTTTTGCGGTCTACACCCGCCTGCAGGGTGACGTATACGCCGCGCTGAGCATGCTGGACACGCAGGAATTCACCACCAAAGCGGCGCCCGGCACGCTGGACGATCTGGAAGGCCAAAACCTGCGCACGGTAATCACGGCCTTGAATTTCATGCGGCATGCGTTTATTTGCGGCTCGTTTGCAAAGGTATCGGACGTGCTGGACGGCCAGATCATCGCCAGCCCTGACGCCCTGAACGCCGTCTTGCTCTTTCTGGAAAGCCCGAAATGAGAACGGCGGACGACACCACAACGCTTGAGCTACCCGGCATCAAACCGCCAATGGTGACGAAAAAGCGGGGCCGTAAGGCCATCCACGCCAGCGCCGCCGCCCGCCAGCGCGCTTACATCGCCCGCAATGGCATCGTGACCATGACCGTGCAACTGCCTGAGGCACTGCACGCCGATTTCATGACCTGGCTCAAATTCAAAGACAAGCAGCAAAGCGCCGTGCTTTGCCACCTGATCCGCACGCAATTGCTGAGGAAGCGGTAATGATAAAAATCTACGAAAAAGATGCACGCGAAATTGCCAGGTTGTTGGGGGAGCTATCAGTCTATTCCCCAGGTGCCGCCATGGGGTTTGGCGGCTTCATCCTCGGTTTGCTGGTGGTCGCAGATGCAAGGCATGGCGGCACGGTGCTAGTTAGAACCCCCTCCACCCTTGCTGGGAGTCATGAGGCTACGAATTTGCAGAAAGCCACGCCCACCGATGAAGCCAAAAAGGGCGAAAGCAACTTTCTCTGCACTTGCGGTTTGTCCGGTGAGGGCAAATGCAATGGCGGCTCCAAAGCCACCCAGGAGGACAAATAAGATGAGCCAGAATTCGAGCCAAATTGCGCGGTTCCAGAGCTGGCTTTCGATATCGTTGTGCTTTTCCGTAGCTAGAATCGCGCTCTTTTTAAAGTCCATAACCAATCCAAGCGCCGCCATGATGGCAGGCGAAAGGGCATCAGGTTCTGACGGTGGTGTAGGTGTCGGGGGTGTCGGGGGTCCGTCAACTGGTGGCTGTTCCATATTTCCTCTTGGCAAAAAATCATCCAGTGTAGCAGGAGTTGCAGCATGAAAACCGCCGTCGACACCCTGCCAGAAAACGCCCGCAAGACGGGCCGTATCACCATCTGGCTGCTGCTGCCGCAACACGTGCGCCGCCTGGCGCTGTGGGCTGCTGACATGCCCACCAATCGCGCCGACGACGAATTGACGGCCTTTACCCGTGTCGAGCGCGCCCGCATCACTGCCGCGCTGCAATCCATGCTGACGCACCTGTCCATGGCCGAACAGTGCATGAACGATAGCGACGTGACGACCCGCACCACTACGGTACTGCACTGATGCCAGTTATCCAGCAAGAGGCCGGCATTCGAAGCGTCAAGGGCTTGCCCCTGCGCTGGGGCATTCCTGCGTACCGCGAACTGCACGCGGCGCAGGCTGGCGTCATCGGCGCCATGCCTGAGGGCTACAAGCGCCTGTCGGCCATGCTGGACGAGGTGACGGCCTGCCCGCTGCCTATCGACAGCACACAGGCCCAGTTGACGATGCTGGCCGAGCGGTGCGCGAACGAGTGCATGAATGTCGCCCTGGACACGCATGACGCCCCGACCATGCGCGTTTGCGTCGAATTGGTGGTGCGCATGTACGACATGGACGTGTCGAATATCAAAGACGACCGCCAGGCCATCAAGCGATACACCGATCCTTCGTGGTGGCTTAAAAGACTGCGCACCGTGCATGGCCGCGCCCGTGAGCATGCCGCTATGCGCCTCGGCTTCGTATCGGGCCGAAAAGGCAAGTATTGCAGCGACGAGACGGCGAAAAGCCGGGTAGGCCAGCGCCGCCGCAATAGAAAAATTCTTGAGAACACCGTGCTGCGCAACATGGAAACCGGGCAGGAATTCGCGTTGAACGAATTGGCCGACAAAAGCACTGCGAACCCGGAAATACGACGCGGCGAATTGATGATGCGATTTGATGGAGTTGACGAAATAGCGATAGAGAACGGCCATGTGGGCCTGTTCGTCACGCTGACGGCGCCATCCGCCTATCACTGCGTAATCGAAAAAACAGACACGCCGAACCCGCATTACAACCTGGCTACGCCACGCGAAACCCAGCTATACCTGCGCGGCGTGTGGGCGCGGACCCGGACGCAAAACGCCCGTGACGAAATCTACCCGTATGGCATCCGCGTCGCCGAGCCGCATCATGACGGCTGCACGCACTGGCACATGATGGTTTTCATGCCGCCAGAACATGTCGAGATATTCAAGCGCAACCTGAGCAAGTACGCGCTGGAAGAGGATGGGGAAAGCGAGTCCGCGAAAAAGCGCCGCGTCACGTACAAAGACCTGGACCCGAACGAGGGCAGCGCGGCGGCCTACATGATGAAATACACGGCCAAAAACATCGGTGAGAACGAAATTAAGGAAGACAAAGACGGACGCGACATTATCACCAAGGAAATGCGTGTCGACGCCTGGGCGGGCGTGTGGGGTATCCGCCAGTTTCAGGCGTTCGGCCAGCCACCTATCACACCATACCGCGAGGTGCGGCGCGTCGCTGAGGACGTCATAGCCGATGCACCGGAATGCGTACAGGCGCTGTGGCGCGCCGGGAACCGCCTGGATTTGGTGGACGAGGAAACCGGCGAGATAGCAGGGCAGAAAAAATGCTCCTGGGCGGCCGCAATCCGGGCGCAGGGCGGCGTCAACATGGGCCGCCGCTACCTTGTGCGCGTAGCGAAGGCAACGCGCACTGAGGCCGGGCGCTATGGCCTGTTCGGGCGCGGCCCGGTGGGCTTGTTCGTCGCTCCTGATCCTGAGTTCGTCGGCCCGCCTGAAATGTACGCATCGACCCGCTACACGTGGCGCCGCGTCGGTTCTGCTGTTGACGTTGGGGTTTGCCGTCCTTGGAGTCCTGTCAATAACTGTACGCCGGCCAGCGAAAAAAATTGGGAACAGCACGCACCGATGCCTGGCCAGGTCGAGCCACCCGATGATTCTGCGTGGTGGGGTAATGCCGATTTTGACGTATTCGACCACCCGGATTATCAGGAATTCATGACCAGCCCGGAGGTCAGGGCGGCAGGCATTGAGTCTCAGGCGTGGGCGCTGAGAATTTGCGATCAATTTGACCGAGATATGCGTCACCAATGACGGAATTAAAGCGGCGCCGCGTGCACACGGCAAAAATGGACCAAGCCTGGGCGGCCTACAAAAGCGAACGAGCGCGTGAGCACTCGGCTGCGGTGGCTACACGAATTGAAATTTTACTGAGGATACGAATGAAAACAGATGCGGTGTACACGGGCCAGGCGCTTGAGCGCGAGGCCGTGGCGCTTTACCGGCAATACGGGTATTTCTTGCCAGGCCCGGCGAAAGATTTTTTTCGCAAACTGGCAATTCATCTGAAATGGCAAGAACTTGAGAAAGTGACGAAATGAGTACTCCTACCCTGAAAGAAAAAGTCCGTGCGGCGTTTGACGCCACCGGCCCCGAAGCGCAAGAAGAACTGTTGAACGAGTTCGCCGACCGCATCGAAGCGCTGGAAGGCGCGCTGGACAAGGCGACTGCACCGGTCGCCGAGTAATCCCCCGCAAACCGCTGCACCTGGCTCACGAGGCCGGGCCGTGGCACCTGAGCGCGCCAGCTTACCGGCTGGCGCGCAATAGGATTGAAATGACAGCAAAAAGCCATATCGGGCATGTCGATTGCCCTATTTGCGGCCACACTGGCGCAGAGGTAAAAACCGACAAAAACGGACGGGCCTACATCCACTGCAAGCACGCGTGTTCGTGGCAGGGGATCACCCGTACCAACTACCAATCTGACCAACTGCGGGCGCGCATGCGCCCCGTTACCGTAACGGTTACCGACCCGGTAGCCGTGAAAGCGCCAGACGCGCCGCCACAAGCGGATACCGTCCTGGCCGCCAAGGTGGCGCCAGTCAAGCAAGACAAGCCGGTCATCACAACGCCGCCAGCGAAACCACTTTGGTTCAGTCCCATCCTTGGGGGTGCGGCATGAGCGACGGCGAAAAAATCAAACTGGACCCAAACGACCCGTTCGACCTGATCGCCATGGAAGCGGCGTCCGGAGAGGCCGAACAGGCGGCGGAACACGAAAAAATCCTGAACGGCGGTGAGGAACCACCGCCACCGATTGACCAGGCGCAGGTATGGGCGCAGATACCCAAGCAACTGGGCGGCCTGCTGGTGATGGCAATGCCGGAACTGGACGGCGTCTACAACGATGCCGCATGCCTGCAATGGGGAACCGGCATGGCGGCGGTGTCGGCAAAGCGTGGTTGGGATGCTGGCGAGACCATCGCCAAGTGGGGGCCGGAATTCATGCTGGCCATCGCCACGTTCGGTTTGGTGGTTCCGACTGTGCGGGCCGTGAAGGCGCGCAGGGACGCGGCCAAGGACAAGGAGCCTGAAACGCTTGAAAACAGCGTGGCGGCTGGTCAGGGCGCGCCAGCGGCACCGGAAAACCCGATGATGCAGCCACCGGGAAATTTCAGTGTCCCGGCCTGACGCGTCGCGTGCCACGGCTGGCACAAAAAACAAGGCGGATATGACGGCAGTAATCGGCGCTACCGGCGTCGGCAAAAGCTCCTTCATCAAGGGCGAGAAGCTCCGCAAATACGATCGCCTGCTGGTCTGGTCGCCGCTGGAAGAGACCGACGATTACCAGTCGTTTTGCGGTGGTGAGGTGACGGACCGCGTGTCCGAATTCGTCCAGGCAGTCAAGGGCGGCGTCAAAAGCGTCATCTTCGTGCCGTCCGGCAAGGATTCCTTGATCAAGGCGCAGTTCGATCATTTTTGCCGCGTGGCGTGGCTGCTGCCTGGCTCACATGTGCTGGTGGAAGAGTTGTCCGGCGTGACGATGCCGTCCTACGCGCCGCCCGCCTGGAAAAAGCTGTCGACCGCTGGCCGACACAAGGGGCTGACCATCATCGGCGCCAGTCAGCGCCCGGCGCATATCGACAAGGACTTTTTGGGCAACTGCTCCGAAATTCGTTGCTACCGCGTCAACTATGACGCTGACGCCAAGGTGATGGCGGACAGTCTGAAAATACCGACGATTTACGAAACCGACCCGAAAACGCGCAAACCCGTTGCAATTAAGCCCATGGAACAGATACGGATGCTGCCTGATTTTGAGTTTTTCCATAAAAATCGCAACCTGTCTGTGTCTCGGGGGGTGAATAAATCCCTGTAACGGTAACGGTAAGGGGGCGGTAACGGTAACAGGCTATTGGCGGTCATAGTGGGGCAGGGCAGTATCGGGGCTTCTGTCTCACCCATAACCCGAACGAGGAAAAAATGTCCAAAGCTCACATGTACACCGCCCTGATCGCCCTGGCCGCATACGCGGCTGTGTCGATGCTTCAAAGCTCGTGGCCGATCCCGGTCATCGGCAAGCATCTGCCAGGCGGCAAGTAATCGAATAACAAGCGGCTGAACCCGGCTCACGAGGCCACGGCAAAGCATTTCCGGCAAGCGCTCACAAGGCGCGACACCTGACTACAAGGCAAAAAATGAGTAATTACGATCAAATGGTCGATCTGCAAAACGTCCGCAAGGGCGCCGTGGCCGTGCTGAAAATCAGCTACAACGCCACGTTCGACAAGTTCCACCTGGTCCTGGGCGGCGGCTTGCTGAAAAGCCACATTGGCCGCATTGAAGGCAAAGCCAATGGCGTCAGCTTCTTCGTCGATGACGGCGCGCTGATCGGCCTGCGCGACGCCTATCAGGGCATCTTCCTGGACCCGACCCGCCTGACGATCGATTTCACCGATCCAAACACCCGTGGCGGCGCCGCCGCGCAGTATCTGGCCTCCGTACCGCGCAACCTGATGAATTCGCTCACGTTCGAGATTGCCATTCTGGATACCGCACCGGACGGCCTGACCATGACCGCCGAAGCCGAATACCGCGATCCGACCCCGAACCCCTACGTGCTGCGCCGCAAGGACTTCAACGCGCCGCTGTCGCTGGTGGGCGAAAACGACCTGATGCTGCCGAGCCAGATCAACGGCGGCCTGATCAAGCGCATCTGGCTGCACCATACCGGCAATATCACCAAAGCCGAACTGCGCACCAACGGCACGCCGCGCTTGCGCGCCTCGGTGGGTGCCATCAGCTACCTGCAAAAGCGCAACAAACTGGTGCCGCAAACCAATGTGCTGTGCCTGGACTTCATCGCTGACGGCAACCTGATGGGCATGCTCAACACGGCCGGCGTCAACGAATGCCTGTTGCGCCTGACCACCAGCGCGCCGGACAGCCTGCGGGCGTTTATCGATTACGTCGATCCGCTTCAAAAACTGTCGTAACAGGGGGCTGACATGAGCCTCTTGGACAGTATCAGCCCGTATGCCTGGGCAGACGTGACGCAAAACGCGGTCGCCCCGCTGGCCGATGTGTCGCAGTCGTCGGCGCCTATGACTGGCAGCACCAATACCGGCACCGGCACGAGCGACTACATCAGCTCGGACTGGGGCAAGTTCTGGCAGGACATTGCTAAAACCGGCGTCAACTATGCCCTGAACCGCGATCAGCAGCAGATCGTCGCCAATACGCAAAAGGACTTGTCGTATAACGCGGCGGTCACGCAACAGGCCGCCGTGGGCTACCAGGCGCAGGCATCGCAAAGTAATCGCATGCTGCTGTGGGGCGCGATGGCAATTGGCGTCGTGTTCCTGGTGATGAAGAAATGATGCCCGCCATGCCACCGTTGCAGTTGTCGGCCAGTTCGTCGGCCACTGCAACCGCCAAGGGCGGCGACGGCGCGTTCGGCGGCGGCTCTGGTGTCGGCGTGACGTCCGGCGACTGGAATGTGTCGTATGCCGCTGGCAATGCCTCGTCGGCGGCGGGCGTCAACTGGCTGTATATCGCACTGGCTGCGGGGGCGTTCTGGTGGATCAAGACCAAGGGATAGCCACCATCCGCGCCGGCCAGCTGGATGACGCCGCGCGCGCCGCCTATGCCGCCGCGTTCTCGGCCCGGTGCGATACGACCGGTGGCCTCGGCACGATGGAGGCGGCATTGACTGGCGCCGCGCTGTTCGATGTGGTGGTGATGGGCGCCGTGGTGGCGCGCTACGCCATCAAACAATTTCAGCGCCCGCACGGCGTCGAGGCGTATGTGATGGCGGCAGCTGGCGGCCTGCCGGGTGTGGACCTGATCCAGACGCTGGAGCCCCATATCGCGCAGCACTGCCAGGCCGCCGACCGTATGAAGTTCTCCACGCGGCGCCGGGGGCTGGTCAAGAAAATGCTGCGCCAGGGCTGGGTAATCGACAGTTACGTTTTAGGGAAAAAAATCAAATGAGCAGCAGCGAAAGCCAAAGCGACAGCAGCCAGACGCAGTTACAGGAAAGCCAGGACAACCGGATCACCGGCGGCGCTGGCTCCGTCAATCTGAATACCAGCCGTTCCAGCGTGGGCGGCAGCATCAATGTCAGCACCACCGATTTCGGCACGGTCGAAAAATCGTTCGACTTCGCCACCGCCATCGCGCAGGGCGCCGCCAATGCGGCAGCAGCCAGTAGCGGCCAGGTGTCCGCGATCGCCAAGGATGCCTTTACTGCAGTAAAAAATGCGTACGGCGACTACAGCGACAAGATCGACACGGCCTATGAAACCAGCAAGGCAGGCGAACAGAAAATCATGGTAGCTGCCGCGCTGGCCGTGGTCGCCCTGGTCGCAATTCGGGGTGGCAAATGAGCTACCAGACAATCAACCTCAAGGCGGGCGTGCCGTATCTGGCGGGCATCGCCGGGCGCCTGATCCTGCTCGACAATATCGGCGCGTCCGATGGCGTCGATGTGCGCGTACTGCGCCAGGGCACGCCTGATACGGTCATTCCCAAGCGCAAAGCGGCGTTCCGCATGGTCGCGCCGTATGACGATGTGGAGTTCAAGACCAGCGTCGACACGGCTATCGGCGTTTTCCTGTCAACCGTCGATGTGGAAATCGGCTATGTGGACCGGGCCGCCGTGACGATACCGGACGGCGTGCGCGTCAATTCGACCGTGGGCGACCCGGTGCATGTCGCGCTGGACCGCGATATCACCCTGGGCGTGGTGCAGGTCGAAAACAACCTGACGGTGATTGTGGACGCGGCTCCTGTCGCAGTGGGTGAGGTGGCCACCATCGTCAGTAACGATCCGGCGCTGAAAAAACTGCGCATGAAAAACGTGTCAAACCTCGCCATGATCATGATCGGCGGCCCGGGCGTCGCGCTGGGCTCTCCCATTGTGTTGAACCCGGGCGATACCTATTTCGAAGATGACGCTGCCGGCGCCACGCTCTATGCAATCGCCAATATGCCAGGCGCACTTTTACAATTACAAGGACTGAAAAAACCATGAGCGATATTTTTGGCAGTGAAAACGGCCTTGCGGCGGGCATCTACCGCGAGGTGCTGAACAAGTTGGCTGAGGGCGGCAGCACGCCGACGATGGCAGCGGGCAGCGTCAATTTCACACAAATTGGTACGGGCGCGGTCGCCCGTAACGTGGCGGATAAGCTGGCTGAAGTCACCAGCGTGACCGACTTTGGCGCCAAGGGCGACGGCAGCGACGATATTGCCGCCGTCCTCAAGGCGCGCGCGCATTCGACGCATATGCACTTCCCGCGCCTGGGCGGAGTCGATACCGTCTATACGCTCGGGGCGTTCGCTGTCGGCGCGCTCGATGGCGCGATCATCAGCGCCGATACCGGCGTGCAGCTGTCGCTGGCCGCCAATGCGCCCTATGACCTGTATAAAAACATCACGTTTGAATCGGACGTCTTCGTCAAATTCCGGGATATCAATTCCGTATACGTGTTCCCGAAGACGCCGTCCCGCTACAAGAAGGATTCGCTAAAATTGGCGCCGCCCGTGCAGCGACGCCGCGTGGCGCTTGATGCCACCAATGACCGCCAGGTGGCAGCGCGTCGCGTGGAGTGGCCGGATGGCGACACCTTCTCGGTTGCTGCAGCTACGCGCCAGATTAACCGCCTGACGTTCCCGGGCGATAGCGTGGCCGCTTTCCGTGGCCCGTTCGTGGACCTCGGCCCGTTTGAAACTGTCAGCGCATATTTTGATGCTGGCGCGACTGCTGGCCCGATTGGCGTGATGGTGCGCGGCACGAACGGCTATTCCGTTATCTACGGCACGGGCGGCCAGTCGAACTATTTCACCGGTCAAAAGCCTGTTGGCGCCCCGGTGGTGGGTAATGCTCAGGATTTGTCATGGGCGGTGCTGGGGCAGGGTTCTTACGCCTCATATCAAGCTGAAAACTCGGTCTGGTCAATCACCCGCACAGACCATGATCGTGTCGTGGTCAAGTTGAATGGGCGCGCCCTGACGCAGCCCGACCTGAAGGCGCTGGGCGATGTGGTGGAGGTGGGTTTTGTCTGCTTCACGGCTGCTGCCTTTTCCGTGTCGGGACTGACGGTCGAGCGACGTACCGATATGCTGCTGGGCGCGCAGGAGCTGCTGGGTATCCATATTTTCGGCAATTCGTTGGCGGCGCCCTTCGCTGGCTCGTGGGATCAATACATCGCACCCCTGATTGATGGCGTCGGTGGCCTGAAATTGGGCAGTGTGACGAATTTTGCTGTGGCTGGCAGCACGCTGGCGCAGGCCTATGCAGAAATGCAGACTCGTGGCTTTGGCAGTTCGCACTATGTCATCGTGCAGGGTATTGAGAACGATGTACAGGGTGGCGTAAGCCTGGCCGACTTCACAACGCTTTGTTCAAACGTGCTGGACCTGATTAACGCCGCTGACCGTATCCCGGTCATCGTGGGCGCCTGGCTGTGGCAACCAGCTGGTGCGGACGGCCAGGCAACGAACAACAGCGCAGGCGGCGCACCGTATCGCATGATTGCTGAACGACTGGCTGTTCAGAAAAATGCACTGTTCGTCAACCCGTGCGCTGAACTGGCCAGCCCGACCAACGGCGGCGTCATGCTGCGCGATCGCATCCATGAAACCACCTACGCCTATCAGATGATGGCACTCATCACCGGCCAGGCCCTCATCGATCACTATCTGGCGTTGCCTGGCTCGGTCGAGTCTGCGGCAAACCCGGACAAACTGCTGAACGGCGCCACCGACTTGGGCGACTTCCGTTTCATGGTCGACCGCGACGGCATTGGCGCAATTGGTGGCACGCTCGGCGTTACCACCGTGGCCGAAGACACCGAACTGGTGGAGTTTCCGGCATGGTGCCGCCCCCAGCGCAGCACCAATTTTTGCGTGCAGGCATTGAGCCTGGGCGGTGCTGCAAGTCTCGGTACGGCCTACCTGTTTTACGACGCGAACACGCGCCGCGCGCGCCTGCGAAATGCGCCGGTCGGCACGCGCCTGCTGATGATTGCAGGTGCCACTTTCAAAGCCGCGTAGTGAACAAGCCCCTGCTGATCGCCACCATGATGGCCGGGGCGGCCCTGCTGCTGCTCTGGTCGACAGGCGAGTGCGAGGGGGAGGGCGATGCACCGTATAGCGGCCCTGATCTGATCGATCAGGCCAATGCACTTATTGATGACTGGACCGATATGAACAAAACCAATGCAGCCGGTGACCCGAACGTCTATGCGTTCCTCGGCATGCTGCGCGTGAGCGAAGGCACGGCAGGCCCGAACGGCTACCGCACCCTGGTTGGCGGCAAGCTTTTTGACAGCTTCGCCGACCACCCGCGCATCGTGGTGTCTCTGCCAAACCTCGGCATCAAGTCGAGTGCGGCGGGCGCGTTTCAGATGTTGGCGCGGACGTGGGACGGCGTGCGCGCAAAGCTCGGCTTGCCCGATTTCTCGCCAGCTTCGCAGGATGCGGCGGCAATCGAACTGATTCGCCAGCGCGGCGCCCTGGCCGATGTGCGCGCCGGGAATTTTGCGCGGGCCGTCGAGAAATGCAAGAAGGAATGGGCCAGCCTGCCAGGCGCCGGCTACGGCCAGCGCGAGAACTCGCTGGCGCGCCTGCAAACGGCGTACCTCAATGCAGGCGGGGTGCTGGCATGAAGACGGCTGACATGCAAAACCTCGCGCTGGCCGCCGCCGCCATCGGCCTGGCCTACGCGATGTACCGGACGTTCAAGAAGGCGCCGGCCAAAACGGACGCCACAGCAACCACCTCGGCGCCAGCGCCAACTGGCGCGGTGACGTGGACGAACGGCCAGCCGACCTATACCAATTTCGCGCCATACGACAGCAGCACGCTGGCCGGTCAGCTGGCGATCAACAAGCTCCTGGCCGGCACGGTGGGTGATCTCAATTTCAACGGGTTCGCGTGATGGAATTCGCTACCAAAGTGCAGATTCTGGCGGTGGCGGCCGCCGCCGTCTTCGTGGTCATCCTTGTAAAAAAAAAGGGTGCGGCTGCGGCGCTGGGGGCCGACATAGGCCATGCGGCTGTTGACCTGGCCACCGGCACGGCGTCCGGCGTGATCAACGGCGTGAGCACGGCCATCGGCATTCCCACCCTGGACGAAACGCTGACCGATACCGGCGAGTGCCGCCAGTTCATGAATGCCTATGGCGTGTGGGAATCGATCGGCAAATGTGGTGCGCCAGCATTCACGGGCGCCGCGTCCAGCAGCATATGGGACTGGCTGACCACGCCCAGCGCCTCCGACTACCAGCCGGTGACCCACACCGGCGCATTTGATCGCCAACTGTGAACCTGAAAAAAATCATTCCATCCGGGCCTGAATTTGCCCACGAGGCGCTAATCGTGCTGGGCGGTGTGCTGATCGCCGCTTTCATCCTGTCGCGCTTTCCGGGGCTACAGAAATTCGTCACGGACAACAGCCTGACCGTCAAGCGCGATGACGGCCAGATCATGTTTTAACCAAGGAAACCAATGAAAAAACTGTATAAACGATTTTCCGAGCCTTCGACCTGGGCGGGCGTGGCTGGCGTGCTGGCCGCCGCCATCCCGTTGATGCCGCCGCCGTTTGACGTATGCGCGCAGATCGGCGCGGCGCTGGCTAGTGGCCTGGCCGTGGCGATGCGTGAAAAAGGCGCACCGGTCGAGCAAGAGGCCACCAAGTGAGCGGCATTGACTGGAATGCCGTTGTGCCGGTGCTGCTGTCGTCCGGCGTGCTGCTGCAAGGCCTGGCCGCGTTGCGCTGGGCAATCACGCTGGAAATGCGCGTCAAGGCATTGGAGGCCAGGCCGCTGATTATCGCTTGATGCTCACCGGGTCGAAGTCGTCGAGCCGAAGGTCTGTGATCTTCGGCTCTTTTTTTGGCCGGCGTTCGGCCAGTTCGATGACGTCGCCGCGCACGATGCCCAGCTTTGCGTGAATGCTGGTAAATCCCATCTGGCGGAACCGCTCGGCGCGCTCCATGTGGCGCAGGCGCATGTACTCAGGAACCCACCACGGCACGCGCTGTTTGGCGCTCAACCAGTCGCGCACGGTGCGTTCGTCACGGCGCAGGATGCGCGCCAGATCGGCCAGGGGAATGCCCATGGCAAAGTGGGCAAACTCGGTAGGGTTGCCGTATCGCAGGTTTGGATATCTCATGGTTTTTGTGTCAAGAAATGATGGGAAGACCATCATGCCGAATCGCATTTGCGATTGGGAAAATGCAGAAGTGAGAATTTTTCAGGCCCGGTCTGGAAGTTCGCATAATTTATATTATGTAAAATTAGATACGGAGCAGACGACCTTTCTGGATAACTAACCAATATCACCTACTGCAACCGTTCAATGAACAGACTCCAGTAGTATTCAGCAGAGCCTTGCTGGGACAACTGAGCTTTTTCTGCATCACGCGAGAATTGCGTACCCAGTGCCTTGAAGTACAACATCTGGTCATTGGATTCGACATGCAGCATCTCATTGGAAGTTCCAGCCGGGGCACTCGCGTTGTACGCAAAGGACAACATGGTATCGCGATTGCTGAAGCCGCCGATCCGCACCGAGCACTCGGCTACGGTCCTGCCTGCCCGGTAAATCACGGCAGCGAAGCTTTGTGCATCCAGACGTTGAAGCCGCGTCTGGATCCCCTCATTGCGAGCCGCCAGTTCTGCCAAGGAGGCGTCAAAGAACTTGGCCATGTAATCAAAGCCGTCGTGCAGGAACTTGTCCCTGTCGAAGTCGGTGAACTCTTTTTTAAGGCGCAAGTTGCTCGAACGAGGCGTCGCAGATTGCCCGTGCATTGAACTCGCGCCCAACCAACCGCCATGCTCTTGCGTGAGCGCGGTCGTGCCCGGGCCACCAACCGCGGTCGCCTGGGTTGTTTTCGCTACCGGCTTATGCTCCATCGCTTCGAGGGTCGCGCGTATCGTTCGTGCTACATCGGCCCAGGCCTGTGCCTGGTTGGGCCACGTGGTGACAGCTTTCCCGTCTTTCGGTACCGCATTGAGTTTGCCGAACGGTGCGGAATGCCAATCGCAATCATCGAGAATAACGGGAATGACGCGCGCGCTACCCTCGGCATGGCGTTCAAGCGCCGCCGTCATTTCAATTGAATAGCAGTATTTTGAGGCAATAAAATCTGCGCTGATCAGCAGTAAGACAATATCGGCATCCGCAAGATTGGCGTCGATAGCACTATCAATATTGTCGCCAGCCGGGATGCGGCGGTCATGCCAGGTCGTGATCAGCCTTTGCTGCTTCAACAGCGACAGGTGAACCTCAAGCCGATCACGCAGAGCTTCATCAGCGTGACAATAAGAGAAAAACAGCTTCGCCATTCATTATCCTTTTATACGTGCAAACGCAAGGCCCCGCCTCGTCGACCAGTCACCACAGGCACTGCATTGTAAAGCCATTTGCTGTTGCTCGCGGGTTGGCGCGTCAAGGACACTGGCGACGCGTGTTGCGCCTAGATAAGCCCTTTAAAGCAACAGGCTTCAAAAACTTATCGTCTGCCCTGACTCATGCGTAGCTAATTGGCAAGTTAACGCCTGCCGGATCGAACAAAATCACCGGGTAGCCAGCACCACCAGGATCGACGGTAGATGATAGTGGCGCATGAAGTGTATACCCAGGGACAGGATTAGCAGCATCGTCATTTCGGACAACTGTCACGTTAGCGCCAAGGTGGGCTGCGGCATGTGCAGTGAAACTCTCGACCATCTGATTATGCAAGGGATCCATTACGTAAAAGTTTGCGCCAACGCCAAGGGCCGGACCGCCCGCTCCGATCTGCCCCCATTGGGCACCAGCAATGCCGCCGACGACAGCAAGCCACGGTGCTGGCATGACATTGCCATGCAAAAACGCCGCTCCTGGTCCCATCCCGGCAAATGCTGGCAGTTGCGTGAGACGGTATGTGGCGTCGATATTATTGCCAACGCGCTGATTCATGTTTGTATTTCCAGCACGTACGTTTTGTGGCGCACTCATCAAATCACCTTCGAGTACGGTGGCGGCCTGGGCCATAGCTTGCTCTTCGAGGGCTGTTGGCGCTGCATAGTTGGCAACATTATTTATAGCGGTAACCAGCGCTGTTCGATGAGCGACCATTACGGCATACTCGGCACCTAAATTCGGATATAGCGCGGCACTCAATGCCGTCAGCGTTGCCACTGCCGCCGGCAAAGCGACACCGCCGGCCCTGCCTGTATAGATTGTGTTAGAGATATTGACCAGCGATTCAGCGATATGATGGTAAGCGACGATATGGTTTCTTGAATTGCCCGCACCCACGCCCGCAATGGCTGCCGCACCAGCCCAATGGCCGACCCAGTTCGGCCGAATAATCGCACCACCAGCATTGACTGCACGAAAAAAAGGAGAAGCCAAAGTACCTGCATGAAAGCCAACGTTACGCTGAACGATGTGCCCTCCCCCTGACATTCTTGCCGCTCCGTTGTTACCCGCTCTTTCAGCCAGCTGAATGGCTGCGCCAGGCGCTGATGTTACCGCCCGCGCGCCCATCAGATCCGCTTCAGCTTCGAGCTCCACATCGTCATTGACCGTGAGTCCCTTCATCTGCAAGGTTGGCTTGACTCGCCCTTGCGCTTGTTGCACCACATGCCAGGTCTCGTGCGGCAAATGCCGTTCCTGGCCTGGCGCGAGGTGGATGTCGCGGCCCTGCGCGTAAGCGAGGGCATTAAGCTGCGCGGGTTGGGCGGAGTTGTAATGGACCCGCACATGGTCGAGCGACATGCCCGATAGCGCTTCGACGCCGGCCTTGAGAGTATCGGGCAGGCCGGTCCTGTTCGCGCAGGCGGCGCAAGCCGGTGCGGCCGCCTCGCGCTGCAGCGTGACTTGATTGGCCAGCGCCTGATACGACCGCAGTTGAACGGCCATCGGACTGCTGTTCGTCAGTGCCTGGAATGCTGCAGGCGTGCCGGCTGGCGGCCGATTTTCCATCAACTGAACAGCTGATTTGCTGGCGTCGGACTGCTGATCCGCTGTACGGACCTGGGCCTGCCGCTGGTGCTGTGGTTTTGCTTCGGCATATGTATGCATGAGGCGCTCCTTCAGCCGGACGGTCAGAATTGATCAAATGTCTGTGCCAGCGTCGCATCGTAGGCGCCGCCTATCATGCGCATGATCATGTCGCGCGGCGTCATCGTTGGCGAACTCAGGCTGACAGCGACTATCTGTTTTTTGGACTCATCAAAGATCATCAAAGGCTGGCCCGTATGTTTGCCGTCATATGAAATTTGATAATCCACATCTTCGCCAAGAATGTACTGCGCATGGGAGATGAACATTTGTACTTTAGGAATGGCGCTGGTGACCAGGTTTTTCTCCAGATCGATGCCGGGATCCTCAACACGGATGCCGCCGGTTCGTTCAGGACGCAAACGCTCTTCCTTGATCGTCTGGCGTTCGATCAGCAGCCTGAACTGCGATTGCGGCAGCAGATGGTGATATTGGCTGATGGTCTTCAACAGGGTATTGACGGAGGAGCCGGAGATGGCCGTTTCCGTCAGGGCGATGGTAATCAGCGGTGGCTTTTTCAGCAGCAGTGGATTCCTGGACAGCATGGTAAACATGCGGCCTTCCTCCAAGTCCATCATGGCCATCGCCAGATTTCTATGCTGCGACGTCCGCTCCTCGGTCTTGGCGATCTTGATGTTCATGATGTCACGCCCCAGGGCATGCAGATGGTCGGCAACCAGCGAACCACCTCGTTCCAGGCTGAATACCGCAGTGGCATCACCCATCATGTGAACCAGACCGAGCAGTGCTTTTCTGTTATCGCGGATGAATGGCGCCAGAATCGCTCCCTTGACATACGCTCCATGTTTCTCCGCAGTACTACCGTCCGTTTGCATGAATTCATCATTGTCAGTGCCACGAATGACGCCGATGGCCTTGTGCCGTTCATCCCTGCCAAGACCCGTCATCGGAGTCGAAAGGCGTTCCGGAATGTCATGCAAGTGGGGCAGCTGCTCATGCGCAATGGGGTCGAATTGCTCATCGCCTTTTGCGCTGGAGGGCGACATCTGCTGCTGTTCCTCAGGAATCGGAGCTTGCTCGTGCAATCTCACGGCCTCATCAAGCAGCCTCGAAAGCGATTGGGCTACCAGCGCGAATTCCCTCAGCCATTGTGCCTCGTACTGCCAGTGACCGAGCATGGAAGCGAGGGAGGCAAACCGGTTATTGATGGCATCAAGCAAGACCGGCGAAACCGCACTGGTGTCGGAATGATAGCTGTCCAATATGCTGTCGAATTGCGCCCTGTCCGTTGGCAGCGCACCGCCAATGGCGTTTTTTTCCTTATCCATGCGCACCAGATCGGCGACGGCATCATCCCATGATGCATAAACATGGGGAATATCATCTGTCGCCCATGCGGCCAGGACCTTGTTCAACTTCCTGGCCTGTATCTCGCCCTGATGGTATTCGCGCGGCACGACCGTGGTCGATGGATTGCTGTCAATCATGAAATACCCTTGGACCACGCCAGCAGCCATCGCTGGCACCGGCACGGATGGCGCGCGTGCGCCGGCGCGCAACTGCAAGGCCTTGCTGCCCATTATGTCGGCCTCAAGCTCAAGCGCCCGGTCGTCATTGACCGGCACGCCGCCTTTCATTTGCAGCGTCGGCCGTACCCTGCCCTGCTTCTGCTGCACCACGTGCCATGCCTCATGCGGCAGATGTTTTTCCTGCCCTGCGGCAAGATGGATATCGCTTCCCTGCGCATAAGCATGCGCTTGCAGCTGGGCCGGTTTATCCGAGTTGTAATGGACTTTCACATCATCGAGCGAAAAGCCGGACAAGCCTTCCATGCCGGTTTTCAGCTTGGCAGGCAAACCGACATGGTTGCCGCCCATACGCTGCAAGGGCAGATTTGACCGTGCGGCGCCATTGGCCATATCCTGGTACGTTTGCAATTGCCGCAGCCGCGGCTGCTCGTGCATGGCGGCCGACAGGGCGCGTTGCGCAATGCCCGCCGGCCGCCGGTCCATCAAGGCCGCTGTAGCATGGACGGGCGGTGTTGCGTCAGCTGGTTTCACGGCCCGGCGTCCCTGTGCGGCATCGGCGTAGGCATGCATGTTCAGTTCCCCGCTGGCATGAACGTTACCTTTTCATACGCGGCGCTGATCTTTCCGTAGGCTGCCCGCAAAGCCTGCACATACGGCGTGCGCGGGCTGAGGATGTCGGGTTCGGTGGGCGATGGCGCGAACGGCGGGCGGTTGTTGGCGATGCCGATGCCGTACAGGCCCCAGCTTTCTTCGGGCCAGTCCGGCGCTTGCCCGCCATCGTGGGTGAACGGATAGGCCGGATAGACCTTGCTGCCATCGAGCATGCTGACCTTGCCGTCGTTGTCGGTCTGGTACATATGGGTGGCGGGGTCGAGCGGCGACTTTTCGGTATCGACCTGCGTCGTGTCGAACGTGGTATTTTTCCACCATTCATCGGTGAATTCGAAGTAGAAGGCGCCGGCCACGAAGTCGAGGTATTGCTGCATGGTCGCCACCGCGCTGCCGATGGTCGCCGCACCGGCAGCCAGGCCTGGCGCGCCGAGCTCTTGCGCCCTGGCGTTGCCGCTGGTGGGGCCGAGCGTGCCAGACGGCGTATTCTGGCCCGCCGGCGTACCCCATTCGGTAACCAATAGCGGCCGGGCATAGGCGCCGTTGGCCGCCTCGACCACATTCGCCTGGTACACCGGAAAATCGCTGTTGATGCCGGCGTAGATATTCAGTCCCCACACATCGACCACCTGTGAAATGACACTCTCGATGGCCTTGCCGTTGAACACGGTGGGCGGCTGCTGCCCGGCCTGGTCCATGACGGTGAGCGTGCCGTTGTACAGCGTCTGGTCATCCTGGAAGGCGATCAGCGCGAGCTTGTCCGGCGCGGCCGCCTTGATCGCCTGGTACATCGCCTGGTAGTACAGCCAGGTGCGCGAATCGACGTTCACGACCGCGCTGTTTTGCTCGTTGCCCATGCAAAAACCCAGCACGGCCGGATGTTGCCCGTACAGCGTCGCCAGTTTTTGCGCGGTTTGCAGGTAAAAGTTCTGATAGGCACTGCTGACCTCGCTTTCGGCGAAATTGAAGCAGTTGCCGCCTTCGATCGCGATGCCCAGCACGACGTACAGGCCACCGGCATGGCAGGCGTCGAGGAAAGGCGTGTGGTCGAACGACACCGTGTACGGATATTGCGCGTTCGTGTAGACCGACATGGGCGTGCTTTGGGTGATGCCCTGCAAGTACGCCAGGTCACTGTTCTTGTACCAATACCATGCAAAATACGTGCGCAGCGCATTCGCGCCGGCCGCCTGCAGCAAGGGAATGTCGCGGCTGCCCAGGTCGTGTCCGGCGCCGGTCCACCAAGGTGGCGCGAACCAGTCGCCAACGCCGGGCTGGAAGGTGGCGCCGCCGATCGGCGTGGGCGAGTAATTCACGCCGCGGGCAAAGAAAGGCTGGCCGTTCATGGACAGTCGCCCGCCCTGCGCCGTGAACCTGGTCGCCGGCAGCAGGGCAAAGTCGGCGCCGATTGTCAGGCTGAGCTGGTAGGCGCCACCGCCGGGCGTGCCGGACAGCGTGGGCGCCGGCGCCGCCGACAGCGGCCAGGTGGCCGGCAAGGCATAGCCGACCGGCACGGCGCTGCGGCCGTCCACGCCCACGGTCTGCACCAGCGAAAACGCGGTGCCGCCGATGGCGCCATCGAGTTCCAGCGTGACGGTCACCGGCAGGCCCGCGGCAGGCGCCAGGGCCAGCGTGACGCCGGTGCTGCTGGCGCCGGCGGCGACCAGCACCGGGACCGTGCCGGTGCCAAGGGTGGCGCTGCCGTTCGCCGCCGGGGTGATGCGGGTGATTTGCGGCGTAAATGACAGTGCGTATGAAGAATGATTGACGAGCACCAGTTCAATCGTGGTAGCCGGGGTGGCGGCGACAGTAGCGGCGTGCATAAAAAGAATCTCCTGTGTAGGAATCTTTGCGAGGGGGCATGACCGGATGCTGGCCGCGGCGGCGCGGCATGGCGGGCGATTGGCGGACTCAGCGTTGCGGATTGTACTTGCTTGAATGGCAAAGAAACACGCACATTGTCACGCCGTGAACAGCGGGTTCGATGCCGCGAATGGCGGCCTGAAAAATTAATTCAATCGTTACAATATGATAGTTTTATCACTTTTTTTAGGTGCTACCATTGATTGAATTACATGACACCAGGCAGCAAAAATTTCCAATGGACAGCATATGCACAGCATGAAATCCCCAGCTTTTTTGCCGCCGCGCGAGGCGTCCTGCGCATGGCGCAGCCGCGCTCCCATGCTGTTTTCCGGGAAGTAGGCCATGTCGGATATTCGCAATGTACTGGAAGTCATTTGCAGGCAAGTCAATGAATATTTGCAGAATATCAACCGGCGCAACGATGACTGGGTAGTGCTGTCGAGCATCGTCGACCACCGTGGCGGGGTCAATGAAGCGATCCAGGACAAGGTGGTCATGACTGTCTACAACATCACGCGGGAAAACACGATCAGCACCTACACCCCGGCCCGGCCCGGCGGCGACGCCTATGCGATCGTCAGTCCGCCCATCTATATCAACCTGCACCTGATGTTCATGGCGAATTTTTTCGAGAAAAATTATTCGGAAGGCCTGGCGGCGATTTCGGTGCTGATTTCCTATTTCCAGCAACATCCTTGTTTCACACCGTTCAACACGCCGGAACTGCAGCCTGGCATCGACAAGCTGACGCTGGAGATGGAAAACCTGACGCCGGTCGACGTCAATTATGTGATGGGCATCCTGGGCACCAAATACCTGCCCAGCGCATTTTACAAACTGCGCCTGCTGCCCTTCGATTCGAATGCCATGTGGGCCCGCACTTATGGCGCCATGGGGCTGGGCGTTTCCGAAGCGCCGCAAGGCTGACCGGCGATGGCGATCAAGCGGCACAACGCCCCGTCGATGGGCCTGACATTTTCGCCTGGCGGCACCGATGCGGTGCTGGTGAAGCTGTTTGGCCTGACGGTGCGGCATGGCTATTACAGCCTGTCCGACGGCTTCTGCCCGGACCTGTCGATTGCGCCCACCCCCACCAGCGCGGAACTGATGAGCAAGTTCGGCATGGCGATGCGGCAGGAGCGCTTCGGCTTCAGCATTTTCATGCCGAAGCTGCGGATCAGGGAACTGCAAGCTTACCTTCTGGAAACCGCCCTGCACGGCCCCGGCGGCACGCCGGAGTTCTGGGAGCGCCTGACTTTTTCGATGCAGCTGCAAAATCCGGCCTTTATCGACATCACGCAACTGCCGCTCACCGTCAAGATCGATCAATCGAACTTATATGCCAGCAATCACCAGGCCCATCTGGACGGACCGCTGGCGTTGCTCTCGCCCGGTCCCTATATCGACGGCGCCGCCTTGTACGAGGTGATTGGCCGCAACCTCACCTTGCGCCTGCCGCCCCGGGCAAAGCGGGTGGTCGTCACCGATATTGCCGGCCGCGTGGTGCTGCCGCAGCCAGGCGCCGACGAGATCGGAATCTACGCCGCCGGCAGCGGCGACGAGGAAACGCGCTGGGACTGGGCCCAGCTCGACCTGACCGACCTGCCATTCGACCAGTACACCATCCGCATCCTGGATGCGCAAGACACCAGCATCAGCGCCGGAAAATATCCGTGGACGGTGCTGTATACCGAGCCGAAGGCGAATGCGCTGCTGTTGCTGGACATGTTATTCACGCAACCCACACCTGCCAGCCAGGGCGTTTATCCGCTGCCGCCGCTGTTCGACGCACCGGCCGCCGCGCCCGTCAGCGCGGCGTATGTGCTGCCGTTCGGTGCACGCCAGACGTTCTGGCAATACTACATCGTCTCGCAAGGCGCCAGGGGCGCGCTGCGCGACCTGCACATCGACGGCCATGGCACGCTGTTTACCCGCCAGCCGGAACCGGTGCTGCTGCCGAGCGGCGCGCTGGCCATCGTCTTCATGGCGGACACGGCGCTGCCCTTGAGCCAGTACCCGACACAGGTGTTTCAACTGACCGGCCAACGCAGCGACGCCAGGGGTCATGAAAACACGATCAGGATCACCCGGCTACCGGTGGCGGCCGCCACACCGGTCTGGCCGAGTCTCACTCAGCAATACCCTAGCGGGATTTCTGAGATTTATGTGTATGTATGATCCGGCAATCCTGCCATGTCCCAGGTCTTAATTACGAGGAAAAAAGTCCATGTCGACGAGTACAACCTTAGCGAAGAATCGGAAAACGCCCGGCGTTTATGTCACCGAATTCCCCGCCTTTCCGCCATCGATCATCGGCATGCCGACGGCGGTGCCGATCTTTATCGGCTACACGGAAACGGCGGTCGATCCGGCCAGCGGCAAGCAGATGTACCTGCAGGCCGTGCAACTGAGTTCCTTGTCCGACTACAACAGCTACTTCGGTGACGGCTTCGACGCCAAGGGCGTGGTCGAGGTGGGTGACGATACCGACTATGACTTCCAGGCCAACGTCAAGGTAGCATCGACGGAGGATGCCAAGAAACTGGTGGACAAGAGCAATTTTTTCTACATCGGCACGGCGCTGGCGCCGGTCGAAGCACCGGCTGACGCGGCGGACGCCGATGCGCAGGACAAGGTCAAGGTCAAGACCGTTGCCCAGTTCAACCTGTATTCGGCGATGCAGATGTTCTTCAAGAATGGCGGCGGCAATTGCTACGTGGTTTCTGTCAGTAATTATTGGGGCAAGCAAAGCGTGTTGCCGACGCCGGAAGCCGACCCCACGACCATCAACGCCAAGGAACTCCAGAAAGGCCTGGACGTGTCGGCCGTGACGCGCGGGCCTACCATGCTGCTGGTGCCGGATGCCTGCCAGTTTCCCAAGGACCCGGCAAGTTCAACTTATCCGGGTTACTCGGACGTGGTGGTGTCGATGTTGAGGCAAGCCCAGCAATTGCAGGACCGGGTCGCCATCCTCGACATGCCGGGCGCCCTCGATGCGGACAACTGGAGCGCGACCGGCATGGCGGCGCAGGCCAAGATCTTTTATGACGCGATCAGCCCCGCCGCCGACGCCTTCAGCTATGGCGCCGCGTATGGCCCGGCGCTGCAATCGACCCTGCTGACGGCGGCCGATATCCAATACGACAATCTGGCCGGCACCAAGGAAAGCGTCGAATGGATGAACAGCCTGCTTACCTCACAGGCGCTGACACTCTATCCGGCCGACAAAGACGGTAAATTTTCGGAAAAATTCCAGGACATAGCAGCGCATATCGCCGCCGCCTTTCCCGTCAAGACAGCGGACGCCCCCACTTTTGGCGAGCCGGAGAACGTCGCCGGCCTGCTGACGGTGGAACCCAAGTCGCTGGTATCGCTGACGAAAGACAGTGCGACCGCGAAATATACCGCCACGCCCGAGTCCAGGCTGGCGCTGGACCAGTACCTGGAAAATGCCGTCCCCTTGATGAGCAACATCGAGCAGATCCTTGCCAACCAGCTCAACGTGGTGCCGCCAAGCGGCCCGCTGGCCGGCATCTGGACCCTGAACGACAACAACCGCGGCGTGTGGAATGCGCCGGCCAACATGACCTTGAACCAGGTCATCGCGCCGAAGGTCGACCTGACCGACGCGGAACAGGGCGATTTCAACGTGCCGCTGAACGGCAATGCGATCGACATCCTGCGCTCGATGGTGGGCCGCGGCACGGTGGTATGGGGCGCGCGCACCCTGGACGGCAACAGCCTCGACTACCGCTTCATCCAGGTACGCCGCACCCTGAACTATATCGAACAGTCGATCAAGCAGGCGCTGCAGCAATTTGTCTTCGCTCCCAACAGCGGCGGCACCTGGGCCACGGTCACGTCCGCCATTTCCAACTTCCTGACCCAGCTGTGGCAGTCCGGCGGCCTGATGGGAGACAAGGCCAGCGAAGCGTTTACCGTCAATTGCGGCGTGCCCACCACCATGAGCGGGCTGGACGTGCTCAATGGCTACATGATCGTCAATGTCACGGTGCAGCTGATCCATCCGGCCGAATTCATCGAGCTGACCTTCATGCAGACCATGCAGGGCACGTAATTCAGATTGAGCATTCAATCATTCAATAATCCGATTATCCTTAGCAGGAGTTCATGATGGCTGGCGAAACACAATCCCCCAATATCTGGCCTTTGCCAAAGTTCTATTTTTCCGTCACCGGCCTGCCTTCCGGCACCGTCAGTTTCCAGGAAGTGACAGGCCTGTCGACCGAGGTCACGCCGATCGAGTACCGCCACGGCGACAGCCCCAGTTTTTACCCGATCAAGATGCCGGGCCTGGGCAAGGTCGGCAACGTATCGATGCGCAAGGGCATTTTCGTCAACGATACGGCGCTGTGGACCTGGTTCGACCAGATCAAGCTCAATACCATCGCCCGCCTGACCGTGGTGGTCAGCCTGCTCGATGAAACGGCCACGCCGAAGATGGTCTGGACCCTCAACAACGCCTTCCCGATCAAGGTCACCGGTACCGAGCTGAAATCGGAAGGCAACGAGGTGGCGGTGGAAAGCGTCGATATCGCGTTTGAAACCATGGTCATCTCGGCGCCCTGACGATGTTCGAACCCTACTGCCCGCCGCCGTCGTTTTATTTTACCGTCATGGTGGCGGACACCGGCGCGGCCCTGCAAATGAGCAGCATGGCCGATGCCGGTTTCCAGGAGGCGTCCGGCCTGGAAGCGAAGATCGAGACCGAGGCACTGAAGGAAGGCGGCGAAAACCGTTTTATCCACCAGTTGCCCGGCGTGACTTCGTCGCCCAACCTGGTGCTGCGGCGCGGCTATGTCACGCGGCCTTCGTTTTTGTCCGAATGGGCGGCGCAGACCATCGGTTCCACCCTGACGCAGCCGATCCTGACACAGTCGCTGGTGGTGCTGCTGCTGGGAGCCGACCACCTGCCGCTGGTGGCGTGGAATATCGCACGGGCCTGGCCGGTGCGCTGGGTGACGGGGCCGTTCGATGCGCAAAAAAACGAAGTGCTGACCGAAGTACTGGAATTTTCCTATGCCACGGTGACGCGCATGCCGCTCACCGAAGCGGCGGCCATGATACCGGCCGTCTCGGCCCTGATCCGACCTTGAAAGTGAAAAGAGATGCCCTTGCATATAGGTGAAATTGGTGTGCGCGTGGCCGTGCGCGACCCGGCTGAAAAACCGGCGCCGCCCGATCCGGGCGGCTGTGGCGGCGCTGGCGCGCCGCTGGCCGCCACGCAGCAAGACCAGATCGTGGCCGAATGCGTGCGCCTGGTGCTGCAAACGTTGCGCATGAACGAGGCGCGCTGAGATGCCGGGCAGCCTCGAACACATGCTCATCCAGGCCTATGCCGACGAGGAATTCCTCCAGCTGGTGGGGCAGTTCACGGTGTGGATCAATCCCGCCACCTATAGCCACGACTACGGCATCTCGCACAGCGACCGCCAGGCGCCGGGCAGCAATGGCGCCTCGCCCGAATTCAACAAGGTTTGCCAGGAAACGGTGGCGTTCGACCTGATGTTCGACGCCACCGGCGTGGTGCCGCCGCCGATACCGGGTACGCCGATACCAAAAAAAGGCGTGGCGGCACCGATCGACGAGTTCAGGCAGCTGGCCGTGACCGTCAACAGCGATACCCACCGGCCCAATTTCCTGCGCCTGATCTGGGGGCAGCTGCAGTTCGACTGCGTGCTGAGCAAACTCGGCATCAGCTACACCCTGTTCCGGCCCGACGGCACGCCCCTGCGCGCCAAGCTGTCCGTGTCCTTCACCTCGTTCAGCAGCGAGGTGGAACTGGCCGACGAAGCCAACTTGCATTCGCCCGACATGACGCACCTGGTGACGGTACTGGCCGGCGATACCCTGCCCGCGCTGTGCCACCGCATCTATGGCAGCAGCCAATACTACCTGGGCGTGGCGGCCTTCAACGGCCTGCTCGACTTTCGCCGCCTGCGCCCCGGCGCGCAGCTGGTGTTTCCACCGTTGACGGGAGCTGCGGCATGAGCGCGCCCTCGCCCACCCTGCTGGCCGGCGCCGTCGTCAGGATCGCCATCACCGCCAACGGCAAGCCGCTCAACTCCACTTACCAGGTGATCGCGGTCGATATCTGGACCGGCGTCAACAAGCTGCCGCGCGCGCGGCTGGTGATTTCCGACGGCAGTCCGAATAGCGCCACCTTCCCGATCAGCGAAACGCCAACCCTGATTCCCGGCGCCAGCCTGGACATCGCGCTGGGCTACGACGGCCAGCAAACGCCGGTGTTTTCCGGCCTGGTGTGCCAGCAGGGCCTCAGCATCAGCCGCAACGGGCCATCGCAGCTGATCGTCGAAGCGGCCGACAAGGCCACCGTCATGACGCTGGCGCGCAAGAACGCCATCTTCGAAAAAACCACCGACAGCAAGGTCATCGAAAAGCTGATCGGCCAGGCCAGCCTGGAGGCCGACGTCAAGGCCACCAGCGAGGTGCTGCCCGCCGTGGTGCAGTTCTATTGTTCCGACTGGGACCTGATGCTGGTGCGCGCGCAACTGAACGGCATGGTGGTGACGACCGCGGCCGGCAAGGTGACGGTGGCGCCGCCCGACACCGCCGCCAAACCGGTGCTGAGCCTGACCTACGGCCAGTCCATCCTCGACTTCCGCGCCGGCATGGACGCCACCTCGCAGTACAAGGCCAGCGCGATCCAGAGCCAGGCCTGGGATCCGGCCACGCAGGCGCTGGCCGTCTCTGGCCAGGCCAGTACCAGCGTCAGCGAGCCGGGCAACCTGTCGTCCGAGCAGCTGGCCGCCGTGTTCGATGTCAAGCAGTACCTGCAGCAGACCGCCGGCACCCTGGCGCCGGCTGAGCTGACCGCCTGGTCATCGGCCGAACTGATGAAGACGCGGCTGGCCAAGATCCGCGGCGAGGTGCAGTTCCAGGGCAGCGCGCTGGCCACGGTCGGCAGCATGGTCACGCTGGCCGGCCTGGGCGACCGCTTCAATGGCGACGCCTATCTGTCGGGCGTGCACCACCGCGTGGCGCAGGGCCTGTGGCTGACCAGCGCCACGATCGGCCTGTCGCCGGAATGGTTCTCCGCCACCGCGCCGCAGATGGTGGCGCCTGGCGCCGCGGGGCAGTTGCCGGCCGCCGCCAACCTGCAAACCGGGGTGGTGCTCAAGACCGACCAGGATCCCGCCGGCGAGTACCGCGTGCAGGTCTCGCTGCCGCTGTTGCAGGCCGGCACACTGGGCCTGTGGGCGCGGCTGGGCGGCTTTTACGCCTCGCAGGGCTTCGGCGCCGAGTTCTATCCCGAGGTCGGCGACGAAGTGGTGGTGGCCTTCATGAATGGCGATCCGCGCTTCCCGGTGATCCTCGGCGCGCTGTACAGCAAGAAAAACCCGCCGCCGCTGCCGCCCGATGCGGACAACAGCCAGAAAACCATCGTCACGCGGGCCGGCATGCGCCTCGACTTTTTCGACAAGGACACGGCGCTCGAGATATCGACCAAAAAAAAGCACAGCATCCGCCTCGACGACAAGGACGGCAAGCTGACGATCAAGGACAGCAACGGCAATACCATCGTGCTGGCCGACAGCGGCATCAGCCTCGACAGCGCAGGCAAGATAACGCTGACGGCCAAGGGCGACATCAGCCTGGCCGCGCAGGGCAAGCTGACGTTGAAAGGCCAGGCCGGGGTGGACCTCGCCGGCGCCACCATCAGCGCCAAGGCCGACACCAGTTTCGCCGCCCAGGGCTCGGCCGAGGCCAAGCTGACGTCGGGCGGCATGGTGACCGTCCAGGGCGCCATGGTGAAGATCAATTGATTCCACTTACCAACACCACAGGAGCTTGCGCATGCCCCCAGCCGCCCGACAGACCGACCTGCACGTGTGCCCGCTGGTCACTCCCGGCCTGCCGCCGATCCCGCATGTCGGCGGCCCGATCACGGGGCCCGGGGTACCGGTGGTGCTGATCGGCGGCCTGCCGGCGGCCTGCGTCGGCGACATGTGCGTCTGCGTCGGCCCGCCCGACAGCATCGTCAAGGGCTCGGCCACGGTCATGATCGGCGGACGGCCGGCCGCCAGGATGGGCGACTCCACCGCCCATGGCGGCAGCATCGCCATCGGCATGCCCACCGTGCTGATCGGAGGCTGAGGCATGGCCGACGACCTGGCATCGCATTTCCTGGGCACCGGCTGGACCTTTCCGCCCACCTTCAGCCGCATGCGCGACGCGGTCGAGATGTCCAGCGACGACGCGAATATCAAGCAATGCCTGCGGGTGCTGTTCGGCACCGCCATCGGCGAGCGCCTGATGCTCGCCTCGTATGGCAGCAACCTGCGCTTGCGCGTGTTCGACGCCTTGACGGCGGCGGTGGAAAACGAGATCCGCACCGCGGTGCAAAAGGCGATCCTGAACTGGGAGCCGCGCATCGACGTCATCAGCATCGATATCGTCGAACAGGCGCCGCTGGCCGGCCGGCTGTCGATCAGCATCGATTACCTGGTGCGCAAGACCAATTCGCGCAGCAACCTGGTGTATCCCTTCTACCTGACCGAAGCCACCACGGCCTTGCCGCCGACATGAGAAAGCCCACGCAATGAGCCTGTTTCCCGTATCCGGCGCCCTGAACCAGGCGATGAGCCAGCTGGACCGGCTGGCCCTGACGCCGGCTCCCGCTCGGGTGCCGGTGGACGGCCGCAGCCTGCCCACCCTGCTCGCCTTTGCGGCCGAGTATGGCAGCCTGGTCAACTTCTACGACCTGTCCAACGTGCCCGACGGCGACTGGTCGGCATTTTTCAGCAACGATCAAAGCGTGGTACTGGCGCTGGTTGCCGCGCTCGACCTGGCCGACATCGAATTGCAGATCGACCGCCTGCTCGACGCCTTGCGCCACTTTATCGGCGTCGAACAGCGGCTGCGCGATTGGCAGGAACTGAGCGGCAGCATGACGCGCCTGCTCGGCATCGCCCAGCGCGCCGGCGCGGCCCATGCCAGCCTGCTGCCGGCGCTGGCCGAGGTGGCGGCGCGGCGCACGCCATCGCACCTGCTGGAACCGGCGACGCGCCTGGCGCGCCATTTTGGCGGCGAAAGCGCCGAGGCGCGCCTGCGGCGCGAGCAGTCCGGCAGCGGCTGGCTGCAGGAACTGCTGGCCTTGCTGGAAGAATTCCTGGCCGGCCTGCTGCTGGCCTTGCAGCAGGCGCGCGACAGCGCCGTGGCGGAACTGCAAGCGTCGCTGCATGACGGCCGGCACGCGCCGCAGTCCGGCCTGTGGGACGCGTTTGCCCAGCTGTTCGGCCATGCCCAGCACAGCCTCAACCGGTTTCCGCGCCGCCTGCTCGACTTCTACCAGGGGCAGGTGCTGCGCCAGGAGACGCGCGCGGAAGCGGGCGACCGGCTGATGCTGACCTTGACGCCGGCCGACGGCGTCAGCCAGACCAGCGTTGCCAAGGGCACGCAATTTTTGGCCGGCAGCGACCAGGATGGCCTGCCCATCGTGTATGCGCTCGACGCGGCCCTGACGGCAAGTGCCGCCACGGTGACGGCGCTGCGTACCGTGACCTTGGCGCAGGTGGCCGCTACGGCGCGCGAGCCGCAGGGCACAGTGGTATGGAGTGGCGTGGCGGCCCTGTCGGCCACGCCGCCGGCCATCGGCGCGCCCTTTCCCGTGTTTGGCGCCGGCCGGTCTGGCAGCGATGGCGCCCTGTTCAGCCAGCAGGCCAGCCTCGGCTTTGCCATCGCCAGCGACTGCCTGCTGCTGGCCGGCGGCATGCGCGACGTCACCATCGAGCTGAGCCTGGCGACCGGCAAAGCCGACGCCGTCTCGCTGCCGCCCGACGCGATGGCCGAACTGCTTGGCGCCGCTTTCCAGCTGCGCTATTCGACGCCGGCCGGCTGGGCCGATATCCACGGCTACCAGGTGGCGCCGCCATCGCAGCCGGACGGACCGTATGCGCTGTCGTTCCAGCTCGACGCGGACGCGGCGGCTTGGGCGCCGGACCCGGCGCATGCCGGCCTGGCCTGGGATGGACTGCCCACGCTGCAGGCGAAGTTGCTGCAGCAGCCGGCGCCGGACGCAGCCAAGCCCCTCTATCCCTACGCCGAGCTGTCGAGGCTGAACATCGAGACCCTGGCGCTGCGCGTCAATGTCAGCGGCCTGGAGCAGCTGCAGATCAGCGGCCCCGGCGGCCCGCTGGACACCGGCGCGCCATTTGCGCTGTTTGGCTCGCCGCCGGTGCAGCATGCGGCGCTCGGCATCAGCGCGCCCGAACTGTTCGCCAAGCAGCTCAGCTGTTTCAGCATCAGCATCACCTGGTTTGGCCTGCCCGTCGCCAGCACCGGTTTCAAGGGCTACTACGAAGGCTATGTGATCAATGCCGACGGCGCCACCTGCGCGCCGGGCCAGCTGTTCGACAACCGCATCTTCACCGCCGGGCTCGAGGTGGTCAATCCCGGCAGCTGGACCCTGCGCCACGCGCCGCCGTTCCAGCGCCTGTTCCAGCTGGGGCCGGAGCAGATAGTGCCAGCGCCGCTGCTGCCGCGCACGGTGCTGCGCGAACCGGTGATCGCCAGGACGGCCGAACCTTATTATGATCCGCAGCTGAGCGCCGTGCGCCTGCGCCTGGAAGACCCCAGCTACGCCTTCGGCAACGTGCTGTACGCGCCGAACGTGATGGCGGCGTCGCTGCAACTGACGGCCATCGCCGCCGCCTGCGCGGGACAGTGCACGCCGCCGCCGTCTGCGGTAGGTGCCGGCGATCCGATCGAGCCGGTGCTGCGCGCCTGCCTCGATGGCGACGACGCCGGCTTTGTGGCGCGGGTGGACGTTGCTGTACAGCAGGCCCTGGCCAGCCTCGATGGCCAGGCGCTGGCGGCGATCGAGGCCGCCATCGGCGTCGCCAGCGCTGCGCAGGAACAGCCGGCATGGCGCGCCAGCCTGAGCGCGCAACTGCTCGACACCCCCGCGCGCGCGTCGCTGATGCAGCGCCTGCAGCGCCTGCGGCGCCTGCGTGGCACCCCGCCCGACGGCCTGACCGTGCACGCCAACCTGCGGCAATGGCTGGCCAGCCAGGCGGCGGCGCTGCAAGCGGGTGGCGCCGCGGCCAGCGTGGCGCAGGCGCAGGCCATGCTGGCCGCCGGCGACACGCTGCTGGCGGCCCAGGCCGGCAACCTGGTGGAACCGGCGCAGGTGCCGGTGGCGCGCCCGCAGCTGGCCGCCGGCCTGCTGCGCTTGCAGGGCAGCCTGCGTACGGCGCCGGCCGAGCCGCAGCAAGACTGCATCCGGAAATGCATGAACGACGCCGTCAAGCCGGCTTTTCCCAACCAGCCCTGGCTGCCGATGGCGCAAGGCATCCAGGTCAGCTACAGTGCCGCCGCCAGACAGCCGCCGCTGGCCGGCCAGCCCGGCGCCACCGCACTGCGGTTCTACCATCTGTGCCCGTTCGACCGGGTCGAGGCCGTCAGCTGGCAGCATGGCCAGCCGGTGCCGCTGCTGGCGCCCCTGGCCGGCGCCGGCGCGCTGGAAATCACCCTGTCGGCGCCGGCCAGGAGTCTCAGCCTGCTGTTCCAGCTGGCGCCGCCGCCCGGCGGCTGGCCCACCGATACCGAGCCGCCGTGCTGGCAGCAGGCGAACGGCGCCGGCTGGCAAACGCTGACACCGCATAGCGACAGCACCAACGGCTTGCGCCAGCCCGGCATCGTGCGGCTCGACCTCGAACCCTGGCCCGGCGCCGCGCCGCTGCGCCTGCGCGTGGCCTTCCAGCACGGCGATGCGGCGCGCTACCCCTTGCTGGCGGGCTTGCTGGGCAATGCCGCCAGCGCCACCTGGCAGGGACCGGGCGGCGCCAGCGGCCTGGGCACGCCGCTGCCGGCCGGCAGCGTCAGCAAGGCGGTGGCGGAGCTGCCGGAAATCGGCCACATCGACCAGCCCGAACCGTCGTTCGGCGGGCGCGCCAGGGCCAGCGGCGCGGCGTTCGACCTGTGGCTGGCCGAACGCCTGCGCCACAAGGACCGTGCGATCCAGGCCTGGGATTACGCCAGCCTGGTGCTGGCGGCCTACCCCTCGCTGTGGCAGGTGGGCGTGGTGGCGGCCAGCAATGGCGCGGCCGGCAGCGCGCCGGGCCACGTCTGGCTGGTGGTGGTGCCGGGCGCCGGCACGCCGGCCATCGACGACCCCACCGTGCCCGGCTGCACGGCGCAGGCGCTGGCCCGGATCGCCGCCAGCCTGGCGCCGCGCATCAGTCCTTTCGTCGCGCTCAATATCACCAATCCGCCCTATCTGCGCCTGTGCGTGCACGCCGAGCTGTGGTTTGCCGATCACGCCGACAGAGAGGCTTGCATCAGCCGCCTGAATACCGAGCTGATCGCTTACCTGTCGCCATGGCCGACGCCGGCCCTGGGCGTGCGCGCCGCCAATTACTACACGCGCCAGGAAGTGGCCCGTTTCATCCGTCAGCGCCCTTATGTGAAGGCGATACGCACGCTGCGGCTGGTGCCCGACCCGCAAGGCGAGCGCGCGGTGCCGGTGTACTACACCTCGGCGCTGTCGCATGTGCTTGACGGCGACAGCTCGCACGCGCTGGCACTGGTGCACCAGCCGAACCACACGCTGCCGGCGCCGCCACGGGAGGCGGCATGAGCGATCCGGCCGGCCTGGACCCGGTCAATCCGACCATCACCCGCCTGCCGCCGGCCGACACCGGCCTGGACTACCGCGCCCTGGTTGACGAAGGCACGCGGCTGGTGCAGCAGCTGTCAGGTGATATCTGGACCAATTTCAACTATTCCGATCCCGGCGTCACCATCCTCGAACAGCTGTGCTATGCGCTGACCGAGCTGTCCTACCGCGCCGGTTTTCCGGTGCCGGACTTGCTGGGCGCGCCGGCCAGCGGCACCATCGTGCTGGAACGCCAGGGCCTGCATGCGGCATGCGACATCATGCCGGTCAATCCCGTCACCGCCGGCGACATGCGCCGCGTGCTGCTCGACCGCGTGCCGGAAGTGGCCAATGTCTGGCTGACACCCCTGGCTGCCGAACACAGCGGCGGCGTGGACGGCCTGTACCGGCTGGAGGTGCTGCCCCGGCGCAGCGACTGCAGCTGCGATGCGCCGGCCGAAGCGGCCCTGCCGGCGCGGCTGCTCGACATCTACACCGCCCGGCGCGCCCTGTGCGAGGACGTTGCGGCCTGCGTCGTGCTGGCACCGCTGGCCACGCGCCTGCAGGCCAGCGTTCTGCTGGACGAATTGAGCGACCCCGACGCGGTGCTGGCGCAGCTGCTGTTCGCGGTCGGCATGCTGCTGGCGCCGGAACCGCGCCGCACCTCGCTGGCCACGCTGCGCCAGGCCGGCCGCAGCAGCGCCGAGATCTTCCAGGGTCCTTTGCTGCTGCAGGGCTTTGTCGACAGCGATCAGTTGACGCCGCTGCCCGGATGCGTGCCGGTCGAATCCGTGCTGGCGGCGATGGCCGGCGTGGCGGGCGTGCTGGCGGTCGACGCGCTGCTGGTCTTCGTCCAAGGCCATGCGCAAGGCTATGGCGTGGGGCAAACCATCGATGCCGGCGCCGGCAACATCCTGCAGCTCGATACCGCCTGGCGCGATGATGGCCTGGTGCTGCTGTGCGGCGAGGCCGTCTGTACGCCCAATCCGGCCAAGGTGCGCCGCCTGCTGGACCGGGCCTGGGCGCAGCAGCGTCGGCGCTACCCGCTGGAGGACGAGTACGACGTGTTTTATCCGCCGCCGGCCGGCAAGGGCCAGCCGCTGTCGCTGTACAGTTCGGTACAGGACCAGTTTCCCGCCGTGTACGGCATCGGCGCGTATGGCTTGCCGTCCGGCGCAGGTAGCGCGCGGCACGCGCAAGCCATGCAGCTGAAGGGCTACCTGATGGCCTTTGACCAGCTGATGGCCGATTATTTCAGCCAGCTGGGCTTCGTGCGCGAACTGTTTTCGGTGACCGCCGGCGGCGAGCGGACCTATGCCTGGCAGTCGCTGCATGGCATCGTGCCGGACGCCGCCGCCCTGCTGCAGCACGACTACGAGCGCGGCATGGAGCGCCTGACCGCGCGCAACGATCCGGTGATCGCGCGCCAGACGGCGGTGCTGGGTTTCCTGCTGTCGCTGTACGCCTCGCCCCTGGCCGCGCCGGCGCCGGTGTCGGGCAGGCCGGGCGCCACGCTGGGCCTGCAGGCGGCGCTGGTGCGCGCACGCCAGGCCCTGCTGCTGCGCATCGTGGCCGCCACGCACGACCGTGGCCGCGGTCTCGACTACCGGCAAGGCAGCCGCCAGCATCCGCTGGCCGGCCTGGAACTGCGCTGCCGCATCGAGCTGGGTCTGCTCGACACGGCGCACGGCCGCGGCGCCGATCATGGCGCCGGCACGCCTTTCGGCCAGCTGCTGCCGGACGCCGACGGCGCGCGCATCGAGGCCGGCTTCCTGCCGGTCGACGATGGCGGCGATGACGAATTGCCCGACGACGACGGCGCCCGGTCGCCGCTGGCCGGGCGCGAGGTGGCGCCCGCGCTGCTGGCGGCGCTGGCCGACCCGCTGCGCTACCGCCTGGGCGCCTTGTATCCGGGCGCGCCGCTGATACTGGTGTGCCAGGACATGGACCGGCGCTGGTGGCAACTGGCCCCATGCCGCGACGCCGTGCATGCCGTGACGCTGACGGCGGCCTTGCTGCGCGCCGCCGGCGGCGGCCACGAAGCGCTGTTTATCGTCGAATGGGTGCTGCTGCGCGACGCCTTGCCCGCCTTGCCCGGGCCGGCCCACGCTGACGCGCAGGCCGCCGCCGAATTCAACTTCCGCATCAGCGCCGTGATGCCGGCCCAGCCCGGCCGTGACGGCGACGGCGATGAGGCGGCGGGCAATGAAAGCTGGCGCAGCCAGGCGCGCGCCATCCTGCGCGACAACACGCCGGCGCACATCGTGGTCGACGAGCTGGTGCTGGGCCAGCGGCACATGCGGCGCTTCCTGCGCCTGTACCGCGAGTGGCGCCATGTGCTGCGGCATGGCTCGCCAGGCCGGCGCGGCGAAGTGTGCCGGCGCATGGCCCACTTCCTGCAAGAGGCGCGCCGGCCAGATGCGCCGGCACTGCAGCGCCCGCCCACGACCGTGCCGGTACCGGATGCCGGTGCCGCGCCGCAAGCGGCACCGGCGCCGGCGGCGGTTGCCGACAGCGGCAAGCCGTGGCGGCGCCTGCTGCGCACGGGCAGCGCCGCGCCACCGGCCGGCGCCGCCGTCTCCGAGCAGCTGGCCGGCGCGGTGGCGCCGGCATGGCCGGGCGCCAGCGGCGTGTACGTGGATGGCAAGCTCGACAGCGCAACGGCGCAGGCCTTTGCCGGCCAGGGCTATGCCTTCGTGTTGCGCAAGCTGAGCTGGAGCGACCCGGCCCCGGCCGATGCGTTCAATAGCGCGGAGGCGAACCATATCCTGCAGGCGGGCCTGGCCCTGATGCCGGTGCAGGCCACGCCGCCCGAGGCGTGGTCGCCGGCTGGCGTGGCCAGTGCCGAGCTGGGCGTACGCGACGGCAAGCGCGCCGCGGCGCTGGCGCGCTGGATCGGCTTTCCCGCCGGCGTCAGCGTCTGGCTGCAGCTGGGTCCGCATGGCACGGGCGCCGCGCCGCAAGCCATGCTGGACTACTGCAACGCCTGGCATGACGCGGTGGCGCATGCCGGCTACGCGCCTGGCCTGGGGCTGGCGGACCGCGGCCTGGCTGGCGACGAAACCTGCTACGCGCAATTGCGCTTCCAGCAGTACTGGGGCGGCGGCGCCTGCCTGCGTGGCGGACCGCGCAGCGGCGCCTGCCTGGTGCCGGCCATCGACGGCGCCGGCGAACAGTCCGGCGTGGTTTACCGCTGGCAGTTCATCGAGGCCGACCGCAACGGCAACACGCCGCGATGGCTGGCGCCACCCGCATGAGCGACCTGCCACAGCGCGACCACAACGTCGGGCGCATCCGCCTCGACCTTGATGCCAGTTCGTTCGACGCCGCCATGCAGCTGCGCACGCGCGCCGAGGAACTGGCCTGGCAGCGCCTGCCGGCGCTGCTCGACACGCTGTTCGAAGCTCTGTGTCCGGCCGGCGTCGAGGTGCGCATCGAGCGTATCGAGCTGGACCTGGGCGAGATGGCGGCCCACGCGCTGGAGCAGGATTTTCCGCAGCGCCTGGAACACGCGCTGCGCGCCGAGCTGGCGCAGGCCATCGGCACGGCCATGCATGCGCCCGGCAGCCAGGTGCGCGCGCTGTCGCTGCCAGCCGCCCTGCTCGATGAATTCGAAACCTACCTGGCCGGCGGCACCCTGCCCTTGCGCGGCGCCAGCCACCGCTACGACCCGGCGCGCACCCTGCTGGCATTGTGCCTCGAGCAGCCGGCGGCGCTGCTGGCCATGCTGCGGCGGCGCGGGCATGAGTCCGGCCTGATCGAAAGACTGGTGCTGCAGTCCGGCGCGCAGGGCTGGCCCGCCTTGCTCGAAGCGCTGGCGCCGACGGACGCCGCGCTGATCCTGGCCTACCTGGCCGGGCTGCGCCTGCTGCACCCGCAGGCGCACAGCTTGCGCCTGGCGCCGCCGGCCCTGGAGCGCGCGCTGTCGGTGCTGAGCCTGACTTATCTGCTGCACGATCCCGGCAGCCAGTTCAACCGCCGCAGCTACCTCGCCTTTTTGCTCAAGGGCGTGGCGCTGGCCGAAGGTGTCAGCTATGAGTCGCTGCTGGGCCTGCTGCACATGGCGGCCGCCAAGGCGCGCACCAGCCAGCCGCTGTCCGGATCGCTGCTCGGCACGCTCGACGAATTGCTGGCTCAGCTGGCCGCGTCGGCGCCTGCCGTGCCGGGGCCGCAGCAAGTGCGGCAGCAAGCGCAGGAGCAGCGCGCCGGCAGCGATGCCCTCGCCAGTGCACAGGCAGGCGACCTGGCGCCGCTGCTGCGGCAACTGCAGGCGGCCGATCCTGGCGGCATGGCGCAACTGGTCGATGCCATGCCGGTGACGGTGTTTGCCGGCCTGGTGCGGCTGCTGCAGCCGCTGCATGCGGCCCTGATCCTGGACCATGTCGACCACCTGACGCTGCTGCACCGCCAGCGGCCGCGCCTGCACCTGAGCCAGGCCGGCTTCGAACGCCAGGTGCGCCTGATGGCGCTGCGCTACCTGCTGCTGGAAGCGGGTTCCCAGTTCAACCGTCTCAGCTGGCTGCGCCGCACCATGCAGGCACTGGCGCTGGCGGCCAGCGTCAGCTACCGCTTCCTGCTCGACAGTTTCGGCGCGGCGCTGGAAGAATTGCGCGCCCGCGTGCCCCTGTCCAGCTCCCTGCCGGAAGGGCTGGCCCAGCTGGTCGATGAACTGGGGCCGCCGGCCAGCACCGAGGCCGTCACCCCGGAAGCGGCACTGGCGCTGGCCGAACGCTTCCTGCGCAGTGGACAGCCGCAGCAAGGCGGCGCCGGCCTGGCAGCGCTGGCGGCCGCCAACCCGCAGGGATTTTCGGCGCTGCTGCATCGCCTGCTGGCGGCCGAATCGGGCAATGCCGAGGCACTGACGCAGCGTTTGCTCGACTGGATGCAGCCAGAAGATGTGGTGCACAGCCTGCTGCCAGGCCAGGCCGAAGCCGCGTCGCGCTGGGCCCAGGCCTTGTCCGACCTGCCTGGCGCCGACATGGCATCGGCCTGGCGCCAGGTGCTGGCGGCCGCATGGCGCGGTGAAACGCTGGACGCACCTGGCGCCGCGCCGTGGCCGGTGGAACGGCTGGACCGCAGCGCCATGCTGCGCCATTGGCTGGACCACGGCGTGCTGCCGTGGTGGGCCGCGCAAGGCACTCGGCTCGACAGCCTGCTGGCCGGCTTGCGCAGCTGGCCGCTGGCGGAACTGCACGCCTTGCTCGACCATGGGCACGGCCAGGAAGAGCGCATCGTCTGGCGCCTGCGCCGCCTGTACCACCAGCTGGAACCCGATGCCGCGCTGGCACTGCTGGGCCGCCTGGCGCCGTGGGTGCTGACGCCAGATGGCCCGCTGGCGGCACTGTCGCCGGGGCGCGACGCCGCCGCCCTGGCCGAGCTGCGCATCCGCGCCACGGCGGCCGCGATGCAGGCGGCGCCGCTCGACCTGGCGCGCTTCGCCCGGCCGATCCCGGCGCAGAGCGCGCCCGCCGCGATGGCGCCACCGGCCCCCGCCATGCACGGCGTGGCCGATACGCAGGCGCTGCTGGACTGGCTGGCTGGCGCTGGCGCTGCCGCGCCGCCGGAACCGCGCGCGCTGGCCGGCCTGCTGGCGCAAGACAGCGCCCCGCTGCGCGCCGCCCTGCAAGCGGGCCTGGTCCAGGCGGCAGTGCGGCAGCGCTGGATCGCCGGCCTGCCCGATGAAATACTGGCGCGCCTGCTGTACCGCCTGGCCCCGGCGCTGGCGCGCTTCATGCTGGACCTGAAAACCGTGCTGCTGACTGCGTGGCGGCAAACGTCGGCGCCGGCGCGCCACCCTGGGCCGCAACTGTGGGCGGTGCTGCTGGATATGCTGGCGCAGGGCACGGCGCCGACCCGGCAGCAGATCACCCGGCAATTGCTGGCGCAGTTGGCGCCACCGACGCCGGCCCGCGATGGCCGTTTGCTGGCGCAGGCGCAGTGGCTGGCCAGCCAGGGTGGCTACGCCAACCTGGGCGCCGCGCTGCGCGCCCAAAGTGGCAGCGGCAAGGAAGCGCCGCCGGCGCCCAGCCCGGCCCGCGCGGTAGCGGCGCGGCCGGCCGCGGCCGCCGCCAGCTCCGGCGCCGCACAGGATGGCGACATCATCTATGTGGCCAACGCCGGGCTGGTGCTGCTGCACCCTTTCCTGCCGCGGATGTTCCAGCAGCGGCGGCTGCTGAGCGACGACGCCAAGGGCAAGCCGCGCATCGCCGGCACTGACGACGCCTCGCGCGCGGTGCATTTGCTGCAATGGCTGGTTGACGCACGCTGCGATACGCCGGAGCCGTCGCTGGCGCTCAACAAACTGCTGTGCGGCCTGGAACTCGATACGCCGGTGGCAGCGGCCATCGTGCCCGACGACGATGACCTGGCGCTGTGCCAGCAGTTGCTGGCCGCCGTCACCGGCAACTGGAGCAGCATCCGCAACACCTCGGCCGACGGCCTGCGCGAGACCTTCCTGCAGCGCGACGGCCGCCTGCAGCGGCGCGACGGCAAGTGGACGCTGACGGTGTCGCGCAAGACGGTCGACGTGCTGGTGGACCAGATTCCCTGGGGCTTTGCCGTTATACTTCATCCCTGGATGTCCAAGGAGCTTGCCGTCATATGGTAGACAAAATAATCGCCGGCGACGCCATGGCGGCCCATGCCGGCGTGCTGCAAGCGGAACTCGACTGGCTGCGCGCCGTCATCGAGCAGCAGTTTTCCCTGCGCTATGCGCAGGCCGGGCAGGCGCCGGCCGCCGTGCCGGCGATGCCGCCGCTGGCCGATGCGCCGGGCCCCTACGCGCAACTGCTGCGGCGACTGGACCTCGGCGCCGATGCGCGGCTGCTGCTGGCACTGGCCATGGCGCCATGCCTGGCGCCGGAGCTGCTCGATACCTTCCAGCTGCAGAACCAGGCGACGGGCCGGCGCTTCAGCGAATTCGGCGGCATTTCCACGCAGGCGCACGGCGCCTTCCTGCCAACGGTGGAGACGGCGATGTTTTTGCTGGCCGGCACCAGCCTGGCGCGGCGCCTGGCGCTGCAGCCGCTGTTTGCGCCGCGCCACCCGCTGCGCGTCGAGCGCGTGCTGGAATTCGATGCGCCACCGGCCGGCGAGCCGGCGGGCGCCGCCGCGCTGCGCCTGTCGCGCGAATACCAGGCGATCCTGCTGGGCGGCGCCGACGGCGGCGACGCGCCGCCCGACGATTTTTCCGCCGAACGAATCACCACGCCGCTGGAGTGGGATGACCTGGTGCTGGACGCCGTCACGCGCGATCACATCGAGATGGTCAACGCCTGGATGCTGCATGGCCGCACCCTGATGCTCGACTGGGGCCTGTCGCGGCGCCTCAAGCCCGGCTATCGCTGCCTGTTCCACGGCCTGCCGGGCACCGGCAAGACCCTCACCGCCACCCTGCTGGGCAAGCATCACGGCGTGCCCGTGTACCGGGTCGACCTGTCGCGCATCGTCTCGAAGTGGATCGGCGAGACGGAAAAAAACCTGGCGACCCTGTTCGACCGCGCCCAGGACCAGAACTGGATCCTGTTCTTCGACGAAGCCGAAGCGCTGTTCGGCCGCCGCACCGAAGCGCACACCTCGAACGACCGCTCGGCCAACCAGCAGATCGCCTACCTGCTGCAGCGCCTGGAGGATTTCCCCGGCATGGTGATCCTGTCGACCAACCAGCACGGCCATATGGACGATGCCTTTGCGCGCCGCTTCCAGACCACCGTGCTGTTCCCCATGCCCGACGCCACCGCCCGCCTGAGCCTGTGGCAAAAACTGTTTCATGGCGTGGCGCTGGCGCCCGATGTCGATTTTGCGGCGCTCGCCACCCAATACACGCTGGCCGGCGGCGCCATCATCAACGTCCTGCGCCACGCCTGCCTGCGCGCCCTGCGGCGCGGTGAGCCGGCGCTGGTCGGCCTGGCCGACATCATGAGCGGGCTCAAGCACGAATTGCAGAAGGATGGGCATTACATGAGCCGGTGAATGGCTGGAGGCATGCCTGCGCATACCGATGCAGACCTGGCAATACTGGAAAACGTAAATTTTCAAGCCACAGCCAACGCTGGCTCTTGCATCAATAGAGCCAGCGCGCAGAATCAATAGCGACAAAACTTCACGGATTCATCCGGGCGAACAAGCCCTCGCCCATCTTGCGCGCGCCCGCCGCCAGCCCTACCAGCACCTCATCCTGGCCGCTTGCCAGCTGCACCAGCGCTTCGCTCGCAAAATCTTGCGGCGTCATCATCTGCTGGCCCGCCGTGCCGGCGCTGCGTTCATTGCCGCCCAGCCCTGTGTCGACGATCGGTGGCGCCAGTTCCACCACCCGCACTGCGGTTGCTTTCAGTTGATGGCGCAGCGTGAGCGTAAACGAATGCATGGCTGCCTTGGTGGCGCAATAGACAGGCAGGTCGGCGATCGGCGCGTAGGCCAGTGCGGAAGTGACGTTGATGATGGTGGCCGATGGCTGTTGTTTCAGCAGTGGCAGCAGCTCACCGATCAGCCGCACGGGTGCCGTGAAATTGGTTGCCACTTCCAGTTCCAGATCGGCCAGCGCGTCGGCGTCGCTGAACAGTCGGCGGTGCTGGATGCCGGCGTTGTTGATCAGCATGTTGAGCTGGGGATGCTCGCTGCTGAGCCAGTTCACCATGGCCTGGCGGCTGGCCTGGTCGGTGATGTCGCAGACCCGTATCAGCAAGTCCGGCACCTGTGCCTGTGCCTGCAGCAGCGCCGCTTCGCTGCGCCCGCAGATAATGACGCGGTTGCCGCGCTCTGCCAGCTGGCGCGCCAGTGCCAGGCCGATGCCGGCGCCGCCGCCGGTGATGAGGATGGTGTTGGATGTCAGGTTCATGTCGGTGATCTCTTCAATTGGTCAATTTCAGGTTGTAGTCAACCGCAATCGCGCTGCCGGCACGGATGGTCCGGCAGCGCGCGCCACTGCAGGACCAATTGGCGCCGGTGGCCTGGATAGCGCTCGTCGAGGAAGTCCAGGCTGTCGATGCGATCGAGGTGGAAAATGCGAAACGCGCCATCCGACTCGCACCTTGCCGCCACTGACCAGCGCGATGCGACGAAACCCAGCATCACCGGCCAGATGATGGTTTCAGGCGCTACCGCAGCCCCCTCTTCCCGATACGCCAGGCGCAGCTTGCGCTGTTCGCGCACCGCCAGGCGCAAACGGCCCAGGTCGGCGCCGGCCCGATCCTGGCTGTCCCGTTGGCGGCTGATGAACAGGCCGTTGTCATCGAACGTGCGGCGCATCTCGGGCGCCAGCACCGCGTCGATCTTGGCCAATGCATCCTGCACGGCGCGCGCCATGCCGGCGTCGGCATGGCGGCTGACCCACTGGGCGCCGGCCACCAGCGCGTGGATTTCGTCTTCGGTCAACGCCAGCGGCGGCAGGCTGAAGCCCGGCTTGAGCAGATAGCCCACGCCCGCCTCGCCGATGATGTCGGCGCCCATCCCCTGCAAGGTGGCGATATCGCGGCGCAAGGTGCGCAGCGACACGCCGGTCTCGCGCGCCAGCACGCTGCCCGCCACCGTGCCGCGATGGCGGCGCAGCACTTGCATCAGGTCGAACAGGCGGTGGCTGCGCGTCATCTCAGCCCATCCGCACGACGGCTTTGCCGCGCAGGCGCTGGCCGCCTTCGATGGCCGCGATCAGGGCAATCGCCTCGCTCAACGGCACTTCCCTGGCGATCGTCAGGCGCAGGCTGCCGTCGCCGGCGGCGCGGGCCAGTTCGTCGAGCAGTTCAGGCCTTGGCGTGCACACCACCATCTTGAGCCGGCGGCTGAACAGCGCCTTGATGAATTTGCCCGGCGTGGGATGCAGGTCGAGCAAAACGCCGCCTGGCTTGAGCAAGCCGAAACCGGTGCCGCTGTCCATGCTGGCGGCTGTGTCGACGACGGCGTCGTAACGTTCGTCCAGTTGCGACAGATCGGCTTGGCGGTAGTCGAGCACGTTTTCCACGCCGAACGCATGGGCGCGCGCCATATCGGCGGCGCCGCACGTGCCCGACACCCGTATGCCGTGCTTGCGCGCAATTTGCACGGCGGCCTCGCCGACCGCGCCCATGCAGCCATTGATGAAGACATGCTGGCCGGCGACCAAGCCGGCCTTGTCGATCAGGGCGTTCCAGGCGGTGATGCCGGGCGAACCCAGGCAGGCGGCCTGGTCGAAACCGAGATTCGCCGGTTTCAGGGCCAGCGCGCCCTCGCAGGCGATCGCCGCCTGGCCCAGTGCGCCGCATTGCTTGAAGCGTGCCTGGCCGAATACCTCGTCGCCGACCTTGAAGCGCGTCACGCCAGCGCCGACCGACATCACCGTGCCGGACAAATCCATGCCCATGGCGCGCGGAAAGCGTATGCCGGTGACGATGCGCATCTCGCCCTGGCGCAGTTTCCAGTCGATCGGGTTGATGGCGGCAAACCTGACGCGCACCGCCACCTCGCCCTTGCCCGGCGCCTCGAGCGCAAACTGTTCAAGGCGCATGACCTCCGGGCCGCCATATTGCTGGTATTGAATCCGTTTCATGCGGGTCCTGCTTTCTGTGGTGGGGTAAAGCGCCACTGTAGCCGGCCATGGTGCCAGTTTCTGTCACCATGGTAACGATCATGACCATCAAGCGGGCAAATGATCGAGCAGTTTGTCGAGCGTGATGGGGTAGTTGCGCACGCGCACGCCGGTGGCGTTATAGATTGCATTGGCGATCGCCGCCGCCACGCCGCTGATGCCCAGCTCGCCCACGCCTTTGGCCTTCAGCGGCGAGATGGTCTCGTCCACCTCGTCGAGGAAAATTACTTCCTGGTGCGGCATGTCGGCGTGCACCGGCACTTCATAAGCGGCCAGGTCGTGGTTGACGAAAAAACCATGGTGCTTGTCGACCACCAGTTCCTCCATCAGCGCCGCGCCGGCGCCCATCGTCATGCCGCCGATCACCTGGCTGCGCGCGGTTTTCGGATTCAGGATGCGCCCGGCCGCGCACACGGCCAGCATGCGCCGCAAGCGGATTTCACCGGTGGCGGCGTCGACCGCGACTTCGACAAAATGCGCGCCAAAGGTCTGCTGTACATAGCGCTTGGCCAGGTCGCCGTATTCCATCGCGTCTTCGCCAGCCAGTTCGCCGTCCTTTGCCGCCTCGGCCAGGGCAAACGACCGATCCTCCTGCGTCACCCGCCCATCGGCGAACTGCGCGCGCTGCGCGTCCAGGCCTAGTTCGGCCGCCACCAGCGCGCGCAGCTTGACGCAAGCCGCATACACGCCCGCCGTCGACGAGGCAGCGCCCCACTGGCCGCCCGATCCCGACGACTCGGGAAAGGCCGAGTCGCCCAGCCTGACGACCACCTGGTCCATGCCGACGCCCATCATTTCGGCCGCAGTCTGGGCGATGATGCTGTAGCTGCCGGTGCCGATATCGGTCATGTCGGTCTCGACGGTGACGATGCCCTTGCCGTCCAGCCGCACCCTGGCCGCCGATTTGGTGATCGGCGCGCCACGGATGGCCGCCGCCACGCCAAGCCCCACCAGCCAGCGCCCTTCCCGCCTGCTGGCCGGTGTTCGATTGCGCTGCTGCCAGCCAAAGTGATCTGCGCCTGTTTGCAGGCATTGCACCAGTTGCCGGCGCGAAAATGGCCGCCGGGGGTTGGCCGGGTCGACCTGGGTGTCATTGATGATGCGAAAATCGACCGGATCCAGCCCCAGTTTTTCCGCCATCTCGTCCATCGCGATTTCGAGCGCCATCATGCCCGGCGCCTCGCCAGGCGCGCGCATGGCGCTGCCTTCCGGCAAATCGAGCTGGGCCAGGCGCAGGCGCGTCATGCGGTTGGCGCCGGCGTACAGCACGCCGGTCTGGATGGTGGCCGCTTCCGGCCTGCCGCCGGCCAGGTTGCCGGACCAGCTTTCGTGGCCGATGGCCGTGATCCTGCCGTCCCTGCCGGCGCCGATGCGCAGGCGCTGCAAGGTGGCCGGCCGGTGCGTGACGTTGTTGAACATCAACGGGCGCGGCAAGGTCACCTTGACCGGCCGCCCCACCGCGCGCGATGCCAGCGCTGCCAGCACCGCGTCGGACAGGATCGTGCCCTTGCCGCCAAAGCCGCCGCCGATATAGGGCGAAATGATGCGCACGTTTTGCTTCGGTATGCCGAGAGTTTTGGCGATATCGCGCACGCCCCAGTTGATTTGCTGGATCGCGGTCCATAACGTCAGTTGCTCACCATGCCAGGCGGCGATGGTGGCGTGCGGCTCCATCATGGCGTGCGCCTGGTCGGGCGTGGCGTACTCGGCGTCCAGGCGCACGGGTGCGGCGGCAAACGCACCGATAAAGTTGCCTAGCTCGCTTTCCGGCGGCGGGCCAAAGGCGGCCGGCCTGGCCACCGGCGCGCCGGCCCTGGCGGCGGCCAGGTCGAACGCGCCCGGCTCGCGCACATACTCCACGCGCACCAGCTGCGCCGCCGCGCGCGCCTGTTCAAAGGTCTGCGCCACCACCAACGCGACGGCCTGGTGATAATGGTCGACCTGCGGCCCGGCCAGCGCGCGCGCCACATAAAAGGCGCCGCGGTCAAGCTTGCCGGCGTTGCCAGCGTGGACCACCGCCAGCACGCCGGGCGCGCGCCGGGCCTGCCTGATATCGATCGTTGCGATGCGGCCTTTGGCGATGCCGGCCCCGACCACATAGCCATAGGCGGCGTTCGGCGCGGCCGCATGTTGTTCATAGGCATAGGTGGCGCGCCCGGTCACCTTGAGCGGGCCGTCGACCCGGTCCACCGGCTGGCCGATGACCTTCAACTGGTCGATCGGATTGGTGGTAGCTGGCTGGTCAAATTTCATGCGGTCTCCTTGCGTGCCTGGTCCAGCACCGCCTTGATGGTGCGCCCGACCAGAGTGATCTTGTAAGCGTTGTCAGGCGTGGTCCTGGCACCGGCCATCAGCAGCGCCGTGACCGCTTGCGCGCCCTGCGGCATGGCCGCTTCCGCCGCCTCGATGCGCCAGGGTCTTGCCGCCACGCCGCCCAGGGCGATGCGCCCGCTGCCGTCCGCCTGCACGATGGCGCCGACCGACACCAGCGCGAACGCGTACGAGGCGCGGTCGCGCACCTTTTGATAAATATGGATGCCGCCGACGGGTTTGGGCAAGGTCACGCCGGTAATCAGCTCGCCTGGCTCGATCACCGTCTCGCGCTGCGGCGTGTTGCCAGGCAGCGTATAAAAATCGGCGATGGGAATGCGCCGGCCCGCGCCGTCGGCCCGCATCGTGGTCACCGTCGCGTCCAGCGCCCGCATGGCCACCGCCATGTCGCTCGGATGGGTGGCGATGCAGGCGTCGCTGGCGCCCAGTACCGCATGGTTGCGCGAAAAGCCGCCGATGGCCGCGCAGCCGCTGCCTGGCTGGCGTTTGTTGCAGGGCAAGTTCGTATCGTAGAAATACGGGCAGCGCGTGCGCTGCAGCAAGTTACCGGCGGTGGTCGCCTTGTTGCGCAACTGGCCCGAGGCGCCGGCCAGCAGCGCGCGCGACAGCAAGGCATAATCGCGCCGCACGCGCGTATCCGACGCCAGGTCGGCGTTGCGCACCAGCGCGCCGACATGCAGGCCGCCGTCCGGCGTGGCCTCGATGCGGTCCAGGCCCAGGCCATTCACGTCGATCAAATGGCTTGGCGTTTCGATATCGAGCTTCATCAGGTCCAGCAAATTGGTGCCGCCGGCGATAAATTTCGCACCCGGCCGGCACCCGGCCAGCGCTGCGCCGGCGATGGACTGCGCGCGTTCATAGGTAAATGCCCTCATGCGGCACTCCCGGCCACTTCGGTAATGGCGTCGACGATATTGGAATACGCGCCGCAGCGGCAGAGATTGCCGCTCATGCGTTCGCGCAGTTCGCCGGCCGTCAGCCGCACCGGCGCGTCAAGATCGGCCGTGACATGGCTGGGCACGCCTGCCTTGACTTCGGCCAGCACCGCCACCGCCGAACAGATCTGGCCCGGCGTGCAGTAACCGCACTGGTAACCGTCGTGCTTGATAAAGGCCGCCTGCAGCGGGTGCAGCGACTGTGGCGTGCCCAAGCCCTCGATGGTGGTGACGCTGTCGCCCTCGTGCATTACCGCCAGGCTCAAGCAGGAATTGATGCGGCGGCCATTGACCAGCACCGTGCACGCGCCGCACTGGCCATGGTCGCAGCCCTTCTTGGTGCCGGTCAGTTGCAGGTGTTCGCGCAAGGCATCGAGCAAGGTGGTACGGGTGTCGAGGACGAGTGCTTCCTGCTGGCCATTGATGGTGAAGCTGACCTGGTGCGGGGCCGGGCCGGCATCCGTGGCGGCGGGCTGGGCGCTGGCGCTCGCACTCAAAGGCACCATGGTGGCGGCGACGGCGGCACCGCTGCTGACCAAAAAATCGCGCCGTTTCATGTCGGCGGTATGAGGATCGTGCATGTCGGTATCCTGGAGATGGTTGGCTTGTGTCCAGCTTGACACAGGCGCCCCGCGCACGATATCCGGATGCTGCCGACTTATTGCCTGTTCTTCTCGAAGTGCGCCGTGCACGCTGGCTGGCGCCTGGCCTGCGCGCGTATGATGATTGCCTGAAGAATCCACCCCGACTGACGAGGCAAAGCCATGACCCCCGACCCAGAACCCGCGCGCCGGCAGCTTGCCGCCAAGGTCGCATCGCTGATCGGCACGGCCGAAAGCATGCTGCTGGCGGTGCCCGGCCTGACGATTTACCGCCATGCGGCGCCCACCGAGGCCTATTCGAGCACCTACCAGCCCAGCATCGCGCTGGTGGCGCAGGGCAGAAAGCAGGTCGACCTGGGCCAGGCCCGGTTCGTCTACGATGAATCGCACTTCCTGCTGACGTCGCTCGACTTGCCCGTCACCAGCCGCGTGATCCAGGCCAGCGCCGGGCGCCCGTATCTGTGCGTGCGGCTGGCGCTCGACATGCCGATGGTGCGCGAAGTGCTGGCACAGGGCGGCCTGCCGGCGATCGTGGAACAGACGGGCGCGCTGGCGATGACACTGGGCCGGACCACGGCGCCGCTGCTCGATGCCTTCGGCCGCCTGCTGGACCTGCAGCAGGCGCCCGGCGATATCGCTTTTCTCGGCGACCTGCTGGCGCGCGAGATCATCTACCGCGTGCTGCAAAGCGCCGACGGCGCGCGCCTGCGCGCCATCGCCACCCTGGGCGAACACGGCCAGCGCACGGCGGCGGTGGTCGAGTGGATCAAGCAACACTACGCCAGGCCGCTGCGGCTGGACGAACTGGCCGGCGTGGCCGCCATGGGCCAGTCCACCCTGCACCGGCATTTCCGCGCCCTGACCGCCATGACGCCGCTGCAATACCAGAAACAGCTGCGCCTGCATGGCGCGCGCCGGTTGATGCTGACCGAAGGATGGGACGCATCGAGCGCCGCTTTCGAGGTCGGCTACGAAAGCGCGAGCCAGTTCAACCGCGAGTACAGCCGCTTTTTTGGCCGTTCGCCGATGCGCGATGTGAAGGCGTTGCGCAGGCCCGAGGATGGTTAGCGCCCGAGTTTGTCGTCCCCTTCCGCCACCGCCAGCCGCTCCCGCAACTCCCGCTGTTCCGCTTCCAGTGCCGCCAGCCGCTCGCGCAGCGGCGCCACCGCCGCGCTGACTTCCTGCTCGGTATAACGCGGCGTGATGTGCTGCGGGCAATTCCAATCAAAAGCCTGCAGCCGCAGCCGGTAGATGCGTTCGATCCTGGCGCCATAGGCCGGGTCGGTCACCAGCGCCGTCAGCGCCGGGTCGTCCTCCGGCGCCAGGATCTCGACGTGCACGTAGATCTTCAGGCGCGCGCGCCGGGTGTAATCCATCAGGAACAGGCAGGCGCGGTCGTTGGCGGCCAGGTTGCCGGTGCTGATGTACTGGCGGTTGCCCCGGTAGTCGGCAAACGCCAGCGTCTGCGCGTCGATCAGCTTGAGAAAGCCGCCCGGGCCGCCGCGGTGCTGGACGTAGGGCCAGAGCGTCTCCGAGACGGTCGCCATATAGAAGCTGTCGCGTGCCTCGATAAAGGCTGCCTCGCTGTCGCTGAAGCGGTCGAACTCGCGGTGTCCCTTGAAGTCCTGCCAGGTGTGATCGGCGCCCATGGCGGCCTGTGCGGCACGCACGCTGGGGGTGATGGCGATATCGAGAAAACCGTATGACATGAGTAACCTCCGGCAAGCCAGGCGCCAGCAGCGGCGCGACAGGGTGATTATCAGCCTTTCCAGCGCCGATGATAATCCCTTGAAATCGAGAGACATCCTCTCGTTAAATGGAATAATTCCATCGATCACTCTCGCCACCGGCAACCAGCAGGCCGGGCCATGCTGCTACACTGTGGGTAATTATCATATTTTTACTCTCAATCGCACATGAATAACGTGGAAGCACTGGTCAGGACCGGTATTGCCGGGCTCGATGAAATCCTTTTTGGCGGCATACCGCGCCATAACAACATCATCGTGGAAGGCGCGCCGGGCGCCGGCAAGACCACCCTGGGGCTGGGCTTCATCCATGCGGGGGCGGCGCAATACAACGAGCCCGGCGTGATCGTCTCGTTCGAGCTGGACGAGGCCAAGCTGCTGCGCGACGCGGCCGGCTTCGGCTGGAACCTGCAGGCGCAGATCGACCGGGGCCTGATCAAGATCATCCAGACCAGCCCGGCCGTGCTGCTGTCGGAGTTCCGCAATACCGATGGCGCGTTTTCCACCGCTCTGCGCAACATGGCCGCCAAGCGGCTGCTGATCGATGGCCTGACGCCCATGCGGCTGTATGCCGAGGCGCACGACCTGGCGTTTCGCGAAGATATCCACGTGCTGATCGAGGGCCTGAACCGGCTCGGCGTGACCACCATGGTGACGGCCGAGCGCGACGAATCGATCGCCGCGCCGGCGCACGAGCGCTTCGTGTTCGACACCATCATCGAATTGTCGCGCGCGGAACACCGACGCCGGGTCGAGCGGCGGCTGACGGTGGCCAAGTCGCGCGGCCAGGATTTTATCGGCGGCAGCCACACCATGCGCATCGAAGCGCAGCAGGGCATCCATGTGTACCGCCGCGCGCAGTCGCGCCCGCTGGTACTGAATGACCAGCCGACCTCGGACCAGCGCATCTCGGTCGGCGCGCCGGCCATCGACGTGCTGATGGATGGCGGCCTGTACGAAGGTTCGGTGACCATGGTCAGCGGCATTTCCGGCACCGGCAAGACGGTGCTGTCGGTGCAGTTCCTGAGCGCCGCCATCAAGGCCGGCCACAAGACCCTGCTGGTGACGCTCGATGAACACCCGCGCCAGCTGGCCCGCAACGCGGCCTCGCTGGGCTTCGACCTGCACGGCATGCAGGCACGCGGCGAGCTGTTCTTGCTGTACGAGTCGCCGCTGGAACTGGAACTGGATGTGCATTTCGACCGCGTGATCAAGCTGGTCGAGCAGGAAGGCATCGATTGCATCGTGTTCGATTCGATCGCCGTGTACGAGATGGCCAGCCGCACGGAAGTGGCCGATTATCTGTACGCGCTGGCCAGCCACTTCAAGAACCGCCTGGCGACCGTTTTCTTCAACTACGAAAGTCCCGAACTGCTGGGCCTGTCGCAGATCAGCGAAGAGCTCAAGGGTTCGCACCTGGTCGACAATATCATCCTGCTCAGCTACGTCGAGATTTCCACCGTGCTGCGGCGCGCCATCGCGATCCCGAAAGTGCGCGGCAGCCGCAATCTGCAGGTCACGCGCGAATACGTGATTACCGAAGGCGGCCTGGCGCTGCTGGACGAAGACCGCACCGAACTGGCGCGCGCCAATGCGGTGCCGCAACTGCCGTTCTCGGCGTATTCCAGCTTGCTGTCGCGCTCGCCCACGCGCCAGAGCCCGGCAATCGAATCGGCCGTCGTCAATGGCGAGGACCTGCCCGATTCGGTCGTGCTGCCGCAGCAAGAGACGGCGTGATCCGCATCGCCGACGCCGATGTTGCCCAGGTCGACTGGGACGAGTGGCGCACGCCGCTGCTGCAGTTCAGCCAGGCCAGCGGCCTGGTCGTCTCGGCCTATGATATCGCGGGCGTGCGCCGGCTCGGCCCGCTGCTGCCGACACGCACAGCGCGCTTTCTTGGCACCTCGACCCTGTGGCAGGACGATGGTCCCGGCACGGCCGTCGAGCGGCGCATCGTCGCCGGCATGGCGGCCGGCGACGATGAGGCGGAGGAACTGTTTCACGGCATGCGCGTCTGCTCCCTGCCCTTGTGGCGCGCCGGTGTCCGCTATGGCGTGCTGGTATTCGGCTGGTGCCTGCGCGACTTCAGCTCGCCGCTGGCGTGCGAGCAGCTGGCCGCGCTGGTCGGCGTGCCGGGCCATGCGCTATGGAACGAAGTGCGCCTGGAAGCGCCGCTGACGGACGCGCGCCTGGCCACCTACCGCGAATTGCTGCGCACCCTGGCCGGCTCGCTCGACCGCCAGCGCGACACCATCGATGAACTGAACCGTGTCAGCCGCACGCGCGACCTGTTCCTGGCCACCGTCTCGCACGAAATGCGCACGCCCTTGTCCGCCCTGTCGATGCGGGTCGACCTGCTGCTGCACACCATGCGCGACATGCCGCCGGCGCTGCAGGCGTCCCTGCTGGCGATGCGCGTGCATGTGCGCCAGGAAGCGGCCATGGTGGAAGACCTGATCGACGCGGCCCGTACACTGACCGGCACCATGTCGATCAACCGCGTGCCAGTCTCGCTGGGGCGCATCGTGCGCGATGCCGTCGCCACGATAGAAACTAGTGCCAATGAAAAACGCATCGTCTTTTCCGTCACGCCCGACAACCACGGCGACCATATCGAGCTCGACGCCGACCCGCGCCGCTTGCAGCAGGTGTTGTGGAACCTGATGCTGAACGCCATCAAGTTCACGCCGCCCGGCGGCAGCGTGGGCTTGAATATCGCCGCCGACCTTGATGGCGTACGCATCCGCGTGCACGACAGCGGCCAGGGCATTGCGCCGGAAGACCTGCCGCATGTGTTCGGCGCGTTCACCCTGCAAAGCCACGCCAACGCCAGCGGCCTGGGCCTGGGCCTGTATATCGCGCGCCGCATCGTCGAACTGCACGGCGGCACGATTACCGCCAGCAGCGAGGGCAAGGACAAGGGCACCAGTTTTACGGTTTACCTGCCAAAGCGCAAGGCCGCCCTGCCGCCCTTGTTACCCGTTTGAAGGAATGCGTTTGAAACCAGTCACCCTGCTGCTGGCTCTGTGCTGCCTGTTCAATAACGCCCATGGCGCCACCGTTGCGCCTGCCGGCTATGCTCTGCCCGATACAGAAGTACGCGATATTCGCGCGCAAGCCCTGCAGCGCGATTACCAGCTGTTCGTGGCCCTGCCCGATTCCTACCGCGAGGGCGCCAAGCGCTATCCGGTGGTGTTCGTGGTCGACGCCGATTATTCGTTCGCCGTAGTGCGCAATATTGCCCAGCGCCTGGCCAAACATGCCGGCATGGAAGAAGTCATCGTGGTGGGCTTGTCGTATGCCAGGGGCGATGGCGGCGTCTACAGCCGCCGGCGCGACTATACGCCGACCACGCCGCGCAAGCATGATTACCGCTCGGACATGCCGGGCCGCCAGCCGGCCTTTGGCGAGGCGGCCGGCTACGCCAAATTCATCTCCAGCGAGGTGTTTCCCCTGATCGCCAGCCAGTACCGCGCCAATATGGGGCGCAAGATTTTCGTCGGCCATTCCTACGGCAGCCTGCTGGGTCTGCAAATCATGCTGACCGAACCGCGCACTTTCGAGCATTACATCCTCGGCAGCCCGTCGCTGTGGTACGACGCCGGCGTGATGTTCGACCACGAGCAAGCCTACGCCCGCACCCACAAGGACCTGCCCGCTTCCGTGTTCTTCGGCATCGGCGGCCTGGAACGCCTGCCGGCCGGCAAGAAACGCTCGCGTTCGGAAGAAGACGCCGACATGGTGGCCGACCTGCAGGAGTTCAACCAGAAGCTCACTGCGCACAAGTTCGCCGGCTTGAGCACGCGGGTGCGCGTGTTCGACGACGAAGATCATGCCAGCGTGTTTCCGATGGTGCTCACGCACGGCTTGCGCGCTTATCTGAAGTCATCTAGATAAGTTTACGGATTCTCCTTCGTGGGCGAACGGCTCGTCGTGCTGGCGCCAGCACCACGCATTGAATAAAGCTGAAAATAGTGCAATAATAGTGCGTGAAAAGTTCACGAAGGAGTAGCCATGACTAACGCAGAAATGAAGGTACCAATCGGCGAAGCAGTTCCTGTATTTAATCGAAACTTTGAAGGTTTCATGGATTTCCTCAATTCGGATGCAAGTCCGTCAATTTCCCCAAAACGATACGGACTTGTTTTCAGGGTGGATATGCAAACGCTCGCGGCGCAAGCCCACGTTCACAGGAATACGGTCCGATTGGCGCCGGACACCGAAGCCATCCAGTCTCACCTGCGTGAATCGATTCGAGTTATGCGCGCCGCCGCCGATATTTCCGGCAGCATCGAAAAGGCGCTGTATTGGTACAAGAATCATCCGCTGCCGATTTTCGATTACAAGACGCCACAGGATCTCGTTTCAGAAAAACGCACGGATGCCCTGGTCAAGTACATCCAGTCGCTCCGGGCCGGATACATCGGATGATTTTTGCAACGCTCAACTCTGCTGCGTACCGGGTTCATCAACCGAAATGGGCATTTGCACCAATGTCGGGAGCGGGCGCCGGCACCAGTGGCGGGCGCGCCAATCGGCCTGGTGTCAATGCGCTCTACCTGTCACTGGAGCTGGAAACCGCCTTGGCAGAATATCAGCAGCTCGATGCACTCATGCCGCCTGGGCTGATGGTCAGCTATAGTGTCAGTGTCGACACGATTGTCGATTTCCGCGGTGGCTATACCATAGAATGGGATGCACTCTGGCAAGATTTTTACTGCGACTGGCGGTACATGCATTTCAACCAGGGTATTGAACCGCCATCCTGGGTCATCGGCGACCAAGTCCTCGCAGCTGGCGCGAAGGGGATCCTGTTTAATTCCGCAATCACCGGCAGCCCGAATCTCGTCATCTACACTGATGCACTGACCGGCACGGACGCCATCCACGTTTACGATCCGAACCACGATCTCCCAAAGAACCAGGCCTCCTGGTAGTAGCGGTGTCTTCTGCTCATCGCTTGGCCGCTTGCACAAAAGCCCGCCATGAAGGTCAAAGCGCGTCGAGCTTCGCCAGCATCACGCGCGCCTGCTCCGTAAAACCGGCGATGGCGGCATCGTCCATTTTGTCCAGCTGGCGATAGGCCATGCCGATGCGGGGATTGCGTTCCAGGCTGGCCCTGTTGCGCCGGAAAAAGTCCCAGTACAGTGCGTTGAAGGGGCAGGCCGTCTCGCCCAGCCGCGCCTTTTTATCGTAATGGCAGCCCTTGCAATAGTCGCTCATGCGGTCGATATACGCGGCGCTCGACACATAGGGCTTGGTGGCCAGGAAGCCGCCATCGGCGAACTGGCTCATGCCGACTGTATTGGGCAATTCCACCCATTCGAAGGCGTCGATATAGATGCCCAGGTACCAGCGGTGCACCTCGCTTGGATGCAGGCCGGCCAGCAGGGCGAAGTTGCCGATCACCATCAAGCGCTGGATATGATGGGCGTGCGCCTGCTGCAGCGACTGGGTAATCGCCTGCGACACGCAATTCATTTTGGTGTTGCCGTCCCAGAACCAGCGCGGCAGCGCTCGCTGGTGGCCGAAAAAGTTCTTTTCGGCGTATTCCGGCATATGCGTCCAGTACACCCCGCGTACATACTCGCGCCAGCCGAGGATCTGGCGGATAAAGCCTTCGACGGCCGCCAGCGGCGCGGCGCCGGCGTCATGGGCCGCTTGCGCGCGGTCGACCACCTCGCGCGGATGCAGCATTTTCACGTTCAGCGCAAACGACAGCAGCGAATGGAACAGCCGCCAGGCCTTGCTGCTCATGGCGTCCTGGAAGTCGCCGAAATGCGGCAAGCCGTTTGCCATGAAAGCGTCGAGCTGTCGCAAGGCTTCGTGGCGGTTCAAAGGCCACGGCAATTGGCCCGCTTGCGGATTGCCGAAGCTCTTTACGCCGGCGTCGACAATCGCCTGCCATAACGCGCCGTGATCGTGAAACGTGCGGGCGTCCGGCGGTTCGGCGGGCAGGCCGCGCCACGGCTTGCGGTTGTCGTGGTCAAAATTCCACTGGCCGCCGACCGGCTGTTTCGCGTCTGCCATCAACACGCCATGCTTGACCCTCAACTGGCGGTAGAAAAACTCCATCAGCCACTGCTTGCGGCCCTTGAAAATGTCCGCCGCCTCATGCCGGCCGGTATAGAAATGGTCGGTATCGACCATCAGCCACGGCACCGTGGCGGCACGGCCGTGCCGGTACAGCCGCTGGTCGAGCCGCCACTCGTCGGGCGCCTGGTACTGCACCGAGGCGGCGCCATGTTCGGCCACCAGCGCGTCGAGATTGTCGGTGATGGCCAGTGCGCTGTGCGGCTGGTCGATGGCAATATAGTGGACGCGGTGGCCGGCTTCGCGCAGCTGGCGCGCAAAGTCGCGCATGGCCGCAAAAATGGCGAGGATCTTTTGGGCGTGGTGCAGCACGTAATCGGTTTCCTGGCGCACCTCCATCAGCACGTAGACGATGGCGTCGTCAACCTCGGTGAACCAGCGGTGCTGTGTGTTGAGCTGGTCGCCCAGCACCAGGCGCAAGGTGGTGGTATTGCTGTTCATTGCACAGTCAACAGATAGTAATTGTCGAATTCCTCCTGCGCCACCAGCTTGAAGCCGTGGCGCAGATAGAAACGGTTCGAATCGCTGTCGCGCAGCGCCCCCACCCTCAAAGGCAAGCCTTGCGCCCTGGCTTCATCGATGATGTGTGCCAGCACCATGGCGCCCAGGCCCCTGCCCTGGCTATCTGGGTGGATATACAGATGGTCGAGCAGCAAGGCGTTCGGCTCGGGCTTGACGACCACAAAGCCGACACGCCGGCCCGCCAGCGCGATATGGCGCGTGTGCGCCGGCGAATAGCCAGACAGGAAACGCGCGCGCGCCCGCTGCGGGTCGAAGCGGCCGATGCGCATCAAGCTGTCGCGCATGGCGGCAATGCGCAGCGCGACCAGCTCTTCCGCATCGTCTTCATGCGCCGCTACCAGCGCGATGTCCGGGCTGTCCATGCCGGCTTATTCCGTATGGAATTCGCTGGCCGTGGCAAACAGGTCCCAGGCCGCGATAAACATGGCCGCCACGATGGGGCCGATAACGAAGCCGTGCAGGCCGAACAGGGCCATGCCGCCGACGGTCGACAGCAGCACCACGTAGTCGGGCATCTTGGTATCCTTGCCGACCAGCACCGGGCGCAGCAGGTTGTCGACCAGGCCGATCACCAGAACGCCGAAGGCGATCAGGGTCACGCCCTGCCAGATGGAACCGGTGGCCAGGAAATAGATGGCGACCGGCGCCCACACCAGCGCGGCGCCGATCGCCGGCAACAGCGACAAAAAGGCCATCAGCACGCCCCACAGCAGGGCGGCGCGCACGTCGAGGAACCAGAAGATCATCCCGCCCAGGGCGCCCTGCGCGATGGCGATCAGGATATTGCCCTTGACGGTGGCACGGATCACGGTGGTGAAATTGTTGAACAGGCGCTGCTTGTATTTGCGGCTGAGCGGAATCGCGGCGCGGATGCGCGCCGTCAGCGCGGCACCGTCGCGCAGCAGGAAGAACAGCAAGTACATCAAAATGCCCAGGCTGGTCAGGAAATCAAACGTGTAAAGGCCGATATTGATGGCTTTCACCGCGACCACCTGGCTCACTTGCGAGACGCCGGCCGTCAGCTTGTCTTGCAGGCTGGCCAGGTTGGTGAGGTTGAAGCGGTCCAGCAGGCTGATGGCCCAGGCCGGCAGCACGTCCATCACCTTGCCGAAGAAGCCGGCCACGGTAACGTCGCCCGCCTTCACCATTTCCACCACCGACGCCACCTGGTTCACCAGCGCGCCGGAAATCAGCGACAGCGGCAGGATCACGATCACCAGGATCAGCAGCAACACCAGCATCGACGACAGGGTCGCCCTGCCCTTGGTTTTTTGCAAGACCCAGCGATACACGGGAGCGAACACGATCGCCAGGATCACGCCCCAGAAGATGGCGCCGGCATACGGCAGCAATATCCAGCCGAAGGCGATGGTGACGATGCCGAGCAGCAGCAGGAACGTCTTTTGTTGGAGTGTGAGTTGAGACATGGATAGTGGCTGATTATTAATTGATGTTGCACCATGATAAGCCACACCCGCCCATTTACCTCACACAAATGTCGCCCGTTGCTCAGTATCCCACAGCCGAGCCCGCCGGACGGCGGCCGTCATTGGCGCCGTAGATATAGCCTGGCAGCACCTTGCCCGAGACGCCCGAATCATTGCCCGCGCTGGCCGCGCCCACGCCGGCCGCGTTCGGCAAGCCCATCATGATCAGTTCGGTCGCGCCCCAGGTGCTCTGCTCCGTCATCTTGTAGCCCATGCCGGCCAGGATATTCAGGGTATCGACCGACAGGCCACGGCGTTCGTAATACACCTGGTCCGGCAGCCACTGGTGGTGGATGCGCGGCGCGTCCACCGCTTCCTGCGGCTCCATGCCGTAATCGATGATATTCAGCGCCGATTGCAAGGTGATGGTGATGATGCGCGAGCCACCGGGCGAACCGGTCACCAGGAACACCTTGCCGTCTTTGGTGACGAGGGTCGGCGCCATCGACGACAGCGGCCGCTTGCCCGGCGCGATCGCATTGCTCTCGCCCTGCACCAGGCCGTACATGTTCTTCGCGCCTATCTTGGTGGTGAAGTCGTCCATCTCGTCGTTCAGGAAAAAGCCGGTGCCGGGCGCGATCACCACCGCGCCGAAGCGGCCGTTCACGGTATAGGTGGTCGAGACGGCGTTGCCTTCTTTGTCGACCACCGAGTAATGCGTGGTTTCCGGCTTTTCGCCCTGCGCGTTGGGCTGCACCTGGGCGGACGGGGTGGCCTTGTCGGGCAGGATCTGGCTGCGGATCTGCGCCGCATACGATTTGCTCAGCAGATGCTCAACCGGATTTTTGACAAAATCGGGGTCGCCAAGATAGGTGTTGCGGTCCTTGTAGGCGTGGCGCATGGCTTCGGTCATATAGTGAACCGAAGCGGCCGAGTTGTAGCCCAGCTTTTTCATGTCGTAGCCTTCCAGGATATTCAGGATCTGGCACAGGGTCACGCCGCCCGAGCTCGGTGGTGGCGCGGAGATGAACTGGTAGTCGCGGTAGCTGCAGGTGAGCGGCGCCATTTCGGTAGTGGTGTAGGCGGCAAAATCGGCCGCCGTGATCACGCCACCGCCCTGCTTCGCCGCTTTTTCCACCGCTGCCGGAATCGCGCCTTTGTAGAATGCGTCAGGTCCTTTTCTGGCGATCGCCTCCAGGGTCTTGGCCAGGTCCTTCTGCACCAGCCGGTCGCCCGGCTGCAAAGGCGTGCCGTCCTTGCGCAGGAAGATGCGGGCCGCGTCAAGGTCTTTCTTGAAATACGCCACGGTGGTGTCGAGGATATCGGTGTCGCCACGGTTCAGAATATAGCCATCGCGCGCCAGCTTGATGGCCGGGGCCAGCACTTGCGCGCGCGTCAGCTTGCCGTATTTGCGCTGCGCGTAGTCGAAGCCGGCCACGGTGCCGGGCACGCCGACGGCCAGGTAGCCATGCAGGCTGGCGCCCGGTTTCAAGTTGCCGTTGGCATCCTGGTACATCTTGGCGCTGGCGGCGGCCGGCGCCTTTTCGCGGAAGTTGATAAAAGTGTCCTTGCCATCGGCCAGGTGGATCGTCATGAAACCGCCACCGCCTATATTGCCGCAGCAGGCGTTGACCACGGCCTGCGCATAGCCGACCGCCACGGCCGCATCGATGGCGTTGCCGCCCTTTTTCATGATGTCGACTCCGACCTGGCTGGCCAGGTGCTGCGACGAAACGACCATGCCGTTCTCCGCTTCCACGGCGGGCAGCGAGACGGCCTGGACGGCGGTGGAGACGGCGAGCGCCATGACGGCGAGAGCGGCCGGAGCCAGATGGCGTAAAGACATTGCGGTGTTCCTTGATGCTTGAAGAAAATAGAATGGTACAGGCAGCGCGTTTTTTATGCCCACGCTGCCCCGGCTTGCTTATTGTTCGTGCGCCGCCAGCAGATGGCGTATCAGCGCGTCGGCCACGACGGCCGCCGTCTGTTCGATGCGTTCCGGCGTGGTGCGCCAGTTGGCGCCGAACTCCAGCTGCACGCTGTCGATGCCTTGCGGCGTCTGGTACCCAAATACGCGCACGATGGTGCCGCCGCTGAAATGCTCTTCCTTGGCCTGCGCGCTGGCCGGCTCCACGTTCAGGCCGGCCGCGTTCAAACGCGTGACCAGGCCGTCCGGCGCGGCATACAACGGCGTGTTATTTGCCGTCAAGCCACTGCCGGTGCCGCGAAACACCACGTCGCGCCTGAAACTCTGGCCGTGGATATCGAGCAGCAGCGCACCCGGCTGGGTGCGCACCTGGTCGACGGCGCTGCGCAAGGCGCCGTAATAGGCCTCATACACGGGCGCGGCGTCCGGCGACTCATACGCGTCTTCCGCGCGGCGGTTGAAATCGACATATTTGCGGCTGATTTTCGCCCCCACCAGCCAGGCCTGCTTGCCGGTCTTGGCCAGCAGCTGGCGCTGGATGGCGGCGGCCAGCTGGTTGACCCGGTCGTCCTGCTCTCTGGTGCCTTTGATCCTTTCAGGTGCGCCTTCGAGAGCCACTTCGCCGCCGTGGGGGACGGAAAAGACAATCGGCAAGCTGCCTTTTTCGATGGTCAGATAGGTTTCAAGCGGCTGGGCGGCGTGAGCGGACAGGCTGGCGGCCAGCAGCAATGGCGCCAGCAGTTTTTGTAGTATTGGATGCAAATGGTTTCCTTGATAATTGATGCGGCATGAATGTCGGGTTACGCCGTGCCGGCTAACCCGACCTTGTATTATTCCTCTCATGCGGTTGGTGGTGTTGCATACAACATCGACCGCTGTCAAAATTCTTGGTAGGCATATCAAGACCGGGTAACTGGATGCCGTATCCGCCCTTAGGCTCGAAGCCAGCGATGTAGATCTCGCACCAGTTACCCATCCTCCATGTCAAGATCGGACAGTATCTTTGGCACCGGCACGCCGGTTAGCCCGCATTCACAAGGTAGATCGCAAGAGGACCACAGCATGTTTAATTTAGGAATCGACGTTGCCAAGGCAAAGCTGGACTGCGCGCTGCGCCTGCCCAACGGCAAACACCGTAACAAGGTAGTAGAGAACAATCACAAAGGATTTGCTGTACTCAAAGAATGGCTGCTCAAGCATGATGCCGGCAACCCGAGAGTATGCATGGAAGCAACCGGCACCTATTGGGAAGCGGTGGCCGAATATCTGGTGGGACTTGGCATGGTGGTCAGTGTCATCAATCCGGCGCAGATCAAGGCCTTTGGCGCCTCGCGCCTGGTACGCACCAAGACCGATAAAGTCGACGCTCAGTTGATTGCTGACTTCTCCCATGAACGCCAGCCTGAGCCCTGGATAGCACCATCGCCCGCTGCACAAGCACTGCGCGCCATGGTGCTGCGCCTGGAGGCGCTGCAAGCGATGCGACTGCAAGAGACGAACCGTCTCGATGTCGCGCGCGAAGCGGTACGCCAGGGTATCGAAGACCACATTGCGTGGCTCGATAAGCAGATCAAGGAACTCATCCTCGCCATCAAACGCCATATCGATGACGACCCGGATTTACACGACAAGCGTGAGCTGCTCGATAGCATTCCTGGCCTGGGAGAGCGTACGATTCCCGTGCTGCTGTCTTACTATGCCGATACGGAACGCTTCGATAACGCCAAGCAAGCCGTGGCGTTTGCCGGCCTCGATCCACGCCAGCACGAGTCAGGATCGAGCGTTCGTGGCAAGCCGCGCATGTCGAAGATCGGCCATAGCTTCCTGCGCAAGGCGCTGTACATGCCAGCCATGGTCGCCGTCCACAGGACCGAGTGGGGCAAGCGTTTCGGTCAACGGCTTACCGCAGCTGGCAAGGCGCCGAAGCTGATCATCGGCGCCATGATGCGCAAGCTGGTACACGTGGCATTCGGCGTGCTCAGGTCGGGAAAAATATTTGATCCGACCTTGCACAACGCTTGACGGGGATAACAGTATCTACCTGGCCTGCGCGCTGGGCCGCTCGGCGATGCGGTCGCGCCAGGCTTGCAGATGCTGCAGGCCTTCCGCGCCCGGCCGGTATTTCATCAGGCCGCGCGCGAATTCCAGCGCGCAGAACGCCGTGATGTCGGCGATGGTAAAACGTTCGCCGGCCACGTAGGCCTGGTGCGCCAGCAGCTGGTCCAGCCACTGCGCCGTCTCGCGCATCTTGGCCCCTTGCGCCGCGCCGAAGTCGGGGAACTGCGGGTTTTCCAGCACCGCCAGCGCCGGATGGCTGTGGCGTACGCAGTTGGCCACGCCCAGGAACAGATGCAGTTCCACCCGGCGGTCCGCCATTTCGATAAAGGCGCGCTCTTCAAACCCTTCTCCCATCAGGTTCGGTTCCGGCTGCAGCCCTTCCAAGTAGGTGCAGATGGCGCGCGTTTCGGCCAGCACGCGCCCATCCGGCAGCTCCAGGGCCGGGACCCTGCCCATCGGATTTTTTTCCAGGAAATCCGGGGCACGGTGCTGGCCGGCCATCAGGTCGAGCGAGACTTCCTCGATGCCGGCGATGCCTTTTTCGGCAATGAACATGGTGACGCGGCGCGGATTCGGCGTGCGGGGGCTGACATACAGTTTCATGGGGGTCTCCGGGTTGTTGTACTTGTTGATGACAGCTTGTATCTTATCAGCCGCCGCAGGCGCCGGCGTTTGACTTTGCCCCGGTTTACAACTAGATTGCTGGACGGGAATGCTGACCACGCCACGCCGACGCCAGCGCACCCGCCACTCTTCCATTGCGCCTGCCGCTTACAAGGCCGGCCGGCGCCACACTCTTTATCAACAGGGTTTTCATGCACCGCAATCTTTCACGCAGCCGTATCGCCGCCGCCGTCGTCCTCGCGCTGGCATCCTTCACCAGTCATGCCGCGTATGCGGCGGCGCCACAGGCTTCGGCCAGCCATGCCCTCACCACCACCACGCAGCTGCCGCGCGGTGTCACGCCCAGCCACTACGCGCTGTCGCTGACGCCCGACGCGCAGGCGGCCACGTTTAGCGCCAAGGTGGTGATCACGGTGGAAGTGGCCGCGCCGACCAACGCTGTTACTCTCAATGCGCTGGAACTGGCCTTTGTGGGCGCCACCGCCGAAGGCGCGGGCGGCACGCAGCAGGCCGGCAAGATCGATGTCGACGCGGCCGCGCAGACGGCCACCCTGCATTTTGCCCAGCCGCTGGCCAAGGGCAAGCACACGCTGGCGATCAGCTACAGCGGCAAGATCGGCACCCAGGCCACGGGCCTGTTCTCGCTCGACTACGATACGCCGGCCGGCCGCCAGCGCGCGCTGTACACGCAGTTTGAAAACTCGGACGCGCGCAGCGTGATTCCGTCGTGGGATGAACCCGACTACAAGGCCACTTTCGCGCTCGACGTGACGGTGCCCAGCACCCAGATGGCGGTCGGCAACATGCCGGTGGCCAGCAGCACGGAGCTGGGCAATGGCAAGAAGCGGGTAACGTTTGCCGTCACGCCGCGCATGTCGACCTATCTGCTGTTCTTCGGCCTCGGCGACTTCGAGCGCGCCACGGCCATGGCCGACGGCACCGAAGTGGGCGTCATCACCAAGAAAGGCGCGCTGGCGCAAAGCCGCTTCGCGCTCGACGAGTCAGCCGCCCTGCTGCGTGAATACAACGATTATTTCGGCGTGCGCTACCCGCTGCCAAAGCTGGACAATATCGCCGCGCCGGGCCGCAGCCAGTTCTTCGGCGCGATGGAAAACTGGGGCGCCGTGTTCACCTTCGAATACAGCCTGCTGCTGGACCCGGCCATCTCGACCCAGTCCGACAAGGAAAACATCTACACCACCTTGTCGCATGAAATGGCGCACCAGTGGTTTGGCGACCTGGTCACCATGCGCTGGTGGGACGACCTGTGGCTGAACGAAGGCTTTGCCTCGTGGATGGAAAGCCGCACCACCGAACGCATGCACCCGGAATGGAATACGGCGCTGTCGTCGGTACGCGTGCGCGAAGGCGCGATCAGCCGCGACGCGCTGGCCACCACGCATCCGGTGGTGCAGCGCATCGCCACCGTCGAACAGGCCAGCCAGGCTTTCGACACCATCACCTATCAAAAAGGCGAATCGGTGATCCGCATGCTGGAAGCCTATGTGGGCGCCGACACCTGGCGTACGGCCGTGCGCAGCTACATGCGCAAGCACGCCTACGGCAATACCGTCTCGGACGACCTGTGGCGCGAAGTCGACGCCGCCGCCGGCAAGCCGGTCAGCGCGATCGCGCACGATTTTACGCTGCAGCCTGGCGTGCCGCTGATCCGCGTGGGCGAGGCCGTCTGCAAGGCCGGCAATACCAACGTTACCCTGAGCCAGGGCGAATTTACCAAGGACCGCGAACAGAAAAAACCGCTGTCGTGGCGCGTGCCGGTGATCGCGCAAACCGTCGGCAGCGACAAGCTGGCGCGCGTGCTGGTACAGAACGGCAAGGCGACCTTGACGGTGCCGGGCTGCGGCCCGCTGCTGGTGAACGCCGGCCAGAGCGGCTACTACCGCACCCTGTATGCGCCGAAGCAGGCCGGCGCGCTGGCATCAAGTTTTGCCCAACTGCCGGCCATCGACCAGCTGGGCCTGTTGTCGGACAGCCAGTCGCTGGGCCTGGCCGGCCTGCAAAACCCGGCCGACTTCCTGGAGCTGGTGAAAGCCACGCCGCTGGCCGCCGATCCGCAAGTGTGGGGCAAGGTGGCGGGCGCCTTGAATGGCTTGCACGACCAGTATGCGGGCGACCAGGCGCGCCAGCGCCGCTTCGATACCTGGGCCATCGCCCGCTTGGCGCCGGTGATGGCGCAAACCGGCTGGCAGGCACGCGATGGCGAGGCGGCCACGGTGGCCACCCTGCGCAGCCAGTTGATCGGCACCCTGAGCGACCTGGGCGACCCGGCCGTGATCGCCGAAGCGCGCCGCCGCCATGCCGCCGCCAGCAGCGATCCGTCCGCCATGCCGGCCGCGCTGCGCCGCACCATCCTGGGCGTGGTGGCCCAGCACGCCGACGGCGCGACGTGGGACCAGCTACACGCCGAAGCGCAAGCCGAAAAGACGCCGCTGATCCGCAACCAGCTGTACGACCTGCTGGCCTCGAGCGACGACACGGACCTGGCCCGGCGCGCCCTGGCGCTGGCGCTGACGGACGAACCGGGCCTGACCAACAGCCCGGCCATGATCAGCCGCGTGGCCCGCGCCCACCCGGACCTGGCGTTCGACTTTGCGCTGGCCCATATCGACCAGGTGAACGCCCGCATCGACGCCAGCTCACGCAGCCGCTACTTCCCGCGCCTGGCCGCCGCTTCGAGCGAACCGGCCATGCTGGGCAAGCTGGACGCCTACGCCAAGGCCCACCTGGCCGCCACCGCACGCGGCGACGCAGACACCTCGATCGCCGATATCCAGTACCGCATCAAGGTGCGCGAGCAAAGGTTGCCGGCGATTGACACCTGGCTGGCGAAACAATCATAACGATCGCAGGTCGGATTAGCGCGGCGCAGCCGTGCGTAATCCGACAACAGAGTTAGCGTCAACAATGGTGTCGGGTTACGCGCAAGCGCCTCGGCGGCCCCGCTAACCCGACCTGCGCTGTTTGATCAGGCAAAAAAAAACCGGCTTCGCGTGAGCGGCAGCCGGTTGAAACGCTTGTTCAGAGCGCAGGGATAAACAGGGAGAAAGTACAATGTTGCGGTACGACATATTCGTGCCGGTCATTGAGGTGTCCGGCAACCTTGCGCCCGGTGATGTCCGTGCGCCATGTACGTACTATGCCAGTCCTTCCTTTCATCAGGCTTAGGACTTCATTAAGCCGGCCTGATTTTCCTCCCTGCAACTATTTCCCTGCTGAATTGGTGCCGATGGTTGAGCTCACCGGCTAAGCTGTTGAGTCATAAGGGCATCCTATCGCTCCCGGAGCGTAGTGATCTGCGCCACATATGCTGTGCCAACGAAAGAAGGATAACAGCGCGATATGACGCCAGCATGACGTGCGCCAACTTTCTGCCGTCTTTCTGTATCCGCCGCAATCGCTTACCATCAGGGCATTACTTTTGCCCAGGAACCACCATGCGCCATCCCGGCCTGCCTTTATTACTGACTTGCCTGCTGCTGGCCGCCTGTACCCCGCTGGCCGTCGCGCCGCCCGTGCCTGCCACGTCGGCGCCCGCGATGGCGCCGCTGGCGCCGCCCGCCAGGGCCGAGAAACTGCTGGCCATCGACAGCCAGGCCACCTTGCTGACGATCACCGTGCGGCGCGGCGGCGCGCTGGCGCGGCTGGGGCACGATCATGTGGTGGCCAGCCGCACGGTCACGGGCTGGGTGGCGCCGGACTTGAAACAGGCCGATTTCCAGTTCCGGCTCGACGCCATGAGCGTCGATGACAGCGCGCTGCGCGCCAGCGCCGGACTGGACACCACGCCGTCGGCCGAGGCCATCGCCGGCACGCGCCACAATATGCTGGTGCGCGTGCTGGACGCCGAACGCTATCCCGATGTCAGGGTGCAGGCCACATTGCAGTCCGGCGGCAACGCCGTCGACGCCGCCATCACCCTGCACGGCGTGACGCGCCAGGTGGTGGTGCCGGTCAAGCTGGTCAACCTGCCCGATGGCGGCGGCCTGCGCGCCAGCGGCGCCTTTGTGCTGAAACAGAGCGATTTCGGCATCGTGCCGTTCGCCATCCTCGGCGGCGCCATGGCGGTGCAGGACCCGATGGAGCTGGCCTTCGATATCGTCGCTGGTAACAAGGCTAGCGCGCCAGGATCAGCCTCAGCCCCAGCGCAATAAAGATGGTGCCGGCCACCCGGTCCAGCCACAGGCCGGCGCGCGGGCGGCGGTTGAGCCACTTGCCGACGGCGCCCGAAAAGTAGCCGAGCAGGCCGAACAGCACGCAAGCCTGGGCCGTGAAGACCAGGCCCAGCTGCGCCGTCTGCCAGCTGGCATTGCCTTGTGACGCCACCACGAATTGCGGCAGGAACGACAAAAAGAACAGCACGACTTTCGGATTGATACTGTTGGCGAACAATCCCTTGGCAAACAAGCGCCCCAGCGATTCGTCGGGCAAGGCCGCCGCGCCATCGACTCTGGCGCCGCCGCGGCTGCGGATCGCGCCGATGCCCAGCCACACGAGATACAGGCCGCCAGCCACTTTCAGCACCGTAAACGCCGTCGACGAGGCCGCCAGCAGGGCCGACACGCCTATGCTCGCCAACAGGGTATGCGTGAGGCAGCCCAGCGCACAGCCCAGGCCGAAGGCCATGCCCTGGCGCCGTCCGCGCGACATGCCCACGCCCAGCACCATCAGGTTGTCGGGACCGGGGCTGGCCGTGACCAGCATGGCGGCGGCCAGGAAGGCCATCAATTGTTCGGGACTGAGCATGATTTTCGGTTCGCAGGAAAAAACTGCCATGATACAGAAACTGTTGCGGCCGCATCAGCTTTAATGCCTTAATTGCAAGTACTTGCGCCTGCCCTGTACTTGTCGATTAGAATGAGAGATCCCAGCCCAGGGCCACCATGCCTAACGATGCCAGCCCTTTACCTCCCTTTCCACCGCCGCCTTTGCCTGACACGTCGCTGCGTGGCGGCGTGGCTGAGCGTGCTGATGCTGGTGGCGCTGTGTTTGATGGCCGGCGGCGCGCAAGCGCAGCTTGCGACGGCCAGCATCGCCTTGCCGCCGCAGGGCATACATCACCTGGGCACGCAAGGCCAACTCTACCTCGCCAGCGATGACGCCGCGCCTTTGGACGCCAGCGCCCTGCCCGCCTGGCTGGCGCGCCAGCGGCCGGCGGCTGACGTCGATCTGTTTGGCGGCGCCTACTGGCTGCATGCGCGCGTGCGCAACGACACCGGCCAAACGGCGTGGGTGATCGACCCGAACGACACCCTGATCGATATGGTCGATATCCATGTGTATGGCCCCGGCGAGAAAGACAAGCCGGTCAGCTTGCTGTCGGGCTACCAGCGGCCGCACGAATACCTGCTGCACTATGGCAAGAACGTCAGCCTGGCGCCGGGCGCCACGTATGACATCCTGATCCATTTTTCCAGCCCGTATTACGCGCGCCCGCCGCTGTTCGCCGTCAAGACGCAGCTGGACTACCGCAAGCTGGTAGGCCAGGAAAACTTCCAGATCATCGCCTCGCTCGGCGCCCTGCTGGCGCTGGGCCTGTTCAATTTTTTCATTTTTTCCCTGACGCGCGAAAAAGCCTCGTTCTATTATGCGCTGTACGTGCTGATGTATGGCCTGGCCTGGGCCATCACCTTCCACGTGTTTTCCGACCTGTTCGACTGGCGCTGGCTGCAGTTCCATTACGTGCCGTTCTTCCTGCTGCCCATCCTCAGCACCCTGTTCTACATGCAGTTCCTGCGCCTGCGCGAAATGGCGCCCCGGCTCCATCGGTGGAGCCGCGTCAACCTGGTGCTGCCGCTGCTGCTGATGCCCAGCTGCTTTTTTTATCCCCAGTATGCGCATGCGCTGGCCACCATCGCCATCACCATCTGGATGGTAATGGCCCTGGTCTGCGGCATCGTCGTGTGGCGCGGCGGCTACCAGCCGGCGCGCTTTTTCGTGCTGGGCTTTGTGGCCCTGATGCTGCCCGGCTTTATCATCCTGCCGGCCAACCTGGGATTGATCCCGGCGCTGGTCACCAATGCCCAGCTGCTGACCCTGCTGGGCGGCACCCTCGACGGCCTGCTGCTGGCGTTTGCGCTGGCCGAGCAGATCCGGCTGCTGCGCAACCACCTGGAACAGCGGGTGCAGGAACGCACGCAGGCGCTCACGCACAGCAATGAAGCGCTGCTGGCGGCCAAGACCCAGGCCGAAGTGGTCAGCCGCCACCGCATCGATTTTCTGTCGGCCATGAGCCACGATATCCGCACCCCGCTGGCCGGCGTGATCGGCATGCTGAAATTCGCCCTGCGCGACCAGACCGTGCGCGGACGCACCCAGGAATACCTGCGCATCGGCCTGCATAATGGCGAGTCGCTGCTGACGATATTGAACGATATCCTCGATTTTTCCAAGATCGACGCCGGCAAGCTGACCCTGGAAACGGTGGACTTCGACCTGCTGGCCCTGATCGGCGACGCGGCCGGCATCGTGCAGGGCCAGGCCGACGCCAAGAGCCTGCTGCTGCGGCGCGAACTGGCGCTGGACCTGCCGCGCTATGTGCGGGCCGACCCCACGCGCTTGCGCCAGATCCTGATCAACCTGCTGGGCAATGCCATCAAGTTCACCGCCAACGGCGAAGTGCTGCTGGAGGTCCGCTGCAGCCGCACGCCGTCGCACCACAAGGATTGCCACCAGATCGATTTCGTCATCAGCGATACCGGCGCCGGCATCGATGCCGACACCCTGCCCCGCCTGTTCCAGAAATTCGAGCAGGCCGACCATTCCACCACGCGCCGCTACGGCGGCACGGGCCTGGGCCTGGCCATCTGCAAGCAGCTGGTCGAACTGATGAAGGGCAGCATCGGCGTGGAAAGCCGGATCGGTGTCGGCTCGCGCTTTCATTTCACCCTGCCGCTGCCCGCAGGCAGCGCGCCGCCGCCCGACGCGCGCCAGGTGCCGCGCAATGCGCGCCACGAGTGCCGCCTGCATATCCTGTGCGCCGAAGACGTGCGCACCAACCAGATCATCATCGGCACCCTGCTCGAAGGCATGGGCCACACCGTCACCATCGTCGAAAACGGCGAGGAAGTGCTGCGCGCGCTGGCGCAGGCCCCCTACGACGCGGTGCTGATGGACGGACGCATGCCGCTGATGGATGGCGAACAGGCGGCGCGCCTGATACGCGCCGGCGGCAACCAGGCCTTCCCGATTCCGGACCGGCAGATTCCCATCATCGCGCTGACCGCCAACGCCAGCGAACATGACCGCCAGCGTTATCTCGCCGCCGGCATGGACGATTTCCTGACCAAGCCAGTCGACGAAGCGCTGCTGTTCCAGAAGATCGACGCGCTGATCGACCTGCTGCTGGCGCGCGGCCATGCGCTGCCATCCACCGTGCCCCTGCCGCCGCCTCAAATGCACGAAGACGCGCTGGCGCGCCAGTTTGGCCTGGGCAAAGCCGTACGCGAGGAAGCCAGCGCACCGGCCGCGCTCGACCCGATGACGGCGCCGGTGCATATCCTGCCGCTGGCCGGTCTGTCGGAGCAGCATTTGCAGCGCATCGCGCAGGCGTTTCTGGGCGAGGCGCCCCGCCGCTTCGACCTGGCCCGCCATGCCGTGCGCGACGGTAACGCCAGCGCGGTGGCCGCCGCCTTCCATGCGCTCAAAGGCAGCGCCGGCTACCTGAGCCGCCCCACCCTGCACGCCCTCTGCCATCAGATGGAAACGCTGGCCTCGAACGGCCAGCTCGACGAAGTGGAAGAATACCTGCCGCAGATCGAGGCCGCCCTGGACGAGGCGCGGCGCGACCTGGGCGCCTCAGTATGAACCGGCCCTGAGCCAGGCCTGCAGCAGCAGCGGCCAGGCGGCCGGCTCGCTGCCGGCTTTTCCCAAACCCCAGCCATGGCCGCCGTGCTGGAACAGATGCAGCGCCACCGGCACTTGCGCGCTGCGCAGCGCCGCGAACATCAGCAGGCTGTTGTCGACCGGGGCAACCGGATCGTCCAGCGCCTGCGCCAGGAACACCGGCGGCGTGCGGCCATCGACCAGCAATTCGACCGACAGCGCGTCGCGCGCGCTTTGGGCAGGAGCAGCACCGAGCAGGGTTTTTTTCGCATGCGTGGTGTCGAACGGCGCCTGCATGGTCAGCACCGGATACAGCAGCACGGCAAAATCGGGCCGCGCCGACGCCCTGTCGATGGCATCCGTGGCCGCTGTAAGTGGCGCATCGGGCCGCACCGCCGTCATGCCGGCCAGGTGGGCGCCGGCGGAAAAACCGAGCACGCCGATGCGCGCCGGATCGATCTGCCACTGCGCCGCGCTGGAGCGCAGCAGCCGCATGGCGCGCTGCGCGTCCTGGAACGGGGCCGAGGTGCCGCCGCCTTCGCGCGGCAGGCGATACACCAGCTCAAAGGCGGCAATACCCTGCGCTTGCAGCCAGGTTGCCGCCGGCGCGCTTTCCTTGCCCGCCTCGATATGCGCATAGCCGCCACCGCTGATCACCAGCATGGCCATGCCAGTGCTCCGCGCCGGCAGGTGAGCGATCAAATATGGCTGCGCCACCTGCGTGATCGACCCTTTGCCGCTCGCCTGCTGCGGCCCGCCAGCCGCGCCACCGGGCGGCGCGCCGGGCCACAGGGCGATCGCGCCCGGCGGCATGGCCAGCGCGGGCAGGCTGACAAACACAAGGCCCAGGCAAATCAAACGCTTCATGGGAACTCCGGTAAAAGGAGCCCCATCATAGCAAGACTAAAAATCCGTCTCGCCCTTGATCACGGCCGGGTGCCCGGTCATGGCGCGTGAAGTCTGCATGCCCGCCATCACGGCTGCCTCGACGCAGCCGGCGTTCAGGCCCGTTTTGATCCAGTCGCCGGTCAGGAACAGGTTGCTGAAACCTGACTGGTCGGCCGCCAGCCGGTATTGCGTGCTGCCGACCACCGACATCACATAGCGCTCGGACGGGTCGACATTGGCGCGCCAGTACTGGCTGTCGAAGCGCGCCGGGCCGCTGGCCTCTTTCGCGTCGACCAGCCATTGCCAGGGAAAGGCGCCGGCCGGCCCCGCCTCGGGCCACAGCGCGGCGATCTGGTGTTGCAGCTGATTGACGGCGCCCAGTTTTGCCTGCTCGGCGCAGCGGGCCGGAAACCCAGTATCGGTCACGGGCGGGTAGCTGGCGACCGGAAACGCACTGCAGAAATACGAGACATTCTTCGGCTCCAGTCCCGCGGGCCAGTCTTCGTGCGCCAGCAGCTGGTCCATCGGCGCCCAGGTATCGTAGGGTTCCGTAAATGCCGACAGCACCGGCTGCTGGCCGCCCGGTTGGGTGCTCCAGCCCATCTGCGCCAGGTCCTTGTTCAACCATACCTGGTAGGCCTGCGTGGCCACCGTTTTGACCTTGTCGACCGTCTGCGCCAGCGCGGGACTGGCCGCCAGCAACTGCGGGCACAAGGCCGGCAGCGAGCCGATGGAAATGCCGAACACCACCTTGTCGAAGTCGATGCCCTTTTTCAATACCGTGACGGGCAGCGGCTGGCCGAACGCCTGCCGGTACTGCTGCGGCCAGTCGCTCCAGTACGATTCCAGGTTGATGCCGCTTGCCTGCAGCAGGGCCGCCTGGGCCGGCTCGAGCTGCGCGTAATCGGGCGCGCTGGGCCAGCAGGCCAGCCCTTTCACGTCGACCAGCGGCGCGTAGCCGGCGGCCGGGTCGCGCAGCGCCACCTGTTCCGTGATGCGGATGCTGTCGATCTCGCCGTTACCGCTGCCCGGCACCAGTTCTTCCACGCGCTGGAAGAACTTGAACCGCACGCCGCGTTTTTTCAGCACTTCATACAGGGGCGTAAAGATGGTGTCGCCCATGCCGGCTTGCATCTTGAACATGATGCCGCCCTTGTAGGCCAGGCCGATGCGCGCCATCGAACGCAGCAAGGTACCGGCCTCGATATTCGGCTTCGAAAAATCGCCGCCTTCGTAGGCGAACACCAGGTCGTAGAAGCCACGCACCGGGGCCGAATCGATGCTGAAACGCTCGTCGCCACCATGCTTGCGCAGCCAGTCGCGGAAGTCGATATCGTTGATGACGTCAAAACCGTTCTTGAACACGCCATCTTCGAAACAGCCCTTCAGCACCGTGATGCCCAGGTCCAGGCAGGTGAACAGGCGGCGCAGTTCATCGTCGGCCTCGATCAGCGCCCGGTAGCGCAGCCGCAGCCAGGCGCGGATGCCGGACAGGGTACCGGCCAGCAGATGGTGGCGGGCCGCATCGTGGCGCTTGGAGTCGGGCGCCAGGTCGGCCACCAGCGCCACCAGCGCGCCCACCGACAGCCCCACGTCCAGCCCCAGCTCGTCGGCCTGCTCCACCACTTCATCGGCCAGCCGGCGCAGCCAGCCCGGCCACTTGCCCTCGCTCCCCTCACCCTGGCCCAGTTCGGCCGCGGCGCGGGCGATGCGCGCGTCGGCCTCGGCCACCTGGCGGATCTGGCGTATCCACTGTTCGATCCAGCCCACCATCGCCACCGCCATCTGCCACAGGGTGACGTCTTCGCCACCCTCGCCCGGTTCGCCCGGCAAGGTGGGAAACACGATCGACCAGTTGCGCCATTCGCCGCGCACGTCTTCCGACAGCGCCACGTAATCCTGCTGCTTGAAGGCGTCGCGCCAGGTGGCCAGCGGCGCGCCGGGCGGCCGATCCAGGTGGGCATACGCCTCCTTGATCATTTTGAACGCGTTGGCATAGAAGCCGAACCAGATATGCAGGCCGTGCTCCTCGATGCGCTGGCCATGCTGCGCATTGCGCCCGCTGGCGCCCTTGCCGCCCAGGCGCCAGCCCAGCTGGTAGACGGTAATCTCGCGCTGGTTTTGCCAGCCCGGCTGGTCGGAGAGGTACCAGGCGGTGGTCAGCGCGCCGACGCCGCCGCCGAGAATGGCGATTTTTTCGGGCGCGATGCTTGAATTGTCGACCAGTTCCTCGCCCGGCATGGCGGTAAAGTCGAAATTCACATTGAACGGCAGGATGGCCGATTGCGTGCCCAGCTTCAGGCCCAGGGTCTGGTCCAGCGGGAAGCTGTCGAAGGCATGCAAGGTACACTCGTATTCATAGCCGAGCAAACGGCCGCTGTGCAGGCGGTTGATTTCGGCCGGCGCCGCCACCAGCGCCTGGTAGACGGCTTGCACGCCAGCGCTGTCGGGGAACTGCTTGAGGAATATCTGGTCGATGCGCGGGTTGCGCAGCAGCGACAGGATGTCTTGCCAGCCGGCCGCATCGAGGTCGAAAAAGTCGGGAATCGACAGGAAAATCTGGAAGGCCTGCTCGATCAGCTCCAAAAAACTGTGGACGGGTTTGTGCGGCCCCGTCTGCACGGTGGCGTTCACTTCCAGCAGCGGATGCAGGGCGATTTTGGTTTCGGGCGAAAAAGGGTGGAAACCCTTGGCGGCCACCGAGCAGCGCAGTGGCTCGCTGCCGGCTTCGGGGATGGCGTATTCGCACAGGTATTTCGGGTAGCCGAACAGTTCGCGACCGTTAATCAGGGCCATCGCGTCGTCGACAAAGATATGGCAGGGGTACCAGTAGATATGCGCCAGCTTGCCGTGCTGATCCATCTCGCCGACCATGACCCAGGTGACGATATCGACTTCCGTGATCCAGCCCTTGGCCTGGTCGACCGGGTTGGCCGAATCGGCATGGTTGACCCGCGTAAAGGTCAGCATCACGTACGGCGACAGGGCCTTGAACGTCATGCGCTTGCCGGCCACCTGGTTCAGGCTGGTGTCGATGGTGGCCTGCAGTTTCGCCAGGTCCCCCTTGACGAAGTAGCCGTACATCTCGGACTGTTTCAGTTGCAGCGGCGAGTGCATCATCACCGAGCCGCCCTGGTAGATATAAGAAGGTCTTGCCATGATCGCCTTGCCCCCGCGGAAGAATAGATGTTGCATATAGTCTAGGCGGAAACGAAAGATTGTCGATATGAAATTAATTGCCGGGCTCGCCAACCGGAACCTGCCTCGGCGCGCCGCGCGGTGTACGATGACGGCATGCCCATCGCGCCCGCCATCCAGACTATCGATATGCAAGCCACTCCCATCACCACCGACTACGTTTCCACCTTTTCCGGCAACCGCTTCTATCCGCTGCGGCCGCATATCGACCGGGTCGCCATCGAGGACATCGCCCACGGCCTGGCCTACCAGTGCCGCTTCAATGGCCAGACGAAAACCTTTTATTCGATTGCCCAGCACAGCCTGATCGTCGCCAGCCTGGTGCCGCCGCCGCTGCGCCTGGCCGCCCTGCTGCATGACGCGGCCGAAGCCTACCTGGGCGACATGGTCAAGCCCTTGAAAGTGCTGATGCCGGAATTTGCCGCGCTGGAAGACCAGGTGACGGCCATCATCGCCGCCACCTACGGCATCGATTTTTCCGATTACGCACCCATCAAGCGGGCCGACCTGATCGCGCTGGCCACCGAAAAGCGCGACCTGATGCCCCATTCGGCCGAGCGCTGGGCCTACCTTGACGGCATCGCCCCCTTGCCCGGTATAATTGTTGCCATGGACCCTGGCGAAGCGAAGCAATGCTTCCTGCAGCGTTTCCACGAACTGCACGGCGCTTGAGGCCGCGGTCTGATCGGGTATTGGTGCGCTAAGCCACGGTTTTTGCACGGCTTTTTCAGATATCCACAGCAACTGTGGATAAAGTTGTTGATAAACCCCTCTTGACAAGCCGCAACGCCAGTATTGATGCGGGTTTCAATAATTTGCTGAATTCGCAGGCAATTTTTTTCCTGAATATAATCAATGACTTGCAAAGCCACTCTTGCGCCAGCGCAGCAATGTTTTGTCCATGAGGAAAAATATTTTTTCTGTGCATAAGCGCGGGGCGTAAAACCGCCCTGCCCTTTGACAAAGCGCGCGCACTGGCCTAAGGTAGATGCGGCGCGCACGCTCAACGCTGGGAAATGCATGAATACCGATACTGTAAAAGCCGCCAACGCGGATGACGAACCCGACTGGCTGGTCGACGATCCGCAGCACGGGGATGACGAAGACGCCGCGCAGGCCATCGCGCAACCGTGGCGGGTGCTGATCGTCGACGATGATGTCGATGTGCACGTGGTGACCAAATTCGCTCTCAGCCAGGCCAGCTTCGAAGGCCGCAGGCTGAGCTTCCTGCACGCCTATACGGGCGAGGAAGCATTGACCTTGCTGCGCAGCACACCCGACATCGCGGTGGTGCTGCTCGACGTCATCATGGAAACCCAGGATGCGGGCCTGCACGTGGCGCGCCAGATCCGCGAAGACCTGCACAACAGCGCCGTGCGCATCATCCTGCGCACCGGCCAGCCGGGCCAGGCGCTCGAGCACCGCATCATCATCGACTACGACATCAACGATTTCTGGTGCAAGACCGATCTCACCACGCGCAAACTGTTTACCACCGTGATTTCCTCGCTGCGCACCTATGCCAGCCTGCGCGACGCGGAGCAACAGGTCAGCGACCTGGCGGCGGCGCTGGAGCACTGCATCGAGCTGCCTCGCGACCCGGATGCTTGAGTTTCACGACAGCACTGGATGGGCATACAGCGGTATTTATGACGGACTCAAACGCCGCAAAGTTACCGAAATTCCGCTTGTACTTTGCTAAGTGACGGATTGTTAAGCGCTTTTTCAGATATCCACACGGACTGTGGATATCTTTGTGGATAAGCGCCACTTGACAGCCCTCAAAGCCACAGCCCGTGCGGCTTTCAATAAACTGCTCAATCAAGCAGCAGAAAATTTCCCGATTAGAATCAATCACTTGCAAACACGCTGTGCATCACCGGAAAATTATTTCGGCGGTTTCAAGAAGTCATCATTTGTGTATAACTGAACAGTACGCGCAGCTCGCCTTGCTCTAGCATGGGGAATCTTCCGTCCCCGACGGTGTCCAACCAGGACACCCACCCACCGGAGATTGCCATGCCACCAGTTTCTCAAGACCAGAACACCCATCCGGGCGATATCGCACCACCGGGCACGCCGGGCACCGGTGAAAATGTCTGCACCCACTGCCGCGGCAAGGGCACCATGCCCGACGGCCACACTTGCCCCATGTGCGACGGCAGCGGCGTGGTGATCGCCGGCATCGGCGGCGGCTAGGAAGGGATGGACAAGCTGGGCGCGGCACGGCCATAATCGGTCATGAACGCGCCTCACTCCCCCGCACTTGCCGATGACCCGGACCAACCACGGCCGCAATCGCTGTCCGACCTGTTTTTCTCGTTTACCTGGCTGGCCCTGCAGGGCTTTGGCGGCGTGCTGGCCGTAATCCAGCGCGAAATGGTCGAACGCAAGCGCTGGCTGACGCAGGAACAGTTTTTGGAAGACTGGGCGGTGGCGCAGATCATGCCCGGCCCCAACGTGGTCAATCTGTCGCTGATGGTGGGTGGCCGCTATTTCGGCTTGCCTGGCGCCCTGTCGGCGATGGCCGGCATGCTGGCCGTGCCGCTGCTGATCGTGCTGCTGCTGGGCGTGCTGTACACGCGCTTCGGCACAGACCCGCAACTGGCCGGCGCGCTGCGCGGCATGGCGGCGGTGTCGGCCGGCATGATCGCCGCCACCGGCATCAAGCTGGCCGCCGCCCTGGCCAGGCACCCGCTGCCCTTGTGGCTGGGATTGAGCCTGGTGGCGCTGGGCGTGCTGGCCGTCGCCGTGCTGCGCCTGCCGCTGGTGTATGTGCTGCTGGTGCTGGGCGGGTTGGGCTGCACTTTGACGTATCGCAAGCTGTCGCCATGAGCCCGCCGCTGCAACTGGTGCTGAGCACCTCCGACTGGCTCAGCCTGTTCGGCCACTACCTGATGCTGTCGCTGATGTCGGTCGGCGGCGCCATTTCCACCACCGCTGAAATGCACCGTTTCCTGGTGGAACAGCATGGCTGGCTGACGCAGGCGCAGTTCAACGAATCGATCGCCATCGCCCAGGCCGCGCCCGGTCCCAACGTCTTGTTTGTCGCGCTGATGGGCTGGAACGTGGGTATGAACGCCGGCAGCACGGCCGCCGCCTGCCTCGGCGTGCTGGTCACCATGCTGGGCATCATGCTGCCCAGCACCACCCTGACCTATATGGCCGCCAGCTGGGGCCACCGCAACCGCCACCTGCGCGGCGTGCGCGCCTTCAAGCAAGGCATGGCGCCGATCGTGGTCGCCCTGCTGATCTCGACCGGCCTGATCCTCGGCGGCGCCAACCACAACCTCGCCACCGACTGGCCGATCTGGAGTTTATCGGTCGCCGCCGGCCTGATTATCTGGCGCACGAAAATACACCTGCTGTGGCTGCTGGCGGCCGGTGCCGTGCTGGGCTGGTTTCAGCTGATCTGAATCACACGGCAAGATGCCGTTTGACATCCTCGCCATCCATCAATTCCGCGCCGCCGCTGGCCACCACGCTGCCGCGTGACAGCACGATGAACTGGTCGGCCAGTTCGCGCGCGAAATCGAAATACTGTTCGCACAGCACGATGGCGATATCGCCGCGCTGCTTGAGCAGGCGGATCACGCGGCCGATATCCTTGATCACGGACGGCTGGATGCCTTCCGTCGGCTCGTCGAAAATGATCAGTTCCGGGCTGGCCAGCAAGGCGCGCGCGATCGCCAGTTGCTGCTGCTGGCCGCCGGATAAATCGCCGCCGCGCCGCGCAAGCATTTCCTTGAGCACCGGGAACAGGTCATACACCATGTCGTCGATGCGCGAGGCCTGCCGGCCGCTTTTCACGGCCATGCCCATCAGCAGGTTTTCCTCGACCGTCAGGCGGGCGAAGATGTCGCGCCCCTGCGGCACATAGGCGATGCCCAGTTTCGCCCGCGCATGCGGCGACAACTTGGTGATGTCGCGGCCATTGAACACCACCTTGCCCTGCGCCACGGGCAGCACGCCCATCAGGCATTTGAGCAAGGTGGTCTTGCCCACGCCATTGCGGCCCAGCAAGGCCAGGCATTCGCCTTTCTTTGCCGTCAGGGACACGCCGCGCAAGGTGTGCGAGGAGCCATAGTATTGGTTCAGTTGCGTCACTTCCAGCATGTTATCTTCCCAGGTAGACTTCGATGACGCGTTCGTCGGCTTGCACTTCGTCCATGCGGCCCTGCGCCAGCACCGAGCCTTCATGCAGCACGGTCACGATGCCCTGCTGGGCGATTTCCGTGACAAAGCCCATGTCGTGTTCGACCACCATGATGGAATGCTTGCCGCGCAATTCGTTCAGCAGCTCGGCCGTGCGCGCCGTTTCCGCGTCCGACATGCCGGCCACGGGTTCATCGAGCAGTATCAATTGCGGCTCCTGCATCAGCAGCATGCCGATTTCCAGCCACTGTTTCTGCCCGTGCGACAGCAAGCCGGCCAGCCGCGCTTCCTGGCCATGCAGGCGGATCAGGCGCAAAATCGCTTCGATCTTGCCTTCCTGCTCGGAATTGAGCCGCGCAAACAGGGTGGGCGCCACCCGCTTGTTCATCTTCATCGCCAGTTCCAGGTTGTCGAACACCGTGTGTTGTTCGAACACGGTGGGGCGCTGGAACTTGCGGCCGATGCCGGCGTGGGCGATCGCGTATTCGGTCATGGTCGACAAGTCCATGGTCTGGCCGAACCAGGCCGTGCCGGAGGTGGGCCGCGTCTTGCCGGTGATCACGTCCATCATGGTGGTCTTGCCGGCGCCATTCGGGCCGATAATGCAGCGCAATTCGCCGACCGAAATATCGAGGCTCAGCTTGTTGATGGCCTTGAAACCGTCGAACGACACCGTGATGTCTTCCAGGTACAGAATCGCGCCATGGGTGGTGTCGACGCCCTCGCCCTTGACCCTGGCATACGAAGAGCCAGCTTCGCCGGCGGCCATGCCCGGTACCATGCGGATGCTCATGCGGCCTCCTCTGCCACGATCGCGGCTTTCTTGCGTTTCAGTTTCGCCAGCACGCCCAGGATGCCCTGCTGCATGAACAGGGTGACGACGATAAACAGCAGGCCCAGCGCGAACAGCCACAATTCGGGCAAGGCGGCCGTAAACCAGCTTTTCAGGCCATTGACGGTAAACGCGCCCAGGATCGGGCCGATCAGGGTGCCGCGCCCGCCGACCGCCACCCACACCACCATCTCGATCGAATTGGCGGGCGACATTTCGGACGGGTTGATAATGCCCACCTGCGGCACATAAAGGGCGCCGGCAATGCCGCACAGCACCGCCGACAGGGTCCAGACGAACAGCTTGAACCACAGCGGGTTGTAGCCCAGGAACATCAGCCGCGCCTCGCCGTCGCGCACGCCCTGCAGCACCCTGCCCAGTTTCGAGCTGACGATGGCGCGCGCGCCGATCAGCGCAATGACCAGGAACGCCAGCGTCAACAGGAACAGCACGGCCTTGGTGGCGGGCGCCGTCACGCTGTAGCCGAGGATGGTCTTGAAGTCGGTAAAGCCGTTGTTGCCGCCAAAGCCGGTATCGTTGCGGAAGAACAGCAGCATGAAGGCATACGTCATCGCCTGCGTGATGATGGAAAAATACACGCCCTTGATGCGCGAACGAAACGCGAAGTAGCCGAACACGAACGCCAGCACGCCCGGCACCAGCACCACCAGCGCCATGCAGTACCAGAAATGTTCCGTGAAGGCCCAGTACCAGGGATAGGTCTTCCAGTCGAGGAACACCATAAAGTCGGGCAAGGCGCTTTGATACTGGCCCTCGGCGCCGATGGCGCGCATCAGATACATGCCGTGCGCATACGCGCCCAGCGCAAAGAACACGCCGTGGCCCAGCGACAAAATTCCCGTATAGCCCCACACCAGGTCCAGCGCCAGCGCGGCCAGCGCATAGCACATGAACTTGCCGACCAGGCTGACCGTGTAGGCCGACACATGCAGCGGATGGCCCTCGGCGAACAGCAGGTTAAAGATCGGCAGCAAGGCCGCCACCAAAGTGAATGCGGCAATCGCCGCCCACACGGGCCGCGAAAACAGGCCCTGCTTGACGCGTAGAGAGGTAATCATTCGACGCTGCGTCCCTTCATGGCAAACAGGCCCTGCGGCCGGCGCTGGATAAAGATGATGATGAACACCAGGATGGCGATCTTGGCCAGCACCGCGCCCGCCACCGGTTCCAGGAATTTATTGACTTCGCCCAAGCCGATCGCCGCGATCACGGTGCCGGCCAGCTGGCCCACGCCGCCCAGCACCACTACCATGAAAGAGTCGACGATATAGCTTTGGCCCAGGTCCGGCCCCACATTGCCCAGCTGCGACAGCGCCACGCCACCCAGGCCGGCGATGCCCGAACCGAGGCCGAAGGTCAGCATGTCGACCTTGCCGGTGGCCACGCCCACGCAATCGGCCATGCGGCGGTTTTGCGTGACGGCGCGCACGAACAGGCCGAGCCGGGTTTTATTCAGGATCAGCCACACGGCCACCACCACCAGCATGGCGAACACGATAATGGCGATGCGGTTGTACGGCAGCACCAGGGAACCGAGCACCGTCACGCCACCCGACATCCAGGCCGGATTGGCCACTTCCACGTTCTGCGCGCCAAAGATGGTGCGCACCGTCTGCATCAAAATCAGGCTGATGCCCCAGGTGGCCAGCAAAGTCTCCAGCGGCCGGCCGTACAGCCAGCGGATCACCGTGCGTTCCAGCACCACGCCCACCGAACCGGCGACAAAAAACGCCGCCGGCAGCGCCGCCAGCAGATACCAGTCCTGCATGCCCGGCAAATACGCGCGGAAGAACAGCTGGCAAAGGTAAGTGGTGTAGGCGCCGATCATCAGCAGCTCGCCGTGCGCCATATTGATGATGCCCATCAGGCCGAAGGTGATCGCCAGGCCAAGCGCGGCAAGCAGCAGCACGCTGCCCAGCGACAGGCCGTAAAAGATATTGCCGATGAATTCGGTGCGCTGCACCCTTCCCTTGATTTGACCGATGGTATCGACGGCGGCGATGCGGACCGCTTCATCGGGTTCGCCCGGCTTGCCGTCAGCGCCCTTGTCTATCATCGCCTGCAGCGGCGCCAGCAAACGCGCATCGCTGCTGACGGCCAGGTCCCGCACCGCCTGCTTGCGCGTGGCCACGTCCGGCGCATGCAGGTTGGCGCTGGCGATCAGCACCTGCAGCATCTGCTTGATTTCGGCATCGCTCTCTTGCGCCAGCGCCTTGCGGATCAGCGGGAGCTGCGCAGGGCTGACGGCTTTTTGCAATTCCTGGGCTGCGGCAAGGCGCGCGGCCCGTTCCGGCGCCAGCAGTTTCAGGCCCGACAAGGCACCCTCCACCACGCCGCGCAAGCGGTTGTTGACCATCACGCCGTCGATACCGTCGGGCGTTGGCCCGGCCCTGCCGGTGGCGGGATCATAAGCTTGCCCGCCGTCGCCTTCGACGATCAGCACCTGGCCGCCTGGAGTGGCATACAGGGTCTCGGCCTGCAGCGCCTGCAACACACGGGCGGCCTCGGGCGTGGCCAGCGCGGCAATCTGGCCGACGGCGGCAACGCGCGCTTCGGGGTCATCGCCCGATAGCGGTTTTAACAAGGCGGGGTCGATGGCGGCCTGGGCGCATAACGGCAGCAGGAATAGTAATAGCAAAATACGGCTTATCAGACGCATGCGGAAGACCTCTCACTTTTACTTCAGCTCGGGCGAAAATCAGGGGTCAGACCCGGCGGGTCTGACCCCAGCTTTAATCTAGCTCAGAGCGCAATTTACAGCTTCTGCTTACCTTCATTCCCCTTGATAAACGGGCTCCACGGCTGGGCGCGGATCGGCTCCTTGGTTTTCCACACCACATTGAACTGGCCGTCGGCCTTGATTTCGCCAATCATCACCGGCTTGTGCAGGTGGTGGTTGGTGGCATCCATGGTCAGGGTGAAGCCCGACGGCGCCTTGAAGGTCTGGCCACCCATGGCGGCGATCACCTTGTCGGTATCGGTCGACTTGGCCTTTTCCACGGCCTGCGCCCACATGTGGATGCCGACATAGGTCGCTTCCATCGGGTCGTTGGTCACCACCGAGCCGGCGTTCGGCAGCTTCTGCTTGACGGCGTAGGCTTTCCACTTCTTGATGAAGTCGGTGTTCACCGGGTTCTTGACGGACTCGAAATAATTCCATGCCGCCAGGTGGCCCAGCAGCGGCTTGGTGTCGATGCCGCGCAGCTCTTCCTCGCCGACCGAGAAGGCCACCACCGGCACGTCGGTGGCTTTCAGGCCGGCATTGCCCAGTTCCTTGTAGAACGGCACGTTCGAATCGCCATTGATGGTCGAGATGACGGCCGTCTTGCCGCCGGCCGAGAACTTCTTGATATTGGCAACGATGGTCTGGTAGTCGGCATGGCCGAACGGCGTGTAGACCTCGCTGATATCGCTGTCCTTGACGCCCTTGCTTTTCAAAAAGGCGCGCAGGATCTTGTTGGTCGTGCGCGGATACACATAATCGGTACCCAGCAGCACGAAGCGTTTCGCCCCGCCACCATCGGCGCTCATCAGGTATTCGACGGCCGGGATTGCCTGCTGATTAGGCGCGGCGCCCGTGTAAAACACATTCTTTTCCAGTTCCTCGCCTTCGTACTGCACCGGGTAGAACAGCAGGCTGTTGAGTTCCTTGAAGACCGGCAGCACGGACTTGCGCGACACCGAAGTCCAGCAGCCGAACACCACCGACACCTTGTCCTGCGCTACCAGCTGGCGCGCTTTTTCAGCAAACAGCGGCCAGTTCGAGGCCGGGTCGACCACCACAGGTTCCAGCTTCTTGCCCAACACGCCGCCCTTGGCGTTGATCTCGGCGATCGTCATCAGCGCCACGTCTTTCAGCGACGTTTCGGAAATGGCCATGGTGCCGGACAGGGAATGCAAAATCCCTACCTTGATGGTGTCGGCGGCAAACGCCGACTGCGTGTAGGCCGAGGCAACCAAGGCCATTGCGCCTGCTGCTGCCGCTTTCAAGATGATGCGTCGTGACATGTGGACTCCTAGTGTGGATGGATAGTCGAGAGGGGCATACGAATGTTGTTAAAGCAGAATGCATGCCAGCATCGGCCCGGTTGCCACATGCACAAAGCGCCATTGTTTGGTGCGCCTGTGTTTTTGTTGCACGAAAAAAACCCGGCCGCACAAGGACTGTGCAGCCGGGTTTCGGAAACGCCACGCGCTGGTGCTTTACTTGATTCCGCCCTTGCGTGGTGCGCGTAGCCGGCGCCAGCCTTTGCGCAGCAACGGGAACAGGATCGCAAAGCCCACCAGCCATGGCAGGATGTACGCCAGCGCGGTGATGGCATTGGCCGTGCCTTCGGACAAGTTCTCCGTAAAGTTGCCCAAGGAACGTTTGACCGGCGACCAGAAGCTGCGCTTGCCCTGCGCGCTGATGGAGACGTTCAGCAAGTCGGTATCGATGCGCTGCATCAGCAGCGAGTTGGCGGCCGTCGCTTCTTCCAGCTCGCTCTGCACGGTAGCCAGTTCTTTCGTGACCTTGATCAGTGCATCGACGTTGTTGCTTGAACGCTTTTCCAGTTCCTGCAACTGCGACTGGTACTGCTTGAGCATCTCCAGGCGCTTGCGGCTGTCCATCACGGGACGGCCCAGGTCTTCCGCCTTGGTACCCTGGCTGGTGAGTTCGCCTTCGGCCGCCACCAGCGCGACAAGCTGCTGGATGCCGGCCGGCTTGGCGCGCAGGCTGATGCGCGCATGCATGTAATGGCCGCTGTCGAGGCTGGAATCGAGCAGCATGCAGCCGTTGGCCGTATCGGCCTTGCAGGCAGCTACCACTTTTTCATACAGCGGCCGCACCCGCGCCTCGCCGGTGTCGACGCTGACCGAATGCTCATAGGCGAGGAACTCCGCACCCTTTTCCTTGCCCTGCAAGCGCGCAGGGCTCGATTGCCCGCCAAGCTCGCTCTTGCTGCTGCAGCCAGCCAGCGCGATCAGGACCGCTGCCGCCGCCACCTTGACCAGCTTGATAGAAAATTGCATGATTTCCTTTTTATTAATATATCGTCGCCCGCATTTTATGGCCAAACGCCAATAATCGCCAACGCCGCAGACGGTGCCCGCTTTGGCCCTGCGCCGCTAACTGGTATCATGCGGGCAAACGCTGGCCTGTGAATCGGCGCCAGCCCGGCAACACACCGCGAAGCGGCCCCGCGCACAGCCTTGCTTGAGCCTGCGCCGCCGACGCCATACTATAAGAGAAACCATCCATCATGAGCACACCAAATCATCCGTCGTTCTGGCGCCGCATCCCGCTGGCCTTTGGCGCCTTTTTCAGCACCCTGTCCGATGGCGCGTATGCCGCCCGCGTGGAAAAGCTGAACCTGCCCGAGGTGGCACCCGTCGCGCCCGTCGCCCCGGCTCCCGCACCGGCTCCGGCGCCTGCCGCCGCTCCCGTCATCCTGAAGGAAGCCACGCCTGACGCCGCCCTGCAACTGCTGGCGCTGCTGCAACGCGAAGCGCGCCTGATCGACTTTACCCAGGAAAACCTGGCCAGCCATGCCGACGCCGATATCGGCGCGGCCGCCCGCGTGGTGCACGAAGGCTGCGCCAAGGTGATGCGCGAGTACTTCAGCATCGAACCGGTGCGCGCGGAAAACGAAGGCAGCCGCATCGTGCTGCAGGAAGGTTTTGATCCCGCCAGCGTGCGCCTGACCGGCAATGTGGTCGGCTCGGCGCCGTTCAAGGGAACCTTGAGCCACCGCGGCTGGCGCGCCTCCGGCGTGCGACTGCCGAAACTGAACGACAAGCACGACGCCTCCATCCTGGCACCGGCCGAGGTGGAACTGTGAGCGCCTTGTATGCTATCGGCATCGACCTGGGCACCACCCACAGCGCCCTGTCATATGTGAACCTGGGCCAGAGCGACGGCGAAAAATCCGTCCACGGCGTGCTGCAGGTACCGCAGTTATCAAGCCCGGGCACGCTGGAAGAGCTGCCGCTGCTGCCGTCGTTCGTCTACCTGCCGCACGCCGATGAACTGGCGCCCGGCGACTTGGCCCTGCCCTGGGTGACGGAAGAAGCCGAGGCGCCGTTCGTGGCCGGTGAAATGGCCCGCAGCCGTGGCGCCACCACGCCGATCCGCCTGGTATCGAGCGCAAAAAGCTGGCTGTGCCACCCGGGCGTGGACCGCCGCGCGGCGATTCTGCCGAACGACGCGCCACCGGAAGTGGCGCGCATCTCGCCGATCACGGCCGCCACGCGCTACCTGACGCATTTGCGCCAGGCCTGGGACCACGCCCACCCTGAAGCGCCGTTTGCGCAGCAGGAAATCACCGTGACCATTCCCGCCTCCTTCGATCCGTCCGCGCGCGAGCTGACCATGGAAGCGGCGCAGGCGGCCGGCTATGGCAATCTGACCCTGCTGGAAGAGCCGCAGGCGGCCCTGTACAGCTGGATCCAGACCAGCGAAGGCCGCTGGCGCAAGGACGTGAAACCGGGCGACATCATCCTGGTGGTCGACGTGGGCGGCGGCACCAGCGACTTTTCGCTGATCGCCGTGCTCGAGCGCGACGGCGTGCTGGAACCGCACAGGGTCGCCGTCGGCGAACATATCCTGCTCGGCGGCGACAATATGGACCTGGCGCTGGCGCATCTGGTGGCGCGCAAGCTGGCCGCCAACGGCACCCAATTGGATGCCTGGCAGATGCGCGCGCTGACCTACGGCTGCCGCAGCGCCAAGGAAAGCCTGCTGGCCGACAGCGGCATGGACAGCGCAGCGATCGTGGTGCCGAGCCGCGGCTCGAAACTGATCGGCGGCTCGATCCGCACGGAACTCACGCGCGAGGAAGTGTCGACCTTTATCCTCGATGGTTTCTTCCCGCAGGTGGAAGCGTCGAGCCGCCCTGCCGTGCGCACGCGCGCCGGCCTGACGCAACTGGGCCTGCCGTATGCGCAGGACGCGGCCATCACGCGCCACCTGGCGGCGTTTCTGGGCCGGCAAGTGGCGGCCACCGCCGAGCTGGAAGGTTTTGCCGGCCGCCAGTCGAGCGAGGCCAGCTTCCTGCACCCGACCGCCGTGCTGTTCAACGGCGGCGTGTTCAAGTCCGACTTGCTGGTGCAGCGCATCATGGGCGCCGTCAACGACTGGCTGTACCTGGAAGGCGCGGAACCGGCACGCATGCTGGCCGGCGCCGACCTGGACCTGGCGGTGGCGCGCGGCGCGGCCTACTACAGCTATGTGCGGCGCGGTCATGGCGTGCGCATCCGTGGCGGCACGGCCAGCGCCTTTTATGTGGCGATCGAGTCGGCCATGCCGGCGATTCCCGGCATGGAACCGCCGATCCAGGCCCTGTGCGTGGCGCCGTTCGGCATGGAAGAAGGCAGCGAGCTGGAACTGCCGGGCCAGCAATTCGGCCTGGTGGTCGGCGAACCGGTGCACTTCCGCTTCTTTGCCTCGTCCACCCGCCGCAACGACCAGATCGGCGACCTGCTCGACTTCTGGGCACCCGACGAACTGCAGGAACTGAGCGAGATCCAGGCCACCCTGTCGGCGGAAAACCGCCAGGCCGGCGACGTGGTGCAGGTGAAACTGCATGCGCGCGTGACGGAAGCGGGCACCCTGGAACTGCTGGCCGTCTCCGTTGATGGCGCCGAGCGCTGGAAGGTGGAGTTCGACGTGCGCGGCACAGTACAGTAAATGGCCAAGGCCAAGGCTCCGGCTTCTTATCTGGTCGGCATCGACCTGGGCACCACCAATACGGTGGTCGCGTATGCCGACGCCAGCAATACGGCAGCCGGCATCAAGCTGTTCGACATCGAGCAGCTGCTGGCGCCGGGCGAAGTGGGGCCGCGCGCCCTGCTGCCCTCGCTGCGCTACCACCCGGCCGACGGCGAACTGGCGCAGGACGAACTGCGCCTGCCCTGGTCGACGGCGGACGTCGCTGGCGTAACGAACGCCGTCACCGGCACCCTGGCGCGCGTGCTGGGCGGGCAGGTGCCGGGCCGGCTGGTGGCCAGCGCCAAGAGCTGGCTGTCGCATGCCAATGTCGACCGCCACGCCGCCATCCTGCCGTGGGGCGCCGCCGACGATGTCGCCCGGGTGTCACCGGTGGCGGCCAGCGCCAGCTACCTGGCCTATGTGCGCGCCGCCTGGAATGCGCGCTTTCCCGACGCACCGCTGGAACGCCAGGAACTGGTGCTCACCATTCCCGCCTCGTTCGACGAAGGCGCCCGCGCGCTGACCCTGGAAGCGGCGAAACTGGCCGGCCTGCCCAGGCTCAGGCTGGTGGAAGAACCGCAGGCGGCCTTTCATGACTTTTTGCACCGCCACCGCGACGAGCTGCAGACGCAACTGGCCCACACGCGCCGCATCCTGGTGGTCGATGTGGGCGGCGGCACCACCGACTTCAGCCTGATCGACGTCGCCTTCGATGAGAGCGGCGAGCCGCAGTTTACGCGCAGCGGCGTGGGCAACCATCTGATCCTCGGGGGCGACAATATGGACCTGGCGCTGGCGCATCTGGTGGAAACACGGATGGCTTCCGGCGCCGAAGGCGGCATGCGATTGTCGGCGGCGCGCTTGTCGCAGTTGATGGAACGCTGCCGCGCCGCCAAGGAAGTGCTGCTGTCCAGCGAAGCACCGGAAAAAGCCACCGTCACCTTGCTGGGGTCAGGCTCGCGATTGATCGGTGGCACGCGCTCGGTCGACCTTACGCGCGAGGAAGTCGCGATCATGGTGGTCGACGGTTTTTTCCCGCTGGTGGCAGCGTCCGACACGGCCAGAAAGGGCCGCGCCGGCATCGTCGAATTCGGCCTGCCGTATGCGCAGGACGCGGCCATCACGCGCCACCTGGCCAGCTTTTTGCAGCAGCATCCGGGTGAACTGCCCGATACCCTGCTGCTGAACGGCGGCGTGTTCCGCGCCGACGCACTGGCGCGGCGCCTGCTGGACACCTTGAGCGCCTGGCGGGGCGCCCAAGCTATCCTGCTGCACAACGATAACCCCGACGTCGCCGTCGCGCGTGGCGCGGTTGCCCATACGCTGGCCCGCCGTGGCCAGGCGCCGAGTATTTCCGGCGGCTCGCCGCGCAGTTATTTCCTGATGCTCGGCGAGGGCAAGGACCAGCGCGCCGTCTGCATCCTGCCACGCGGCGCAGCCAGTGGCGAGGAAGTCCGCCTGCTTGAGCGCCGCTTCGCGCTGCGCCTGGGCCGGCCGGTGCGCTTTCACCTGGCATCCTCGACCGGCGAGACGGGCACGCCGCCGCAGCTGGGCGACATCGTCGACCTGGCCGAAGGCGACTATGTGCGCCTGCCGCCGCTGGCCAGCGTGCTGCACGATCCGGACCATCCGAACGACAAGCGTGAAATCACGGTGCAGCTGGCCACCGTGATGACGGAAGTGGGCACGCTGGAAGTGCACTGCGTGGCCGAGGAACAGGCCAGCTTGCGCTGGCTGCTGGAATTCCAGCTGCGCGGCGAGGAAGAGCTGGAAGCCGGGGCATCGAGCGTCGCGCCGCGTGTAAAAGAAGCGGTCGACAAGATCGAGCGCATCTTTGGCGGCAAGGCGCAAAAAGTGACGCCGAAGGAAGTGCGCCAGTTGCGCCAGCATCTGGAACAGGGCCTGGGCGGGCGCGAAGGCTGGGATACCGCCCTGCTGCGCCAGCTGTTCGACGCCCTGCTGCAGCGCAACCGCGGGCGGCGCCGCTCCGCCGAACATGAGCGCGTGTGGCTGAACCTGGCCGGCTGGTGTCTGCGCCCCGGCTACGGCGACGCGCTCGATCCCTGGCGCATCGAGCAGCTGTGGGCCATGTTCGACAGCGGCGTGCAGCACCACAAGGACAGCCAGGTCTGCGCCGAATGGTGGACCCTGTGGCGCCGCGTCACCGGTGGCCTGGACGCTACCGCGCAACTGCGATTGCTGGACGACTTCGCCTTCAACCTGCAGGCCGATGCCAGCCAGCGCGGCAGCCGCCCCGTCACCCTGGTCAACGGCAGCGACGACGACATGCTGCGCCTGGGCGCGTCGCTGGAACGCATCCCCGGCAGCTACAAGGCCGAAGTGGGTGCCTGGCTGCTCAAACGCCTGGAAAAAACGAAAAACAGGACGGACGCGGGCGACGCCCACAGCCTGTGGGCCCTGGCCCGCGTCGGCGCGCGCCAGCCCTTCCACGGCAGCGCGCATGAAGTGGTGGATGCCGAAACAGCGTCGGAATGGCTGGACCGGCTGCTGGCACTGGACTGGAAAAAAACCGAAGCGGCCGCCTTTGCCAGCGCCCATATCGCCCGCATGACGGGCGACCGCTCGCGCGATATCGGCGACGCCCAGCGCGCCACGATAATCGCTAGGCTCAAGGGCATCGGTGCGCCGGAGACCTGGGTCGCCATGGTGCGCGAGGTGGTGCAGCTTGATGAGGCTGCTACCCGCCGCATCTTGGGCGAAGCGCTGCCGCCGGGGCTCAAACTGATCGCGTGATGGCACGCAGGTCGGATTAGCGGGGCCGTCCAGGCGTAGCGTAATCCGACAACATTGTTGGCTCGGCCAGTGGTGATGTCGGATTACGGCCCGAAGGGCCTCGGCGGCCCCGCCTAATCCGACCTGCTGGAGGCACTAAACCTCGGCAAGCCATCATCGAGCTTTACCCACCCCACCTGGGTCGCCGTATAAATATGGCTCTGCGGCGGAAAGCGATCCGGCTCGTCCAGGCTGCACGTCGTCAGGTCGACCTCATCCGGAGAGCGGTCATCCTCGAACATCAGCTGCGTGCCACAGCGCGGGCAGAAGCTGCGCGTGCCGTGTTCGCTCGATGCGTAGGAACTCGGCCGCCCCTGCAGCCAGCGCAGATTCGCGCGCGGCACGCTGAACCAGGCAACAAACGGCGCGCCCGAGGCGCGGCGGCACATCGAACAATGGCAGGCGCTCTGGTGCATCGCTCTCGCGCCTGCGTCATAGCGGATATCTCCGCACAAACATCCTCCGTTCAGCATGGCATCCTCCGTAGGTCGGATTAGCGGCGCGCAGCGCCGCGTAATCCGACAACAGCGTAGGCGCCAACAATTGTTTACACGACGGCGATAATAAATAATATCACCGCCAGCGGCGCCTGCACCAGCACGATGCCCGGATGCGTGCGGCGCAGCTGGGCCCACACGTTCAGGCCCGGCACTTCTTCGTGCGGGTGATGCGCTTCGTCGCGCAGCGACATGGCGTGCAAAAACATGCCGGCGATCAATGGGCCGGGATTGACCCACCAGCCCTGCTCCAGCAAGCCGTGCGACAGGTAGACGGCCAGCACGCCGATCAGCACGGGCGAAGCCCACACCACGGCCAGGATCAGGCGGATGCCGTAGAACTCGGCCAGCGTGCCCATCTGGTGCAGCTTGCCGATATCGTGGTCTTCCATGCGCTTGTCGATCGCCAGCTCGGCGCGGCCGTACAAGGTCCACAGGCCGCCGAACAGGCAACCGAGCAGGATGCCGATGAAGATGTCGGCCGCGAACACCGCATACTTGTTGACGTCGGCCGTGCCGATGCCCAGCGAGGTGTGCGAGGCTGCATGCAGGTGCAGGCTGGCCTGTTCGCCTTCGGCCGTCGTGTAGCGGTCGCGCACATCATAGGTGCTGCCGATATACACCACGTTCTTGCGCAGGGCGTTGTCCGCCACGCCGGCCTTGCCATCGATCAGTTTGACGCGGGTGCGCGTGGGGTCGAGGAATTCCGGCGCCACGGCGGTCGGGTGGAAAGGCGCGGTGACGGCGTTCTGTTCCCTGGCATCCTTGGCGTCGCCGTGAATCACCGGTTCGAACGCCCAGCGGGCCAGTTCCTTTTCGCTGTTGGTGCGCCTGGCCAGCTGGCACACGCGGTCGGCCAGCGCCACCACTTCCTTTTGCTCGGACAAGACGGCCGGAATCGGCTGTTTTTGTTCCTGCTCCTTGACGCCATGCGCCAGCTCAAAGGCGACGGCGGCCAGCACCGGGCTTTTCACTTCGATGCGCGTGACGGCGCCCATGCGCTCGCGGATGCGGGCGCTGGCGAAATGCAGGCCGGCGGCGCAGCGTTCGCGTATCCATGGCAGGTTGGCGTTCTGGTCCGACTGCTCGGGCAGGATCAGCACCAGTTGCTGGCCGCCCTGGGCCAGCTTGTCGAGCAGGCTGTCGAGCGGGCGTTCGCCTGCCTGGTGCTGTTCATATACGGCCGGCGCCAGGTCCAGGTCGATCGCCAGCACCTTGCTGCCGCGCGCGGCCGCGCTGGCGATCAGCTGCTCCAGGCGCGAGCGCTCCAGCGGTTCGCGCTCGTCGAACACCTTTTCAAACGCGGGCTGGTCGATCTCGATGATGCCAGGCCGGTATTTTTCCCCTTGATCGGTGCGCTCGCGCACGATCTGTCCATGCTCGGCGCTGGCGCGCAGCATGGCCGCATCGAGCCACTCGAGCACATGAAAACCTTCCAGCATCAGCATCACGGACGCGATCAGGGTCGCGCCGATAATATGGTGCAGCAAATGCGTGCCCGTCAGCTTGAAGGCATGGCCCACTTGCACGAAGGGCCACAACAGGCGTTTTCCCAAACTCAGCCTTGGCGGTGGCGGCGGCGGCGGTGCGGCGTGGTCGTCGGCATTCATGGTGTTCCTGTCTTTCAGAAGCTTGCTTCTTGATTAATAGTTGGTAACGGCAAGAATATAGTATTGCAATAGTGCTCAGAAGCAGCGCACCCTTGACGCGCAGCTTGACATCCTATGCTGCGCCGCAGAATGCATCGCGCACCGCTTCGTGCTACAAACACCCCATAAAAAAGGAGACCGCCATGCCCTATGTGCGCCAGACCAGTCATCTCGAACGGGTGCATGACCTGATCGCCAGCCGCCTGCTCAATCCCGGCGATGACGTGGCGCGCCTGGCCTCGTCCTATCGCCGCTCGCTCGACGACTACCGGCTCGATCCAGCCTCCACCACCGGTCCGCGCATATTGACCAGCGGCGAGCTGCGCGCGATCCAGCAGGCCGAAGAAGGTTTTTTGCGCTCGACCGGCCAGTGCCTGCCGCGCCTGCACGCCATGGTGCGCGAGGCCGGCTACTGCGTGATCCTGGCCAATGCGCATGGCGTGACCATCGATTACGTGGTCGACCAGGAACAGCGCAAGCATTTCAAGAAGGCCGGCCTGTATCCGGGCTCGTGCTGGTCCGAACACGAGGAAGGCACTTGCGGCATCGCCTCGGTGCTGCTGGACCGCGAGGCGATCACGGTGCACAAGACCGACCATTTCCGCGCCGCGTTTACGGGCCTGACCTGCAGCGCCGCGCCGATCTTTTCGCCGCACGGCGAGTTGATCGGCGTGCTCGACGCGTCCGCCCTCGCCTCGCCCGACGCGCGCGACAGCCAGCGCCTGGTCAAGCAACTGGTGCGGCAAAGCGCGACCGTGATCGAAGACGGTTTTTTCCTGAAATCGTACAGCCATTGCTGCATCGTGCTGGCGCACCGCAACCGCCATTTTGTCGAAGTGCAGCCGGAAATGCTGCTGGCCATCGATGAACACGGCGACGTGGTGGCGGCCAACCGCTGCGCGCGGCAAGTCATCGCGGGTCTCGACACCCTGCCCCGGCCAGTGAGCGAAGTGCTGGAAGTGCGCGCCGAACGGCTGTTCGATGCGCGCGCCGGCCAGAACCTGCTGTCGTTGCGCCTGGCGGGCGCCGGCAGCTGGCTGCATGCGCGGGTACGCGCTCCCGTGAAAACGGCTTCCCTGCGCAGCCGCCTCAAAAGCGTCCAGCAAGCAGCGGCTCCCGATTACACGCATGAGGAACTGGCCGAGCGCACGCGCATCATGCAGGCGATGACGCAATCGAAATGGCGGCCATTGACGGCGGCGGCCATGCTGGGCGTGTCGCGCGCCACCCTGTACCGGCGCCTGAAACACTTCCGGATCGTGCCGCCACACAAGCAATAACCGCTCCGACCCGGTGAGATTTTTGTCTCATGGCCGGTCGTGCTGCAATGCGCAATGCGGCCTCAAATCGTGCGTGATACAACATCGTCAGCGGTGCAGTAAAACCTGCAAAGCCGCATTCCATCATCACGACATGAGGAGACACGATGACTACCAACCCCCATCAACACACGGTCGCTGCCCTGCTCGAGCAGCTCGAAGGCGCCATGCGCGCGAATGACGCCAACGGCGCGGCGCAACTGTTCGAGGAAGACGGCTACTGGCGCGACCTGGTGCAATTTACCTGGAACCTGAAAACACTGGAAGGCCGCGCGCAGATCGCCGCCATGCTGGCCACCCAGCTAGCCGCGGTGCAGCCGGTGACCATCCGCATCGCCGATGGCGAACAGGCCAGCGAGGCCGGCGGCGTCACGCAATGCTGGATCACGGTAGACACCAAGGTGGCGCGCGGCGTGGGCTTTGTCCGCATCCGCGACGGCAAGATCTGGACCCTGCTGACCACCATGAGCGAACTCAAAGGCCATGAAGAAGCCAAGGGTGGCCGCCGGCCGATGGGCGCGGAACACGGCGCGCGCACCAACCGCAGCAGCTGGCTGGAGCAGCGCGAGCGCGAAGCGGCTGAACTGGGCTACGAACGCCAGCCGTATTGCGTGATCATCGGCGGCGGCCAGGGCGGCATCGCGCTCGGCGCGCGGCTGCGCCAGCTGAACGTGCCGACGATTATCATCGAAAAGAACGCCCGCCCCGGCGACAGCTGGCGCAAACGCTATAAATCATTATGCCTGCACGACCCGGTCTGGTACGACCATATGCCGTATATCCCCTTCCCCGACAACTGGCCCGTCTTCACGCCGAAGGACAAGGTCGGCGACTGGCTGGAAATGTACGCCAAGGTGATGGAACTGAACTACTGGGGTTCGACCACGTGCGAATCGGCCAGTTTCGATGAAGCCACCGGCGAGTGGACCGTCAAGGTGGTGCGCGATGGCCAGGCCGTCACCTTGACACCGAAGCAGCTGGTGCTGGCCACCGGCATGTCGGGCAAGGCGAATATGCCCAAATTCAAGGGCATGGACGTGTTCCAGGGCGAACAGCAGCACTCGTCGCAACACCCGGGACCGGACGCCTATGCCGGCAAGAAGGTGGTGGTGATCGGCGCGAACAATTCGGCGCACGATATCTGCGCCGCGCTATGGGAAGCGGGGGTGGACGTGACCATGGTGCAGCGCTCGTCGACGCACATCGTCAAATCCGATTCGCTGATGGACCTGGCGCTGGGCGACCTGTATTCCGAGCGTGCGCTGGCGGCCGGCATGACGACGGCGAAAGCCGACCTGACCTTCGCCTCGATCCCCTACAAAATACTGGCCGATTTTCAAAAGCCCGTATTCAGGGCGATCCGCGAACGCGATGCCGACTTTTATGCGCGGCTGGAAGAAAAAGGCTTCATGCTGGATTTCGGCGACGACGACTCGGGCCTGTTCATGAAATACCTGCGGCGTGGCTCCGGCTACTATATCGACGTGGGCGCGTCCGAACTGGTGGCCGAAGGCAAGATCAAGCTGAAAAGCGGCGTCGGCGTGGCCGAGCTGAAGGCGCATTCGGTGCTGCTGACGGACGGCACCGAACTGCCGGCCGACCTGGTGGTCTACGCCACCGGCTATGGCTCGATGAACGGCTGGGCGGCCGACCTGATCTCGCCGGAAGTGGCCAACAAGGTGGGCAAGGTGTGGGGACTGGGGTCCGCCACCACCAAGGACCCCGGCCCGTGGGAAGGCGAACAGCGCAATATGTGGAAACCGACACAGCAGCAGGCGCTGTGGTTCCATGGCGGCAATCTGCACCAGTCGCGCCATTATTCGCAATACCTGTCGCTGCAACTGAAAGCGCGGATGGAGGGGCTGGAGACGCCCGTGTATGGGCAGCAGGAGGTGCATCACCTGTCGTAACCGCAAATTCACGATACCGCGATTCCGCGTAGGTCGGATTAGCGCGCAAGCGCGTAATCCGACAACATTGGTGGCGCGTTCGGTGGTGGTGTCGGCTTACGGCCTGCGGCCTCGGCGGCCCCGCCTAAGCCGACCTACCCGACAGACGAAAAAAATGGCGGCGGGCCATCAGCCCGCCGCCATTTTTTAATGTAAAACAATTACTCTTTGACCGATTCGATCGCAAACGTCAGGGTCACTTCATCGCTGACGGCTGGCGCATATTTGCCGGCGTTGAATTCCGAGCGCTTGATCTGGGCCGTGGCGTTGGCGCCGCAAGCGTCTTTTTTCAGCATCGGGTGCGGTGCGCAGTTGAACGAGGTGACGGTCAGGGTGACTGGCTTGGTCACGCCTTTCAGGGTCAGGTTGCCGTCGACGGTGGCCAGCTTGTCGCCCTTGAAGTTGAACTTGGTCGACTTGTAGGTGGCGACCGGGAACTTGGCGGTGTCGAGGAAATCTTCGCCCTGGATGTGCGAGTTGAACAGGGTCGAGCCGGTGTCGACCGATTTGGTGTCGATCAGCACTTCGACCGAACCGGTCTTGGCTGCGCGGTCCAGCGTGATCTTGCCGGTGGTGTTATTGAAACGGCTTTGCTGGGTCGAGAAACCCATGTGGCTGTATTCGAAACGCGGGAAAGTGTGGTTGCCATCGATGACATACACTTCCGGTGCGGCGAAGGCGGACAGCGAGAAGCCGGCGGCGGCGATAAAGGCGAGCAGTTTTTTCATGATCATTTCCTGAAGGTTGAGGATTAAGGTAAAACCGCAAGCAGCGCGCATGCATGTACTGCAATCCGGCTGGCTGGTGTGGCTTCTGATGCAACGATTATGCATGGCATGAAGATCGATGTAAAACGGAAAATTTACCTAGTTAGCATCGAAAAAATCGATAGTACCGGCAAACTTCTCCCCGCAACGCCTTCTGTTGCCGATTATTCAGCACACTGCTGAAAAACTCCAGCAATTTAAATGAGAATGATTCTTGTTATTATTGTCCTCGCTTGCTATCATCCCTGCCTTTTGACGCGCCACCAGCGCGCAATCGTGTTGCGCGCCTTCCGCCACAGCAGCATCGCCCTGATTCATCCATAATACAGAGACGTAAAGCGAGCCGACCACATGACCGCAGCCATTCCAGATTCCATCACGTCTGACGACACACTGAACCCTGCCCTGCCGCGCAGCGCGCGCCTGAAGGCCGACACCTCGGCCACTCACGACGTGCTCGACAAGCGCATCATGGCCAGCGCACCGTTCGACAACCAGCAAAACTATGCGCGCTTCCTGCAGGCGCAATATGCCTTCCTGCGCGATGTCGACGCCCTGTACGATCACGATGGCCTGGCCGCCCTGCTGCCCGACCTGGAACAGCGCCGCCGCTACGCCAGCATCGCCGCCGACCTGCGCGACCTCGATGCCGCCCTGCCGGTGGACTCGGCCACGCCGCCGTTCGACGCCCAGCTGGACCTGGCGACCGCTCTGGGCTGGCTGTATGTCAGCGAAGGCTCGAAGCTGGGCGCCGCCGTGCTGTATAAACTGGCCGGCAAGATCGGCCTCGACGAACACTTCGGCGCGCGCCACCTGGCCGGCCACCCGGATGGCCGCGCGCGCCACTGGCGCGATTTCACGGCCGTGCTGGACTCGGCGCCGCTGGATATGGAAGGCGAGGCACGCCTGATCGACGGCGCGCGCGCCGCCTTCATGCGCATGCACGGCCACGTCGAGGCGCTGGGCCGATGAGCGATGCGGGTCCATCGCCGGAGGTGGCACCAACTATGCGCGAAGCGCATGGCGCGCGCCTGCGCCGCTGGGCCTGGACGGCGGCCGGCATGCTGATGGTGGCGCTGGGGATTATCGGCGCCATGCTGCCGGTGATGCCGACCACGATTTTCCTGATCCTGGCGCTGGCCTGTTTCAGCCGCGCCTCGCCGCGCCTGGAACACTGGCTGCTGCACCATCCGCGCTTTGGCCACCCCTTGCGCCAGTGGCGCCAGCACCGCGCCGTCTCGCGCCGCGGCAAGGCCATGGCTTGCATCGGCATGGCGATCGGTTTTGTCGCCATGTGTCTGGGCCATCCGCCGTGGTGGGTGATCGCCATGGTCGGCGCGATGGAAGTGTGCGTACTGGCTTACCTGCTGCGCCGCCCGGAAGGCCCGGCGCCAGCGGCCGTGCTGCCGGCAGTAGCAGAATCTGCCCCGGCGCCGCCCGCCAGCGGGCATTAAGCTCCTGCTGGCGCCAGCATGCGCCATGCAAACCGCATCGCAGCACTCTTCCCGCCAACGAATATTCCCTCGGCAAACCGCCAGCACGGTTTCGCGGTCTGAATTTTATTCGGCAAAAAAGCTGATGATCGGCTTTTTGCCGTCCAAAACGCCGCCATAGACATTATTCGCATATCCAAAGCAAGATTCTGTCGTTAGAGTAATAACGCGTTCGGGTATACTACGCAACCGACGTCGCATGGCGGCTATCCGCCGCCGCCGCACCGGCACTGCCGGCACCGCGACGCGCCAATAATAAAAGGAATCTGCATGACCACACCATCCCGCCCGCCGGTGATCCGCATCGAAGGCGCGAACAAGACCTTCGCGCTGCCCAAGGGCCAACAATTCCATGCGGTCAAGGACGTAAGCCTGGACGTCTACCCTGGCGATATCTTCGGCCTGATCGGCAAGAGCGGCGCCGGCAAGTCGACCCTGCTGCGCCTGATCAACCTGCTCGAACGCCCGGACAGCGGCACCATCACCGTGGCCGGCCGCGAACTGACCAGCCTGGGCAAGAAGGAACTGCGCGATGCGCGCCAGAATATCGGCATGATCTTCCAGCAGTTCAACCTGCTGCAAAACGCCACCGTGTTCGACAATGTCGCCTTCCCGCTGAAAATCCACGGCACCGCCAAGGGCGAGCAGATCGCCGCCCGCGTCGAGGAATGCCTGGCGCTGGTTGGCCTGTCCGACAAGCAGCACAGCTATCCGGCGCAATTGTCGGGCGGCCAGAAACAGCGCGTGGCAATCGCCCGCGCGCTGGCCAGCCACCCGGACGTGCTGCTATGCGACGAACCGACCTCCGCGCTGGATGCCGAAACCACGCGCGCGCTGCTGGGTACTTTGCGCGACATCAACCAGCGCCTGGGCGTGACCATCGTCTTCGTCAGCCATGAATTGTCGGTGCTGGGCGCCATCTGCAACCGCGTGGCGGTGGTGGAAAACGGCGCCATCGCCGAACAGTTCGAACTCTCCGACACCGCCACCCCGCGCAAGACCGCGCTGGGCCGCGAACTCGCCTATTACGGCACCGAAGCGTTTGAAGCGACCGCCTGGAAGGATGCAAGCCATGTTTGAAGAATCGATCAATAACGTCGTCGCGCTGCTGCCGGAAATCTGGGTCGCGCTGGGGCAGACCATGACCATGCTGGGCATTGGCCTGACGGCTGCCATCCTGATCGGCGGCCCGCTGGGCGTGCTGCTGTTCCTGGTGTCCGAAAACCAGTCGCTGGAAAACCGTCCGCTGTCGATGATCCTCGGCTGGCTGGTCAACACCGTGCGCTCGTTCCCGTTCATTATTCTGCTGGTCGCCCTGACGCCATTTACGCGCGTGATCGCCGGCACCTCGATCGGCCCGCTGGCCGCCGCCGTGCCGCTGTCGTTTGCCGCGATTCCCTACCTGGCGCGCCTGGTCGAACAGAATTTGCGCGAAGTGCCACGCGGCGTGATCGAAGCGGCGCATGCCATGGGCGCCTCGGAAATGCAGATCATCGTGCGCGTGCTGCTGGTCGAAGCACGCTCCGGCCTGGTGCTGGCCCTGACCGTGCTGTCGATCAGCTTCCTGTCCTATTCGGCCGTGGCCGGCGTGGTGGGCGGCGGCGGCATCGGCGACCTGGCGATCCGCTACGGCTACTACCGTTTCGAGACCGACATCATGGTCGTCACCGTCGCCATCCTGATCGTGCTGGTGCAGATCATCCAGCTCGCCGGCACCCGCATCGCCAAGCGCCTCGACAAACGTTAATCCATATTGAATCAAAGGACACTCATGAATACCATTCGCCGCAACCTGTTGGCCGCCGCCGTCGGCCTGTCCCTGGCCTTCTCGGCCCAAGCCAAAGACCCGAAGGAAATCGTTATCGGCACCAGCGCCGGCCCGTATGGCGACCAGCTGAAAATCGGCATCAAGCCCATCCTGGAAAAACAGGGCTACAAGGTCAAGATCGTCGAATTCAACGACTACGTGCAGCCGAACTACGCGCTGGCCGAAGGTTCGCTGGACGCCAATGTGTTCCAGCACATCGTCTATCTCACCAAGTTCGCCACCGATAACAAGCTGGCCATCACGCCGCTGATCACGGTGCCGACCATCCCGATTGCCATGTACAGCAGCAAGCACAAGGCCCTCACCGAGATCAAGGATGGCGCCACCATCGCCATGCCGAACGACCCGACCAACCAGGCGCGCGCGCTGGTGGTGCTCGATAAAATGGGCTGGATCAAGCTGAAACCGAAAGTCGATCCACTGCGCGCCTCCGAACGTGACGTGGCCGCCAATCCGAAGAAACTGAAACTGGTGCCACTCGAAGCGGCGCAACTGCCGCGCGCGCTGGCCGATACCGACTTCGCCTTCATCAACGGCAACTTCGCCCAGGCGGCCGGCATCAAGCTGACCAGCGCCCTGGTGGCCGAGAAAATCTCGGACAGCTATATCAACCTGGTGGCGATCCGAACCGCCGACAAGGGCAAACCCTGGGTGAAAGACCTGGAAGCAGCCTACCGCTCGCGTGCCTTCCTGGACGTGACCAACAAGTATTTTGCCGGCTATGAAAAGACCGATTACCAGGTCGCGCTGGAAAAGGCTGGCAAGAAGTAATCTTTAACTCGCAGCAGAAAGCAGGGGTCAGACCCGGCGGGTCTGACCCCAGATTTTAATCTGCCGTTACAATGGCTTTCACCCTACTTTTGGAAGGAAGCCATGTCCGCCGTTCCCGCATCCCCACCTTCGGCAGCCGCCGGCCGCTATCGCGCTTTTCTATTCGACATGGACGGCACGGTGATCAATTCGATCGCCGCCGCCGAACGCATCTGGGGCCTGTGGGCCAAGCGCCAGGGCCTGGATGTGGCCACATTCCTGCCCACCATCCACGGCGCGCGCTCGGTCGACACGATCACCAAACTGGCGTTGCCCGGCCTCGATCCGCGCCAGGAAGCGCAGGGCATCACGGATGCCGAGATCATCGATGTGGAGGGGATTATTGAAATCGCCGGCGCGCAGCGCTTCCTGCAATCGCTGCCGCCTGCGCAATGGGCCATCGTCACCTCGGCGCCGCGCGCGCTGGCGGTGGCGCGATTAAAGGCGGCCGGCATGCCGGTGCCCGCCGTGATGGTGACGGCGGAGGACGTCAAGGCGGGCAAGCCGAAGCCGGACTGCTACCTGCTGGCGGCGGAAAAACTGGGCGTGCCGCCCGCCGACTGCATGGTGTTCGAAGACGCCTCGGTCGGCATCGAAGCGGGCGAAGCGGCCGGCGCCAAGGTGATGGTGATCACGGCCACGCACGCCCATCCGCTGGCCACGCGCCACCCCAGCATCGCCAGCTATGAAGCGATGGTAGCGACCGTCGACGAAGATGGTTTTATCGTACTGGCGCAGTCGGTTTCAACACACGCCCCAGAATAGACTGCTCCAGCGCCGCAAATTGCGCGCTGCCGCGCTGGCGCGGGCGCGGCAGGTCGACCTGCACGTCGAGCGTGATCTGGCCGTCCTCGATCAGCAGCACGCGGTCCGCCAGCGCCACCGCTTCGGCCACGTCATGCGTGACCAGCACGGCGGTAAAGCCGCGCGCCAGCCACAGCGACTCGATCAGCTGCTGCATCTCGATGCGGGTCAGCGCATCAAGCGCCCCCAGCGGTTCGTCGAGCAGCAGCAACTGCGGTTCATGCACCAGCGCGCGCGCCAGCGCCACGCGCTGTTTCTGCCCGCCCGACAGCGCAGCAGGCCACTCGTCGGCACGCTCGGCCAGGCCCACCGTCCATAGTGAAGCGGCGGCCGCCCCCACGCCGCGTGGCAAACCGAGGGCCACGTTTTCCAGCACCGTCTTCCACGGCAGCAGCCGCGCCTCCTGGAACATAATGCGGATATCAGGTGCGGTTTTACCCGAGCCAACCGTGATCGCGCCCTGATCGATGCTTTCCACGCCGGCGATCGAGCGCAGCAAGGTACTCTTGCCGCAGCCGCTGCGCCCGACGATGGCGACGAATTCGCCGGCTTCCAGCTTCAGGTCAACGTTCTTCAGCACCGGTCGCGTGGTATAGGACTTGCTCAGATTATCCAGCGACAGCGGCACGCCGCTGCGTTCACTGGCAGGGCGCGGCGCCGCCTTGGCGCGGGCCGGCGCGACAGGATCATCCTGCGCGAAGTGGGAAAACAAATCCGTTTCAATCTGGATCGGAGCTAACAGCATGATGATTCCTTCTTAACGGTAGGCTGGGTTCCAGCGCAGGCAATGCTTCTCCAGGCGCCGCGAGAACAGGTCGGCGGCCTTGCCCAGCAAGGCGTACAGCAGGATGCCGACCAACACGACATCGGTTTGCAGGAATTCACGCGCATTCATGGTCATGTAGCCGATGCCGGCCTGCGCCGAAATGGTTTCGGCGACGATCAGGAGCACCCACACCAGGCCCAACGAAAAGCGCACGCCCACCAGTATCGAGGGCATGGCCGCCGGCAGTATCACGTCGCGGTACAGGGGCCAGCCCGACAAGCCATAGCTCCTGGCCATTTCGATCAGGCCCTGGTCCGCCGAGCGGATGCCGTGGAAGGTGTTCAGGTAGACGGGAAAGAACACGCCGACGGCCAGCAAAAACAGCTTGGCGGTTTCGTCGATGCCGAACCATAAAATGACCAGCGGGATCAGTGCCAGCGCCGGGATATTGCGCACCATCTGCAAGGTGGTATCCAACAAGGTCTCGGCATGGCGAAAGCTGCCCGTCAAGAGGCCCAGCAGCAGGCCCAGGCCGGCGCCCACGCCAAAACCGACGGTGGCCCGCCACAAACTGGTTTTCAGGTGCAGCCACAGTTCGCCCGATACGGCCAGCGCCCAGAAGGCTTTCGCCACCGCCCACGGTTCGGGCAAAATGCGGCTGGACAGCCAGCCCAGTTGCGAGGCCAGTTGCCAGCCCAGCAGCAGCGCCACCGGCAAGGCCCACGGCGCCAGGTTATCGCGCCATGGCGTGGGCGCGCCCTTGAGGGTCGCCGCCGCCATCTCAGGCCGCCTTTTTCTGCGGCGCGGCCGGCACGATATTGCTGGCCATGACTTCGCCGAACGGGCCGCTCAATGACTGCTCGCCGACGGCCTTGCCCTTGCCCAGCAGAGGGAATACCAGCTCCGCAAAGCGGTACGATTCTTCCAGGTGCGGGTAGCCCGAGAAAATGAAGGTGTCGATGCCGAGATCGGCGTATTCCTTGATGCGCGCCACCACCGTTTCGGCGTCGCCCACCAGGGCCGTGCCGGCGCCGCCGCGCACCAGGCCCACGCCGGCCCACAGGTTAGGCGACACTTCCAGCTTGTCGCGATTGCCGCCGTGCAGGGCCGCCATGCGCTGCTGGCCGACCGAATCCATTTTCGAAAACGCCGCCTGCGCCTTGGCGATGACTTCGTCGTCCAGGTGGCTGATCAGTTCATCGGCCGCGCGCCAGGCCAGTTCATTGGTTTCGCGCACGATCACGTGCAGGCGGATGCCGAAGCGCACCGTGCGGCCTTTCTTTGCGGCGCGCGCGCGGATATCGGCGATCTTTTCAGCGACGGCGGCCGGCGGCTCGCCCCAGGTCAGGTACACGTCCATCTGCTCGGCCGCCAGTTCATGCGCGGGTTCGGACGAGCCGCCGAAATACAGTGGCGGATACGGTTTTTGCACCGGCGGATACAGGGTCCTGGAACCCTTCACCCGGATATGCTTGCCCTCGAAATCGTAGCCGGCCGCACCGCCCTCGCCGGCCAGCGTGGCGCGCCAGACCTTGATGAATTCGTCCGAGATTTCATAGCGCTTGGCGTGGTCGGCAAACAGGCCGTCCGCTTCCAGTTCGCCCTGGTCGCCGCCGGTGACCACGTTGATCAGCAAACGCCCGTTCGACAAACGGTCGAAGGTCGAGGCCATGCGCACGGCCAGGCCGGGTGTCGACAGGCCGGGGCGCACGGCGACCAGGAATTTCAGTTTTTGCGTCACGCTGATCAAGGATGACGCCACCACCCATGCGTCTTCGCAGGAGCGCCCGGTCGGCAGCAGCACGCCGTCGTAGCCCAGCGTATCGGCGGCCACCGCCACCTGGCGCAAGTAATCGGCATCGACGGCGCGCGCGCCTTGCGACGTGCCCAGGTAACGGCTGTCGCCGTGGGTAGGAATGAACCAGAATATATTCAATGACATGGTGTTCTCTATCTCTCTTTGTTATTTGGTGGCGACCTGCTTGGCAGGCAGCAGCGCGTCCTTGACGACGATGGGTTTGGGGATCAGCTTCAGGTTGGAAAACGCGTCGGCCACCTTTTGCTGGGCCGCGATCACGTCGACCGACACCGGCTTGACGCCGTAGGCATAGCGCGAGGCGGCCAGCGCCACCACGTCCTTGCTCAAGCCCGTTTGGGCCGACAGAATGGTCGCCACTTCGTCCGGGTTGTTGCGGCCCCAGTCATCGACCTTGGCCACTTCGTCGAGCACGATGCGCAGGATCTCGGGATTTTTTTCAGCATAGGTACGCGAAGCCAGGTAGAACTGGTAGTTGGCCACCAGGCCCTTGCCGTCGGCCAGCACGCGCGCACCGATCTGTTTTTCGGCGGCCGCCAGGAACGGATCCCATATGGCCCAGGCGTCGACGCTGCCGCGCTCGAAAGCGGCGCGCGCATCGGCCGGCGGCAAGAACACGGGCTGGATATCGGCATAGGCCACGCCCGCCCTTTCCAATGCCTTCAACAACAGGTAATGCACGTTCGAGCCCTTGTTCAGGGCGATTTTCTTGCCCTTCAAATCGGCCAGGGTACGCAAGGAGGACCCCTTGGGCACGACGATCGCCTCGCTGGCCGGCGACGGCGGTTCATTGCCGACATAGACCAGGTTGGCGCCGGCCGCCTGTGCGAAGATCGGCGGCGCTTCGCCGACGGTGCCGAAGTCGATGCTGCCCACGTTCAGGCCTTCGAGCAGCACCGGCCCGGCCGGAAATTCCGTCCATTTCACGCCCACGCCCTGCTCGGCCAGGCGTTTTTCCAGCGTGCCGCGGCCTTTCAGCAAGGTCAATGTGCCGTATTTCTGGTAGCCGATACGCACCTCGGCCTTGGCTTGCGCCTGCGCCATCACCGGCATGCCGGCCGCCATCACGCCGGCCACGGCAGCAAACAGCAGGCCCACGGTAGTGCGGCGGGAAAGGCGTTGTTCAAGGCGATTGGTCATGGCGGTTCCTGTGAATGAAAAGTGGTGAATCAGGCGGTTTGCAGGGAAGGTGTGTAGGGCTGTTCTTGCAGCGTGCGGCTCGGTGGCGCGAGGGTCTCGCCATTGGCGGCCGCAGGCCTGCGCGCGCCCTGCAGGATGAACAGGCCAGCCGACACTTCGGCGATGCCGGCCTGCACCCGCAGTTCGATCGGCGCGTCCAGGCTCAGGCCACGCTCTTCATGCCAGTCCAGTTGCTGCGCATTGGCGTAGATACTGGTAAACACCTGCTTGGCGCCCAAGGCGTGCAGCACCGGCCGCAGCGCATAGTCGAGCGCCAGGGTGTGGGCATGGCCGCCACCGGTGGCCAGCGGCAGCACCAGCTTGCCGGCCAGGCCGTCTTGCGGCAGCAGGTCGAGGAAGGCTTTCAGCAGGCCCGTGTACGACGCTTTGTAAATGGGCGTGGCGATTACGATGGCGTCCGCTTCGGCCACGGCGCGCACTGCGCCGGCGATATCAACATCGCTGTAGTCGGCCTGCAGCAGCGCGCGCGCCGGCAGGTCGCGTACATCGAGCTTGCTGTAGGCGTGGCCATGCAGCGCCAGCTGTTCGCCGATATGCAGCAGCAAGCGGCTGGAGCTGGAAGGTATGTGCGGGCTGCCGCCCAGTAAAAGGATGCTCATGTGATGTCCGTCCCCTGAAGGTTGTCGATAGGCGTTGCTGGATATGCATGCAGCCTATCGCCATCAACGCCCAAGCAAAACGAATGCTTTCGCGCTTCGATATGTGTTTTTCGACTAACGCGCCACTACGCCCCGCAGCCCCTGCGCAATCACCCATATCAAATTTTTTCGCATATCCATGCGCGCTTTTCTTCGTGTACGGCGCTTGAATTCCGATGCAATACTGGCTGCATCGATTTTCTGGAACCACCGCCATGTCCGCTGCTTTTATCTACGCCACCGGGCCGCAAGCGCCTGCCTCGCCACCTGACGCCATCGCCGTCGCCACCGCCCTCGCCGTTCGCCTGGCCGGCACCGCCAACGCCCGCGACCAGGCCGGCGGCCATGCGGCCGAAGAGCGTGAATGGATACGCGAGTCGGGCCTCTTGACCCTGTCAATTCCCCAGCAGTTCGGCGGCCAGGGCGCTTCGTGGGCGCTGGTGTACCAGGTGATCCGCATCCTGGCGCGCGCCGACAGCGCACTGGCCCATGTCTTCGGTTTTCATCATTTGCAGCTGGCGGGATTGCAGCTGTATGGCAGCGCGCAGCAGCAGCGCCGCTTGCTGGCTCTGACGGTGGAAGAGCGCCTGTTCTGGGGCAATGCCCTCAATCCGCTCGACAAAAGAGTCACCGCCACCGACAGCGCCGACGGCTTTATCCTGGATGGCATCAAGAGCTTTTCGTCCGGCTCGGTCGGCTCGGACTGGCTGACGGTATCGGCCTGGCACGCACCCACGCAAACGGCGCTGATCGCCGCCCTGCCCACCGGCCAGCAAGGCATCACGGTGCAGCCGGACTGGGACGCCTTCGGCCAGCGCCAGACCGACAGCGGCAATGTGCATTTCGAGAAAGTCGTTCTGCCGTTTGATCTGGTACTGCAGGCGCCCGCGCAGGCGGCCACGCCACAGGCCACCGTGCGCTCGCAGATCGCGCAACTGATCATGACCAATCTGTATCTGGGCATCGCCGAAGGCGCTTTCGAGGCGGCGCGCAGCTACACCAGCGGGCAGGCGAAGGCCTGGTTTGCCTCCGGCGTGGCGCAAGCCGCGGACGACCCCTTGGTGCAGCACCGCTACGGCCAGCTATGGCTGCTGCTGCGCCCCGCGCAAGTACTGGCCGACCTGGCCGCGCGCGAACTCGACACGGTGCTCCGCAAGGGCGCGCTGGTCACCTCGCAGGAACGCGGCCTGCTGGCCGTCGCCGTGGCAGAAGCGAAGGTGTTGTCGCACAAGGCGGGGCTGGAAATCGGCAGCCAGATGTTCGAACTGACCGGCGCCCGCTCGACCTCGGCCCAGTATGGTTACGACCGCTACTGGCGCAACGTGCGCGTCCATACCCTGCACGATCCGGTCGACTACAAGCTGCGCGACCTGGGGCGCTATGCGCTGTCGGGCACGGTGCCCGAGCCGACGGCTTATTCGTGACCGTTCTCGGCTGATCAATATTTTCACGCCGAAGGCTACGCAGCAGACAGCCGGGGTCAGACCCGTCGGGTCTGACCCCAGTTCTTCACTAATCAGGAGTTAACATGACCACCACCCGCCGCACCCTTATTCTCAGCGCATTGAGCCTCGCCCTGGCCACCGGCTTCGCCCACGCCAAGGACCCGAAAGACATCACTATCGGCGCCAGCGCCGGTCCGTATGCGGACCAGATCAAGCTGGGCATCAAGCCCATCCTGGAAAAGCAGGGCTACAAGGTCAGGGTGGTCGAGTTCAACGACTATATCCAGCCGAACTTCGCGCTGGCCGAAGGCTCGCTGGACGCGAATGCCTTCCAGCATATCGTCTACCTGAAAAAATTCGCGCTCGAGCACAAGCTGGCGCTGACGGACCTGGTACAGGTGCCGACGGCGCCGATCGCCCTGTACAGCAAGAAGCACAAGTCACTGTCAGAGGTCAAGGAAGGCTCGACCGTCGGCCTGCCGAACGATCCGACCAACCAGGCGCGCGCGCTGGTGCTGCTCGACCAGCTGGGCTGGGTCAAGCTGCGCGACAATATCGACCCGGTGCGCGCCTCCGAAAAGGATATCGCCGTCAATCTCAAGAAAATCAAGATCTTGCCACTGGAAGCGGCGCAGCTGCCACGCTCGCTGGGCGACACCGACTACTCCTTCATCAACGGCAATTTCGCGCTGGCTTCGGGCCTGAAACTGACGGAGGCGCTGGTGGCCGAGAAAATCCCGCCCAACTACATCAACCTGGTGGCGGTGCGTACGGCCGACAAGGACAAGCAGTTTGCGAAAGACCTGGCGGCCGCCTACCGCTCGCGTGAATTCCTCGAGATCACCAACAAGCACTTTGCCGGCTATGTCAAACCGGACTACCAGCAAGCGCTGCAAACGGCATCGAAATAATGAGCAAAACCATCCGCTTCAACGCCTTCCAGATGAATACCGTCGGCCACCAGTCGCCGGGACTGTGGACCCACGCGCGCGACCGCAGCCACCGCTACACGGACCCGGCCCACTGGACCGAACTGGCCCGGCTGCTGGAAAAAGGCCTGTTCGACGCGGTATTCCTGGCCGACGTGCTGGGCGTGTATGACGTCTACCAGGGCAGCCTGGATGCGGCGCTGACGCACGGCGTGCAAGTGCCGCTGAACGATCCGCTGGCGCTGGTGCCGCTGATGGCGCAGGCCACCACCCACCTGGGTTTTGGCGTCACCTGCGCCCTCACCTACGAGCATCCGTACACCTTCGCGCGGCGCATCTCGACCCTCGACCACCTGACAACGGGGCGCATCGGCTGGAATATCGTCACCGGCTACCTGGACAGCGCGGCGCGCAACCTGGGACTGAACCAGCAACTGGGTCACGACGAGCGCTACGACCTGGCCGACGAATATCTGGACGTGGTCTACAAGCTGTGGGAAAAAAGCTGGGATGACGATGCGGTGGTCAACGACAAGGCGCGCGGCATCTATGCCGACCCGTCGCGCGTGCATCCCATCAACCACGTGGGCCGCCATTACAAGGTGCCCGGCATCCACCTGTGCGAACCGTCGCCGCAGCGCACGCCGCTGCTGTACCAGGCCGGTACCTCGCCGCGCGGCACGCGCTTTGCGGCGCGCCATGCGGAAGCGACTTTTGTCAGTGGCCCCAGCAAGACGGTGGTGAAACGCTATGCGGACGATTTGCGCGCGGCCGTGCGGCAAGCTGGCCGCGATGGCGATAGCTTGGTGATCTATGCGCAGGCGCTGATCATCACGGGGGCCACCGAAGCCGAGGCGCGCGCCAAGCACGACGATTACGTCAAGCATATCGATATCGAAGCGGCGCTGGTGCTGCTGTCGGGCTGGACCGGCGTGGATTTTTCACGCTACCCGCTCGACGCCACCATCGACTATATCGACTCGGAAGCAGGCCGCTCGGCGCTGGCCTCGTTCAGCCAGGCCGACCCGGACCGCACCTGGACCGTGCGCGAGGCGGCGCAGTATATCGGCCTGGGTGGCCGCGGCCCGGTGATCGTCGGCGACGCCGTGCAAGTGGCGGACCAGCTGGAAAGCTGGCAGATTGAGACCGGCATCGACGGCTTCAACCTGGCGTTCGCCGTGGCCCACGACAGCATGGCCGACGTGGTTGAACACATCGTGCCCGAGCTGCAAAGGCGCGGCCGCTACCGCACCCGGTATGACGAGGGCAGCCTGCGCCACAAAGTATTCGGTAACGGCCCGCGCCTGCCGGCAAACCACGCGGGCCGGCAGGTCCGCATCACGAACGACACCGCCGCGCTGGCGGCTTGACTACCCACCTCCCCACACTTCAGGACTCCATGAAACGCAGAACCGTATTGCAACTGGCCGCCGCCGGCGTCTTGCCCGGGCTTTCCCATGCCACCACCCAGCCGCCCCTGAAAGAGCTGCGCCTCGACTACGCCTATTATTCGCCCACCAGCCTGGTACTGCGCCGCTTCGGCTGGCTCGAAGAAGCCTTCAAGGCTGACGGCACCAGCATCAAGTGGGTGCTCAGCGCCGGCAGCAACCGCGCGCTCGAATACCTGAATGCCAACAGCATCGATATTGGTTCGAGCGCCGGCCTGGCCGCCCTGCTGGCGCGTGCCAACGGCAATCCGATCCGCGCGCCGTATATTTTTTCGCGCCCTGAATGGACGGCGCTGGTGGTGCGCAAGGACAGTACCATCCGCAGCATCGCCGATTTGAAAGGCAAGAAAGTCGCCGCCACCAAGGGTACCGACCCGTATCTGTTCCTGCTGCGCGCGCTGAAGACGGCTGGATTAAAACGTGGCGATATCGAACACGTGGGCCTGCAGCATGCCGATGGCCGCGCCGCGCTGGAGCAAGGCAAGGTCGATGCCTGGGCGGGGCTGGACCCGCATATGGCGGCCAGCGAACTGGAAGCGGGTTCGCGCCTGATCTACCGTAACGTGGCCTTCAATACCTACGGTTTTCTGAACGTGCGCGAGGATTTCCTGGCCAGCCGCCCGGCCGAAGTGGGCAAGGTGATACAGTCCTATGAACGGGCCCGCGCCTGGACCATCGCCAATCCGGCCGAGGCGGCCAAAATCCTCGCCGAGGAAGCCAAGGTCAGCCTGCCGGTGGCGCTGCTGCAAGTTAAACTGAGGAGTGACTTCAGCAATCCGCAGCCGTCAAACGAACACGTGAAGGCGCTGCTGGTGGCCGCGCCCATCCTGGTCGATGAGGCGCTGGTCAAGCCGGGTGCGGACCTGAACCGCGCCATCAACGACCTGGTCGATACGCGCTTTGCGATTCCTTACATCAAAAAGGCATAGGACCCGTCATGGCCAGAGACACGCTTGCCGCACCTGCGATCGGCGATACCGGCAGCCGCCGCAGGCTGCGCCTGCCTCGTGCGGCTTTGGGTTTGCTGTTGCCCGTGCTGGCCTTGCTGGCGGCCGAAATCGGCGTGCGCGCCGGCCTGATACCGGCCAACCTGCTGCCGGCGCCAAGCGAGATTGCCGCCACCATCGCCGGCCTGGCGCAGCAGGGCCTGGCAGGCCATGTGCTGGCCAGCACCGTGCGCGTGGCCATAGGATTTGCCGGCGGCGCGCTGCTGGCCATTTTGCTCGGTGCGGCGGTCGGCCTGAACCGGACGGCGGAGGCGCTGCTGGACCCCACTTTCCAGGCGCTGCGCGCGATTCCGTCGCTGGCCTGGGTGCCCTTGCTGCTGCTGTGGCTGGGCATTGACGAAGCGCCCAAGCTGGTCCTGATCGGCATTGGCGCCTTTTTTCCGGTCTACATGGGCGTGGCCTCGGGCATCCGCGACGTCGACCGCAAGCTGATCGACGCGGCCCGCATGTACCGCTTGAGCCGGCCCGCACTGGCGCGGCGCGTGCTGCTGCCGGCCGCCCTGCCCGCCATTTTCACGGGCCTGCGCAATGGCCTGAGCCTGGCCTGGATGTTCATGGTGGCGGCCGAACTGATCGCCGCCAGCCAGGGCCTGGGCTACCTGCTCAGCGACGGGCGCGAGACCAGCCGCGCCGATATCGTACTGGCCGCCATCGTGCTGCTGGCCCTGCTGGGCAAGGCCAGCGACAGCCTGATGCAGCGCCTGGAAAATCGTTTGCTGGCCTGGCGCGACAGCTATGCCCCTGCCTGAAGAAAGCATCGCAACATGACCACCCTGCTCGACATCACCATCCATGACAAATCGTATGGCGCGCGCCGCGTGCTGCATAATCTGCAGCTGCAGCTGCGGCAAGGCGAGATCGTCAGCCTGATCGGCGCCAGCGGCTGCGGCAAGAGCAGCCTGCTGTCCATCGTTGCAGGGCTCGACGCCGACTTTCGCGGCAGCTTGCGCCTGGACGGCAAGCCGCTCACCGGCGTGCATGGCGATATCGGCCTGATCTTCCAGGAACCGCGCCTGTTCCCCTGGCTGACGGTGGCGCAAAATATCGCCTTTGGGCTGGGCCAAAAAGGCCAGCACGATCCGAAGGTCGCGCAGCTGCTCGACGAAGTGGGCCTGCACGGCCTGGCAGACAGCCTGCCCAAGCAGCTCTCGGGCGGCCAGGCGCAGCGCGCGGCGATTGCGCGCGGCCTGTTCGGCCAGCCGCGCATCCTGCTGCTGGACGAACCGTTTTCCGCCGTCGACGCATTTACCCGCATGAAGCTGCAATATCTCTTGGCCGACGTGGCCGCGCGCCACGGCTTGACGGTGCTGCTGGTGACACACGATATCGACGAAGCGCTGTACCTGAGCGACCGCATCGTCATGCTCGACACCCGCGCCGGCCCGCCACGCGCCCATTACGACGTGACGGCGCCCCGCCCACGCTCGCGCCCCCCGGCCACGCAAGCGGCGCTGAAAGACGCCATCCTCGGCGAACTGTACGCCGCGCACGCCATTTGAACCGGTGCCGCATTTGCGCGGCGCCCCTTTCCATGTCAGCATAGGCGACCCTGGCCACTGACAAGGACCGCAATGCACCCTTTCCTTCCCCGCGCGCTTGCCCTGCTTCTGGCCGCGCCGCTGCTGGCGCAGGCACAAAACCCGGCGCCGTTCCGCCTGTATGCCAACACCTATTATGTGGGCACGCAGGAGGCCAGCTCGGTGCTGATCACCTCGGACGAAGGCCATGTGCTGATCGACGCCGGCCTGCCGGAGTCGGCCGGCACCATCATCGCCAATATCGCCGCGCTGGGGTTTCGCATCGAGGACGTCAAAATGATCATGAATTCGCACGGCCATGCCGAGCATGCGGGCGGCCTGGCCGAACTGCAGCGGCGCAGCGATGCGCTGGTTTTTGCCAGCCCGTCGTCGGCGCTTGACCTGGCGGCCGGCGAAGTGGGGCCGGACGATCCGCAATACCATGCGGCCGCCAAATTTCCACCCGTGAGCGACATGCGCCTGGCGCGCGACGGCAGCCATTTCACGGTGGGGCCGCTCAAGCTGACGGCGCATGCCACGCCGGGCCATACGCCGGGCGGCCTGTCGTGGAGCTGGCAATCGTGCGAGGCCGGCCGCTGCCTGGCGATGGTGTATGCGGACAGCCTGGAGCCCGTGTCGCGCCCGGGCTTCAAATTCAGCGCCAGCAGCGAGTATCCGAACGCGCTGGACGACTTCGCGCACAGTTTCGAAACGCTGGAAAAGCTGCCCTGCGATGTGCTGGTGTCGGCGCTGCCGCAAGCATCAACGCTGTGGCAAAGGCTGGCGGCAAGCGCCGACAAAGGAACTGAGGCGTTTGTCGATGCCGGCGCCTGCCGCGCTTATGCGGGGGCCGCGCGCAGCGCGCTGGCCACGCGGCTTAGCAGTGAAAAACCATAAATACGCCGGCAAGCGTACGCGCCTGCCTGGCACACTTCTGCTAATCTGCCGCCATTCATTACACTGAGGATTGCCATGTTGACGTTTTCCCGCACCCTGCCCCTGCTTGCCGCAGCCGCCTTGATCGCCGGCTGCGCGCAAACCCCGCCCGCCAGCCAGGCCAACGACGCGCCTGTCGCCAGCGCACCCGCCAGGCCGGCGCCGCCGCTGACCGGCAGCATCTGGAAACTCAAGCAGTTCAATGGCCATCCGGTGACGCGCACGCCGCCGCGCCAGCGCGACGTGACCATCGTCTTCAACGACGGCCGTGTCAGCGGCCATAGCGGCTGCAACCAGATGATGGGCGCCTACGGCACCAATGGCAGCAGCACGCTGACGTTTTCGCAGTTCGCCGGCACCATGATGGCCTGCGAAAAAGCCGACATGGACCTGGAAAACCAGCTGCTGAAAAGCCTGGGCACCGTCAATGGCTACCGCTTTGACGGCCAGCAGCTGCTGCTGTTGAAGGATGGGGTGGCGGTGGCGAGGTATGAGGCGGTGAAATAATCAATCGTGTCGCGACTGCGCTTGCGACACATTGCTGTTCGCCGGCACGCTATGCGTCAGCCACACATTGCCGCCCACGGTGCTCCCCGCACCGATCGTGATGCGCCCCAGTACCGTGGCGCCCGCGTAGATCACCACGTCGTCTTCGACGATGGGGTGGCGCGGCGTGCCCTTGATCAGCGCGCCCGATGCGTCGGCCGGGAAACGCTTGGCGCCCAGGGTGACGGCCTGGTACAGGCGCACACGCTCGCCGATGATGGCCGTCTCGCCGATCACCACGCCGGTGCCATGGTCGATGAAGAAGCTCGCGCCGATCCGCGCACCCGGGTGGATGTCGATGCCAGTCAGGGTATGGGCGATATCGGCCACCAGGCGCGCCAGGAATGGTGAGCCGAGTTTGTGCAACTGGTGCGCCAGGCGGTGGTACAGGATGGCGATGGTGCCCGGATAGCACAGCATGATCTCGGCCACGGAAGTGGCGGCCGGATCGCCCGCGTAGGCGGCCTGCACATCGGACACCAGCAGTGCGCGGATGTCGGGCAGGCTGGCGGCGAACGCGCGCGTGATGTCGCGCGCTTTTGATGCCAGCGCGTCGTCGCTGGCCTCGGTGTGCGCATCGCCCGGCGTCACGGAAAACAGCAGGCCGCGCCGCACCTGCTCGCTCAAGCGGTTGAGGGTGGTGTTGAGCGTGTCGCCGACAAAATAATCGATGCTTTCATCGGTCAGGTTGGGCCGCCCGTAATGGGTGGGAAACAGCGCCGCCGACAGGCCGTTGACGATGGTGGTCAACGCTTCGCGCGACGGCAGTTCGCGCACCCGGCCATTGTGGCGGATCTTGTGCTTTTCTTCGCGCGACACGCGCAGCGCCGCGATCACGGGGCCGAGGTTCCACTGGACCGTATCGTCAACGCTTGCCGGAGTATCAATGCTTTGCATGGCTGTTCATTTCATGAAAAACGGCGCGCAGGCCGGGTCGCCCCAGCTTAGCGGCAGCGGCGCGCAAAACCAAGGAAGCATTTCATTCATCGATATGCGAAAAACGCATATCGACAGGCTGGACTGAGCGGCCGCCAACAGCATCTCGGCCGCTAGCGTAAAATGGCGGACTAACAAAATCACTGTAGAACATGACTAAATTATTAACTTGGATATTGGCGGGCCTGGCGATGGTCGGACCGCTGGCCATCGATACCTATCTGCCGTCCTTCCCCGCCATCGTCACCGATTTTAACGCCAGCCCCCTGCTGGTGCAGCAGACCCTGAGCTTTTTCCTGTTTTGCTTTGCCTTCATGATGTTGTTCTACGGCACCCTGTCGGATTCGTTCGGCCGCCGTCCGGTGATCCTGGTCTCGCTGGTGCTGTACGTGATCGCCTCGGTCGGCGCCGCGCTGGCGCCATCATTGGGATGGCTGCTGGCCTGGCGCGTGCTGCAGGGCCTGTCGGCCGGCGCCGGTTCCGTGATCGGCCGCGCCATCGTGCAGGACCGCTACTCGGGCGCCGAAGCGCAAAAAATCCTCTCGCACATCATGATGGTGTTCGCGCTGGCGCCGGCGATCGCGCCGGTACTGGGCGGCTGGCTGCAGGTGGGCCTGGGCTGGCGCTGGATCTTCTGGTTCCTGACCGCCTTCGGCGTGCTGATGTTCGTTGTCGTCTGGCGCGCCCTGCCGGAAAGCCTGCCGAAAGAACAGCGCCATGCCTTCCATCTGGGCAGCATCGCCGTCAACTACTGGAATGTGCTGCGCCACCGCCAGTTCCTGCTGCTGTCGACCGCCATCGGCGCGGCCTTCGGCGGCTTCGCCCTGTATATCGGTTCGGCCGCCTACTTCATCATCAATATCCTGCACCTGCCGGAAACGGCGTTTGCCTGGCTGTTCATTCCCTTGATCAGCGGCATGGTGTTCGGTTCCGCCCTGTCCAGCAAGGTCGCCCACCGCTACAGCCAGCGCCAGATGGTGTGGGCCGGCTTTGCCCTGATGCTGGTGGCGGCCGCCGTCAATATCGTCTACAACTATTTCTTCGCCGCCGAAGTGCCATGGGCCGTGCTGCCATTGTTCTTCTACTCGTTCGCCCTGTCGCTGGCGATGCCGCCGATGACCCTGATGGCGCTGAACCACTTCCCCAACAATAGCGGGCTGGCCTCGTCGATGCAGTCCTTTATCCAGATGCTGCTGTTCGCGCTGGTGTCCGGACTGGTCGCACCGCTGCTGTTCGACAGCGCACTGAACCTGGCGTATGGGGTGATGGGTGGGCTGGTGGTGGCGTTGGTGTGCTGGGTGCTGGCTGTGGTGGTCAAGTAATTTCGGACACAACGATAGGTTCACATGCTGCCATTTTCCGTTCGTAGACGGTGGGCGGCAGATTGCCCAATGCTGAATTGAGACGCTTGCAGTTATAGAAACCGACGATGT